>ERZ1504850.193-NODE-193-length-29887-cov-5.177527_pt1 | contig 29887 bp, 20 predicted proteins | sample MGYA00572094_ERZ1504850 | MGnify/ENA primary metagenome ERZ1504850 (study PRJEB39906, sample SAMEA3182091) | gut metagenome | biome: human; feature: gut; material: Stool; isolation source: human stools | place: Canada | collected 2013-03-11 ...
GCATAATAGATAGGATGATCCTTGATATACTGAGGCAAATCTTCTCCACGATCCAAACGCTCTTTCAGTTTAGCATGAGCAATATCACGACCAACAATGATTGTACCGCTCAGTGACAAACGAGTGGATACGGGATATTTAGTCAGTTCTTTCAAAATTTCAGCCATCGGACGGTTCAGATCGATTTTCACCACATCACCTTCACCAGCCTGGCGCAATTCAGCCGGAATCAGACTGCCCGGATTTGAATCTAGTTTCTCAATCCAGATACCTTCTTTATTGATTTTACATTTGATATTACGATCCGCAGAACAAGATACGCCCAAACCTACCGGGCAAGAGGCGCCGTGACGAGGCAGACGAATAATACGGACATCATGCGCCAGATATTTACCACCGAATTGTGCGCCCAATCCAATCTTGTGAGCTTCTTCCAGCACTTGTTTTTCCAGCTCAATATCACGGAAAGCACGACCATACTCATTTCCTGTAGTCGGCAGATTATCGTAAAAGTGAGTGGAAGCCAGTTTCACAGTCAGCAGATTCTTCTCGGCAGAAGTACCGCCGATAACGAAAGCAATGTGATAAGGAGGACAAGCAGCTGTTCCCAAAGTCTTCATCTTTTCAACCAGGAACGGAACCAGTGTACCGGGATTCAGAATTGCTTTTGTTTCCTGATACAAATATGTTTTATTGGCAGAACCGCCACCTTTAGTAACACAGAGGAATTCGTATTCCATTCCTTCAGTAGCTTCGATGTCAATCTGTGCAGGCAGGTTACATTTTGTATTCACCTCATCATACATATTGAGAGGCGCATTCTGAGAGTAACGCAGATTCTCTTCAGTATATGTTTTATAAACACCCAGTGACAGAGCTTCTTCATCCGTATAGCCAGTCCATACCTGCTGTCCTTTCTCACCGTGGATAATAGCGGTACCGGTATCCTGGCAGAATGGAAGTACCCCTTTGGCTGCCACTTCTGCATTACGCAGGAAAGTCAATGCTACGTACTTATCGTTCTCACTGGCTTCCGGATCACTCAGAATCTTAGCAACCTGTTCATTGTGCGAACGACGAAGCATAAATGACACATCACGAAAAGCAGCATTAGCCATCGCAGTCAAACCTTCTTTCTCAATTTTCAGGATAGGATGTCCTTCAAACTCGCTTACCGATACATAGTCTTTTGTAAGCAGATAATACTCAGTTGTATCTTTTCCCTTTTCAAACATGGGCTGATACTTAAACGGAGGTGTTGCCATAATCTCTTTTTTTATTACGTAATGTTAGTTAGTGAGGCAAAGGTAGCAATTAAGAATGAAGAATGATGAATGATGAATGAAGAATTAAGAATGAATAACGGAGAAAGGAACAATGCCCACTGCAACAAGAATAGTTTCTTGTTACAGTGAGAATTTATTCTCACCGTGATGAGTTTTTTTTCTCATTGCGATAAGAAAATTTTCTCATCAAGGTGAGATTTTTTTCTCATCAAGATGAAAACTGGCCGAGAACTCTGTACAACAAAAGCTATTATAAATGAATGAATTAAAGAATAAGCCAGCTTTATCACTTAGTCTTGAATGGACTCAATTCTTTTGATCAGTTCATTTCCAAGGGCCGTTTTATCTTCGATATGTTTTAATACCGCTGTAACAAATGTGTTACTTTCAAAGTCACCGCGTACTTGTTCAAAGTCCTGCTTCATTTCATCATGAGACCCATCCGCCCCGAATCCTGTCATTGAAGACAGTGAGAACTCTTTACGGGCATCATCATATACCATTTTATCGAGACCCACTACTGCCTCCTTCCATGTTTTCACGATACAGATTATGTCCTGCGCTGTTATCTCATCCGGATTCAAACCATAAAACTCCTGAATTTTGTTATAAGCCCAAGTCCACTCATACGTATAGTAATTCTCGTGCATTTCCGCAAAGCTGGCATTAATGGATTTCAATCGGTTGACTGAACCATTCTCGATACCATCGAGCAGGCGGTCTATTTCACTTTTAGGAGCGATCAGTCCGGACATATCCACCCATTCACCAGTTCCGATTTCCGTATCCGGTTTCAGACGCTGGCGTATCTCTTCATTACTTTGGAAATTAATACCCTCCAAGCGCTTTATGATTGAATTCCCCAAAAACTTATGAATAGCAATTTCATAAAAACGAATGCCGTTGTTCAGAGAAGAATTTTTAATCTTTGCACTTTGGAAAGAATAGATTTCAGATGTTTCCCCGGATACCCGTTTAAGGTCCTTCAGAATAGAGCGTCCTTTGAACATTTTCTGAATAGTATATGGACTCAGAAGATTATAATTGATATAATCCAGGCGATTCGGATCTTTCCGCTTATCACGTTTCGGCCACTTCTGAGCATCGCGAATGGTACCTACACTTCTCAGATTCACTCCCGGAACCAAATAAGTCGTATTTCGTTGCTCAATCAGATAAGAGAAAGGAAGGTTAGAAGTATCGGCATGATTAACGTGTCGTCCCATTACCAGAGAGAAAGCTCCGACACGTGCCGGCCATAAGATATACGAGTCTGAAGTCGTTTTAGCCCCTCTTTCCATTGTTCCTTGATGGATAGGTCCCAATTTATACATGTGGTTACTCTGATTGGAGCCCGATCCCGCGTTCATAAACGAGAACATTCCGGCAATCAATAAAGTCGATTTGTGGTGAGTCACTGTAAAAGGTCCTGCAAAGATAGCACATGCTTCTCCATTCTCTCCCTGACAGTTACTAAAGAACAAGGAATCGGAAGCTGAGTAGTTATGCCCCAACTTACATGCCTGACCAACAAAACAACGGGTCAACATTGTACCGTCATCCACTTCAGAACCAGAAGAAATAATGAAATCATCACATATTACTCCATGTCCGATGTGTACAGGTGCTGTTACATTACTGTTTACACTACCGTTTGATAAACGACAAGTACCACAGATATGGCAATAATCACCGATTCGCACATTCTTGATAGATCCCGTATTAAGGATCATCACATGGTCGCCTATACTGCCTGTAGCAGAAGCATGTTTATTGGAATAATAATCAGCAATCGCTTTCATGCGATTAATCAGTTCCGGGCGGTGGCGATATAAGGCCAGTATGTACGCTTGGTGTGCCGACAGCTTATCATTAATCAGCACTTCACGCCCCCCCGTTTCATTGAGCACTGTTGCTTCTACCCCATTACCAAAGGTGCTCAGCCCATCTACTAAAATGATATCTACATTTTCAATGAAGGTATTATTTCCAATTTCATAATTAGCAATGTAGTTTTGAATGTTTTCAATGCAGCAGTTATCCCCTACTACTACATTGTGCAGAGTGACATGACGGAGTCCCGAGTGTTTCCTGATTCCTCCGGGCAGCGTAAATTCGGCATCAAATACGCCTAATTTCACTTCACCCGAAAAACGAGTATGGTGAACATACTCACAGTTAAAGCCCTCAGCAACCGAAACATTCCCCCAATCATCAGCCAGACACGACTGGCTCTTCAACTGAAGCACTTCGTCTTCAGTCAGTTTACGATAGTCTTTCATATAGATAAAAAATAGATATGTACCGCCTCCCCCAATCAGTAAGCGGTACATTGATTATTATTCTTCCTCTTCGTAAGTCTGATAAAGAAAATCGTTATAGGGATACTTTTGAACATGCAATTCTTTCACTCGCTGATAAACCACATCTTTCAGTTCGTCTATATTGATTCGTTCGCGGGCGGAAATAAAGAGGCAGTTGTCCTCCATCTTTGCCATCCACGTCTTCATCAGTTCTTCAAGTGTTAAGTTTTCCTTTGTTCGGGGGGTAAGGTCGTCCGGCGCTTTCTCCACGTAGGTATAAGCGTCTATTTTATTAAATATAAGTATCATGGGTTTGCCGCCGCCGCCAATGTCGGCCAGTGTCCTGTTCACCACTTCAATCTGTTCTTCAAATCCGGGATGAGAGATATCGACTACATGTACCAATAAATCTGCTTCTCGCACCTCATCCAAAGTCGATTTGAATGAATCCACCAGATCGGTAGGCAATTTACGGATAAATCCGACTGTATCAGATAAGAGAAACGGCAGGTTATCGATGATCACTTTACGTACCGTTGTATCCAGTGTAGCAAAAAGCTTGTTTTCTGCAAAAACTTCGCTCTTTGACAGTAAGTTCATGATTGTCGATTTTCCAACGTTGGTATAGCCAACCAGTGCGACACGGATCATACGTCCTCGATTTTTACGCTGGGTAGCTTTCTGTTTATCAATTTCAGCCAGACGTTCTTTCAGCAATGACATACGGTTCAAGATGATACGGCGGTCCATTTCGAGCTGCGTTTCACCCGGTCCGCGAAGTCCCACAGAGCCTCCTTTACCGCTTCCGCTACCTGATCCACCACCTTGGCGTTCCAAGTGAGTCCAAAGCCGTTGCAGACGTGGCAACATATATTTATATTGAGCCAGCTCCACCTGCGTCTTCGCATTGGCAGTCTGAGCGCGCATCGCAAATATATCGAGAATCAATGAAGTACGGTCCAGTATCTTCACTTTCAGTTCGGCTTCAATATTACGTATTTGTTTCGCGGAAAGTTCATCATCAAAGATAACCATTCCTACTTCACGTTCTTCTTCCTCTTCCGTTCGTATATATTGTCTGATCTCTTCCAATTTCCCTTTTCCGACATAAGTTACCGAATTGGCAGTCGGCAATTTCTGTGTAAATCGTTTTACTACTTCCGCCCCAGCCGTCTCAGCAAGGAAAGCCAATTCATCGAGATACTCGTTTGTTTTCCGCTCATCCTGCGTCTGGGTAATGAGTCCGACAAGTACTGCTGTTTCTACTTTGGCTTCGGATATTATAAATTCTTTCATTCTTTTCTTCTGATATATAAATCTAAATATGGTCGCAAATATAACAAAAAAAAAGAGGACAATGTTGTATTGTCCTCTTTTTCGTAACCATTTATAATAATTCGATTATAAATCAAACCATAATTTTTCCCAGATCTTCGGAGATTCTTTCGGAGCATTGATATTAGCCGTCATCTCTTCGGGGCTATATTCCCATCTTCTGATCAGTTCTTTTGAAGTTGCATCTTCCGGTACTTGCAAAGTTGGAACTTCATTGCCTGCAGTTCCGGAACGCCTCCACTGCACGAACTCCTCGAACGGACGGTCCATCAAATCAATCCACTGTTGCATATGAATCTCATATAATGCATTCTCCGGAGTCACTGTTGTCAATTCCGGCAAACCTGTAACATATGTATCAATATCGTTTTCAGCTACTCCATAGAATGCACATGCTTCCCGAACGCCTTTCTTGTACAATTCATTAGCCTTCGACAGATTCTGAGCAACTCCCAAACCGCGAGCATAAGCTTCCGCTTCCAGAAGCAGCTGTTCCTGACAAGAGTAAATCAGCTCCGGCGCATCTTTCCTGAAAAGATAGCTGCTCACAACAGATGATAACATATTATCCTTGTCATCTGTCTCAGCAGGCTCACGGTTGCCTAACCCTCTGTACACACCATCGGCACCCGGCTCAAAATAACAAGGAATACGGGGGTCATTGCGTTCCTGCATCGGCTTCAGCATATAATTGCTGGCAAAAAACAAAATCTGCGTACCACCGACCAACTCTATAAGTTCATATTTAGGATTCTGATTGCCCGGGTCTGTAGAATAAGGAAATACCAAATTATCTGATGCTGATGAAACCATTCCTCCAGCCTGCAACATCGTACCAATAGCAGTAGCCTTAGAAGGATCTTTGTCTACCATGACCATCAGTGTCCTGAACTTTAACGATTTTGCCAGAGTCATCCATTTGTTCATGTCACCTTTATAATAGATATCGTACTCATCAATCGCATTAGCATCATTCAGATCCATTACCTGCAATGCCTCATCAAGCAACGACAGAACACCATTCAGCACACTTTCCTGAGAATCAAACTTCGGATATTTGATTGTTCCGTTCCATGACTCGGTGAAAGGTATGTCTCCCCATAACATGGTTGCTTCATACATATGTTCAGCCAGCAGAATCTTACATTGTGCAATAGCATTGTGATTCACCGGATCTGATTCTTCTGCATTTTTAATAGCCAGCATCAAATTGTTGCCACCAACAGAATAATAATGTTTCCACACGTTTCCTGTGCTGTAGGGAGAAATGGTATATACTGATTCATCCCATCCACCATAATCAAGTCCACCGTCAACCTGACACTGTGAACTCATAGATAAAGGAATATAGAAGTCACCACCTGTTCGTGTTCCGGCCCAGTTTACAGCTGCATAGTTAAATAAATATCCGGGATCAACTTTCTCGGCAGTATTGGGGTCATGGTTAATATCAAGCCAGTCGCTGCATGAGGTAAACAGCCCACATGTCAAAGCGCTTAATGCATATACTAATATTTTCTTTTTCATAATCATCTTCGTTTAATTCTTACAATGTTAATCTGAGATTAAATCCGAAACTTCTGGTAGAAGGAATGCTGTTAAACTCTACACCACCTCCGATTTGAGAGGGACCAAAAAAGTTTGCTTCCGGATCAATATGCGGCACATGGTCTTTGATGATCCATAAATTACGTGCCTCGAAGCCTAAATCCAATGATTTAACAAAGAAACTCTTGAACCATTTACGTGGGAAACTATAAGACAGTTGTACCTCTCTAAGTTTCACGAATGATGCATTATAGATATTTCCTTCATTATTACTAGAATTGGACACATGTTGCCAGTAATCCTGCATACTCTTCACCGGCACATCATTAGGTCTGTAGGTTCCGTCATCCTGAAGGATTACGCCCGGTTCGATAAAAGAAGCATCTTCACGATGAGCTACTGTTTCTGCAGCCAAACCGCTGCTTCTTAAATTAGCGACAGTTTCTGAATACAAAGACCCTCCATGACGAATATCAATCAAGAAACTGAAGGTCAATCCTTTATAAGTAAGTGTGTTATTAATACCCATTGTAAAATCAGGATAAACATCTCCCAGGCGTACGTTATTGACAGTTTCTCTCAAACCTGTCTTAGAATTGATCACATAATTGCCTTGATCATCACGCTTCCAGGCAGTACCGTACAAACCGAACGAATCACCTTTCGCAGCCTTAATCTGCAGACCACTCAATCCGCTTGTTAATGTATATTCATCAAGTCCTTCGGCCAATTCTTCCACAGTCTGCTTATTAGAAGCAAACGTTGCATCCAGATCCCATTTAAAGTTACGTGTTTCTACAGGTGTCAAACCCAGAGTTACTTCGACACCTTTATTGGCAATCTTTCCGGCATTGATATTATTAGCAAAGTAACCTGTTGATAACGGGACATCAATACTTACAATCTGATTCTTTGTAATGTTACTATAGTAAGTCATATCCAAACGAATCTTTCCACCGAAGAAACGTAAATCAGCTCCGACTTCGAATGAACTTTGATTCTGAGGTTTCAGATTTTCATTCGGCAATACACGAGGGCCGGTAAAACCAACCAGTCCCATATGTGGGAAAGTATTAACATTGCCCAAATATTGCAAGAAATAAGTACTGGCAGGAGTATATTTAAATGCTAAATTATATGGGTCTTCATCACTACCCACATTCGCATAGCTTAAACGAACCTTACCATAATTCAGAATGTCTTTATTCTCCATCAACTCTGTGAAAATGAAACTACCGCTGATAGACGGATAAAAATAAGAACGATTATTGACAGGCAAAGTAGACGACCAGTCATTACGTCCTGTTACATTAACGAAAAGCATATCTTTATATCCCAAGCTAATATCTCCATACAAACCCACAAGACGTTTCTTTTCATAATAATTCACCGGAGTAGTAGACTTTGCATTAGTGTATGTATATAACTCGTCAACTACGAGATTCTGAGCTTGTACATTCTCATTTTTCCATTCTTCCTGATAGAGATTGTGACCTACCATAGCCTTAAAATGATAATCATTGGCAAAAGTCTTCTCATAGGAAACCATTAAGTCATTATTTATAATTCTTTTATACAAATTCCAAGTCTGGAATTTACCGTTCAAGGCTCCTACAGTACCTTTTGCATAAACTTTACGTCTTCCTTCTGTATAGAAATCCGTTCCGACATTATTAGTAATAGTCAATCCTTCAATCGGTTTATAAGTCAATGTGATATTGCCGATCATACGATCCAGATTATTGGTAAACTTATTCTTATTAATAATCCAGTACGGATTATTACTTTTACCTTCCGGGTCTAGCGTAATCTGTTTACCATTTTCATCAATCCAATTCTGCTTGATGTCATGAATATCAATGGTTCTTGGCAATCCATTGATCAATGGAATCAACAAGTTACTATCATTTGCTCCCTGTGCCGGACGACCTTCTGAATCAGAACGTATGTATTGAGCAGAAATACGTCCTGTAAAGTTATTCGTAAAGTTCATACCTGCATTCACAGAAAAAGCATATTTATTATAGTCAGAACCAGGTACAACACCCGTCTGGTTGGTAGAGGTAAAACTCAAACGGAAATCAGCTTTTTCACCACCTCCGGCTACTGATACATTATTAATATAACTCATTCCGGTTTCATAGAAATCCTTCACATTATCAGGATTTGCCTTCAAAGTCACTTTATCTCCTTTATAATCTGTAAATTGCTGATCTTGTACCGACGAAATCTTCGGTCCCCATCCATTCAACATCTTTACATTATACACTCCGTAACTACCCTGTGCATACTCATTCTGGAAATCAGGCAATTTGAGTACATTTTCAAATCGTGTTGAGGAATTCACCGTAACAAAGACCGGTGAGTTCTTTTTTCCTTTCTTTGTGGTAATAACAATTGCACCATCCTTTGCACGCGCTCCATACAATGCGGTTGCAGCTGCACCCTTCAATACGTTGATAGATTCAATATCGTCAGAGTTGATGTCTCCTGCGCGGTTACCCACATCGACTATACCATTGGTTCTGTCAGGATTGTAAGAACCATTATCAATAGGAAGTCCGTCAATAATAAACAGAGGAGAAGAAACTGTACCAATGGAAGAAGCGCCACGAATCTGTATACTTGAGCTACCACCTACTGTTCCGGACGACTGTGCAATTTGCAAACCTGCAATCTTACCGGACAACGAATTAAGCACATTACTTTCACGCGCCTTAGTTATCTCATCTCCTTTTACACTGGAGACAGCATAACCTAAAGATTTTTCAGATCGCTTGATACCCATAGCTGTTACTACAACTTCATCAAGATTCTGAGAATCAGACTTTAATACGACTTTTAAAGTTGGTTTGATTTCAACTTCTTGTGTCCGCATACCGATATACGAAATCTGCAAAGTCTTTGCAGAACTAATAAATTTATATATAACTGATAATCAGAAAGATATACAGAGTGCAAATCAGTAACACAGGTCGATATTTTATCAAACAGAAATAGCCTATACATCTATTTGACAGTTAGTTAGCAAAATTCAGCTTATGATCTACTCTCTCTTTGTAATACCATTTCTCTACCGAAATGAGGAGTATTTATCTTATAATCAATATTATATCTGTAAAACAGGTAGCTATTATAAATAAAAAAATAGTATCATGTTATAAAAGGCACCTTCATTTGTATACAATTAATCAGGTAATGGATATTATTAATTAAAAACATTATCCCATTCATTTTTCTTTTAAAGGCAAGCAATTATTGTAAATATTAGAGACTGCCATATATTGATCTGTCTTATTTGAAGTTAGATTGCAAAAAAGGCTGTTCCACTCGCGGAACAGCCCTCTCCATATTTAAACTCTTCTGTTAAAAATCGTCAGCAGGGAAACCTGTTCGACGAAAACCTGAAACCTTATAAGTTAATCCATCTTCATCGTCGTCGAACTGTACCATATATACGATACTGTCAGCAGGCATACCGCTAGGAGTTGTGGCAGCTTTTTCCAGTACCTTACCATCAGTTATCTTCACTTTGGACTCATATGTTACATTATCCACAAAGCCCGTTGTCGAGAAAGTCCTCGTTGCATAATTCACGTTTACTTTCAGTTTATATTCCCAGAAATTTCCTAAATCGTCCAGCCACATTTCAGTTTCACTGTTGCTGGCTGTATTGTAAGTACTCATTTGCAGATGTCCTGCTCCAAAGGGATCTTCTACTTCTTTCCCGTCAATAAATGCATTCACTGTCACCCACCAGTCTCCTGCCATTTTTTCAACAGCAGTACCACCTGGTTCTGTATCGTTGTCGCATGCCACGAATGTAAAAGCCAGTGAAACTAAAAGTAATATCATATATTTCTTCATAATCGTATTTTTATTGTTTTACTATAATGTCAAAAGATAGCTGACCGGCATAAGCAACAGTCCATTTCAGAGTCCCAGTCGCAGGATCTAATAATGTATTAGTCATTTGATCCATGGAATCTCCCCAACCTGCAACATAACTTTCCAGAGGAGTAATGGTATTATCATCATTCAATTCGAATTTACCAACCATTGCATAATCCGGTCCATAGCCAGCACGCTGGTCATACCAGCCTCCTAAGAAATCGCTGATATAAAATATTCCCGGTTCCATCTGCAAAATCACAATCTCATATCCACTGAAAGCTACCACAGAAGGGGCGGTACGCTTGCTTCCTTCGGCTATAGTATAAATTCCGGATTTCAAAGGAGAAGCAGTATCATCTGCTACATATACTGTTCTCGTGAATGTTTTGGCAAAACCGTCCTCATTGTATGCCGCATATACTAAATTGTAGATTCCCGGAGTGTTGACATCAACACTTCCTTTTATCTGAACTGATTCAGTTATATCCTCTCCATTCATTTCCGCATAATATCCCGGCTCCACAAAGGGTTGTCCTTTTTCTAAAACGATCTTTTCATCGCCTTCTCTTTCCAACGTTACAAAATAGGTGACTTTAGAAGTATCATCTGTTGATTTGTCGCAAGCTCCAAAGACAAACGGCAAACATACTAATATGCTGTATATTATATTTTTCATACGTAAAACTTACTAAGTTATTGGTTACTATTTGATATCCCACCAAACCGGAGTACTTCCCGGTACTCCTGCAGGAGTATTTACATTTTGCTGACGTGCGCTTAATGGATAAGTCATACGTTTCATCAGTCCGCCTGCTTCCAGACCATTAGTCCATGGTGCAACCAACTCTCCCGGAGTGTATACTGCCTCATTAGCTTGTATCTGAGCTGCTGAATAAGAAGATAGTTTCGGACAATCCGTACGACGAATCTCACTCCATGCTTCCATGTGATCCATATAGAAAAGAGCTACCCATTTCTGCATATAAATCAAGTTTAGCTTGTCTGCCAGTGTAGAGGCAGCAGACCATGCACACTCTCCTTCCAGAATAGTGCTTTCTTGACCTGTAAATCCACGAACGGCAAAGTCAGCAGTTACACCTGCTTCATAAGCACTTTTTGCATTCGCATCATCATTGAGGAAACGAGCATATACCTCTGCTATCAGGAATTGTAATTCAGCCTGAGTAAAGAAATAGACAGGTTTTGTAGCCCCGATAGAGTAATCAATCGCACTCACGTTTTTATTTTTCCAGTTGTCAGTACCCAGAATGCTTTGCATATGTGTTTTTCCTCCGGGAAGTTGACCGACATACTTTCCATCCGCATCTGTTTTACTAATACCATAGGCGATTCGAGGATCTCCCGTACTGCTTAAATAAGAAATTAATGGATAAGCAGCACAATGATTACCGGTCAATCCGACCGCATTTGTATTATACCATGGATTCCGTTTGTCTGTTTCATCCAAAAAACAATCCAGTTTCACGTCACCGGTAAAGAATTCGTTGTTTTGTACCAAGGTCTTCACTTTCTCTGTATACAAAGCCGCATCTATATTGGCATCAATGAAACGCAGATACATACGGAGGCGAAGAGCATTGGCAAAACCTTTCCATTGAGCGATATTTTTGTTGAATATCAAATCCGGCACATCCATACCGCTTCCATCCAAAGCAGCTTCTGCTGCATCGATCTCACCTAATATACCTTTATATACTGTTTCACCTGTATCCCATTTAGGTGTGGCATTGGCATTACCTTGCAGAGCTTCCGAATAAGGTGAGTCACTGGTATTATCTACCATTATCTGAAAGGCATATGCTCTTAGTATGGTAGTGGCGAAGCGGTCGGCAGGGTTTGTAGTCTTTTCCAGAACCTGCTTTGCATCTTCCAAAGCTCCTGCAAACAGGATTCTATAAGAATAATCCATTTGCTGGGAAGATTCGGTAAATGTATATTCACATAGAGTGTTATACTGATTCGACTCCGGTTTCTGTTCATAGTACTGAGCGAAAAAGCCAGCGTAATTATAAATTTCTCCGCCTACCGCCGAAGCAATGGAAGCACTGATAGAGGGGAATATCAAATCCGCCGTCACCTGATCATTCATCGGGTAGTTCGGGTCGTCATTGATGTTCAGGTCGCAACCTGCAAACAATGCTGTTGTTGCTAATGATGCATATAATAATATTTTTTTCATTTTTATTCCTGTTTAAAATTTAACCATTAAGTTGAAACCGAAACGACGTGAGCTGGGATTAGCTGTGTATTCTCCATAGTTACCTTCAAGGTCATTACCAAATGAAGTCATTTCGGGATCAATAAATGTATTGCTGGATGGAGTCCAGACAAATAAGTTATTGCCATATGCAGACACTTTTACTGCCTGGAAAGGAGTTTTTGCCAACCATCTTCTGGGGAGGTCCCAACCTAATACAACAGAACGAAGCTTGACGTATGATTTGTCCACCAGGAAGCAGCTTCCCATATCAGAGCCACCGTCACCCCAGTATTTATAAATGTTAGAACTGGTAATAGGAGTTGTATTTTCTACATAAGTAACGTTTTCTCCATTCACTATTTTATTTACTGAGTTAGGAACAATCAAAGGATTACGGTCATTGTAGGCAGTCTGTATTACGTTACCGGTAAAATAGTTTATATCTTTAGTACGTGAATACATTACTCCCCCCTGACGGATATCAAAATCAATGCCTAAGCTTATGCCTTTATATTTTAGATTTTTCTCGGTTTGACTTAACCGATTGAGAAATAAACTTTTAGCGAATTATTTGAGAAATAGAGGTAACGATTTAGCAACTGTGCGAATTTCAGCGTTTTACATTGCTATGCTGTCAAATAACTCTTTCATTTGCAAATATAACATCTTTTTCCGAAAGTACGAACTTTCGGTGACAATTTTATAAAATCGACTTGCGAAAAAAGAAAATTATCGTGAATGGTCTAACTCTATATACCAGCCTTCCTTGACGGGCTTGTATAGCGTAGTGTCATTGTATGTCCTGCGGTAAATTTTGTTCAGGTCGCCGTGTTCGGTGATACGGATGTCACGGCGGCTTCTCAATTCGAGATCGTAAACGAAACTCTTGGATGTTCCCGCATCCACGATGCCGTGGGAGTAGTACAGCATAAATAAGCTCACATATACCGAATCTGCCGTTTCCTGCTCCCTGCGGTCAACAAGGACAAGACCGCATCCAATCTCTGACAACAAGGAGTCGAGTTGTATTCGGTCAGATCTTGATAACCCGTGTACCGGCGTGTCCTGCACTTGGTTCGGTTGGTAGGATATTTGTCCTGCCGAATCAAGGATGAGAATATCGCAGGGAGAGAGCGGTGGATAGTGAAAGCTTCCCTCCGAACTCTCCGCCATGATTTTGCGTATCTTGTCGAATGCCGCCTCGTGCGTGGCGAAGTGGCGTATCATTTCCTCGTCCGTCGGCGGCATGGGTGGCTCGCAGCTTACGACCGATGCAAGCGTTAAAAGTAGTATTATGATAACTATCTTCATCTCTGTTTAAGCCCCACCTTCACCATGCCATGTGCAGGTTTGGGTATTGTTATCATAGTTATGTTCTATCCATTGCCCCGATTTCTCGCCGTCAGTGTATTGTCCCTCGATAGTTATATAGGGTTTGCCGTCCCGTGTCGATTCCACACGATAAGAGCCGTCAAGTTTTCCGTTACGGTAGTGGCGTATTATCCTGCTGCGAAGCGTGCTCGCATCCTCGAAGATTTCCCACTCCTCGCCATCTTTTTTCCCGTCGATATAATGAGATTCAAAAATCTGCTCTCCTGTCTTGCTGTCAAAGCGGCGCTCCCGCCCGCTCTCCACACTCTGCTTATATTCCTTTTCGGCTTCTATTTTGCCGTTACGAAAATAGGTCTTTACAGTTCCGTCTATCTTGCCTTGCTGCATGGGTGTTTCCTTTCGGGGAGTAACGCCGTCTTGGTAATACTCCGTGAATGTGCTGTTACGCTTGCCTTTGGCATATATACCCGATTCACGCAGCACCCCATCACGATAGCGGCGATAATCACCGTTTATCATGCCATCGGAAAATTTAACACACTCCTCGTCAAGTCCTCGTATAATGCGATATTTTCCCCGTAACGGCTGTTTTCTGCCTTTTTTATAATAGACCGTGCGCCGTGAGTTATCTGTTATAGTCTGCAAATCGCTCCATTCTACGATTTGTTGTGCGGAAACCGTGCCACACAATAGTAAAAAGATGTATAGTGCCAATATTCTATTCATTGTATTTTTTGTTTTTCAAGGTTGCGGCTAACACGTGGCCCAATCACCACGAAAAGCGATTGAGCCACACGCCATTATCCGCATAAATCGAACTTGTTAGCCTCTTCACTTCTTCAACAAAGCGAAAAATTCCTCGTATCGCTCGAAAGATTCAAAGAATCCTGCATGCAATGTTATTTGTGTATCATCCGTCAAGAAGATTTCCAATTCTCCTTCTTCATCGTCATATTTAAGATGTTTTATATCCGATATTTTAAATATTTTGTCGGTTTTCTCCCCTTTCTTTATTATAGGATAGGTTACACTATCTGCATCGACAACGATTTTTCCTCCGTTCGCCGCCAAAGCACGGGCAAGACGAACCTTGTTCAATGTTATTACCAAGAGAACGAGTCCTCCGATTATAAAAACAATGGCAGTACTCGTAGGGCCAAGTATTCGGGTACTGCCTATTCTTATACCGAATGGATAAACGAGCGGCACGACAACCATACCGACTGATACAGCCAACATTGTAATGTTATCCTTGATAGGAGAGGCTGGAGCATAATTAAACGTTTTCATAATTCAAAAAAAATGTAGAGTTAATAAATGTTTTTTAATAAAGTATCACCATTTTATATAAGTCCAAGGGCTTTTGGTATCTGTCAGTAAATCTTCTGCCAATCCAATCATGTTGGTAGTTCCCATCGACAAAGTACGACCAAGAACATAACTATAAGCATAGTCTTTCCAATTGGTATAAACTTCTTTGGTCATCTCGTAAGCGGCATTGATACACTGCATACATTCTTCTTTTACAATGTACTCTTGCTCAAGGCAAAGTCTGCTGATAAAGTTTAATCTTCCTGCATCCCACGCAAGTACTCCGAGTTTGCCCATTTCTTCTTTGGATACGACAATTCCAGCTTGTTCAATGTCCGGATATTTTTCCTCCATCGTTTCCAACTTTTCCAAACAGTCATTTCGGAAATCGGTGTGTTCTTTCAATTCTTCATTTTCATTAAGCCACTTCCTGCTTATATTACCCCCTCCTTGAAGAAAAGCCGTATAAGCATAGTGAAACATTGTTTGCGAGGGAGCTTGCGACAACCAATTCAAAGTTTCGATGGCACTATCCCTATCCGTTATACCAAAGTATTCACCTAAAATAACTTTACGAACAGAGGGAGTTACGCCAGTTTCGAATGTGTTCAATACACCTTGTTGTTGATATACATACAGATTGCCAAGACTTATCTTGCGTAAATCCGCTTCTGGCAAATGTGAATTTTCATCCACATTCAAACCATCCTGAAAGAAACTCTGCAATTTTGCAAGTCTTCCCCAAAGAGATGTCATGTCCATAGTACTATGTTTGTCTTTCCAGCTCCTTAAGACCTTTTATTATTAAACCACGAAGCGTGGAACTGCAATGCCACGTCTTTGTTGAAGGTCGTAGGAAAAACCTAATGAGCAGATGTAGTAATAGCAGCCCACGCTATAGCGTGAGAACCACTATGCCATCCTTGCTCATTTTGAAAATTTCCTACGTTTTCAACAACAAGATAAGCATAACGCTTCTTTCTTTTCTAATATGTCTTGGACGGAGTTTCCCTAATCCAACCACAAAGGTAGTGAAAAGTTGTGATAATCACTTATGTTGCAATAGATTTATTTGCTCGCTGTATAAAATTGGAGCTTTACAGTTTCATACCCCTGCTTTTCCTTTGCTGCTGTATAGGTTGCCGTATGTTCTGCCTTAACTTCTCGAACTGTTCCTTAAACCACTCGGCAATGGGCTTTCGGTCGATGGCAAGAACCAATTTAGTCCCGTCCGTGGGGTCTTTCACCACTTGAAACCCTGCCTTTTCGGTTGTGAATTTCCGTCCGTGTTCCTCCGAATAGAGTTCCCCTGCATACTCCAACGGCTTTCCCTTGACGAGCGTTGCCGTCTGCCTTTCATCGAATCCCACAAGGCGGCATAGGTTTTCGATACGGAGCATTTCACGGAAATAGGGAAACCATGCCGCCGCCTTTGCGATTACCGTTTTCAGAAACGATATTTCCTGCTTGTGCCTTGTGTCCTTGTCCGCTATCTCCCTGCCGTGCTTTTGCTGCATTTCCCGTATCTCCCGACTGTGGTCTGCCTGCATGGTCTGTATTCTGTCTTGCAGGGCTTCGATGGTTTCCTCGTGGTCGGCTACCTCCCTATGCAGGGCGGTGTTCTCCCTTTCCAGCGTCTTGACCTTGTTACTGCCAAAAAGAGAACCAACGCTCTCGGCAATGTTGGCGGCTGCGACGGTTGCCGCCCCTTTCAGCTTCTCGGTCTGTATTTCTTTTTTCGCCCGTCTTAGTTCTTCCCGTGCCGATTCTTTCTGCTGTTGCAAATCCACCACTTCCGCTTTGAGGTTGTCGGAGAGTTTCTGTATATCCCGATAATACTGCTGCGTGGACTTGTGGCGAGCCTTCGAGCCGTCTATGCCCCTTTGCAGCCCGTATTTCGCCATCGCTTCGGCATAGGTATCTTGGTAGGACTTCAATTTCAACCGTGTCATAATATCATCGGCGCACAGCCTTACGGTGTCGGTCGGCTTTTTACGGTATCGCTTCTTCGTCTGTTCCTCCCTTTTCCTGCGCTTGCGCTCTCCCTTGACGATGGGGACGAGCGTAACGTGTATGTGCGGCGTTTCCTCGTCCCTGTGCAGGTGAGCCGCCACGATGTTCTCCTTTCCGAACGTGTCGGCAAAGTATTTCAGATTGTCGGCGCACCACTCGTCCAAACGCCCCTCTTCTTCTATCCGCTTCATGTCCTCGTGCGTTCCCGATACGTTGATGCGGATAGCCCGTACTTGGTTGCTTCCGATTTTGCGTGTCAGCCCAGCTTCTTCTAATCTCTGTTGTATAGCCGCCGAACGGTCTTTCACCCCGTTGGGGTATTCGATGAGCCTGCGGTTTAGGTGCGTGCGTGTGGGGTCGGCGTTCTTCGGTATGATGAAACGCTCGATATGTGCGGTCGTTCCGCTGTCGCTGCCGTGCGCCTTTTCCATGTGTAAAACTACGAAACCCATATATTCTTCCTTTCTTTTTTGGCTTGTGAAACAATGATTTTTTGTATCTTCGGGGGCGGCAAATGCCGTCCCCGATGGGGTGTGCAGAGGGGCTTGCCCCTTGCCTTATTGGGGAATTTTCAGCGATACGTAGTATTGCGGCTCGGAAAATTCCCTAATAAGCTATGGTATTTTCTCCGTAAATACCCTGAGGCGTGTCTGCGGTCTGTCCGTTGTATATCGGTTCTACGCTTCGTGCCGACTGTAGCAAACGTTCCGAAATGTGCCTGCCATAGCCCCGTCCGCTCCAATCCAACTTCCCCTATTATTTTTTCCCTTTCGGTCGGTGGGTGGCGGGGCGGTCGTTTCCGTTTTCAAAGGCTTCTCTTGCATGGGGCGGCCGGATACAAGGTTTTCCCGATAAATACGCTCGCAGCGAAGCGAGAGGAAGATTTATCGGGAAACGGCGCAGCCGCCCGACCTTTTAGCCGACATAAAGCCCCGTGCTTGCTTTGCCTTTGTAAACGGGAATGATTGCCCCGCTCTTGCAGGGGCAGAACCTCCTGCAATACGGGCAGGCCAACAGCGTTCCTTGTCCCCTTTTAATTATTGCCGATTTTACTTTTCCGATTTTTGATGGTGTAAAACCGATTGCGCTCCTGTCGGTACGTACCAGCATACCAGTGTTGGTACATTGGTGTGTTGGCACGTTGGCATGTTGGTGTGTTGCTATGCTGGCATGTGGATATATCATCATGCCTGCCAATGTTTTTCAGGGGAACAGCCCGTGAATAGCGGCACGAACACCGTCGTTTTCTCTTTTCGCCCGTGTATAATCCTCTCTAATAATGCTTTGCGGACTTTCGCCGCCCCGAACGATTCGACACGGAAAGCGAGGGCGGCTATCGTTTCGAAATCGTAAACCTCGATGTAACTTCTCTCCGGCAGGCGGATAAGGCGTTTGATGCCGTACTCTTTCAAAACTCCGCTTTTGCAGAGCGCCTTTATCCCTGCCCGAACCGTCGGGGCGATAACCCCGAACAGTTCGCAGATTTCCCGCTCGGTCATGGCGGTTGCACCTATATCGCTCGGCAGGGAGATATTGCCCTGCCCGTCCATCGTGATAATATTCCTTTCTTCTTTCATAGCTATTCTGTTTTAAGGTTGTTAAATGGCTCGGCAGATATTCTTCTCCATGTCCTCCAGCTTGTGCGACAAGGTTTCCATGTCTTGGCTTATCTTCTGGGCGGTGATTTTGGCGTAAATTTGGGTGGTTTTTATGTTCGTGTGTCCCAAAAGGCGGCTCACCGTTTCGATGGGTACGCCGTGCGACAAAAGTACGGTCGTGGCGTTCGTGTGGCGTGCAACATGGTAGGTCAAACGCACCTTGAAGCCGCATTGTCTGCCTATCTCTTTGAGTATCTTGTTACAACTGCCGTTACTCGGAACGGGGAAAACATGACCGTCCCGAGCCAGCCCCTTGTATTTCTCTATGATACGTTTGGGAACGTCCAAAAGACGGATGTTCGATTCGGTGTTGGTCTTCTTTCTTCGGGTGATTATCCAAAGGTTGCCGTCGAAGAAGGTTTGCAGGTGGTCGGTGGTGAGGTTCTTCACGTCCGAATACGCCAAACCCGTGAACACCGAAAAGACGAACAAGTCCCGTACAAGCTCGTGGGTGGCGTTCTTCATGGGTGCGTCCATGAGCGTCTGTATCTCCGTTTGGGTGAGGTAGCCCCTGTCCACGCTTTCGGGAGAGTTGATATATCCGGCAAAGGGATTAAAGGGCAAACGCCCGTCGTTCCTCGCTATCGAAACGATGTGTTTCAACGCAATCATGTAGCCCCACACGGTATTGGTGCGGCATTTCTTCTCCGTGCGCAAAAAATACTCGAAGTCGTTGATGAACGTGAGGTTGAGTTCCTTTAACGGAATATCCTCACGCTTGTAGGTATGGGGCAAAAACTCCCGAATATGGTTGCAGACCGTCCGATAACGGGTGAATGTACCCTGCGCCCTGCTGTGCCCGACTTTCTTCTCAAACTCGGCGTTGTGCTGCTCGAACAGCTTCAGCAAGGTTTCCTGCTTGATGCCGATACCGAGATAGGCGTCTTTGAGTTTGGCGGCGGTAACATAACCGTCCGTCTGCATCAGTTCTTGGTAGCGGCGGTTTACCTCCACACGGATTTTATCTACCGCAAGGTTGATTCTCTGCGCTTCGACGCTCTTGCCCGAAGCACGGCTGTTCTTCACGTCCCACAACCGTGGGGGAACGTCCATCTTGCAACTGAACTGTTTAATCTCGCCGTCCACCGTGATACGGCACATCAGAGGCAGGTTGCCGTTCGGTTTCTCGCTGCCTTTCTTCACGTAAAATAATACCTTGAATGTACTACGCATAACTCACTCCTTTTTTTGGTTACAAAATTAGTTATTAGTGAGTTACCGACAGCTATGTAAATCTACGCAAAACGCAGAAACAGAACCTTTTAGCAAGAAATCTGCACCCGTTACGGGAGTAACGAGGTGGTAACTGAACTTCTGCACCGTTTGGCTTCGAGGTGGTATTTCGTTGGCTCTGTGCAATAGAAAAACAAAGCGTAACGAACGCTCTATCAGTTAATTCGCTACGCTTCGCTCAAATTTGTCTTTTCGCTATGTGTTTATTTTAAATTAGTAGAAACACCCATTTGATATTTGTTATTCATATCTCCGCAGATTCCGAATTCGCTAGCTTCAACCGGAAGACCCGTTGATGAATTTACTACAATACGTCCTTGCGGATCACGTTCGGCTACCTGAGCCTTGAAAACACCAACAGGCATGCCTGTTATAGCGTACATACTGGTACCTCCATTGAGACCATAAATCGTTGTAATGCCACCCAATTCTTCCGGCAAACTGATCACCTTGCTCCAGTTCTTTGTGAAGTTCCATGTCAGTTCCCAACTAAAATCTTTTGTTCTTATCGGAGTACCGCTGATCAGGAGTTCTATACCACGGTTACGAATCTTACCCAAGTTCATATTCTGTGCTGTATAGCCTGAAGCAGGGTCCATAGCCAAAGAGAAAATCTGCTTATCGGTATTCCTATTATAATAAGATACGTCAAAAGAGAGGCGGTTTTTGAAGAAAGCCATATTTAAACCGACTTCAGATTCTGTGGTCATTTCCGGACTTAATGTATTACTTCCGAGTACATTTCCTGCAGAGTAAGCGTTGACACCTCCTAGAGGGAAAGTCAGAGAACCGAAAGGTATTCTATTGGAAGATTGTGCATACACAGGATTAACCATATACACATCAGCATCGTTACCTGTTTTACCCCAGCTGGCGCGTATCTTACCAAAAGTTATCACATCCTGCAGATTGTCATTCAATAATTCGCTGAAAATAAAACTACCGGTAATACCGGGATAGAAGAAACTGCGATTTTCTTTCGGAAGAGTAGAAGACCAGTCATTACGGGCAGTTACCGTTAAATAGAGCATATTCTTCCATGAACCTTCAAACTGTCCGAAAACACCCATCAGACGTCTGAGTTCCATGTGCTGTTCTACTATAGGAGTTTTGCCGGAGTTCTTCAGATTAAACCATGTAGGAATCGTTAAATCATTAACTTCTGAATATTGATAAGAGACTTTACGTTCATTGCCATTGAAACCGACCAGTGCATTGACATTAAAATCGTTAACCGGCATATTGAAATTAACCATAATATCCTGGTTTATCTCACGACGACGGGTTATCTGCTCGGAATATTGTCCGGTTTCACCAGAGAAAGGACTGCTGGAGCCCTGACCTTCTCCATTAGGAGTACCTTCATAATAAAGAGCGTACAGATTCGGTTTTCCTTTGTCACTTTGTCCTGTCGTAGTATCCAAGCCCATACGGTACGTAAACTTGAAGTATTTCAGGAATTCATAATCCAACTGAAATTTTCCGTAGAATCTTTCAGATTCATATTCATTCAAATAGTTATTCAAAATATAATAAGGGTTCATAACTCCGTAGGGGGTATAATAATATCCCGGAGTGTTGAACGGATCATTCTGGTCTTCCAGTCCTATTATGCTGATATCTCTTGGTGTCTGATATAAAGAGTTTAGCATGGACAAACCTTGTCCCGTAGTAGCAAAGTTATTCTTCTGATAAGCGTAATTCAGTGAAGAAGAGAATGTCAACGCTCCTGCCTTATGGCTGCCGCGTGCAGAAAAAGTATATTTATCGTAGCTGTCAGCATCTGTCGGGATCATACCATCATCGCTGATCTGAGAGAATGATACATAATAATCACTTTTATCTGTAGCTCCATTGAATGAAAGGCTGTTGCTATATCTGAATCCCGCATCAAAAAAGTCTTTGATGTTATCAGGCATTGCCACATAAGGTTTCAGTTTCTGAGAGTTGTTGTACACATTCCCCCACAGCTGCATGGAACCATCGAAACGAGGTCCCCAAGAACCGTTCTCCAATTCTGTATGGTTGCCGTTCCATCCCATACCAAATTCATTTTGAAATTCCGGCAGACGCAGAACAGTTGACCACTGAACTCCACCGTTATACTCGATTCCAACTCCTTTTTCTTTCCGGCCACTTTTGGTAGTAATCATGACTACACCATTGGCGGCACGGCTACCATACAAAGCAGTAGCCGCAGCACCTTTCAAAATAGTCATGTTTGCCACATCATCCGGATTGATAGCGTTGGCACCGTTTCCAAAATCATATCCGCTATTCAAACCATCTGTAGAGTATACGGTAGAGTTATTCAAAGGTACTCCATCCACGACATATAGTGGCTGGTTGGTACCGGAGAGTGAGCTGACTCCACGGATAATGACCGAATTAGAGGCTCCGGGGTCAGATGAAGTGCTGGAAATCTGTACACCTGCAATCTTACCTGCCAAGCTTGACATCACATCAGATGTACGGCTTTCCGCAATTTTTTCTCCACCCACTGAGGTCGCAGCATAACCTAATGCTTTTTCAGATCTTTTAATACCCATTGCTGTAACAACAACTTCATCGATCTGTTGAGCATCCGACCTAAGTACTACCTTTAAATTAGGCTTAATCGCTACTTCTTGAGTTTGCATACCGATGTACGAAATTTGCAAAGTCTTTGCAGAACTAATTTTTAATATAAAATGCTGATTATTACAATAATGAGAAATATAAGCCTAATCATTTTACATATTATTGTATCCATATATAAACATGATAATCAATTATTTATCAGTATCAAAGCTACCCTTTTCTTTAACGGATGATACCCTGTTTCTATCCGTTTTTATCAACTAAGTAATTTATTATAAGCAAGTTGCGTCTTTTTTTATTTATATGAAGCGCCATTAATGAATACTATTTTTATATTTATTGGATATTTCTCACCACCAATCATAATGAATGATTACTTTTTGCATAATAGTAGAAAAAGAACAAATCTGAATAAAAGCATATTTAGTTATGGTATAATTCAAAATATGCAAGACTAGCTTGTGGTAGTAACAAAAATCGGCAGAATTTTAAAACAGCAGATCTGCAGATGAAATATATCTGTCTACTATTGTCTCCTTGTGATATGCGATTGTTTGTATCAGCTTGCACCTTTAAATATAAAAGAAACGTTTAGTTTCGATATGATATATTCCCCTGTGACAAAAAAATCTATCAGTTAGAACAGATTTAGAAATTAAAACTACTTTTGACTCTTCCTTTTAAAGCAATTAGATGTTTCTCGGTGAGTAACGATCTGTTCCTTTTAAAGGAACGGATCGTCCCTTTAAAAGGAATGAGTCCTGACATTGCACTTATTATGTATATTACAGTCATTTATATGCGACAAATCACTTGTAAATTGCATATTCTTACATTGATTTATGCATTATTTCTGCCATATTGTTAGATTCTGAATCAATTTTATTGAAACCAATCTTAAAAACAGGACATTCTTAGACAATCAATGTCTAACCTTTTTGTCTATTAGCTAATTTTGAATGGGCCGCTTTCTCAAGATCATGCACAATGGTCATATCCATGATATTGGCATACACTTGAGTTGTCTTCACGCTTTTGTGCCCCAACAGTTTCTGTACAGTGGTTATATTGGCACCACTATATATTAATAAGGTAGCATTTGTGTGACGTGCTGTATGAAATGATATACGTTTATCCATTTTTGCCAACTTAGCTAATGCATTCAAGTCTTTATTTACATTAGAATTATCTTTCAATTTAAAGAATCCATCCAGATCCTCTTTATAGTGCTCCAAAACCTTAAGACCTTTACCTTCAAATAATAAATATAAAGGTAGACGCACATCAATACCTGTTTTAACGGATTTGTAAATCAACCATGTCTCCTGATGGAGTTCAACAATATTTGCAGCCGTCAGATTTATAAAATCAGAATACCGTAAGCCGGCATAGCAGCAAAATAGAAAGGCATCCTTCGATTTTTGCAACTTCGTAAATTTCCCTTCCAAAATCAAATTTTCCATTTTATTCAGCTCTTCCGGAGATAGGTGCGTATGATTTCCTTCTATACTTTTTATTTTATATTTTCTAAAAGCATACTTCTGAATATCCATGTATTCCTTATTTATAGCCACATTTACATACCGCTTTAGATGCTTCATATGTTTGGCAATGGTATTGAGATGATACCCTTTAGATTGCAAATAGTTATCAAACGAAGACACAAATTCAAATGTCAAATCAGTGAATACAATGTCTTTTTTATACTCTTGCAACAATTCTAAAGTGGATAGATGGTTCTGTTTGGTGCTTTCTTTTAAAGAAGAGTTGTTGACTTCTTCTTTAAAAAACGTCAGAAATGAGTTTCCACTATTTTCCGGTTTGTCAATAGAGTCTTTCAACGAATCTAAAGATATCGATCTTCTCTGTTGCCATAATCCAAGTTCTTTCTGTTCGATGTCAGCTATAAAATCATATAGCATTCGATTTAAAGCATCTGAATTAGGATGGTTCTTTACCATCCTTCGCTTTACGTCCCATTGTTCTGGTTTAAGGTATACCCTGGTTGAAAAATACATTTTTCTCCTGTTTAAGTAAGCCTCTACTTGTACCAATGCCATTCCCTTTTTGTTCAGCTTCTTTTTTCTGTTAAACACGAGGCTGTAACTAATCTTCTTCATTCTATAATCTTTTAGTTAATACTAAGAACAAATTAAACTAAGTTCTGTGCTATAATTAAGGTTGAACCTGCATTAATTTCTGCAAAAATTAAAATTCAATAATTAAGTATTTACATAACTTTAATTTAAATGCTATTTTTTTATCGCCATTTCTTTATAATAAATCAAAAAGAAACGTGTATGGGTGAGTTTTATGTCCAAAAACAAGCAAACAGAATGTTAATTAGTACACTTTGTCTTCACAAATTGACATTTAATGCTTGATAATTCGGAATATTCAAAGCGAATAAAGATGTTTATCAGCATGTTTTTGATGTTATAAATAACAATATGTTATATATACAACCTTTTTTTATCAAATTAATTGTTAGTTTCATATTTATTAATAATTTTGCAACTTGTTAGAGTATAGAGATAATTAATGTAAAGTTGAACTTTAAGAGAGAATTTATGAAAAGAAAATTAATGCTGTTATTGGCATGCCTTTTTGTAGGCATAAGCCTAGTAACCGCTCAAACTCAGAAAGTCACAGGCGTTGTGATTTCTGAAGAAGACGGGCAACCAGTTGTTGGAGCCTCTGTGTTGGTAAAAGGTACTACTCAAGGTACAATCACAGACATCGATGGTAATTTTAATTTGGCGAACGTACCAAGTTCTGCAAAGACTTTGCAGATTTCGTATATCGGTATGCAGACACAAGAAGTGGCTATCAGACCAACTGTGAAAGTTGTGCTGAAATCTGATGCACAAAATCTTGATGAGGTTATTGTTGTAGCTTATGGTACTGCGAAGAAGTCTTCATTCACAGGATCAGCTGCTGTCATTAAGGCAGATAAAATCGTTTCCGGTTCTAAAGAGTCTTTTGACAAAGCGCTGTCCGGTAAAATGGCAGGTGTGCGCACAGCCTCAGCAACTGGTGACCCAGGTTCTATGGCCGAAATCAACATTCGCGGTGTCGGTTCTATCAGTGCTTCTAAAAGCCCGTTGTATGTTATTGACGGTGTTGTAACGAAGGCTGACGACGACATGAACTACTACGGTAAGACTCAAAGCGTATTGAGTACACTGAATCCTGAAGACATCGAAAGCATGACTGTTCTGAAAGATGCTGCCGCTGCTTCATTGTACGGTTCACGTGCCGCAAACGGTGTTATCATCATTACCACAAAGAAAGGTAAAGAAGGAAAAACGAATGTCAGCTATTCAGGTGAAGTAGGCTGGAACAAGATGGCTGTAAATGCTTTCAATATGATGGGATCAGCCGACTTGATTGACTACACACGCGAATCATTAGCCAACTGTCTGGTTACTTACGGAATAACAGATAGCAAACAAGCAGCATTGAACAACATCGATAACGGAGGTGATATGTTCATTCCTCTGCTCGACTCACCGGCTACTGTTGCTGACTTTATCCATGATCCATCCGGTAAAGTAAATACGAACTGGAAGAAAGAAATCTATCGTACTGCTTTCACTCAAGATCACCAGGTATCTATCAACGGCGGTTCGTCAAAGACTCAGTTCTATGCCGGAGTTGGCTACAATAAGAGCGAGGGTATCGTTCTTGGTAGTGACTTCGAACGTATCTCCGGTCGTCTGAACGTTAATCACAAAGTAAATAACTGGCTGAACGTAGCTCTCAAGCAAATGATAGCCGCTACATCGCAAGATGGTTTCCGCGATCAGGGAGACCAGGCTCAAGGAATGGGTACTTCTTCTCCGATAGGTATTTTATTCGCAATGGACCCGACTGCTCCGGTAAAGAATGAAGATGGTTCATATAATAAAAATGCAGCATGGGGTAAAGTTACCAACCCGCATCTGATGCTAGGTGGTAAAGACAGCGATACAGCTCTGGAGTGGATTCAGACCAAAATGTTCCGTAGCATGACCAATGCAGATGTAACAATCAAATTCTGTGATAAGTTATCACTTAACTCTATCTTTGGTTATGACTATGTAGACAACAAGCACTTTGAATATTGGGATCGCAACAGCGTTAACGGTGGTTCCGTCAGCGGAATGGGTTCTCGTTATACCTTCGAAAGCCGCGTAGCTACCAGCTCTTCTACATTAAACTACACGGATACTTTTAAAGATATGCACAATCTGAACTTGATGGCCGGTTTCGAAGTTGAAAACAGAGACCTGCTGCAGATTGTAACTGTTGCCAAACGTTATTCAAGCCACTATCCCGAATTGGCCAACGGACAACCGGACCAGGCTGCAAGTTCAACCTTGGGAGCCGGCATGATGTCATATTTCGCAAGTGGCAATTATAACTATGATAACAAGTATTATCTTTCTGCCAGTTTCCGTCGTGATGGTTCGTCACGTTTGAGTGAAGACAACCGTTGGGCTAGTTTCTGGTCTGTATCCGGTGCATGGAGAATGAGTAAAGAAGGATTTATGCAAGATATGCCGTTATTTACCGACTTCAAGATCAAAGCATCTTATGGTACAAACGGTAACTTACCCTCAGATTACTATGGTTACATGGACCTGTATACAGGTTCCGGATACGGAAGTGCTCCCGCCATTTACTGGTCAAGAATGGCTAACGACAAATTAAGCTGGGAAAAATCCAAGAACTTCAATATGGGAATTGAATGGAATATGTACGACCGCGTAAATCTGTCTCTGGAATATTACAATAAGAAGACTACGGATTTGCTGTTCGAAGTACCTACTTCATTAATCACCGGCTTTGACTCCCGTTGGGAAAATCTGGGTGCATTGAAGAACGACGGTTTCGAATTGGAACTCAATTCTAAAAATATCAGCAACAAGAACTTTACATGGACTTCAAACTTCAACCTGACTTACCAACGTGCATTGGTAGACAAACTTCCTGAAGGAAAAGATATCCAGTATGGAGACGGAGAAATGTATCTGCACCGTGAGGGAGAGTCAATGTACACATTCTATCTGCCCGAATGGAAAGGTGTAAATCCTGAAACAGGTCTGGGAGAATTCTGGTTAGATCCTGAAGATCACTCAAAGGGAGTGGTAAATGACTACTCGGAAGCAGGTAAGGGAATTGTAGGAAAAGCATTGCCTGATGTTATCGGTGGATTCAGCAACACTTTCACATACAAAGACTTTGACCTGTCATTCCTGATCACTTATCAGTTTGGTGGTGACATGTTCGATTATCCGGGATATTTCTCTCATCATGATGGCGTAAGAATCGGTTCCATGAACCTGTCAGAAGATGTAGCCGGAAACTACTGGAAAAATCCGGGTGATAAAGTAGACAACCCGATGCCTATCTATGCCAACCCTTATCGTTGGGACAGATTCTCAAGCCGCACAATCAAATCGACTGACAATATTCGTCTGAGAGAAATGACAGTAGGATATACTCTGCCGGTATTGAAGAAGCACATTTCCAACTTCCGCATCTACTTCAGAGCAAACAATCTGGCTATGTTGTGGTCGAAGACTAAAAACATTGACCCGGATGTAGCGATCAATGGTTATCGTCAGGCAGATACACCGGCATTGAGAAGCTGTGTATTCGGCATTAATATCAAATTATAATCTATAAACAGACTGAATAATGAAAAAAATATATTTACCCATTCTATTACTGACGTTGGCAGTATCCTCATGCGATACTTTCGACAAAGTGCCTTCCAGTGAATGGCCTTCAGAAGGTGCTATTAAGACTCTCGAAGATTTACAGTTTGCAGTTAACGGTGTTTATGAGTCTCAAACTTCTTCTATAGACGCGGGAACTAATCCACGTGGCAGCTACGCAGGTGATTTCTTCTTGTACGCCGACCAAAGAGGTAGCGACTTCAAAGCTATCGGTAGTAATAAACAAACTGTCGATGTATATGCTTACCAAGCTACTAAGAATAGTTCTGATTCATACTATTTCTATAAACGCTTCTATCTTTCTCTGGCAAGAATAAACAAAGTTTTGGAGGGAGTTAAGAAATCCGGTCTGGAAGGAGCTGAAGTTGATGTTCAGGTAGGTGAATTGTATGCTTTACGGGCACTTTTCCACTTTGACTTGGCCCGCTTGTTCGCTAAACTTCCTTGCAATGCACAGGCCAGCGATCCGGGCATCGTATTGTCTACAGAAGTTTTCGAATCCGGATATACAGCAGAAAGAGCTACTATTGCGAAAACTTACGAAACCATCCTGGATGACTTGAAGACTGCATTGGATAATCTCCCAGAAACCAGCAAGGTAGTAACTGCCGGTCATATCGACTATTGGGGAGCCCGTGCACTGAGAGCCCGTGCATATCTCTACATGAATGAGAACAGTAAAGCACTTGAGGATGCCAAATATGTAATCGAAAAATCTCCATACAAGCTGTACACCAGAGATGAATACGAAACAGTATGGACCAAAGTTGGAAGCAGTGAAAGCATTTTCGAGTTCCTGATTACCTCACTCTACAATGCACAACGTAACTCTCTCGGATTCTACACACATGCCGAAGGTTATGCAGAAGCCGGTATCACCGATGCATTCAAAACTTTCCTTCAAGAACGTCCGGAAGATGTTCGCAGCACTCTGATTGCTGAAGAAAGCGACGGTGGAGATAACGAAGGCTGGTATATCCAGAAGTATCCGGGACGCGACGGAGAAATATATGTAAATAATCCGAAAGTAATCCGCCTGTCCGAAGTATATCTGATTGCCGCAGAAGCTGCATTAAAAGCAGGTGGTGCTGATCCTGCCAACTATATCAATGACTTGCGTAAGCAAAGAATAGCCGGCTATGAAGACGTTGCTTCTGTTACTATCGATGATATTCTGACAGAACGCAGACTGGAACTTTATGGTGAAGGTCATAACGCCTGGGATACATGGAGAAACAAAAAGGCAGTAACGAATGCCCAAGTTCCGGCCGGTCCGATCAACTATGACGACTATCGTACCGTAATGCCTATTCCGGTTTCCGAGATCAATGTATCTAACGGTAAGCTGAAACAAAACGAAGGCTACTAATACACTGAAACCATTTTAATAACGAGGTTGTGTCAAAACGCTGGCACAACCTTTTTTTATGCACAAAGCCCAGACTTT
>ERZ1504850.196-NODE-196-length-29735-cov-4.251381_pt1 | contig 29735 bp, 20 predicted proteins | sample MGYA00572094_ERZ1504850 | MGnify/ENA primary metagenome ERZ1504850 (study PRJEB39906, sample SAMEA3182091) | gut metagenome | biome: human; feature: gut; material: Stool; isolation source: human stools | place: Canada | collected 2013-03-11 ...
ATGTATTGAAGAAGGGATGTTATATGCCATCAGTCGATTTAGTGGATATGTATTTGCGTCTGGCTGAGAAATATAATATGAAATTCTATTTTGGATTATATGACTCAGGACGTTATTGGGATACAGGTGATTTAAGTTGGGAGATTGAGGATAACAAGTATGTGATTGACGAAGTGTGGAAGATGTACGGAGAGAAGTATAAAAGTTTTGGAGGCTGGTACATCAGCGGAGAAATTAGCCGGGCAACGAAAGGAGCCATTGACGCCTTTCGTGCTATGGGAAAGCAATGTAAAGATGTATCAAACGGACTTCCTACTTTTATCTCTCCGTGGATTGACGGAAAAAAAGCGATCATGGGAACAGGAAAATTGACCAGAGAAGATGCGGTTTCTGTACAACAACACGAAAAAGAATGGAATGAAATTTTCGATGGTATCCATGAGGTGGTAGACGCATGTGCTTTTCAAGATGGACATATTGACTATGATGAATTGGATGCATTCTTCTCTGTCAATAAAAAATTAGCAGATAGGTATGGTATGCAATGCTGGACAAATGCTGAGTCTTTTGACCGTGATATGCCTATTAATTTTCTACCCATTAAATTTGATAAGCTTCGGATGAAACTCGAAGCTGCCAAACGAGCCGGATATGATAAGGCTATTACCTTCGAGTTTTCTCATTTTATGAGTCCTCAATCTGCTTATTTGCAGGCCGGACATTTATATGATAGATATAGAGAATATTTTGAAATAAAATAAACAATATGAAGTCTGCAATTAACTTTAGCTATCTTATATTCCTTTCTGTTGTGGCTGCATTAGGAGGGTTTTTGTTCGGATATGATACTGCTGTCATCTCCGGAACAATTGCTCAGGTTAGTCAACTTTTTCAACTGGATGCTTTGCAACAAGGATGGTATGTGGGATGCGCTTTGATAGGTTCTATTGTTGGTGTCCTTTTTGCAGGGATTTTGAGTGACAAACTGGGACGAAAATTAACGATGGTTATTTCGGCTGTTTTGTTTTCTACATCTGCTTTGGGTTGTGCTATTTCTGCGGATTTCACTCAACTGGTTATTTATCGCATTATCGGTGGAGTGGGTATTGGAGTCGTTTCTATTGTCTCTCCTTTATATATATCCGAAGTCTCGGTGGCACAGTACAGAGGGCGTCTGGTTTCTCTGTATCAGTTGGCGGTAACTGTTGGATTTCTCGGAGCTTATCTGGTCAATTATCAATTACTTGGATATGCGCAAAGCGGTTCGCAGTTGAGTATAGACTGGTTGAATAAAATATTTGTGACTGAAGTATGGAGAGGAATGTTGGGAATGGAAATGTTGCCGGCTGTGTTGTTCTTCATTATTATATTTTTCATTCCTGAAAGTCCCCGTTGGCTGATCGTAAAAGGAAAAGAAGAAAAAGCTGTCAATATATCAGTCTGTTTCAGAGGCAACAAGTCAATTAAATGAAACGAAATCCGTTTTGACGTCTGAAACAAAATCTGAATGGGCTTTACTGATGAAACCGGGAATTTTTAAGGCAGTCATCATTGGTGTGTGCATTGCGATTCTTGGTCAATTCATGGGCGTGAATGCCGTACTTTATTACGGTCCTTCTATTTTTGAAAATGCAGGCCTTTCCGGAGGGGATTCTTTATTTTACCAAGTTCTCGTAGGACTAGTTAACACCTTGACCACCGTCCTGGCGCTTGTCATCATCGACAAAGTGGGACGTAAGAAACTGGTTTACTACGGCGTATCGGGCATGGTCTTTTCCCTTCTCCTGATCGGTGCTTACTTTCTTTTCGGCGAAAGCCTGGGAGTATCCAGCCTCTTCCTGCTCGTTTTCTTCCTGTTCTATGTATTCTGCTGTGCCGTTTCCATCTGCGCCGTGGTATTCGTGCTCCTCTCGGAGATGTATCCCACCAAGGTGCGCGGACTGGCCATGTCCATTGCAGGATTTGCCTTGTGGATCGGGACGTACCTGATCGGACAGCTCACTCCATGGATGCTCCAGAACCTTACCCCCGCCGGAACATTCTTCCTGTTCGCCATCATGTGCGTGCCTTATATGCTGATTGTCTGGAAGCTTGTACCGGAAACCACCGGAAAGTCGCTGGAAGAAATTGAAAGATACTGGACCGGTTCGGAACAGCGGGAAAAAAGACCTTAATAACAATAAACTAACAACTGAGAAGTATAGAGGGGCCACAGGCGGTTTTTGTATGGCCATTCAAAAAAAACGTTTCCCTGCCTGCCGTGCCTCTGTACCTATCTATAATAAAAACAATATTATGGATTTTAAGAAATTAGCGAATCAATACCGGGATGAGCTGCTGGAAAACGTCCTTCCTTTCTGGCTCGACCATTCCCAGGATCATGAGTCTGGCGGTTATTTCAGCTGCCTGGACCGTGAAGGGAAGGTTTTCGATACGGATAAGTTCATCTGGTTGCAGGGACGTGAGGTGTGGATGTTCTCCATGCTTTACAACAAAGTAGAGAAACGACAGGAATGGCTCGATTGTGCCGTTCAGGGTGGTGAGTTTTTAAAGAAATACGGACATGACGGGCAGTTTAACTGGTATTTTTCACTGGACCGTTCGGGTAGACCACTGGTAGAACCGTATAATATTTTTTCATATACGTTTGCCACGATGGCCTTTGGCCAGTTAAGTCTTGCAACTGGAAATCAAGAGTATGCGGACATAGCCAAGAAGACTTTTGAGATAATTTTGTCCAAAGTTGACAACCCTAAAGGCAAATGGAACAAGCTCCATCCGGGCACACGTAATCTGAAGAACTTCGCACTCCCGATGATTCTCTGTAATCTGGCATTGGAGATTGAGCATCTGCTGCCTGCCGGTTATCTGGAGCAGACAATGGAGACCTGTATTCATGAGGTGATGGACGTGTTCTGCCGTCCGGAGCTGGGTGGCATCATCGTTGAGAATGTGGATGTGGACGGTAATCTGGTTGACTGCTTCGAAGGCCGTCAGGTAACTCCCGGACATGCTATTGAGGCGATGTGGTTTATCATGGATCTGGGGCAACGGCTGAACCGACCGGAGCTGGTACAACAAGCAATGTTAACCACCTTAACAATGCTTGATTATGGTTGGGACAAGCAATGTGGCGGCATCTATTACTTTATGGACCGTAACGGTTGTCCTCCCCAGCAGTTGGAATGGGATCAGAAACTTTGGTGGGTGCATATCGAGACACTGATCTCCTTACTGAAAGGTTACCAGTTGACCGGAGATAAAAGATGTCTGGAATGGTTTGAGAAGGTGCATGACTATACATGGACACATTTCAAAGATCCGGAATATCCGGAATGGTTCGGTTATCTGAATCGACAAGGTGAAGTGTTGCTGCCACTCAAAGGTGGAAAATGGAAAGGATGCTTCCATGTACCGAGAGGACTATATCAGTGCTGGAAAACACTGGAAAGTTTATAACCCTAAATTAATAACAACACTATGGATGGACGACGTAATTTTCTGAAAACCGCATTTGCCACATGTTCACTGTTAGCAGGCAGCAAGCTTCTGACAGCTTGCACTCCTATAAAAAAAGTAGCTACTGACGAAGAAACATTCGAGACGTTTGCTACGCCCGATGCTCTAAAAGGAATGCCTATTAAAGCGACTTTTCTGGATGAAATAAGCTGGGATATTCCGCATCAGAACTGGGGTACCAAAGAGTGGGATCAGGATTTTAAAGCAATGAAGAAAATGGGAATCAATACCGTTGTGCTCATTCGAGCCGGTCTCGGCAAATGGATTGCCTCCCCTTTTCAATGTTTATTAAGAAAAGAAGATGTCTATTATCCCCCTGTAGACTTGGTTGAAATGTTCCTGACATTAGCCGATAAATACAATATGGCTTTTTACTTTGGAATGTATGACTCCGGAAAGTACTGGCAGGAAGGACTGTCTCAGAAAGAAATAGATCTGAATATGGCACTGATAGACGAAGTCTGGAAAAAATATGGTCATCATAAATCATTCCAGGGCTGGTATTTGTCACAAGAAATCAGCCGGCGCACAAAGAATATGTCCAAGATTTATGCAGAAGTCGGGAAACATGCCAAAGCAGTTTCCGGGAATCTGTCGACCATGGTCTCTCCTTATATACACGGAGTAAAAACAGACCAGGTAATGGCAGGCGACAAAGCACTGTCTGTGAAAGAGCATGAGGAAGAATGGGATGAAATATTGAATAACGTCAATGGAGCTGTTGATATCATGGCTTTTCAAGATGGTCAGGTGGATTATCATGAATTATATGACTATTTGGTTATCAATAAGAAACTGGCAGATAAATACAACATGAAATGCTGGACCAATATCGAATCTTTCGACCGTGACATGCCTATTCGTTTCTTACCTATCAAATGGGAAAAGCTGCTGTTAAAGCTGGATGCTGCGAGAAGAGCTGGAATGGAAAATGCAATCACATTTGAGTTTTCTCATTTCATGAGCCCTAACTCGGCTTACCTGCAAGCCGGGCACCTATATGAAAGATATTGTGAACACTTTATTCTATAAACCTATCTAATATTGTAATGCAATGAAAAAAAGAATCAAATGGAATCCGAGGTTCATGACCTCATTGTTTATTGCGTTCATGTGCACATTGAGTTGTTTCGCACAAAACGTAATAAAAGGATCAGTAAGTGATGGTGGTGGCGAACCATTGCCAGGAGTGTCTGTAGCCGTCAAAGGTACGACCAGTGGTACGATAACAGACATGGATGGAAAGTTTAGTATCAATGCCCGAAATAATGATGTATTGATATTCTCTTATGTTGGTATGAATACTCAGGACATCAAAGTAAATGGTCAGCATTTCATTTCGGTAACCATGAAAGACGATGTTGCTTCACTGGACGAAGTGGTGGTAGTTGGGTACGGAACACAAAAACGTGGCAGTATTACCGGAGCCATATCTACAGTATCCGACAAAGAATTGTTGAAAGCTCCTACGATGAGTATCAGTAACGTAGTTGGTGCACGTATTGCCGGAGTTGCAGCCGTACAGTCCAGCGGTCAGCCGGGATCGGACAATGCAACACTGACAATGCGCGGTCAGAGCGGTATTGTATATGTGATTGATGGTATCCGCCGTACGTCTGCCGACTTTAACGGCTTGGACCCTAACGAAATAGAGTCTGTATCTATCTTGAAAGATGCCTCTGCCGTAGCTGTTTATGGTTTGGATGCCAACGGTGTTTTCATCGTTACTACCAAACAGGGAAAAGCGGAAAAGATGTCTATCACTTATACCGGTTCGGTCGGTTTCAGCCAAAATGCGGAACAACAAGAGTGGTTGGACGGTCCCGGATATGCTTACTGGTATAATAAAGCACGGGAGTTACAAGGTGACCCTACAGTATTTACTTCAGAAATGGTGCAGAAAATGAAAGATGGAGTTGATGGTTGGGGAAATACAAACTGGTATGATAAGATTTATGGTACCGGTACTCGTACACACCATAATATATCGGCAACCGGAGGTAGTGACAGAGTGCGTTTCTTCGCATCTATCGGTTATCTGGATGAGAAAGGTAATATCGACAATTATGGTTACAACCGTTTAAACCTTCGTTCCAATATCGATGCCAAATTAACCAAGAGTCTTACCTTCACATTAGGAGTATCCGGTCGTATTGAGAAAAGAGATTCCCCTCGTTATTCCGCTAATCCGGATGACTGGCATAATGTCCCACAACAAGTTATTCGTGCCTTGCCTTATGTGCCCGATACTTACGAATATGATGGAAAAACTTACAATGTATCTACGCCGACCGCTTCCTCTCCGGTAGCTCCGTTAGCATCTATCAACGAATCAGGATACAGCAAATCCAATTATTCTTATATTCAGTCTAACTTCAGCTTGAAGTATGACGCACCATGGCTGAAAGGATTAAGTTTCAAATTCCAGGGAGCTTATGACTTAACTTATAACTTCAGCAAAATCCTGAGTAATCCTTATGAAGTGATGATAATGAACCTTCCAACAAGTGAAAGCACTTCATTAACTTATTATAAAGGAACAGATGCATCCGGTAACTCTATTAGTTTGAGTGAATCCGCATCCAGAGGCTATACATTTACTACACAAACAAGTGTAACCTATGATAATAAGTTTGGCAAACATACCGTAGGTGGAATGTTTCTCGCAGAAACTCGTGAGAATAAGAGTAATGCGTTGAGCGCAACCGGTTACGGACTGGACTTTATCCAACTGGATGAACTTAATCAAATAACTAATAAAACCGGAAACGGAGCAGAAAAGTTCCCGAGCATCGGAGGATATAGCGGACATACAAGAGTAGCGGGCTTTGTAGGACGTGTGAACTATAATTACGACGATAAGTATTATCTGGAAGCTTCTCTACGTCATGACGGTAGCTACCTGTTTGGTGGAATGAACAAACGTTGGGTGACATTGCCCGGTGTTTCCGCAGGTTGGAGAATCAATAATGAAAACTGGTTCAACGCACCCTGGATCAATAACCTGAAGCTAAGAGCCGGTATTGGTAAGACTGCAACAAGTGGCGTAAGCGCTTTCCAATGGAGAAATACGATGGGCATTACAAAAAATGCCGTAATCATTGGTGGAAGCAGCCAGACAATGATGTATGCTTCTGTATTAGGTAATCCTAATTTGTCATGGGCTCAATGTCTGAATTATAATGTCGGCGTTGACGCAACGATGTGGAACGGATTATTAGGTGTCGAATTTGATGTATTCTACAAATATGAATATGACAAGCTGGCTACAGTCACAGGTGCATATGCTCCTTCAAGAGGCGGATACTATTTCAGTTCTGCAAACGTCAATAAAAGTGATTATAAAGGATTTGATCTAACTCTGACTCACTATAATCATATCAACAAATTCAATTATGGTGCGAAATTAATCTGGTCTTATGCATATGGCCGTTGGCTGAAATATGTAGGTGATTCGGATAATGCTCCTGAATATCAGCGTCTGACAGGAAAGCAAATAGGTTCCAAATACGGTTTCATCGCCAATGGACTGTTCCAAAGCGAAGAAGAGATTGCTAATTCGGCTACCGTCAAAGGTTATAAAGCCCTGCCGGGATACATTAAATATGTAGATAGAAATGGAGACGGTATCATTACTGCTGCACAAGATCAAGGTTATGTAGGTAAAAGTGCTACTCCGAAACATACCGGTTCTTTGAACTTATTCGGTAATTGGAAAGGATTTGACTTTGACTTGTTGTTCTCTTGGGGATTGGGTAATGTCGTAGCCCTGACCGGTCAGTATACAGCCAGCGGTTCTGCGGGTACACAAGATAATACCTCATTTACCAAACCTTTCTATCATGGAGGAAACTCACCGACATTCCTGGTTGAAAACTCATGGACTCCGGAACATACCAATGCAGAATTCCCACGCCTGGAAATTACTGGTCCAAGTAATAACAATGGATACTCTTCTACCTTCTGGTACAGAAACGGAAACTATATGCGCCTGAAGACTGCACAAATTGGTTACAATTTCCCGAAGAAATGGCTGAACCCTGCAGGTATAGAAGGTCTGAGACTCTATGTTGAAGGCTATAACCTGTTGACCTTTAGCGGACTGACCAAATACAACATTGACCCGGAATCTCCTGCTGTAAACAATGGTTATTACCCGCAACAGAGAACTTATACGCTAGGTGTAAAACTAACATTCTAAAAAACGGAAGTATATGAAAAAGATATTATTAAATATATCATTAGCACTAGCATTAGGCTTTACCATCAGTTCGTGCAATGATTGGCTGGACGGTGTCAAACAGACATCGACTGTAAGTGATGAGATTGTTTGGCAAGATGAAGCATATGTAGATAAGTATGTGAATGCTTTCTATACATATCTGAACAAATATGGTCAGTTCGGTGAATCACAGTTCTCCGGAAGTTTGACTGAAAGTCTGACTGAGACATTCAAATACGGTTCGGTAGCTTTAGGAGACAGAGCCGGACATCCGAACAACTACGTCACCAATCCGGATGTTATCAGTCCGGATGGATGCCGTTACAACATTTGGGATAAAGACCTCGCATACGGTAACATCCGTCAGATGAACCAATTCCTGTCCATGCAGAAACAATACTCAACATTCCCTGAAGACAAGAATTTGAAATGGGAAGCCCAAGTACGTTTCTTCCGTGCTTACGTTTATTTCCAATTAGCTAAACGTCATGGCGGAGTTATTCTTTACGACGACCTTCCTGCCTCTAATGATAAAGCACGGAGTACGGCAGCTGAAACATGGCAGTTCATTGCAGATGATCTGGACTTTGCAGCTACCAACCTGCCAAAAGAATGGGATGCGGCCAATAAAGGCCGGGTGACAAAGGGGGCTGCCTATGCATTGAAATCACGTGCTATGCTATATGCAGAACGTTGGCAAGATGCCTATAATGCAGCCGATGAAGTTGAAAAACTTCAGTTGTATGATTTGGTAGACAACTATGCGGATGCTTGGAAAGGTAACAATAAGGAAGCTATTCTGGAATTTGATTACAATAAAGACAGTGGACCCAACCACACTTTTGACCAATATTATGTTCCTCAATGTGATGGTTATGACTTTGGTGCTTTGGGTACTCCTACTCAGGAAATGGTAGAATCTTATGAAGACAAGAACGGCAATAAGGTAGATTGGACCGAATGGCATGGCACTACCACAAAAGAACCTCCTTATGACCAACTAGAGCCACGCTTCGCAGCCACAATTATCTATCGTGGCTGTACATGGAAAGGTAAAGTCATGGACTGTAGTGTAGGTGGAACAAACGGAGCTTTCATGGCTTATCGTGAACAATCTTATTCGTATGGAAAAACAACCACTGGTTATTTCTTGCGCAAACTATTGGATGAGAAACTGATTGATGTAAAAGGTACTAAAAGTTCACAGGCATGGGTAGAAATCCGTTTTGCAGAAGTTCTGCTAAACAAAGCCGAAGCTGCATACCGGCTTAATAAAACCGGTGAAGCACAGTCTTTAATGAATAGAGTTCGTGCTCGTGCAGGAGTGAATTTGCCGGGCAAGTCTTCGAGTGGTGAGGCATGGTTCAAAGATTATCGTAATGAGCGTAAAGTAGAATTGGCATACGAAGGACATTTGTTCTGGGATATGCGCCGTTGGAAACTGGCCCACATCGAATATAACAACTATCGCTGCCATGGTCTTAAGATAACGAACGGCACATACGAATACATCGATTGTGACGGACAGGATCGTAAATTCCCGCAGAAATTATATGTCCTGCCGGTACCGACCTCTGAGATAAAAAACAATGCGTTAATTGAGCAATATGATGAATGGAAATAACTAAAAGCTTAATACAATGAAAAATAAAATATTATCAATCGTTTCAGTCATTGCGTTTCTGATGGGTATGAGTGCGTGTCACAGCCCGGAAGATTTTAATCCGACTGTTGAACGAAACATAATCAACAATTTGACAGCATCCTTCCCGGATGACGACAGTGATGACAACAGTTTCACGAGTGAAATAGATTATACGAATCATATAATTACAGTTGTATTTCCGTATAACTACCCCAAACTTTCAGACAACGTTCTGCAAACATCTGACTTGAAGAAAATGCGTGTAATCGCTGACCTTGATAATAATGTATATGTTTATCCGACATTATTATTTATGGATATGACAAAGGACAATTATATTACGGTGAAAGATCAGACCGGTACTAGTACCGAATATAAAGTTGTAGCAGAAATACGTAAAAGTAATGAGTGCACAATCACGAAATTCAATCTTACAAGTCTGGGATTATCAGGTATTATCAACGAAAGTACCAAAACTATTTCTCTGATTAGCCTGGAAAGTATAGGTGAAGTTTTAGCAGATGTATCAATATCTCACGGAGCAACGATCTCACCTGATCCGACTACGGTTGCATTGAATTACGACCAAGACCAGAAAGTCACTGTGACTGCGCAAAACGGTACAACTAAATCTACGTATACCGTCAAGAAGGAAATTCCTGAAAAGATTGCTGCCGGCTTGCGTGCAAACAGTGCTAAACTTATTTGGGCCAAGAAACTGACAGACATAGGAATCTCCAGCTTCGATATGACGACCGGTATTGCTGTAACAAATGACTATGTAGTCATTAATGAACGTGCGAAGAATCCTGTATACTTGCATGCCAAGAATGGCGAAAAAGCAGGAACAATGAACATTAGCTTTGCAGGTAGTCTGACTAATTTCTATGCAACAGCAGACAAGGACGGAAATATCCTGTTCACGAATCTGACTCCAAATGCCGGACCAGCCTTTACTGTATGGAAAGCCTCGGGAGTCGACCAAGCACCGGAGAAATACATAGAATTTACAACTTCGCTGGCTATGGGCAGAAAACTGTCAGTATGTGGCAGTCTGAACAGTAATGCTATTATTACCGCTCCTATCTATGCCACTTCAGGCCAGTTTGCCCGTTGGCAGGTAGAAAATGGCGTACTTAAATCACAGACTCCGGACATCATTACAGCGCAAGGAATAGGCGGATGGGGAACAAATGCTGATGTCATTTACTCTGACCCGACAGATCCGACCAGTGATTATTATACTACGTTCTACGCCGAACCACGCAACCTATGCTGGATGGATGGAAAAACAAATGCAATTAAGAATAAGGGAGTGGCACTTGATGGAAACTACGTACCGAATGCTGTCGATTATACAGTATTTAACAAGGTGGAATATGTCGCTTCAAATCTGGTGAATCCATGGAATTGGGGAACTGCCGATAATATCTACTTGTTCGATCTTTCATCAGGCTCGTTAGCTACTCAGGCTATTGACTTCGGAAGTACCGGTTTGGGAATCAATGGAAACTATGGTTCTAAGATTCTTGGAAATACGAACGGTAATTACTGTGGTGATGTAGTTTTGAAAGTTTCTGATGACGGTTATTATATGTACGTTTACTTTATGTTCTGCAATGGATACGTAGGTTGCGTACAGTGTGACTGTATCGACATGTAAAATACCATCTTTATGCAAAAAGCCTGTACCTCTTTCAGGTACAGGCTTTTTACTTCAACTATTAAGTCGTATAAAATGAATATCAAGAAAAATATAATAAAAGCATTTATAGGAGGAATAGCTGCCTGCTTGTGCATGGCATGTGGCGGCAGCGATTCAAAAGATTATTGGGGAGACACCAGCGGAGGAGGAGACGAAGAACCGACAGAGAATCCTAATGCCTCCAAACCCCGTTATATCTGGATTGACGCAGCTGCCAACTTTCCCGATTTTGCCAACAGCAAAGAAAACATAGCCCGTGATCTGGCTTTAGCCAAAGATGCCGGTTTCACTGATATTGTAGTAGATGTACGTCCCACTACCGGAGATGTTTTATTTAAAACGAATCATGTAGATCAGGTCAAATTTATGTATGCCTGGATCGGAAGCAACTATACCAAAGTAGAAAGAACAGCAACATGGGACTACCTGCAAGCCTTCGTTGACGAAGCACGCAAACAGGGACTTCGTATCCATGCCGCCATTAATACTTTTGTCGGTGGAAATCAGATCGACGGAGGCACAGGACTTTTGTACAGAGATCAGTCTAAAGCAGCATGGGCAACGCAGATGAACATGCAGACAGGGATTACAAGTGTAATGAACACTAGTGAAAGTGCCAAGTTCTTCAATCCTGCCCATCCGGAAGTACAAACTTTCCTTTGTAACTTACTGAAAGATCTTGCAAGCTACGATCTGGACGGTATCTTCTTAGACCGTGGACGCTTCCTTAATCTGCAAGCCGATTTTTCTGAAGAGTCCCGTAAGCAATTCGAGGCTTACATGGGAGGAATAAAAATCCAAAATTACCCGGACGACATTTTGGCACCGGGTGCTTCCAGTCTTCCTGCCACCTATCCTAAATATATGACTAAGTGGTTGGAATTCCGCGCAAAAGTGATTTATGACTTTATGCAGAAAGCACGCACTGCCGTCAAAGAAGTCAACTCTAAAATTAAGTTTGGAGTTTACGTAGGTGGTTGGTACTCTTCCTATTATGATGTAGGCGTTAACTGGGCTGCTGCCACTTATGATACCTCTCGTTATTACAAATGGGCAACCGGCAAATATATGAATTATGGCTATGCTGCCTGCATGGATCAGATCCTTATCGGTGCCTATGCTTCTCCGCTTAAAGTACATGGAACTACCGAATGGACTATGGAAGGATTTTGTTCATTGGCGAAAGATAAGATTAAAGGAGAATGTCCTATTGTAGCCGGAGGTCCGGATGTAGGTAACTGGGATACCAACAATCAGGCAACCCAGGAACAAGAAAACCAAGCAATCGTACAGTCTGTAAAAGCTTGTATGGACGTATGTGACGGATATTTCCTGTTTGATATGATTCATTTGAAAAAAGCCGGTCAGTGGCAATATGCCAAAGAAGGCATCGAACTTGCGATGAAATAAAAGGAATAACTGAATAGCATATAATAACATGAAGAAAATAACACTAGCACTCTTATCCGTTTTACTGATCACAGCACTGGGAGGATGTAAAAGCACTACACCCCAGACAGCAGACAAAAATGTAAAACCTGCCTTGATGTGGTTTGATGCTGAAGCCAATTTTGAACGTTTCAGCCATCCCGATTCAATAGATTATTATCTGACTAAGATAAAATCACTGGGCTTTACCCACGCCGTTGTTGATGTACGCCCTATCACGGGAGAAGTATTGTTCGACACAGAATTCGCACCTAAGATGCGCGAATGGCAAGGATATGAACGTAAAGACTTTGACTATCTGGGACATTTTATCAAGAAAGCGCATGAATTGGGAATAGAAGTGCATGCTTCTCTCAATGTATTTGTTGCCGGTCATAACTACTTTGACCGCGGATTGGTGTATTCCACTCACCCCGAGTGGGCATCTGTTGTACATACTCCCGAAGGCATGACTTCCATAACAAACGAAAAGAAAAAATATTCTGCCATGGTGAACCCTATCAACGAGGATTTTCGGACACATATTCTGAATGTCTTGAAAGACCTGGTTAAACGTTACCCTGATTTAGACGGATTAATGCTGGACAGAGTAAGATATGATGGTATTTCCGCCGACTTCTCCGATATCTCCCGCCAGCAGTTTGAAGCATATATCGGACAAAAAGTAGAAAAATTCCCGGAAGATATTTTTGAATGGAAGAAAGACTCCAACGGCAAATATTATCCCGAGCGTGGCAAGCATTTTCTGAAATGGATCGAATGGCGTACCAAAAATATTTACGACTTTATGGCTCTTGCCCGAAAGGAAGTAAAAGCAGTCAATCCGGACATTTCTTTTGGTACTTATACGGGTGCCTGGTATCCTTCCTATTATGAAGTGGGAGTCAACTTTGCCAGTAACCAGTATGACCCGAGTAAAGATTTTGATTGGGCTACTCCGGAATACAAAAACTATGGATATGCAGAACTGATCGACCTCTATGCTACCGGCAACTACTATACAGATATCACAATCGAAGAATCTCTGAAGAATAAGAAAACCGTATGGAACGAAACCGATTCACAAGGCCAAAGCGGTACATGGTATTCGGTAGAAGGATCGTGTCAGAAATTACGCCATATAATGAAAGACAATCAATTCATGGGGGGTATCCTGGTAGATCAATTCTATGATAACCCTGCAAAACTCTCGGCAACAATCGAAATGAACCTGAAAGCATCAGACGGATTGATGGTATTTGACATAGTACACATCATCAATAAAGGATTATGGAAAGAAGTTGAAAATGGAATGAGAGCTGGAGGAGCTCTGGAATAATAAACATTTGAATCCTATAAACATATGAAAAGACTCTCAATTATCTCCCTACTGTTATGGATTGGAATGGTGGCTTTTGCTACCGGAAAGTCCAAAGTGATGTGGTTGGATTGTTCTGCAAATTTTCAGAGATTCAGCTACCCGGATTCCATCCGTTACTATGTGGACAAATGCCATGAAGCAGGAATCACTCACTTAGTATTGGATATAAAAGATAACACAGGTGAAGTGCTATACCCCAGCAAATACGCCGCACAGAAAAAGAACTGGAAGAATTTCGATCGTCCGGATTTTGACTTTATCAATACCTTTATTAAGGCAGCCCATGCCCATGGGATGGTTATCTTTGCCGGGATGAATATTTTTGCAGATGGACAGAATATCGTAAAGCGTGGTGCCGTTTTTGATAAGCATAAGAAATGGCAGGCCATCAATTATGTCCCACGCAAAGGATTATTGCCCGTAACGGAAATAGAAGGAAAACCTACCATGTTCCTGAATCCGGCATTAAAGGAAGTGCAGAAATACGAAATAGACATTATCAAGGAAGTAGTCAGGAATTATGCTTTCGACGGTATTATGCTGGATCGTGCCCGTTACGATTGTATCGATTCTGATTTCTCTCCCGAATCCCGAAAAATGTTCGAGAAGTTTATAGGAAAGAAGATAGACAGATTTCCGGAGGATATACTTGAATGGCGGCCTAATGCCGAAGGAGGAATTGACCGTGTCGGTGGTCCGTATTATCATCAATGGCTGACATGGAGGGCTTCCGTCATCTATAATTTCATCAAAGACGTACGTACTTCCATCAAAAAAGTGAATCCCGATTGTATGCTGGCAGCCTACACAGGGGCATGGTATCCTACCTACTTCGAAGTAGGAGTAAACTGGGCAAGCCAGAAGTATGATGTCAGCAAAGACTTCAGTTGGGCAACACCCGACTATAAGAATTATGGATTTGCCGAATTACTGGATTTCTACACAAACGGGAATTATTATTGGAATGTAACACTCGACGATTATTACCGGTCATCCGGCAAACATAAAAATGAAACGGACAGTGAATTTTCTACCGGAGAATATCTATGCGTAGAAGGAGGTTGCAAATATTCCAAATACTTATTGAAAGATGCAGTACCCGTATGCGGAGGACTGTATGTAGAAGATTACAAACGAGATGTAAATCAGTTTCAGAAGGCGGTACGCATGAATCTGAAAGAATCGGACGGTGTGATGATTTTTGATATTGTACATATTATCCGTAACGGATGGTGGGACGAACTAAAAGAAGCACTGGATGAAACCAAGCTGGATGAAGCAGGAATGATTAAAGGAACCGTTACCTGCGACGGCAAAGGCATAGCCAATGTGGTAGTGACAGACGGACTGCGTTGTGTCACTACAGACAAGAACGGTATCTATCATCTGCCAAATCTCGGAAATACACGTTTTGTATATATCACAACTCCTGCCGGATACCTGACAGACTGCGAACAGACCATTCCCAGATTCTATCAGGAAATTGATCTGAGCAAGACAAATGAATATAACTTCCGCCTGAAAAAGAATCCTAAAGATGACAGCAAACATCTGTTTGTACTGGAAGCAGATGTACAAGCCGGCTTGAAAGAACATTGGGATTTGTACGCCCCCATCGTCGATGACTATAAACAATTAATCGACCAACATACCGATCGTGATGTATTCGGACTGAATTGCGGAGATATCTTCTGGGACACACCAGCCACTTTCTTTCCACCTTATATAGATAAAGCAAAAAAACTGGATATACCCATATACCGCGCAATCGGTAATCACGATATCGATTGTAACGGAGCTACTCATGAAACATCGTACCGGACTTTCGAAGGATATTTCGGTCCTACCCATTATTCGTTCAACAAAGGAAATGCCCACTATATTGTTATAAACAACAACTTTTATGTGGGACGTGAATACTTCTACATCGGTTATGTAGATGAAACTACTTTCAAATGGCTGGAAGAAGATTTATCTTATGTACCTAAAGGCACACTGGTATTCTTCATAACACATATCCCCACTCGGATAACGGAACAGAAAAGACCTTTCAACTATGATTACGGTATGCTGGCGGGAGAAACGATCAATGCCGAATCTGTTCACCGATTATTGGACGGATACGAAACCCACTTTCTGACGGGACATCTTCATTCTAACTCCAATATCGTATTCAACGATCATCAGATGGAACATAACACAGCTGCCGTATGCGGCATTTGGTGGCATGCAGATGTCTGCATAGACGGAACTCCCCAAGGATACGGAGTCTATGAAGTAGACGGCAATCAGGTGAAATGGTATTATAAAAGTGCCGGTCATCCGAAAGATTACCAATTCCGTAGTTACGGAGCAGGAACATCCAAGGAGTTTCCAAAAGACATTATAGCAAACGTATGGAACTGGGATAAGAACTGGAAAGTAGAATGGCTGGAAAACGGGAAAGTAATGGGAGCAATGACTCAATATACAGGAGTCGACCCTTATGCACACAAAGTATGTACGGATAAGAAAAGAACCATGCAAAGCTGGATATCAGCAGCAAACACCGGTCACATGTTTCGTGCCACTCCTGAAAATCCGAGAGCTAACATAAAAATTAAGGTAACAGACCGCTTCGGTAATGTTTACCTGCAAACAATTTCTAAATAAGAAACAATGAAATATCTAAGATATTACTTATGGATTATTTGCCTGTTATTCCCATTGGGAATACAGGCAAAAGTCAGGCTAACTTCCATTTGGGGAGACAACATGGTGTTGCAGCAACAATCGGAAGTAATCTTTAGGGGAAAAGCATCCGCCAATAAACAAATCGTTGCGATTGCATCATGGAATCAGCATAAAGTAACGACCCGGAGTGATCAGGAAGGCAACTGGAAGCTAAAGCTTCTCACTCCTGCCGCAGGCGGTCCTTATACAATCTCCTTTTCGGATGGCGAAAAACTGACGCTGAATAATATTCTGATTGGCGAAGTCTGGTTTTGCTCGGGACAATCTAATATGGAAATGCCCGTCAGGGGATTTCGCGGACAACCGGTGTACGGTTCGCAACCTTATATTGTAACCGCCGATCCTAAGCGGGAACTACGCCTGTTTACCGTCAAGAGAGATTGGAGTACAACTCCTAAAGAAGAGGGCGTCACAGGTCATTGGTCGGAGTTGTCTCCCAAAGAAGTCGGAGATTTTAGTGCTGTCGCTTATTTCTTCGGTGATTTGTTACAGCGTTCATTAGATGTCCCTGTCGGTCTCATTCATTGTTCATGGAGTGCTTCGAAAATAGAAACCTGGATGGATAAACAAACTTTGCAACACTTTCCTGAAGTCCAGTTGCCGGATATCAACCAAGCTGAGTTTGAATGGCCTGCAGGTACCCCTACCTTGTTATGGAATGCAATGGTAAATCCCTGGAAAGGATTCCCAATCAAAGGGGTTATCTGGTATCAGGGAGAGTCGAACTCTCCCAATCCGACTCTTTATAAGAAACTGTTTCCTGCCATGGTGGCACAGTGGAGAGAATTTTTCAATAATCCCGGAATGCCCTTATATTATGTGCAAATCACTCCTTGGCAGGCAGAAGGGAAAGATAAGCTGGACCGGGCATGGTTTCGTCAGTGTCAGTTGGAACTTATGTACGAAGTTCCCAATGTAGGGATGGTGACAACGACCGATGCAGGAAGTGAAAAGTTTATTCATCCTCCTTATAAAATCAAGGTCGGTGAGCGGCTGGCATATTGGGCGCTGGCAAAAACCTATGGCAAAGAAGGTTTCCTATATGCAGGGCCTTTCTATAAAAGCTGTCAACTGAAAGGAAATGTGGTAGAAATCACTTTTGAGAACGGCAATGAAGGACTTATTCCCGAAAACCAAAGACTGAAAGGATTCGAACTGGTAGATAAGAATGGAAGGATTGTGCCGGCAGAAGCAGAAATTATAAATGGCTCCGCACGTGTAAAAGTATGGAATGATTCCATATCCCATCCCGTCGAAGTGCGCTATTGTTTCCGCAATTATATGGAAGGTGATCTTTTTAATAATGCGGAGATACCGGCTTCACCATTCCGAATCGTAGTACAACAATAAAAAAATAAATATGAAAAGTAATATACGAGCTTCTTCTTTGGATGCCCTCCGAGGATATGCAATTCTTACGATGGTGCTTTCCGGAAGTATCGCTTGGGGAGTACTCCCCGGCTGGATGTATCATGCCCAGGTAGGACCTCGTTCTAATTTTGTATTCGATGGTTCTATATATGGCATCACGTGGGTAGACCTCGTGTTTCCCTTTTTCTTGTTTGCTATGGGAGCTGCCTTCCCTTTTTCAATAGGTAACAAATACAGAAAAGGCAGCTCCCGCTGGAAGATTGTATACGATAGTGTACTGCGAGGTTTTCGTCTGACTTTTTTTGCTATTTACATTCAACATATCTATCCTTGGGTGGTATCTTCTCCACAGGATATCCGGTCATGGCTGATTGCGTTAGCCGGTTTTGCATTGATGTTTCCCATGTTTATGAGAATCCCGTTCAAGATGCCGGAATACGTGAGATTACTGATTAAAATAGCTGCTTATTCCATCGGTGTCATCATGTTGCTGAACATCACGTATGCCGATGGGCGGACCTTTAGTTTAGGATATAGTAATATCATCATTCTGGTATTAGCCAATATGGCAATCTTTGGTTCGTTAATCTATACTTTTACAATCAATAAGCCGTGGATTCGTATCGGCATACTGCCATTTATCATGGCAGTATTTCTGGGGAAAGAGAATCCGGAATCATGGAATCATGCTGTGATGACATTCTCTCCGTTACCATGGATGTATCAGTTTGCCTACCTGAAATATCTGTTTATCGTAATTCCCGGTACGATTGCCGGAGAGTATCTGTACGGATGGCTGCAGAGCAAACAGACAACGCCATCTATAGCTTCCAACAATGACGAGTATAAAAGAATGCCCTGGATACTCCTGCTTACTATCGGACTTATTATTTTGAATTTGTACGGTTTGTATATGCGGTATTTGCTTCTCAACTTGGCAGGAAGTATCATTATCCTAAGCATTTTGTACGTCTTGCTACAGATTGAAGGGAAAAATGCCAATTATTGGTACAGGCTATTTAAAGCAGGTGCTTATCTGGTACTGCTGGGACTGGCTTTTGAAGCCTACGAAGGAGGCATCCGGAAAGATCCTTCTACCTACAGCTACTATTTTCTGTCAGCTGGACTTGCATTTATGGCTATGATTGCCTTTTCCATCATGTGTGATATCTACTCATGGAGAAGACTGACACGACCACTGGAATACGCAGGTCAGAATCCTATGATTGCTTATGTATCCACTCAACTGGTCGTATTGCCGATATTAAACCTCGCAGGACTGGGAACTTACCTGTCTTATCTGGATCAAAATGCATGGCTTGGCTTTTTGAGAGGAGTCATTGTAACTTCTCTGGCTTTACTTATAACGATATTATTTACCAAACTAAAATGTTTTTGGAGGACATGATTATGATAATCAAACGATTGTATTTTATAGCAACAGTCTTATTTGCTTTTTCCGTATGTTCATGTGGAGGAGAGAACTATCCGGATCATCCGTGGGAATGGGATCAGGATACCGAAGAAGAAGACCCGAATCCTGATATTATAGAACAAGGATGGACGGCTGTCGATAATCTCGGCAAACTTCCCGATTATATTCAAGTATACAAATCTCCAGAGAATTTAGCCGGGAAAAAGGCTATTGCATATATAGCCGTTGCCGATATGACTAAAGCTAAATTCGAAGTTCTGGGAGATATTGCCTTTTCACAAGAAGCTAATGGATATGGAGGAAAGGCATTGAATACTCCTTCGGAATTTTATGAATCTTCCAAAAGATCCTATCGTTGTTAATGGCGGATTGTTCTTCGCTAGCGGCGGGTTCTATTATTCACAGAATCTGGTAATTCGTAATGGGCAATTACTAGCTCCTAATCAGAATTATTATTCAGAGGACTGGGTTACGATGTGGTATCCGACTTTAGGAGCTTTCTGTCAGATGAAAGATGGAACATTTCAAACCACATGGACTTATCAAGGTTCCGATGGAATCAATTACTGTTACCCTGCCCCTGCTGACAATGATATAAAAAAGGACCCGCTTCCGGCACCGTCATCTACTTTTCCCAGTGGTGCGAAGGCATTGGAAGCAACCACCGGTATCGGAGGAGTAACAGTTTTACTGCGTGGAGGTGAAATCAAAAATACCTATGTACAGGAGATGTTGAATATTTCTGCTGCATCTAATCAACCTCGTACCGCCATTGGATATACAAAGAATAAAAAAATGATTATCTTTGTATGCGAAGGCAGAAACATGACAGAAGGAGTAGCAGGATTAACTACTGCCAATGTAGCCACAGTTATGAAGGATCTGGGTTGTACAGAGGCTTTAAATTTAGATGGAGGCGGCTCTTCATGTATGCTGGTCAACGGAAAAGAAACAATTAAAGGCAGTGACGGCAAGCAACGGAAAGTGTTGACTGCTGTCGGAATTAAGTAAATGATGAAACATTTTTTTATTCTTACTATGTTGTGCTTGTTTGGATTCGACCTGCAAGCACAACTGACGTATCATGAAGCGTCACAATTCCCTCTTCTTGGGAAAGCCACTGAAGCTACCGGAACTCGTTATGAAAGATTCCCGGATTCATTGAAGAACGTATCTCGCGAACGGTTATGGAATTTAAGCCGTAACTCCGCAGGTCTAGCAATACGTTTTCGGAGTAACTCCACCCAAATAGCGGTAAAATGGGAGGCTCTTTTTAATAATCATATGAATCATATGACGGATGTAGGAACCAAAGGACTCGACCTTTATTGCCTTCAGGAAAACGGTGACTGGCGTTTTGTCAACAGTGCCCGCCCTACTGCTAAAACGAACAGTGCAACGATTATTGCAAACATGCAGCCCAAAGAAAGGGAGTACATGCTCTATCTGCCTTTATATGACGGAGTCGCCTCCCTGTCTATCGGAGTAGACTCATTGTCAACTATTGACCAACCTTTAGTTGACAGTCCGGTCCGCAAAAAGCCTGTTGCTTTTTACGGTACCAGTATCTTGCAAGGAGGATGTGCAGCGCGTCCGGGAATGGCACATACTAACATCATTTCACGACGCCTCAACCGGGAGTGTATTAATCTAGGGTTCAGTGGCAATGCATTGCTCGATCTGGAAGTAGCCCAAATAATGTCAGAAGTAGATGCCAGTGTCTTTGTGCTGGATTTTGTACCCAATGCTTCCGTTGAACAAATGGGGGAACGGATGGAGACTTTCTACCGAATCATCCGGGATAAGCACCCTGATACGCCCATTGTGTTTATAGAAGACCCTGTCTTCACTCACACATTATTCGACCAAAGAATAGACCGTGAAGTGAAAAGGAAAAATCAGACCTTAAATGAGATATTTAATTCACTAAAGAAACAAGGTGAAAAGAAGATATACTTGATTCATTCGAAAAACATGATAGGTAATGACGGGGAAGCAACAGTGGATGGTATTCATTTTACAGACTTAGGAATGATGAGGTATGCAGATCTGGTGACTCCAATCATTAAAAAATTAATGAAGTAGTAAAACCTATGAATTTACAGATCGAATTTTATTTCGTGTGTAAATAAAGAAAGATAAATATTCATGGTTGATTCTTCAGTATTAGTAATCTTCGGCATCATAGCAGCGTCGGCTACAGACATCAAAGAAATTCTCAGATTTGATTTAAAATAAAGATAGAAGTCATGACGAAACGTTTATTTTTTGCATTCATATTCTTATCTTGGCACTTGGTAGCCTGTTCGAATGGAGATTCAAAAATGAGAGTGAAAATAACTGGCGAAGATTTATACATATCAGCCAAGCTGGATGCTGAAACCGATATTCTTTATTGGTTCAAGAAGTGTATGTTCAATGAACTGTTCACATTTTATAGAGTAGGGACAATAGCCAACAGTATGCCTGCTCCTACTACCTTGCCCGATACCTCCCCGGCATCCGTTCTGAATCTGGCCTACAGTGACAATATCGGTCCTTTTAATATAACGGGATATGGATGGTGTGGAGGAAATCATCCCTATTTGGATGAAGTCACTCGAACTGCCCGCAATGTCGGTTATCATATTTATGTGGATGGAAAAGAAATAAAGGAAGATATGTCGGCTTTGACAAAAGAGATAAAAATAACAGTAACCAATGAAATAATGAATCCTTCCAAAGCCGATACCAGTAGCGGAAAAACACTTTTGAATGATGTATTATGCATAGAGACTGTCAGTTATTCTGTTTACAGAAATAATATCCAAGTCTCGGTTAGCCATGAGTTTCAGAATGAGTCTCCTGTGACGGTACAGATGTATTATGGAATGCAGTCTATGTTTGAGAAAGAGACACATACATTAACTGCCGGTGGCAAGTATACTGACTGGACGGTACAAAAAGAGGTCTCCACCTTTACAAAGAAAGAGTATCCCTCATTTCGCCGTTTCATTGAGAAAAGTGTACATGCCTATCAATCCTCTTATCTATTCGCTGACGGACTGGGAAATCATGAAGAGATAGCAGATGATGACATTATCTTCATCGGAAATTCCAGCAATAAAACATATCATAAGATAATAGCCAATAAAGAACATAAAAAAGGAGATGTTATTCATTGGAGCGGAGTTTATACTTGGTTCAAGTCTCCTGTTTCCGATGATGATGGTTTGCTGTGTTATGAGGGTATTATAGATAATCAGAAGGTCCTCTTTATTGATTGCAAGAAGAGCGTCAACAAAATGATACAGCTGCCTGACGGCTATATAAAGAAGACTTTCACTATCAGAGAGAAAAGCGAATCAATAACAATCGCAGGTAATAAAGTGACAACCCAAGGACTTAAGATCGTATCCGATGGCCCCGGAAGTTGTGTGATTACCTTTAATCATTAATTTAGTGTATGGCATCCCAACTATAAAGGACAGACAAAAATGGCTACATCATTGATTCCCTATATATCAACGATTACAGATTGGCCATTAAAACCAGAATCATTTTATTAAGGACAGATAACAAATTAGCAAAATGGCATTTTGTCATTTTGCTAATTTAAAGTGTCGTGCCTTGTCTCTTTCCACACTTGGGGCGAATAAAGAAAAAAAACGCATAGAATTGCCGTTACGATAAATCAGAATGTCGTCAATGATACAGGAAAACAATCATTTTATTCCTGTTATCCCTATAAATCCACAACAAGAGCGCATCTAGGCGTTTTATGTATCAACCCGGCGCATTCCTTCCACCTGAGAAACATTGTCTGATAATTGCCGTACCCTCCTTTTATAAGCTAAATATCCTCACTTTACAACCTATGTGATGTTGGTTTTAAACCAATGGTATGTTTCATTAAAAGCAATGGTATGTTTGGTATAAAGCAACCTTATGTTTTATGACAATCAACCTTATGTTTTTCCTCTATAATACGGTTGTTTTTATGCAAACGACCGCTCTTTTATGCACAATTACGTATATTAATTCCTTCTTTCATCCCATTACTCTTCTGGTTACGTCTCTTTCTCACAAACAAGAAATAGCATAATCAAGAAAATAAGAGAATAATGATCTTGATTATGCTATTTTACGATCTTTCTGATAGATGAAAGTTATCGAAAACCGAATACTATCTCTTCAAATTTAAGTTCTCCAGAACCACTTGATTTTCGTAAAGAACATGGTTGCCAAAACAGATATACCGGTCAATATCACTCCTTGAAGAAACCCCAGCCATGCATTCTGCTGAAAATAAGAAAGTAATGGAGCTATCCCCACTATGTTTGCCAAAGGCAGGATAAATAAATCACCAACCACATAAGCAATCATCGGATTCTGCCCGGACATAACAAGAAAGCGGGTACTTCGTACACATCGGAAATAATCGCAAACGATACTTAAGAATAAAAGTGCCATAAATGCCAGCCCGGAAGTCACGAAGAAATAGCTAAAGGTGGCAGGATCTTTCTTTATTCCTTCCTGAAAAGGCTCAAAACACAAGCCTAAAAGAAGCAGATAAGCTCCCGCATTAAATAACTTTTTCCATAACAGAGCAATCCCGTCCGTTGGACGTAAAAACAGATATTTGCCGGCCAGTAATAAAATGAGCGTCACCGATAAGTTTATTGCTAACATGCGTGTATAAAGTCCGTAAAGATTGAAAATGATGAGCACTATAGTTAATGGAACCAATACAATACTCAGTTTGCGGTATTGCAGTGAATCCGAATGGTCAGTATCTTTGAGATTCTTCATCCATTCCATCAGATATTCTCCTGCAATGCTGCCGGGGATTACAATAAACAGATATTTCAGATAATCGAAACGATACATCCAAGGCAAAGGAGTGTAATTAAATACCGCCTGTGTCCATGAGTTTTCTGCGGTGCTTCCCAATATAATTGCCATCAATAGCAATAGAACACCCATGCGTATCCAGCGATTATGCATCGAAAAGATGTAAAGAATGGAACCGAAAATCGCCATATTAGCCAGCAACAAAATAATCACATTGCTAAAATACAGGCTGAACGTTCTTCCGTCTGCATAAGAAGTGGTTACCATCAGTATCACAGCTACTCCATAAGCAAGAAGCTTGATGCACGTATGCGCCCATTCCGGCATTTTGAGAGGAATACGCATAAACATCGGAAACAAGATGGCAAAGCAGAGAATTGCCAGCAGCCATGACCGGATATCCTGTGGTGAACTCAACACATAGGGGTAGAAGTGCTGAATGAATATAGCAAAGAAAGTCAGTTGAACACCCCGCTTAATAGCTTCATACACCAGTTTGAGTTTGGAATCACCTTTCTCTGCACGTTTTCCGATCGAGAAAGGGAAAGCTGCTCCCATAGCAAACAGGAAGAAGGGAAATACGAGATCGACCCAAGTAATTCCAGGCAGCATAGGGTTGAATGCATGATCCGGCGGCGGTGTCTGTGCATGACTCATCCAGCCGGGAAGCACATGCGTTACGATGGTAGCCGAAAGTACCATTGTAATAATCGCATATCCCCGCAAAGCATCTAGTGCCAGAGCTCTGTTATTCATAAGCTTCCTCCGTTTTTCATCCCTTCCTCTACCTCCTTCCAGAGATTCTTGGAAATGATATGTACGATATCAAATACCATCAAACCATCCGAACGACGGAGATTCATTTCTATTGTTTCCGACAGTTTGGCGGGATTATCATAGAACTGGTCAACTAAAATACCTCCTATAAATTTGTTTCCCTTCAGAATATGACGCAAATGCCGGCAAGAACCTTCTACACAATACCAAGTGCCGGATTGTGCTTGTGAATCGGTTTCATTCCAGATACTGCGGTTTGTCTTCTTGTATTCCGCAATCGTGATGTCGGTATAATAATTGCCGGTTGCATAGAGATCAAGCAACTCTGCGTATCCATAATTTTTGTATTCGGGAGTAGCCCAACTGAAATCTTTGCCGGGATCATAGTTTTTACTGGCAAAGTTTACTCCTACCTCATAGTAAGATGGATACCAGGCTCCGGTATAGGTTCCGAAAGAAACTCTTGGATTGGCAGCCTTTACCTCCTTGCGTGCCAAAGCCATGAAATCTGTTATATTCTTTGTGCGCCATTCGAGCCACTTTGGGAAATACCTACCCGGTTGTGGTACATATTTTCCGTCTGCATTTTTCTTCCAGGTGAAGATGTCTTCCGGAAATTTAGACAACTTCTTGCCGGTATACGCTTCAAATTTCTCACGCGAGAGCGGTGAGAAGTCAGCCGTGATGCCATCGTAGCGTACACGGTCGAGCATCAATCCGTCTATATCCGGGTACTTGGTTACAACTTCTTTCAATACATTCAATATATGAGTACGATATTCTTCGTTGACAGGATTAATCATAGCTCCATATTTGTGTTTTTCTTCCGTGATCGGAATAATCCCCTTATCGGGAGTATACACCATAGATGCCCACTCCGGATGTCCGCTATATACCATTCCACGATCGAAGTAATTATGTCCGGCGCAGAAGACATTTAATGATGCATGTACTTCCAGTCCCAACTCATGCCCTTTCTTGATAAAATATCCCAGATAGTCGAAATCTCCGGCTTTCGCTCCTTTCCATTCTTTCATCTGAGGAGCGAAATCGCTCTTGTATAACACTTCCCCGGTAATCGGGCGGATATCTACGATAGCATGTGTGAATCCCAGCGTTTTGATCTTGTTCAAATAATAATCAATTGAATCCTTATGGCTGAAACGCTCGAAATTTGCTTCTGCGTCAATCCACATGAGAGCAGGCTTCTTCTTTATCACTATCCGAAACGGAGATGCCGGCAGACCGGCATTATTGCATAACTCTCCCTGTGCATAATTACGAAAGCAATAACGTACTTCCATCGGATCATTTACGGAATCGTTCCAAACCTTGACTACCGACGAACCATTGATGATTTCGGCCTTTGCAGGACGGAATACACCGTCTTCGCCCACTATCTCAAAACCTTTCACGTTTTGATTTTCCGGAGTCAGACCGTCTTCACCATAGTCAAAGTCAATCTCTACCGCATTTCCTTTTACCTGATAAGCCTTGTATATGGGACCGGAATATTGGAATCCTTTACGATTGTATGTCTTAGCCAGAGCCCAGTAAGCCAATCGTTCGCCGACTTTTATCTTATAGGGTGAGTGGATAAAGTTTTCGCTTCCGGCATCTCCGGTCGTCACCATTCCCACATTGGGCACTTCTTTCATTAATTCCAGTTGGCACTGACGGAACCATGCCCAGTCCAGTTTATCATTACCTTCAGACTTCCAAGGAGCTATTTGTACATAGTAGAAAGGCATTTCGGGATTATGAAAGAAATCTCTCCATTGAGAAACCATGGCCGGAAACAGCTCCTTGTATAGCTTCGGATCGGGAGTATTGGCTTCTCCCTGATACCATATCACGCCTTTTACAGGAAAGCCTTTCCACGGATTGACCATAGCATTCCACAATAAAGTAGGAGTTCCGGCAGCCCATCCGAATTCCTTCTGACTGGCGTCCGGCAAAGTGACTCCCGGAAATTCGGACAAAGTTTCTTTATTCATCCATGCCTCGATCTTCGACATACTCCAGGAGCAGTGTATCAGACCGACCGGAATATCCAGAGATTGCTGTAACTGATGGCCGAAGAAGTAGGCTGTGGCACTAAAATCGGCAACTTCTTCGGGCGAAGATTCACTCCATTTGCCTTCTATCCCATTTTCTTTCGGAGTGGTACTCCAAGCATTCTTTACAGTATAAAGGCGGAGCGGACGTTTCGGATGAGCGGAAACAATATATGGCTGCGAACCGAATACCGGTTGCCCGCGAAATCCTTTCACCGGCATTTCCATGTTCGATTGTCCCGAACAGAACCATACCTCGCCAATCAGAATGTTTTTCAACATGAGTTCTTCTCCATCAGAAAAAGTGATTGTGTAAGGGCCTCCTGCCTCGGGGGTAGGCAGAACCAGTTCCCATCGTCCGTCCTGATTGCTGACAGTCGAAATCTTACGGTTATTCCAGGAGGCGGATACATACACACGTTTTCCGGGAGACGCCTTTCCGTAAAAGGTTACCTCCGATTGCTGCTGCAATACCATGTTATCGCCCCAAATGGAGGTCAGCGTTACCTTCGCTTCCGCCTTCAGAAAGAACAACGAACATATCAGTAATAAAAAGTATTTGGTTTTAAGTTTCATATCATTATTTATTTTCAATGGTTTGAGTATATACATTGCCAAAACGATCGGTAACTTTGACTTCGATCTTTGCATTCTTATCGTGAGGGGCAGCGTGGAACAGATGGCCGGTAAGGACAGGAGAAATCCAGTCGTATTTCACCTTTTCCTTATCAGAGCAGATAGCCTTTGCCATCGGGTCATATCCTTGATACTGCTGCATGTCTCCCATTCGCTGCCCATTTTCGTACCATTCTACTTTCCACAAGTCGTCCCAGTTCCATACATTGGCTATAATATCGGAAGGATACTCTTCCGATGCTCCTGCCGGATAAGCGCGAAATTGGTATTCCAGCGGATAACCGGCGCTTTTATATACCCATTTCAGCCGATTTCCTTTCACTTCATAGATTCCGTATCCTCTGGGAGTTCCATCCACATTTACATCTGCACGCCACCATGTTCCGCATACGGCTGCCGTGTTATGCTCCATCAATGAATCATTGAAACAGACATTCGTGTTAAAATGAGTGTGCCCGGAGATAATATGCGCATCATATCCCTTTAGTAGCTCATATAATGCGGCTGTATTGACCGTCTCATCCTGATCCAGGGTGTTATATCTCAGCTTTTTCTGAAGGCTGGAAGGTATGTGCATCACTACAAATATCAACTTGTCTTTGGGTACGTATGACAAGTCTTTTTCCAGCCATTTGAAGGTACGTTCGTCAATGTATCCGATGTATTGGTAATCACGATTCACATAAAAACAGTTATCGAGTACAATGTAGTGCGCTTCTCCTTTATTGAAAGAATAGTAAATGGGACCGAAGTAGCTTTCGAAAGTACGGTACGAATATTCGAAAGTACGACCGCCGTAAGTCATATCATGATTTCCGATAGTCCGGTAAATGGGAAAATTTAAAGAAGAAACTGCATCTATATACGATGGATACAAAGAAGGTGTATCGCCTACAATATCTCCACAATCTATACCAAACACATCTTTCTTACCGGTATAAGGTTGTACATGCTGTTTCATGTCTTTCAGGAATTCAGCGTATGCCCTTACATCATCTTCAGAAGTAACCTGTGCATCTGCCTGTACCAGAAAAATATGGTCTGTATCATTCCGGGGATTCTTTATTAACTCAAAATTGTATGTATTCCGTTTTTCAGGATTTACTTCCTGATAAAACAAGGGAATAGTTTTTTTCGTTTGTGGCAAATATCCGGCAGGAACCGACATCTGGACAAAACGGACATCTCTGTTGGGGTAAAGGGCATAATTTCCCTGTTTGTCGGTCAACGTGCAATCGATACCGTCTGTGACAACTACTCCCTGGACACCTTTACCGTTGCAGGTCACTTTTCCACGGATGCTGTCGGAGAAGTTTTGAGCTTGCAAGTTTACCCCGAAGCTCATCAACAAAAACAAGTGTAATAAATATATTTTCATGGTTATTGTTCTTTATGGATGCTTCTATTAAAAGAAGTCTGAGACCTGAGCCTCAGACTTGCTATACTGATTAAAACGAATCGTAATAGTCAGCGCATTCCATCCTCAATTATCTATTGAGGAATGGATGCCAGATATTTGTCAAAGCCTGTCTTAAACGCATTCCAGTAATCATACTTTTTGATATGGCAAAGATCGAATGCAAAGAAGCCGTCACTGTTGTTGATACATGCGTCAATGGCGTCAGGTATCTTTGCGGATTGTCCTCCATCAGTCCAGCCGGTGCTATTGCCAATATCCGGACCTCCTGCATAAGGAACATCGCCTTTCAGCAATTCACGACCATTTTTGCAGAATCCTTCCATTGTCCATTCACCACTGCCATAGATTTTATCTACAGAGGCATAAGCTCCCAAGAATATATAATCCAGATGGTCGGCATAACCGTAGTTTTTATAGTCCGCAGTAGCCCATTTGGGGTAATAAACCGAAGTATCATATTTCGGACTGGCCCAGTTTACTCCCGAAGTATAATAAGAAGAGTACCAAGCGCCTACATAAACTCCAAAGTTTATTTTGGTATTGACAGACTCTGTCTCTTATACACATCTCCGA
>ERZ1504850.326-NODE-326-length-19988-cov-4.701099_pt1 | contig 19988 bp, 17 predicted proteins | sample MGYA00572094_ERZ1504850 | MGnify/ENA primary metagenome ERZ1504850 (study PRJEB39906, sample SAMEA3182091) | gut metagenome | biome: human; feature: gut; material: Stool; isolation source: human stools | place: Canada | collected 2013-03-11 ...
TAACAAAATATATGTTTGGAATTTATCTAACTATTGTTGTATTGGAATTCTAACTGTCGTATCTTTGCATGAGAATGAACTTATTTAATGATGTGAAGCTAATGAGACATGCTTTTTTGATTCTGGCCCATAATGAATTTCAAATATTGAGGATACTTCTTTCTATGCTTGATGATGAGAGGAATGATATATATCTGCATATTGATAAAAAAGTCGTACTCGGATCTTTAGAACAAGATTTATTTCGGCTTGCAAAAGCTCGTCTTTTTGTACTTGAGCAACGTCTTGACGTAAGATGGGGTGATATTAGTGTGGTAAAGGCTGAACTGTTGTTACTTGAGACAGCCAGTATGAAAGGCCCTTATGATTATTATCATTTGTTGTCAGGAGTCGATTTGCCGATAAAGTCACAGGACTATATCCATCATTTCTTCGAGAAAAATAAGGGGTATGAGTTTGTTCCTTACTCTTGTGGTGAGGCTAATTTAAAAGATCTCGAAAGAAAGGTTTTTAAATATCATTTGTTCTGTCGTTATTATAAGATTCCACCTCGTATTTTAAAAAAGCAGGTACAATCTCTTCGGATAAACTTTTTAAAGTTGCAGGATTTCTTCCATTATAACCGCCCTAAAGAAATTGAATTTAAAAAGGGTTCCAATTGGGTTAGTATTACGCATGAGTTGTTAACTATTATATTAGCCCAAAAGTCTTTTATTTTAAGGCGTTTTAAAAATGTTTGCTGTGGTGACGAAATATTCCTTCAATCTATATTGTGGAACTCAGAAAGGCGGAGTCATATTTATTCTGGTAGTGAGCAGTTGAATGCCGGACTTCGTGCAATTGATTGGGAACGGGGGAATCCTTATGTTTGGAAAATGGAGGATTTGCAATATTTATTAGAAACAGAGCATTTGTTTGCTCGAAAATTTGATTCGCAGAATATGGATGTTGTGATCAAAATAAGGGAGCTTTTTTCTTGAATGTATAAAGTTATGTGTGGTGGTAACTCATGAAGATGAGTGGAGATATTGCAACTTAGATATCATTCTATGATTTAATCTAATGGAGAAGTGATATTGTTTATTTTTGTATATTTAGTTATACTTTTTTGCTGGTCTTATATATTATTTATAATATTGTACCGTTTTATAAGTCTCCTGTGGGTAGTTGGATCAAAATCGATAAAAGAGTATTGGATGATGTCTGTTTTTAATAAACGTAGAGAATTTTTTCGTTTCATATTGGTTGGTGTTCTGGCAACTGCTACTCATTATGGCATTTATTTCTTTTTATGTGTACTGATGTTACCGGCTATTGCATATACTATTGGTTATGCTATTAGTTTCATTCTGAATTTTTACTTGTCTAATATCTTCACCTTTAATACTAAGCCTACTGTTAGGAAAGGAATAGGGTTTGGTATCAGTCATTTTATCAATTATTTGTTGCATATCGGACTATTGTCACTATTTATATGGATCGGAGTTCCGGAGAGATGGGCGCCTCTTCCTGTGTTTGCATTAGTGGTACCGGTTAATTTTCTTCTTGTTCGTTTTGTTCTAAAATCTAAAAAGATATGAGTAAAGTTAGTGTTTTAATACCTGCATACAACGAGGAACTCTCTCTTCCGGAGCTCTATTCGAAGCTAAAAGAAATGATGGATTCTTATGCAGAATATGAGTGGGAGATTTTGTTTGTCAATGATGGCAGTCATGATAAAACATTGGAAGTTATTAAATTTTTGAGATCACAGGATGAGAGAATTAACTTTGTTGATCTGTCTCGCAATTTTGGAAAAGAAGTAGCAATGCTGGCTGGTTTCGATTATGCTACGGGCGATTGTCTGGTGATTATGGATGCTGACCTGCAGCATCCTCCTCACTTAATTCCTGAAATGTTGAAATATTGGGAAGAAGGGTATGACGATGTATATGCAAAACGAATAACCAGAGGCAAGGAGAGTTTGATGCGTAAGTATCTGTCTTTGCTATTCTATAAGCTATTGCAGAAAACGACCCGTGTGGAGATTCTCCCGAATGTCGGTGACTTCAGGCTGCTAGATCGTTGTTGTATAAACGCTTTGAAACAGCTGCGTGAGAGCCAGAGATATACTAAAGGTATGTATTGCTGGATTGGATTTCGTAAGAAAGAGATCAAATTCGAGCAAGAAGATCGTATTGCCGGTACATCTTCGTTTAACTTTTTCAGCCTTCTGAGTTTGGCTGTGGAAGGGGTGACTTCCTTTACTGTAGCTCCTTTGCGCATTTCTACTTTTGCTGGAATTATAGTTTCTCTGGTTGCTTTCATATACATGTGCTTCATCATGTTTAAAACATTGATATGGGGTGAAGTAGTACAAGGTTTTCCTACTTTGATGGTTGTGATTCTTTTTTTAGGCGGGATACAATTGTTGTCTTTGGGAGTTATTGGGGAGTATATAGGACGCATTTTCAATGAAACAAAAAATCGTCCTACTTACATTGCAAGAGAATATAATGGTGTGAAACAATAACTAAGATTATGAATGAAAAAACGGTACAGATCGGTATTGGGGTATTTTTGTTGATAATAGGAGGTTTATTTTACCTGATGAATATGTACACTCCAATATGCGGAGATGATTATCTTTATTCATTCAATTTGACTCCTGTGGCAGCTAAGTCTTTCTTTGAAGGTGCATCGATAGGATTTGAGCAGAAGATATCATCGTTTGCCGATGTTATGTTTTCGCAATATAATCACTATTTTTATGTAAATGGACGTACCATTCCTCATATTCTCGAGCAGTCGTTTGCCGGACTTTGGGGGGAGGATTGCTTTAATTTAATCAATACATTCTTTTTCCTGCTACTTAATATGTTGGTCATATGGATTTCCGGTAAAAGAAATCTGAATAAATTCGGCTACTGGGTTGTTGCTGTCTTTTTCATATGGTTTTTGCTACCTTGTCCGGTTGATCTTTTTCTGCTGATGAGTGGTGCTCTCAATTATACTTGGAGCGCCGTTTTTTGCTTGTTTTTTCTTCTTGTTTATAATAAGGTGCGACAAGTGGAAAGGGTGAATTGGGGAGTTGCTTTTCTTCTTTTTTTGCTGGGCGTCATTTCTGGTTGGACACATGAATCTTTGGTTGTGGGCATTTCCGGGGCTTTGTTCATTATTTATTGTGTGCAATATAATAAGAGGAGGCCTAAATCACCTGAAGTAATTTTGGTTGTCGGCTTTTGGCTTGGGACTGTGTTATTGTGTTTATCGCCTGCTGCCCGCGGACGTGCGTCGTTTGATCATCCTTCGATCTGGGAAACCTTCTTATTGATAATTGGTGAGCTTCGGGCATTCTATGTTCTTCTGTTTTTGTTGGTATGTACTTTTTTTCGTGAAAAGAGAAACGGTAATCATCATACCCTGAAAAAGTTTTTCTATGATAATCAACTCTATTTTTATATAATCTTTATCGAACTTGTTTTTAGTCTGGCTATAGGATTTCGAAATGTCCGGCAATTATTTGGAATAGAGCTGTTTTCTGTTGTGATTTTAATCAAGCTGATCAGTGAACAGACTTCTTTTAATACAGTCTGGTGTAGAAGTATATCAATTGTGGCAGCAAGTGTGATCATTTTGCATATGGCATTTGTCATTCCATGTGCAAAACGTTCTCATGCACAATTTCAGGATATAGTGACTACTTATCTTCACTCGGAAGATGGGGTTGTTTCTTTCAAACATGAGGAGTTTCCCTGTTTGGTAGATCCCTATGTTTGGAGATTTGGAGGATATGTGGGCTGGGAAGCTTTTTGTATTTCTGTCTATTATACGGGAGATAAAAAGCCAATGAAAGCTTTGTTGATTGATTAGTATTCATTTGTGGTAATAAATGATTGTCTGTTAAGATGCTTTTAGATAGTAACATTTTTTGCTGTGTATAAAAATTGTAAAAAAAAGTAGGTTTTTGCGTGTGTTCATATCAATAGCTTTATATTTGTACAATTAAACCTAAACCCCTTTACAGTTTTACTTATGGAGCTATTGAAAAGTCATTTTTTTTAAATGAGAAAGGCTTATATTGAGTCGTTTATTATTCTTTTGTTTCTGTCTTGCTGTCCTTTCATTGTTTCCTCATGTCATGAGGAGGAAAAAGAGGAGATATCTGACTCTCCCTTTGATGAAGAAGATATTCAGCATGAACAAGATCTGAATGCTTATCTGGGGAAAACCTATTCATGTAAAATTTCTCAAGTCTCGGCAATGGAATCTTCTGTTCGGATTATTGGTGAATATACAGGTGAAGGCAAATTCTTTTTAGGTGAGATTCCTCCTTATTTGGATATCATAGATGTGCAGAAGGCCCCTTATAAGGTAAAACTGACAGATTCATCTTTTGAAATTGAGTTAGAACGCTATGTAGAAAGGGACGGGACATTATATGACCGTCTTTTGTCAAAGTGGGCTATTTATAAAGAAGGGGTAGAAAGGGACCAGCTGGTTTCTCATGCGCATCAGGTGGATGAAATTCATGCGTTTCAGAATCTTCCGGCTATCAAGCTAACTTCAAAGAAAGGGTTAGGAGGAATTATCCCTAACAAATATATCTCAGACTTTTCTGCATTGGATATAAGCAGTGCTACGATTAATGTTTGTATCACTCAGTTTATGCACCTGACGCCAAGAGCGGGAGATATTGCGCATACTTATGGCGGAAGAACCTATTATATGGATGAAGGTTACCTCAAGAGTTTGCTTGACGTTCCTCTTTTAGAGGCAGCCAAGCGGAATATTGCTGTTGCCGCCATTATTCTTGTCGAACCGGCAGCTAAATGTGCAGATCCTGATTTGGGAGCATTACTGCAACATCCGGATTATGAGAGAGGGGTTTATACAATGCCTAATATGACTACTCTGGAGTCAGTGAATTGTTATGCAGCGGCATTCGATTTTTTGGCTAAAAGATATTGTACACCGGATAATCGCTACGGGCGCATAGCTCATTGGATTATGCATAATGAGGTAGACGGATGTATAGACTGGACAAATATGGGAATAAAACCTCTTACAGTATTTACGGATACCTATATAAAATCGATGCGTATATGTTATAATATTGTACGCCAATATGATAAACAGGCGGAGGTTTTGGGTTCCTTTACTCATTCCTGGACACAGATAGCTAATGTGGGATGGTGGCTCTATACGAGCAAAGAAATCATTGATTTGTTGAATGTTTATAGTCGGGTAGAAGGAGACTTCCAGTGGGGTTTAGCTTATCATAGCTATTCTCAGGATTTGACGAATCCGTGTGTTTGGATTGACCCGAATGCAACGTTTTCTATGGATACTAAATTTATTACGTTTAAGAATCTGGAAGTTCTGAGTAAGTGGGCGCTTACAAAAGAAAATAAATATAAAGGAACTGTGAAGCGCTCTGTCTGGCTTTCTGAGGCTGGAGTAAATTCTCCTACTTATTCGGATGAAGATTTTCAGAAGCAAGCGGCCAGTCTGGCTTTTGCCTGGAAGAAAATCAATGCATTGGAAGGGATTGATGGGTTGCAATGGCATAATTGGTTTGATCATCCGGGAGATGGAGCTTGCTTCGGATTGCGTAAATACTTGGACGAATCTTACAAAGGGGAAGCTAAACCCGTTTGGGAAGTTTATCAAAAAGCAGGCACAAATGAAGAAGATGAATACTTCGAACAATTCTTACCTTTAATTGGAATTCCTGATTGGAATATCATTGAAAATTTTTAATTAACGACATTATTAACTAAAACTGAAATTATGGAAAATTTGAAAGCTTTCTTTATGAGAAGGCCTGAACGCCTGTTAGGGCGATGTGGCATGCTGTTTTTAATGGCATTTTTTGTGATGAACTTATCTTCCTGTAATGATGATTTTATAGAAGACAATGGAGGAGAAATTATTCCGCCTGAAGAGATCGTTATTCCGCCCGTTTATATGTTATTGGATGGACCTTATAAATGGGGAGTGGTGTTAACTCAGAATGAAGACAGTAGTTATACGATAGAAACTACTAATGGTGATCCTTGGGCGACTGCCAGTTTGTTTAAAGAAGATGTTCCCGAAGAATGTAATGTTCTTGAATTTGAATATCAGACGGAAATGGGGATGAGCAATCTTGAACTCTTCTTTGCGGATGCAAAGGATGGGATTGATGCTACCCACAGTATGAGTGCGGGCTCTGTTCCGGCTTCTACAGATTGGGCTTCTTTCAGCGTTCGTCTAAAGAAATATAGACAGGAGTTTGATTGGGGGAAAGTGAAGGATTATCTGCGTCTGGATTTTGGAGACCAGCCTAATAATATCATACAAATGCGTAATATACGTCTGCGTACAATGAATGATGAGGAAAAACAGGAGGAAGAGGATGAGAATAACGAAGCACTTAATAAAGAGAAGTACGAACAAGGAATTAAAGCCTATCTGAATAAAGAATATGATTGCCATGTAACTGATGTGGTGGTAGGAGAGAATACGATCAGTATTCAAGGTAACTGTACGGGAGAAGGTACTTTCTTCTTGGGAGAGATTCCTCCATTTGTGGATATGTTCAAAGTAGAAAAGGTGGAAAATAAAACACCTTTATCAAACGGCTCTTTTAACGTTCAGTTGGATAGATATGTTGCTATAGGTGACTATGAGTATGATCGTTTATTGTCTAAGTGGGCTATATACAGAGAAGGAGCTTCCAAGGATGAGCTTGTTTCTCATGCCCGATATGCGAACGTGGATAAAATGCACGTAAAACAAAGTGTTGAGGCTATTCCTTTAAAATCAAAGAAGGGATTGGGAGGATTGATAAACCATAGATTCCTTGCATCCGATTTGGATGATTTGGGTATTACCAGTGCCACCATCAATATCCCTATTTCTCATTTCATGCATCTTTCTCAGCAGGAAGGAGATATTCCGCATACTTACGGTGGCAGAACATATTATTTTAATGAGGGGTATATGAAGAGTTCATTTGATGCTGTGTTAGAGCAAACGAGTAAACGTGGAATCTCTGTAGCAGGCATTTTGTTGGTTCCTCCTACCGGAGACGCCGGTACTCTTTTGAAACATCCGGATTTTAATGGTATAGCTCCCTATACAATGCCCAATATGACCACAATAGAGTCTACAAATTGTTATGCTGCCGCGCTTGACTTCCTGGCAAAAAGATATAGTGCTTCTAATATGCGCATAGCGCACTGGATTATACATAACGAAGTAGACGGAGGAAGTCATTGGACAAATATGGGTGACAAACCGATTGCTACGTTTATGGATACCTATCTCCGTTCGATGCGTATGTGCTATAATATTGCGCATCAATATGACCAGCACTCAGAAGTCTTTATCTCTTTCTCACATGGCTGGAACATTGCTGCCGGTGGCGGTTGGTATAAAGTAAGAGATATGCTCGACTTTATGAATCAGTTCAGTGAAAGTGAAGGTGATTTCTTCTGGTCATTGGCATGTCATAGTTACCCGGCTCAGTTAGGCAACCCGTGTACTTGGGATGATGAACAGGCGACTTATTCTATGGACACGGAATATGTGACTTTGAAGAATCTTGAAGTGTTGGATAAGTGGGTGAAAACATCCCGAAATCAATATAAAGGAACTGTCAGACGTTCTGTGTGGCTTTCTGAAGCAGGCACATGTTCGCCATCTTATGAAGATGATGATTTGCAAGATCAGGCTGCCGGATTTGCTTATGGTTGGAAGAAGATAAATAATCTGGACGGTATAAATGGTATACAATGGCATAGTTGGTTTGACCATTTGGGAGATGGTGCTTGTTTGGGATTGCGTAAGTATGCCGATGCACCTCATAATGGTGAAATCAAGCCTGTATGGACGACCTATCAAAAGGCTGGTACTGATGAGGAAGATGATTATTTTGAACAGTATTTATCCCGAATTGGAATTAATAGTTGGGAAGGAATAATCCAGAATATTCCATAAGCGATATAAAGTATAAGAGGAAGCTTAAACAAGCTTCCTCTTATAATATTCCAAATACATATCGGATATGCTTGTTCTTTTTTGTAAGTAAATAGATTATTGTATTTTTCCCATTTTATTATTTTATAATAATTATCTTTGCATAATCAACAGGAATAAAAGCTATTACTTTAAACTTTACTTGATTGTTTAATTTAGGTTAGAATGCTTAAGGGCTATGTGAGAGCCACTTTAGTAATCTTCAGTAATTATATTATCAAATATATCTTTTTTAATGGTTTTCTTATTACCTTTATCATCCTCGATAACAGTATTTCCCAAAATGTCTTTCTTGACAGTTTTCTTTTTTTGGGTTGACTTCAATATATTCATGAGAGTTATTTGCGCCAGAGCCCTTTATTATTTGAGGAGCTATAATAAATTGGGCTGCAATTAAGATTAATAAGATTTTTTTTATAACGTGTTGTTTTGGTTTATGACAAAAGTAGTATGGGATTATACAAAATAAGTAAAATTCATAATTTATGATATGCAAAAGCCTATATTGATTAGGAAGAAGGGTAACACTTCTGTTTTTTATAATGTTGAATGGCAATAAGGGATATGAGCATTTTCTTAAGATTTGGCTGATAGAGAATTGCTCAAGCTTCCATTTCTGTACTAAAATGAATAAAATATTTTAGTCTCATACTCTCACTGTTTTTGTGTAATTGCCAAATAATTAATCTGTTATAGGATGAGAGATACTTTTTACAGAGGTATCTCTCATCATTTTTTCACTGGAATTGCTCTATTTTAGCCTGTCTCTCATGCTGTTTTTGGGCATCTCTCATCCTATAATACAACTATTTCCCATAATGTCCTGGACACGGCACATAAATCGGTTGTGTACGAATCCCGATATTCTGCAAAGAACCTTCTTCTTTCAACCTGCGAATATGGCGTGCGGCCATGCTGTGTGTGAATTGACAAAGTGACTGCATATCAGAGCGGGTCAGAACCGTATGCGTAGAGAAGTACCCAGCTAGTTTCTTGTCTATTTCTTCTTGGGAGAGGGTAGCCGAGTGAGGTTTATATTTTGAGCGTTGTGCATGCATACCTACAAGCTCACTTTTTAAATCTTTGTCCGCCAGAAAACTGACCGATTTAAACTTCACTTTGTCGGCGTGTGCGGCCATGGAATGTATCGGCTCTGTTGCTTGTAATGTGATCTGAAAATAACCGACCCCGTCAAGGTGTACTCTTTGCCCTTCGCGAAGGTGGTTGCCCATGCACCGACTGAGTTCCATTAACATTGCTTCCACTTCGGCTTTGCCAAAGGTAGTTGCCGAATGAATCTCGGCTGCCAGTCTGCGGGTAGTCACGTGTTGAAAATTCACGACTCTGGGGTGATAATTAGTTTCCTCTTCTTCTCCTTGAACAGGATTCTTATAAAATTCGAATTGTACTGCCATCTTAATTGTTGTTTATCTATTGTTTATATATGCTGTTACTTATCTCTCCGGCATTTAACGCCTTTATCCGCGTGTCATCTTGCTGAGATCTTCATCGTTCTACCCGGGTGATCCGATCATTGCACCTTTGAGAACATATCTGTGTATCTGGGTGAACATGTCGGTTCACCTGGGTAAGGCGATGAATAACGTCTATCAAAGATACGACAATAATAGTTGTAAAACAAGCAATTATAGGATTGTTTGCATGATAATGAATGGCAAAATATATGCGCCTTCAGGTGCTTCTTGAAAGAGAATATGCTTAGGGCTGAGATTAAATAATGAAAGTTGGAAAGCAGAATGAGAGATGCCCCAAAATAGCATGAGAGATAGGTTAAAATAGGGCGATTCCAGTGAGAAAAGAATGAGAGATACCTCTGTGAAATTTATCTCTCATTCTATAATACATTAACTACTTGGCAATTGCGTAAAAGTAATGAGACCGTGAGACTAAATTTTTTTTCTTTTAGTAGAAGAGGAGAGGAGGCAGAGATGAAACTTGTGATCAGAAACTTGTTTACATAGAATGTTTACAGTACTTTTGTGCAAAATATATAATGCCCTACACACAAGCAGGACAAACAGCTAAAGAAAAATGAGAATAACACAAGTGAGAGACGATGGCAAAGTCAATACGATGCGTACGTTGAAGATTGAGCGGCTCGTAGAGCAGATGAAAAAGGAAACTAAAGCACAACCGGTCTCTAATATGAGAGAAGTCCTGCCTTATATGCTTCCCGGTGATAAAAATGATTCTATAGAAAAAGTACCGAAGATACTTCCGGCTGCTGTTTTTGTCAGGGAAAACGGAGTGATGGCAATGTCTGAATATAATGGAATCGTTATGCTTCAGGTCAACGGATTGTCTGGACATATGGAAGCTGATGAGGTGAAGGAGCGTGTGAAGGAATTGCCGCAAACTTATCTTGCTTTTATTGGTTCTTCCGGAAAGTCTGTAAAAATATGGGTTCGTTTTACGTATCCCGATAATCGTCTGCCTGATAATCGCGAACAGGCGGAAGTCTTTCATGCGCATGCTTATCGTCTGGCTGTGAAATATTATCAGCCCCAACTTCCGTTTGACATCGAACTGAGAGAACCTTCGCTGGAACAGTATTGCCGTCTGACTTTCGATCCGGAATTGTATTTCAATCCCGAAGCGATGCCTGTTTACCTGAAGCAACCCGCCTCTCTGCCGGGGGAAACTACCTATCGAGAACAGGTACAGGCAGAAGCTTCTCCTTTACAGCGGCTTGTGCCGGGATATGATAGTTACGAGGCGCTTTCTGTTCTTTTTGAGGCGGCATTTGCCCGGGCATTGGATGAACAAAAAGGATACCGTCCGGGCGATGATATACACTCATTGCTTATTTGCCTGGCTGAGCAGTGTTTTCGTGCCGGCATTCCACAGGAAGATACCGTGCGATGGGCGCGTGGTCATTACCGTTTGCCGAAAGATGAATTTTTGATTCGTGAGACAGTGAAAAACGTGTATAATACGTGCGGGGGATTTGCCGATAAAAGTAGTTTGTTGCCGGAGCAATTGTTCGTCATGCAGACGGATGAGTTTATGAAACGCCGCTATGAGTTTCGGTTCAACCAGCTGACTTCGTGCGTGGAGTATCGTGAACGGAACAGTTTCAACTTTTATTTTCGTCCGATAGATAAGCGGGTGATGGCAAGTATTACGATGAATGCTATGTATGAGGGCATCAAACTCTGGGATAAGGATGTAGTTCGATATCTGAATTCCGATCATGTTCCCGTTTATCACCCTGTCGAGGAGTTTCTTTATGATCTTCCCCGCTGGGATGGTAAAGACCATATCCGTGACTTGGCCGAAAGAGTTCCCTGTGATAATCCCCATTGGGGACAACTGTTTCGTCGTTGGTTTCTCAGTACAGTGGCGCATTGGCGTGGAGTTGACAAAAATCATGCGAACAGTACTTCACCTATTTTAATTGGTCCGCAGGCATATCGTAAGTCCACCTTTTGCCGTCTGATTCTGCCTCCGTGTTTGCAGGCGTATTATACGGACAGCATTGACTTTGGCCGTAAAAGGGATGCCGAATTGTATCTGAATCGTTTTCTTCTCATTAATATGGATGAGTTTGATCAGATAGGAGTCAACCAGCAGTCATTCCTTAAACATATTCTGCAAAAACCGGTTGTTAATACCCGCCGTCCGAATGCGTCAGCTGTGGAATCACTCCGCCGATATGCTTCTTTTATCGGAACGAGTAATCATAAAGACTTGCTGACAGACACTTCCGGCAGTCGCCGTTTTATCGGTGTCGAAGTGACGGGAGTGATTGATGTGGTGCGCCCCATTGATTATGAGCAGCTTTATGCACAAGCAATGACGGCACTTTATAAAAATGAACGATATTGGTTTGATGCAGAAGAGGAAGCTATTATGACGGAATCTAATCAGGAGTTTGAGCAATCTCCTGCAATTGAGCAATTGTTTCAGGTGTATTATCGGGCGGCAGGCGACGAAGAGGAAGGGGAGTGGCTGCTCGCTGCAGACTTGTTACAACGAATACAGAAGGCTAGTAAAATGAAGTTTTCACCTCGGCAAGTATCTTATTTTGGGCGTATTTTGCAGAAGTTGGGAGTGAAGTCGTACCGGAGATCTCATGGGGTTTATTATCATGTGGTGCCCATGCACTCTGATAATGAATAGTATTTGTGTGGAATGGGCTAATCATTGGTCAAGAAGGCGTCTATTGTATAATTCGTATTAATTATTGAAAGAAACCTTCAACTGTTAGACAGTTTTATTGTATCTTTGCAGCCTTAACTTATTTTATTTCAAATAATGAAGGAATTTTTGCAACTGATGCGACGCTTTGTGTCGCCTTATAAGAAGTATATCGGATGGGCTATTTTGCTGAATATCTTGTCAGCTGTATTCAATGTGTTTTCATTTACTTTGTTAATCCCGATTCTGGATATTCTGTTTAAAACAGGAGAAAACAATAAGGTATATGAGTACATGGAATGGGGAACTGCCGGTTTTAAAGATGTTGCAATAAACAATTTCTATTATTATGTTTCGCAGATGATTCAGGATAATGGTCCTACTACAGCTTTGATTTTTCTGGGACTGTTTCTGGCTTTGATGACTTTGTTTAAAACTTCCTGTTATTTTGCATCTTCAGCCGTAATGATTCCGTTGCGTACAGGAGTTGTCAGGGATATCCGTATTATGGTATATGCGAAGGTGATGCGTTTGCCGATGGGCTTTTTCTCAGAGGAGAGAAAAGGAGATATTATAGCTCGTATGAGTGGTGATGTGGGAGAGGTAGAGAACTCTATTACCAGTTCCTTGGATATGCTGATAAAGAGCCCTATCATGATTATATTGTATTTTATAACATTGATTGCTACCAGCTGGAAGTTAACTCTTTTCACTGTGCTGGTATTGCCGGCTATGGGTTGGCTGATGGGCAAGGTCGGAAGAAAACTAAAGCGCCAGTCATTGGAGGCACAAGGTAAGTGGAGCGATACAATGTCTCAACTGGAAGAGACATTGGGTGGTTTGCGTATTATCAAAGCGTTTATAGCAGAGGACAGAATGATAAATCGTTTTACGAGGTGCAGTAATGAGCTTCGTGATGCGGTCAACAGAGTGGCTATGCGGCAAGCCTTGGCTCACCCGATGAGTGAATTCTTGGGAACAATCCTGATTGTATCTGTGTTATGGTTTGGTGGCGCTTTGATTTTGGGACATAATTCTTCATTGACTGCACCGACGTTTATATTTTACATGGTTATTTTGTATAGCGTGATAAATCCGTTGAAGGACTTTGCCAAGGCTGGTTACAATATTCCGAAAGGGCTTGCTTCTATGGAACGTGTAGACAAAATCTTAAAGGCTGAGAACAACATTAAGGAAATTCCTAATCCGAAGCCATTGACTGGAATGAATGATCGGATTGAGTTTAAAGATATAAGCTTTAGCTATGATGGTAAAAGAGAGGTGTTGAAGCATGTGAATCTGACAGTGCCAAAGGGTAAGACTGTTGCCCTGGTGGGACAGTCAGGCTCAGGAAAATCAACGCTTGTCGACTTGTTGCCACGTTATCATGATGTGCAGGAAGGAGATATCACCATCGATGGTACAAGTATTAAAGATGTGCGTATTGCCGATTTACGAAGTTTGATCGGTAATGTGAATCAAGAAGCCATTCTTTTTAATGATACATTTTTCAATAATATTGCTTTTGGCGTAGAAAATGCAACTATGGAGCAGGTTATAGAAGCTGCTAAGATTGCCAATGCCCATGATTTTATTATGGAAAAGCCGGAAGGATATAATACGAATATTGGTGACCGTGGCGGCAAACTTTCCGGTGGTCAGAGACAACGTGTTAGTATCGCCCGTGCTATTCTGAAGAATCCTCCCATTCTGATTCTGGATGAGGCTACTTCTGCATTGGATACTGAATCTGAACGTTTGGTGCAGGAGGCGCTGGAGAGACTGATGAAGACGCGTACCACGATTGCAATCGCCCACCGTCTTTCTACGATCAAAAATGCCGATGAGATTTGCGTGCTTTATGAAGGGGAAATTGTAGAGCGCGGACGTCATGAGGAATTATTGGAATTAAATGGTTATTATAAAAGGCTGAACGATATGCAAGCATTATAGAAGTTGTGGCTGCAAAATTGCAGTATTTCACAATAGACAAACATAAACTAGACTTTATTCGTAATGATTTTACTAAGTTTTGACATTGAGGAATTCGATGTACCCAGGGAACATCAGGTGGATATATCAATGGAAGAGCAAATCAAGGTTTCTGTAGAGGGAACTAACAGAATCTTGGACTGCTTGAAGCGGAATCAAGTGAAAGCTACTTTTTTCTGTACGGCGAACTTTGCTCTTCATGCTCCTGATATAATAAAGCGTATTCAAGCGGAAGGGCATGAGATTGCTTCTCATGGCTTCTATCACTGGACCTTTAAAGTGGAGGATTTAAAGACATCAAAAGATCAGTTAGAGGAAATTATCGGAACCAAAGTGTATGGCTATCGACAGGCACGAATGATGCCGGTGTCTGAAAAGGCTATTCATGATGCTGGATATGTGTATAATTCTTCTTTAAATCCGACATTTATTCCGGGGAGGTATATGCGGCTTTCCACTCCCCGTACTCCTTTCATAAAAGATAGTGTAATCCAAATGCCGGCGTCAGTTACTCCTCTGCTACGCTTCCCTTTATTTTGGCTTTCATGTCATAATTTGCCCGCTTCGCTTTATCGTTGGCTGTGTAAATATACTCATCGACATGATGGATATTTTGTAACATACTTTCATCCGTGGGAGTTTTATCCGTTAAATGAACATCCGGAGTGGAAACTGCCATTTATTATACGAAATCATGCGGGAGAAGGAATGGAAAAAAGACTGGATGCTTTCATCCTATATTTTAGGAAACAGAATATTACTTTTGGTCGTTTTATGGATTATATAAAACAAAGCAAGGCTATAATAAAATGAAAAATATAATAAGATTTATATTAATGTTAGTGCAAAATCCTATTGTATTAGCAATCTTGTGGTTGGGGGTAGCTGTCAGGGGATTTTGGGTAAGCTGGGCAGAAGGACTTGCAAATAACTATTTGATATTTTCGCGTTCATTTTTTCATGCTTTGGAGCAGACATCTTTATATGTAGAATATCCCAAAGAATATTTTGATCTATTTCTATATGGCATCCCTTTTACTTTGTTAATTGCTCCTTTTTCAATCATGCCAACCATGGTGGGTTCTGCTTTGTGGAGTTTGTTTAATGCTCTCTTATTGTACTTTGCTATAAAGAAGTTAGAATTTGAAAGATGGAAAACTGCCATTATCATATGGCTGTCATATAATGGCTTATATTTAGCTGTTGTTACTCAGCAATATAATGCGGCAGTAGCCGCTCTCATTCTTTTCACTTTTATTCTTGTAGAGAGAAAAAAAGATTTCTGGGCGGCGTTGATGATTGTTTTAGGCACATTAACCAAGATTTATGGGGTTGTAGGGTTAGCTTTCTTCCTTTTCTCTAAAAGGAAATTATATTTTCTGTGGGGAATTCTGTTTTGGGGATTAGTTCTATTTGTAGTTCCAATGTTTTATAGTTCTCCACAGTATGTATTTGATTCTTATAAAGAATGGGTTAGTATTCTTTTAGTTAAGGATGATGTTAATGAGTTGAGCTTTTATCAGAATATCTCTTTATTAGGAATGGTTCGAAAGATCACTCATGCTGTTGAATATAGTGATATGTGGCTGATAATTCCTGGAATTGTTTTATTCTTATTACCTTATTTTCGTATTGGACAATATGAGAATAGAAATTTTCGGCTTTCGTTTTTGGCATCAGTCTTGTTATTTATGGTCTTGTTTAGTACGGGAACGGAAGAATGTGGATATGTGGGAGCTTTGATTGGTGTGGGTATATGGTATGTAAGTACGCCAACGTATAAAAAAACGTTTGTGCTGAATACATGCTTGTTGCTATTCTGTTTTGTGTTGACGGCAGCGTCTTCAAGCAGTATCCTTTTTTCGAAACATTTCAGAACCGAATATATAACTTCATTTGCACTTAAAGCTCTCCCGTGTACTATTATTTGGTTTAAAATTATCTGGGAACAATTAACTCAGGACTATGCATCAAGAACTCCAACTCCTTTTTTACATAAAAAAGATAATGAACGCATTGACATCGTATTGCCCTGTTATAATCCTTATGAAGGATGGGAGCAGCAACTGATTGAAAAACATAAAGAGTTGGAAGCGATGCTGGACGGGTATGACATTCGCTTTATCGTAGTAAATGATGGCTCCAAACGCGGATTTACGGAAGAAGCCGTACTTCGTTTGACAAATAACTTACCCAGCACTATCATTGTAGACAATAAGACAAATCAAGGGAAAGGGGCTGCTGTTCGTGATGGTATAGCATATTCTGATTCAGAGCTGGCTCTTTATACAGATTATGATTTTCCATATAAGATTGAGTCTGTTTGTCAGGTGATTAAATATCTTGAGGCGGGATATGATGTAGTTGTAGCAAATCGCAATCATACGTATTATTCGCAACTTTCTACCCGCAGAAAGCTGGCGAGTCATGCTTCACGTTTCTTGAACTTTATGCTGTTAGGGCTGACCCACACAGATACACAAGGGGGATTGAAAGGTTTTAACCGTAAGGGAAAAGCTTTTCTTGCGTCCACACGTATTAAACAGTTCTTGTTTGATACGGAGTTTATCTATAAAGCCTCTCTTGATGATACCACTTTCATCAAAGAGGTTCCTGTAGATTTAAGAAGTGAGGTGATGTTGCCTGATATGAAAAAGGGGGTATTTGTAAATGAACTAAAAAACTTATTGATGATATGTTGGAAAGGCTAAAAAAATGTTTGCAAAATCGTTGTTTTTTGGTTTTGTTGTGGATGGGTGTGGCACTTGTGTGCAGTCTAATGGTGTTGGCAAAAGGAAATTATAATAACTATATTATATTCAGCCAATCTTTTTGGCATGCAATCTCCTCCTCTTCTTTGTATATGCCCTACCCTCTAGAGCACAAAGATCTTTTTTTTATATGGTATTCCTTTTACTGCCATTATCGCTCCTTTTTCTCTTCTTCCTAGGTCTATAGGGATGGTACTTTGGTGTTTGGTAAATTGTGGATTTCTTTATTATGCGATAAATCAGTTGAATTTAAAAAAATGGCAGTTCGCATTGGTGATATTGGTTTCTGTCAATGATGTTTTTATGGCGGTCATTTATCAACAATATAGTATTGGTATCACAGCTATGATTATTCTTTCCTATGTATTGCTTGAAAAGGAGAGGGATTTTTGGGCTGCATTGGTTATCGTTATCGGTACATTCACGAAACTATATGGAATAGTAGGACTTGCTTTTTTCTTCTTCTCGAAACATAAGACTAGGTTTGTTGGTAGTATGTTCTTTTGGATGGTTATCTTCTTTTTATTGCCCATGGTTTATACTTCTCCGGAATATGTGCTTCATTCTTATAAAGAATGGGTTGAAACTTTAGCTACTAAAAATGATATGAACATGTTCTGTAGTTATACTAATATATCTTTGCTTGGAATGGTGAGAAAGATTACCAGAATAGCCACATATAGCGATTTGTGGATTATAATACCCGGGTTAATATTGTTTGCGGCTCCATATTGTCGTTTGCGACAGTATCAAAATGAATCATTCCGACTTTTGTTTTTATCTTCAGCTTTGTTATTTATGATACTTTTTAGTACAGGAACAGAAACATGTGGGTATTTGACTGCAATGATTGCAGTTGGAATCTGGTTTGTAAGTACACCTACTCGAAACACTACTCCTGTATTGAATTTGTCTTTATTAATCTTTTGCATTATATTGACTTCTTTATCTGTGACTGATATATTCCCGAGATATATAAAGATGGAATATGTGAAACCTTATGCTTTAAAGGCTCTTCCTTGTACGTTGATATGGTTGAAGATAATATGGGAACAGCTGACTCAGGATTTTGCATATCCATCAGAGAAAATAGAATAGAGATATCTGAACTAGATAATAAAATAACTAATGGAAATTATTAAATCTGTTTTTCATTCAAAGAGTAAACGTTATCAGTTTATTCGTTATTGCACGGTGGGATCGTTAGCAGCCGGCATACATTATGGGGTTTATTTTGTATTGCAGGAATATGAGCTGGTGAATCTGAATATTGCGTATACAATTGGTTACGCAACAAGTTTTATCTGTAATTTCTTTATGACTTCCTATTTTACCTTCCGCAGTAATCCTTCTCTCAAGAAAGCTTTGGGATTTGGAGGAAGTCATCTTGTGAATTACTTGATACATATGGGATTGTTCAACCTGTTCTTGTTTCTGGATGTAAATCAGGAAATAGCTCCATTATTTGTATTGGCTGTTGCTGTACCTGTTAACTTCGTAATGCTCCGTTTTGTGTTCAAACATAAGAAAGAACAGACTGCTGTTGATACAGCGAATTAGGAACCTCGACTATTATTTTCTGCCAAAGTCTGCCGGAATTTCTCCCCACTCCTTGGTTTCCCATTTAATGATACGGGTAGTGTAAGTGTTCTCTTTGAGCCACTTCTCTGCCCGCTCTATCACTTTAAACAGTTCTTCAGTTTCCTCATTCCGGGGAAGTTTGGTTTTGCATTTCTTCTGTCGTACCCAGCTGATAGCATTCACGCTGTCGCTGTAAATGGGCATATCGAACCCTTTCTGTTTCAATAATGCCAGCCCGTGTACGATTGCCAGAAACTCTCCGATGTTATTGGTGCCTTTCATCGGACCGAAATGAAAGATTTCCTGACGGCTTGCCACGTGCACTCCCCGATATTCCATCGGACCGGGGTTGCCACTGCAGGCCGCGTCAACCGCCAGACTATTATCAATTACAGAAGCAGGCAGAGTGTCGGAACCGGTTCGGGCAGCTTCCGATTTCTTCTTCGCATTTTTACCAATGTAGGCGTAAGGCGAGGAAGTCAGTGCACGTTCCGCCTCTTCGCGAGTGTCGAACGATTTATATTTTGCACCTTCATAACCCTTGATCTGGAGCTGGCAATCTGTCCAGGAAGTATATACTCCCGGTGTCACTCCTTCCCATACTACGTAGAACTTTTCTTTAGCCATTTTCTGATAATGAATGATTACGTCAATAGCATTGACGGCGCGAAGGTACAAATATATTCCGGAATCGAACAAGTTGGCGGAGATGCTTGTTCTAATTTATAAGGAGTTTAAGAAAATAAAATTAAGAAAGGAGCTATTATGGAAAGAACTTTTAGTGAAGCTTTGAAGAATCGTCGGAGTTATTATTCAATTACCGGCCAGTCACCTGTTACGGATCAGGAAATTGAATGCATTGTCAATCTGGCAGTCAGACATGTGCCGTCGGCATTCAATTCACAATCTACCCGTGTGGTGCTTCTTCTTGGCAAAGCTCATAAAAAGTTATGGAATATCGTAAAAGATGCGTTGAGGAAGATTGTACCCGAAGCTGCTTTTGCAAAAACAGAAGAAAAGATAGACAATTCCTTTGCCTGTGGATATGGCACTGTGCTGTTCTTTGAAGATCAGACGGTAGTGAAGGGACTTCAGGAAGCTTTCCCGTCTTATCAGGAAAATTTCCCGGGATGGTCATTGCAGACTTCAGCGATGCATCAGCTGGCTGTTTGGGTGATGCTTGAAGATGTAGGCTTCGGTGCCTCACTGCAACATTATAACCCGTTGATTGATGATGAAGTGCGCCGTGCATGGAATTTGCCCGCACATTGGCACCTGATAGCAGAAATGCCATTTGGAGTACCTGTCAATCAGCCGGGAGAAAAAGAATTTCAACCACTGGAAGAACGGATAAAAGTCTTTAAATAATGAAGAACGATGAATGAAGAATGAAGAATTTAGAGTGATGGCAACCAAAATTCTTCATTCTTCATTCTTCATTCTTCATTAAATGATTAATTTTGTGAGCAAAATTAATCA
>ERZ1504850.361-NODE-361-length-18764-cov-3.782939_pt1 | contig 18764 bp, 10 predicted proteins | sample MGYA00572094_ERZ1504850 | MGnify/ENA primary metagenome ERZ1504850 (study PRJEB39906, sample SAMEA3182091) | gut metagenome | biome: human; feature: gut; material: Stool; isolation source: human stools | place: Canada | collected 2013-03-11 ...
GACATTTTAGCTGCCAATAATAACGGAAAAGAACCAATGATGAATATTCTTGCCTGGTATGGTTTGGAACGCACCAAAGAGGATTTTGGAAAGAACTATGACGATGAATTTGAGTCAGTGGCCGAACACCCTTACAATTGTATTATCTTCTTACGCAGCAAACATCGTCCTGACTGCTATTACGCAAAAGGGGACGAACAAATTATCATCAGTCCTGCTATTGCTGAAATGAACGGCATATTCCCTATAGTACGTGAAGAGGATATGGAGAAACTGACTCCTGAAAAGGTATATGAGATCTATCGGGAAATATCTATATCCAAAGAAAAACTGCAAAAAATATTAGAACGTATTAAGGCTGTATTATGACTCAACCTCAAATAACAGTTGGTATCCTTTCCGGGAAAGAGATTGAATTCTCTTTCCCGGTGAAATTTAGTTCTTCTGTCGGAACGGAAATTTCCGGGACACAGAAAGTTATTTATCAGGATGGGAAGATTCATTGGCAAGGGAAAGAGTACGACGAATTATCCTTCATTCCTCCACAAAATGCACATGCTTTCTTTGAACTGAAAGATGTGACCATCGGAATCAACTTCCATTGGGAACGCAAAGAAGTCCAGAAATTCAAAGGGGAATTAAAGATTATCATCGAAGGAGAACAACTAACCGCCATCAATGTGATTTCCATTGAAGAATATCTTACCAGTGTAATTTCATCCGAAATGAGCGCAACAGCTTCTTTAGAACTACTAAAGGCTCACGCCGTCATCTCCCGAAGCTGGCTACTCGAAAAAAATGAAGAATTAAGAATGAAGAATGAAGAATTTAAAAGAACTTTGCAAAAAGACAGCGCAGCCAATTCTTCATTCTTCATTCCTAATTCTTCATTTATTAAGTGGTATGACCATGAAGCACATAGAAATTTCGATGTATGTGCCGATGATCATTGCCAGCGTTATCAGGGAATTACACGAGCCTCAACACCACAAGCCATCGAAGCAGTCTCCGCCACGCGGGGGGAAGTGCTGATGTATAAAGGAGCGATTTGTGATGCCCGTTTCTCTAAATGTTGTGGCGGAGCTTTTGAAGAGTTCCAAAATTGTTGGGAAAACGTAAAGCATCCTTATCTAATCAGACAACGGGATAGCAAGACTGAAAAACAACTTCCCGATTTGAACATAGAGGCGGAAGCTGATAAATGGATACGTACCTCACCTGTTGCTTTTTGTAATACGCAGGATAAGAAAATTCTAAGCCAAGTACTAAACAACTACGATCAGGAAACAGCAGACTTCTATCGTTGGAAAGTCAGTTATTCGCAGCAGGAGCTTTCAGAACTGATTCATCAACGTTCAGGGATTGATTTCGGACAAATCATTGATTTAATTCCTGTAGAACGGGGAACATCCGGACGTCTTGTCCGACTAAAGATTGTAGGAACCTTACGGACACTCATCATTGGAAAAGAGTTGGAAATACGCCGTACCTTATCTACTTCTCATCTGTATAGTTCCGCCTTCGTAGTAGACAAGGAATATGAGGAAAAAGGACATAAAGAGGATAAAATCCCTTCACGATTCATCCTTACCGGAGCCGGATGGGGGCATGGAGTAGGACTTTGCCAGATTGGTGCTGCCGTAATGGGAGAGCAAGGTTACAAATATGAAGAAATACTGTCTCACTATTACCCCGGCAGTACGCTCGAGAAACAATATCAATAAAAAAGAATAATACCATGACAACCCCCACTATAAAAAGAAATCCCTGGAGCTGGATACCCACCCTCTACTTCGCAGAAGGGCTGCCATACGTAGCGGTAATGACGATTGCTGTTATCATGTACAAGCGTTTAGGATTATCCAATACGGAAATAGCCTTATACACTTCCTGGCTCTATCTTCCCTGGACTATCAAACCGCTATGGAGTCCATTCGTCGACCTGGTGAAAACGAAGCGTGCCTGGATTATTGCCATGCAAGGTTTCATCGCTGCCGGATTTGCAGGAATAGCCTTCTTTATTCCGACTGCTCATTATGTACAGTTGACTCTTGCTTTTTTCTGGCTGTTGGCGTTCAGTTCCGCTACGCATGACATCGCAGCAGACGGTTTCTATATGCTCGGACTCAATAATAAGGAACAATCTTTCTTTGTCGGTATCCGGAATACTTTCTATCGGCTTGCCAATATTTTCGGGCAGGGAATTCTAGTCATGCTGGCAGGATGGCTGGAAACGTCACAGAACAATATTCCCCTGGCATGGAGTATTACATTCTACCTCCTTGCCGGATTATTTCTGGCTCTTACTATCTATCATCGGCTTATCCTCCCCCATCCTGATTCGGACATTAAACGTCCCGGACTCACACCGGGTAAGTTGTTGGGAGATTTCCTCCTGACCTTTGTCACATTCTTTCAGAAAAAGAACCTCGGTCTCATGTTCTTTTTCCTCCTCACCTACCGGTTGGGAGAATCACAGTTAGCCAAAATAGCTTCTCCTTTCCTGCTCGACACGACCGATAAAGGTGGACTGGGTTTATCCACAGCAACTGTCGGAATGATCTACGGCACGATAGGTGTCATAGCTTTATTGCTCGGTGGAATCATTAGTGGTTTCCTCGTTTCCCGTGACGGATTCAAGAAATGGATATTACCCATGGCATTAGCCATCAACATTCCCGATCTATTATATGTATGGATGGCTGCCGCCACCCCGGACAATCCTATATTTATAGCCATTTGTGTAGCGATCGAACAGTTGGGGTATGGTTTCGGTTTTACCGCTTATATGCTATATCTGATTTATATAGCAGAAGGTGAACACAAAACGGCGCACTATGCTATCGGAACCGGATTTATGGCACTAGGCATGATGATTCCCGGTATGCCTGCCGGATGGATACAGGAACATCTCGGATACACAAACTTCTTTATCTGGGTTTGTATTTGTACCCTACCCGGTATCGTCGCCTCATTAATGATTCGCAACCGACTGGAGGATTCTTTCGGAAAGAAACAATAAAAAACTCAAAGATATGATACTCATTGCAGATAGTGGTTCTACAAAAACCGACTGGTGCATCGTTTTCAACGACACCCCAATCAAACGAATGGGAACGAAGGGAATTAATCCCTTCTTCCAATCAGAAGAAGAAATTCAACAAGAGCTGACACATTCCCTTCTGCCACAACTACCGGAAGGAACGATCAACTCCGTCTTTTTTTATGGTGCAGGCTGCACTCCCGAAAAGGCTCCCGTCCTCCGGCGGGCCATCGCCGACAGCCTGCCTGTCATCGGAAATATCAAAGCCAACTCGGATATGCTTGCCGCTGCCCGCGGACTATGCGGACATGAAGCAGGGATTGCCTGCATCCTCGGCACAGGTTCCAATTCCTGTTTCTACAACGGTGAAGAGATTGTCAACAACATCTCCCCTCTTGGATTCATCCTGGGAGATGAAGGAAGCGGCGCAGTCTTAGGAAAACTACTGGTAGGCGATGTACTGAAAAACCAGCTTCCACCCGCCATCAAAGAAGCTTTCTTAAAACAGTTCGACCTGACGGCCCCCGAAATCATCGACCGCGTTTACCGCCAACCCTTTCCGAACCGTTTTCTGGCTAGTCTCTCCCCTTTCCTTGCACAGCACTTGGAAGAACCGGCTATCCGTTCACTAGTACTCAACAGCTTTATCGCTTTTCTCCGCAGAAACGTGATGCAATATGATTATAAGCAATATCCAGTACATTTTATTGGTTCCGTAGCTCACTGTTACAAGGAGATTTTGCAGGAGGCTGCGCAAACAACAGGTATTCAGATCGGTAAGATTCTTCAAAGTCCGATGGAAGGGCTGATTCAATACCATCAACAATAATTCTTTTACCTATTGTAATTTATAACCAGTAATTATAAAAATGCAGATAACCGAACAACCGTCCTTTTACGATCATCTGGAAAAGAAATCTGTGCGAGAGATCTTAGAAGATATCAACCAGGAAGATCAGAAAGTAGCGTTAGCCGTACAAAAGGCTATTCCACAAATTGAAGAGCTTGTCAATCAGATTGTACCCCGCATGAAACAAGGCGGACGCATCTTTTATATGGGGGCCGGCACAAGCGGTCGCCTGGGAGTATTGGATGCTTCCGAAATCCCTCCTACTTTCGGAATGTCTCCCAACTGGATTATCGGACTGATTGCAGGAGGCGATACAGCCCTGCACAATCCGGTAGAAGGAGCCGAAGATGATGAAAATCGAGGTTGGGAAGAACTCGTCGAACACCAGATCAACGAAAAAGACACCGTTATCGGCATTGCCGCTTCCGGCACTACCCCGTACGTAATCGGTGCTTTACGGGAAGCCCGTAAACACGGTGTCCTGACAGGTTGTATCACCAGTAATCCCGATTCTCCAATGGCAGCAGAAGCGGATGTCGCCATCGAAATGATTGTAGGGCCGGAATATGTGACAGGCAGTTCCCGGATGAAATCAGGCACCGGACAGAAAATGATTCTGAATATGATTAGTACGTCGGTGATGATTCAACTTGGACGGGTGAAAGGAAATAAGATGGTAAATATGCAGCTTAGTAATCATAAACTGGTAGAAAGAGGCACCAGGATGATTATGGAGGAACTAGGATTAAATCATGACCATGCACAAAAATTGTTACTGTTACATGGTTCGGTTAAGAATGCAATTGACGCTTACCGATATTCTCAAGATCATTAAAATCTCTACTTACTCTTGTTTAACCAACTTATATTATACGCATCACATACCAATCTTATTAATACGGAATATGACACATTAACCATCATTATTCATCCGACAGCCTCATAGATACAATACAAAAAGATTTTGAAACAAAATCAAAAACATTTATTGAACAAACCGGTTTGTTCACACTTCTTCATTTTATCTCCGAAGAAAAAACTTCAAGAAAAAGCAAATTGGTATCAACAGTATAAATAATTGAAACATACCCAAAGCCCGTTCTTATCAATACCAACTATCTTTGCATCGTGTCACAGTACAGACAAAAAATAAACCATTTTTGGAATTAAAGACACAAAGAAGATAATTTCATTAAATATAGTATTTATGAAGAAGGATATTTGCATCATTTTGAGCCTGCTGTTATATACTTTTCAATTACCAATTATCTACAAAGTAGAATATCCGGTTACAGTGAAACGTAAGATCAATGATTAACAACAAATTATTAAATATTGAAACCATGAAAAGATTATTTCTATTCTTCTACCTCTCTGTTGTGAGTATAGCGGCATTTGCCGCTGAACAATTTGTAGTATTCACACCGACCGATAATCATTTTCCGTTGATATCCCAAGGAGTTCCTTGTCCGGTATATGTGGACCCTTCCGAAAACAAAGGGGTATTGATAGCTGTCGACAATCTCAGGCAAGACATCCTACAAATATGCGGAACGAAGCCCGAGTCGCTGACAAGCGCAAAAGCCAAGCGATGTGTCATTGTAGGTACCTATAATACTCCTTTTGTAAAAAAACTGATAGCTGCAAACAAAATAGATAAAAAAGAGCTGGAAGGGAAAAATGAGAAATATATCCTGCAAGTTGTCACTAATCCCTGTGAAGGAGTAGATGAAGCAGTGGTTATCATCGGCAGCGACAGACGCGGTACGATCTATGGTATCTATGAACTGTCTGAACAAATGGGGGTATCTCCTTGGTATTGGTGGGCAGACGTCCCTATCCGAAAGCAACAGAATGTATATGTAAAGCCGGGACAGTATACAGACGGAGAACCTGCGGTGACCTACCGCGGTATCTTCCTGAATGATGAAGCGCCCTGTCTGACCGGTTGGGTAAAACAAACCTACGGCACAAACTACGGTGACCACCGTTTTTATACACAAGTTTACGAACTGATACTACGCCTGAAAGGTAATTTTCTTTGGCCTGCCATGTGGAGTTGGGCTTTCTATGCAGACGACCCGGAGAATAGTAAGACTGCTGATGAAATGGGAATCATCATCGGTACATCCCACCACGAACCAATGGCACGCAACCATCAGGAGTGGTCACGCAAGCGCAAAGAATATGGTGCATGGGATTATGCGACCAATCAAAAAGTGATCGATCAGTTTTTCCGTGAAGGCATCGAGCGGATGCAGGGTACAGAAGATATCGTAACCATTGGTATGCGCGGAGACGGTGACGCAGCCATGAGCGAAAACACCAATGTGAAACTCCTGGAAAATGTAGTCAAGAATCAACGCAAGATTATTGAAGAAGTCACCAAACGTCCTGCCAAAGAAACCCCGCAAGTCTGGGCACTATACAAAGAAGTACTGGATTACTATGATAAAGGTATGCGTGTGCCCGATGATGTTATCATGCTATTATGTGATGACAATTGGGGCAATGTATGCCGTCTGCCAAATGCCAAGGAACGTAAGCATCCGGGCGGTTGGGGCATGTATTACCATGTAGACTACGTAGGTGCTCCGAGAAACTCCAAATGGCTGAACGTAACCCCTATACAAAATATGTGGGAGCAACTTCAACTCACATACGATTACGGAGTAGAAAAGCTGTGGATACTGAATGTAGGCGATTTGAAACCAATGGAATATCCGATCACGCTCTTCATGGATATGGCATGGAATCCCAAGCAATTCAACGTCTCTAACTTGCTGGATCATCCCCGTCGTTTCTGCGCACAGCAGTTTGGCGAAGATCAAGCGGATGAAGCTATGCGAATCTTAAACCTGTACAGCAAATATAACGGTCGCGTAACGGGAGAAATGCTCGACCGGAATACTTATAACCTGGAGACCGGCGAATGGAAACAAGTATCTGATGAATATCTGAAACTGGAAGCGGAAGCTTTGAGACAATACATATCATTGAAACCGGAATATAAAGATGCCTACAAGCAATTAATCCTCTTCCCTGTTCAAGCCATGGCAAACCTGTACGAGATGTATTATGCACAAGTCATGAACCATAAATTGTACAAAGAAAACAATCCGCAAGCTAACGAATGGGCAGATAAAGTGGAACAGGCTTTTGCACGGGATAAAGCGTTGAGTGACGATTATAACAATGTTATGTCCGGCGGTAAATGGAAGAACATGATGATTCAGAAACATATCGGTTATACCTCATGGAATGATAATTTCCCCGCTGATACATTACCACAAACCTACCGAATCGAGCATCCGGAAAAGGCTGTCGGTGGATACGTCTTCACCGGACAAGACGGATATGTAGCTATGGAAGCCGAACACTATTACAGCACTAAAGCAGCACCAAGTACGGAATGGACAGTGATCCCCTATATGGGGCGTACCCTCAGCGGCATGGCTCTGATGCCTTATACCCAGCCGACCGACGGAGCTTCTATCTCCTACAAAATAAAATTGCCTAAAGGAGTCGACAAAGTGACTGTTCACGTGATAGTGAAATCGACTCTTGCTTTCCACGACCGGAAAGGACATGAGTACAGTATCGGATTCGAAGGAGCGAAGGAACAGACTATCAATTTCAATCATAACTTAAACGAGCTTCCTGAAAATGTATACAGCATATACTATCCGACAGTTGCAAGACGTATCGTTGAGAAAAAGGTCAAACTGAATGTGCCGAATACATCAGACGGCATGCAGACACTAATTTTCAAACCTCTTGATCCGGGCATCGTGTTGGAAAAGTTGGTTGTAGACTACGGAGGCTACAAGAAATCTTATCTGTTTATGAATGAATCGAAAAGCAAGAGAGATAATAGATAAAAAGATCAATGTAGAGACAAGTCAATTACTCACACTGATTGTATTTACATATAAATTTTGCAGTTCTTATTGTCAGCCGTCATTCCTATTCATTAGACGAATGATTTCCAGCACATTAGACGCTGACAATAAGCCCTGACAATAGGCTGACAATAACATTTTATAAGTTTTATTGTCAGCCTATTATTTTATGATTTTGCTCTCCCATATCTCATATCCCTCCAGCTTTACTTACCTTTCAAGAAAAGCCTCCATTAAACATCCGTCATACAACCGACATACTTATATCATTCAATAACTATTGTTCGATCAGGATACCGGTATACTTAATTCTTCACGGCCGTGGTAGCTTCTTCCCACAGCCGTGACGAGTTCCTACCACGGCCGTGGGAAGATCTTGTCACGGCCGTGGGAAATTAATGATACCGGTACTTTAATGGAACGATACCGGCATCCCAACGCAACTATACCAGCTTCTCTTTTTATACCTCCCACTTAATCAGCCTGCAAATAAGCTATATGACAAGAGGGCAAGGCTGATAATAAATCAAAAAGAAACCGGCAGTTATTATTTTATCATTTGGAACATACAACATATATATTAGTAACATAAATATGGAAAGAGGTTACTTCCAAGGTAGATTTCAGAAACAGTTTTTTGCCTTTTGTATTGGTAAATGAGCTACCTTTGCTACAAATCCATACAATATGAACAGAAACACTTTTTTTGTATTATTCCTATTAATAAGCAACCTTGTTTCAGGACAGGACCTGAAACTGTGGTATAGTCAACCTGCACAAAATTGGTCGGAAGCTCTCCCTATTGGCAACTCCCGTCTTGGAGCCATGGTATATGGCGGAATCGAACGCGAAGAATTACAACTCAACGAAGAAACATTTTGGGCAGGCTCTCCATACAATAATAATAACCCGAATGCCATACATGTTCTACCGGTTGTACGCAAACTGATTTTTGAAGGGAGAAACAAGGAAGCGCAAAGACTCATTGACGCCAACTTCTTAACCCAGCAACACGGAATGAGCTATCTGACATTAGGTAGCCTTTATCTGGAATTTCCGGAACACCAAAACGCATCCGGCTTTTACCGCGATCTGAATCTAGAGAATGCAACGACAACTACCCGTTATCAAGTGGATGACGTCACTTATACCCGCACCACTTTTGCTTCATTTACTGATAATGTCATTATTATGCATATCAAAGCAAGTAAAGCAAACGCACTGAACTTTACTATTGCATATAACTGCCCTCTAGTACATAAGGTGAATGTTCAGAATGATCAGCTGACCGTCACCTGTCAAGGGAAAGAGCAGGAAGGTTTGAAAGCCGCACTACGGGCAGAATGTCAAATCCAAGTAAAAACGAATGGCACTCTCCGCCCGGCAGGAAATACGCTCCAAATAAATGAAGGAACAGAAGCAACCCTTTATATATCGACAGCAACCAACTACGTAAACTACCAGAATGTCAGCGCCGATGAATCCCACCGGACCAGCGAATATCTGAAAAGAGCAATGCAAATACCTTACGAAAAAGCTCTCAAAAGCCATATCGCTTATTATAAAAAACAATTTGACCGTGTACGCCTTACATTACCGACAGGCAAAACTTCCCAACTGGAGACTCCCAAACGAATTGAAAACTTCGGAAATGGGGAAGATATGGCAATGGCAGCTCTACTTTTCCATTACGGACGTTATTTACTGATTTCTTCTTCGCAACCGGGTGGACAACCGGCTAATCTGCAAGGTATATGGAACAACAGTACTCATGCACCTTGGGATAGCAAATACACCATCAATATCAATACAGAAATGAACTATTGGCCGGCAGAAGTCACTAATTTAAGTGAAACACATAGTCCGTTATTCTCAATGTTGAAAGATTTATCCGTCACAGGGACCAAAACCGCCCGAAGCATGTATAACTCACGCGGATGGGTGGCACATCATAACACCGACTTATGGAGAATCTGTGGTGTAGTCGATTTTGCAGCAGCCGGCATGTGGCCTAGCGGCGGCGCCTGGTTGGCCCAACATATCTGGCAACATTATCTTTTCACCGGAGATCAAGAATTTCTAAAAGAATATTATCCGATACTGAAAGGAACCGCACAATTCTATATGGACTTTCTGGTAGAACATCCTACCTATAAATGGCTGGTGGTAGCTCCCTCCGTATCGCCTGAACATGGTCCGGTCACTGCCGGATGCACCATGGATAACCAGATTGCTTTTGATGCACTGCATAATACCTTATTGGCTTCATACATCGCAGGTGAAGCCCCCTCTTTCCAAGACTCCCTCAAACAAACACTAGAGAAGTTGCCACCTATGCAAATAGGAAAACATAACCAACTACAAGAATGGCTTGAAGATATTGACAATCCCAAGGACGAGCACCGTCATATTTCACATTTGTACGGGCTATATCCGAGTAATCAAATTTCTCCATACTCAAATCCCGAGTTATTCCAGGCAGCAAGAAACACATTGCTTCAACGCGGTGATAAAGCTACCGGTTGGAGTATCGGCTGGAAAGTCAATTTCTGGGCACGTATGCTGGATGGAAACCATGCCTTCCAAATCATTAAAAATATGATTCAACTATTGCCCAACGATAACTTGGCTAAAGAATATCCGAACGGGCGTACCTATCCCAATATGCTGGATGCCCATCCGCCTTTCCAGATTGACGGTAATTTCGGTTATACAGCCGGAGTAGCGGAAATGTTGCTCCAAAGTCATGACGGTGCCGTACATTTATTGCCGGCATTGCCTGATGCATGGGAAGAAGGAAGTGTGAAGGGGCTGGTGGCACGTGGAAACTTTACTGTCGATATGGACTGGAAAAACAATGTGTTAAATAAAGCGATCATCCGGTCGAATATAGGTGGTACGCTCCGCATCCGGTCTTATGTTCCCCTGAAAGGGAAAGGCTTAAAACAAGTAAACGGGAAAGAGTGCTCAAACAGATTATTCGCCACCACTCCTATCAAGCAACCTCTTGTAGCCAAAGGGGTAAGTGCGCAATCTCCCAAGCTGCAGAAGGTTTACGAATATGACATCGAAACAAAAGCCGGTAAAAGCTATATTGTAAATACAATGAAAGGAAAACAATAATACATAAGGAGAGGTTAATCTTTTCTCATGTTACATTTTTCACAAACGATGTTACAACATCTGATTGTACTCCCGGAGCCTAATGAAAATATTCATTTTTTATTAGGTTATATTTAGGTTTTTAGTTTTCTTTGTACAACAAACAACGATCTATAACTATGAAAAATGTATTCACTTTTCTATTATTATTGTTTTCTTTGTTATGCAACGGGCAATCTCCTAAGTTATTCACTACTGACAAAGAGCTCTCCAGTAGTCTGATTAATCAAATATATCAAGACCGGAACGGTTTCATTTGGATTGCAACAGAAGATGGTCTGAACCGTTATGACGGTGCTAAATTTACCATATACAAACATGAGCCCAATAATGAACATTCGTTAGCCCACAATTTTGTTCGTACTGTTTTTGAGGACAGCAAAGGTCATTTGTTTATCGGTACATATATGGGAATTCAAATGTATGATCCGGCCACAGACAATTTTACCCCACTTGCAATAAGGGAAGACAATGGAGAAATATTTGAAAGCAATATTGTTTCCTTTATCGAAAGGAGAAATGGAGAAATATGGGTATCCGGAAATATGTTGTGCAGGTTGAATATCAAAGATTACCTGTTGACTGTTCAAAAAATTGATATCCCCATGACATCAACAGGATTTATGATTGAAGACAAGAAACAGAATGTCTGGATAGCAAAAGGCGAAGAAGGAGTATATCGTCTTGATTCTAATAACCAACTTACTTTGTATTTATCTAAAGACAACGGATATGTCAAAAGTATATGTGAAGATTCACGTGGGAATATTTATGTAGGAAGTATGAGAAAAGGACTATTCGTCTATAACAAAAGACAAGACTCCTTTATACCTATTGATTTTAAAGAAAAGAGAGAACTTCCTATCTGTTTCCTCTATTCCGGACCGCAAAATGAATTATATATCGGAACTGACGGTAAAGGTATGAGTGTCTACAATAACCAAACTCATGAAATCTCCGAATACAATTTTGACAACAACTATTTTGATTCAAAAAATTCAAAAATACATTCTATCCTAAAAGACAATTCCGGTAACTTATGGTTGGCTGCTTATCAGAAAGGAGTCATGCAGATACCTGCCCGAACAAACAGTTTCAAGTATATAGGACATAAATCCATGGATAAAAACATAATCGGTTCCAGTTGTATAACCTCATTCTGCAAAGACAACAACGGTATGTTATGGGTTGGAACAGACAATGACGGAATTTATGCCCTGACAGAAAAGTTAGAACCGGCTAAACATTTCTCGCATACTAATCACCCTAATTCTGTGCCTTCAACAGTTATAAAACTATATGAAGATTCCGAGTACAACATTTGGGTCGGCTCCTTTATCAACGGTATGGGAAAGCTGAACAAACAGACAGGATTATGCGATTACCAGTACAAACTGGTAGATAAGAACAACAACTATATACAACGTGTATATGATTTCGCAGAAGATAAAAACAAGCGACTTTGGATTGCGACAATGGGATTCGGTTTGTTCTACTATGACCTGAAAACGAAAGAATTTACATCCATACAATCTCGGACATCTCTAATCAACGAATGGATAGGTTGTCTGCACTATTCCGATGATAATAAACTGTATGTCGGAACTTATGACGGCATCAACTGTATAGACCTTGACAGTCCTGATTTTCAAAGTCATAAGATACTCTCACAAAATGTTATTTATTCAATCTTTGAAGATGCCGACGGAGTTGTCTGGTTGGGCAGTTCCGAAGGATTATCCGGTTGGAATAAAAAAACGAAAGAACTAACCACTTATACTACTGCAGACGGATTGCCCAGTAATACAATATATGCCATACAAGGAGACGGAAAAGATTTTCTTTGGATAAGCACCAATGCCGGAATTTCCCAATTCCAAAAGAAAAACAACAAATTTATCAATTATTATGTCAGCGACGGATTACAGGGAAATGAGTTCTACAAGAATGCCTCCTTCAAAGATAAACAAGGTATCATCTGGTTTGGCGGAATGAATGGTATCACCTATTTCAATCCGCAAGACATTATCAATCCGGCAAAAACATGGAATATCCGGATTACCGACTTTTTCCTGCATAACAATCCGGTTAGAAAAGGAATGAAATCCGGTATTCACAATATTATCAACTGCCCTGTATTCAACGCAAAAGAGTTTTATCTATCCCATAAAGACAATGTGTTCAGTATCGAGTTTGCCACTCTGGAATTAAATGCCCCCGAACACATCAACTACCTTTATTCTATCAACGATGAAAAATGGATTAGTTTGCCCAAAGGTGTAAACCGTATCTCATTCAGCAATCTGAAACCCGGTACCTATAACTTTAAAATCAGAGCAAAAGACAACACCGTGTATTCAAATATAAAAGAAATTACCATCTTTATATCTCCTGCATGGTATGCTTCATGGTGGGCTAAAGTTATCTACTCCTTATTATTACTGACCATTATATTTATCATTATTCTTCAGATCAGACATCGGTACAGAATGCATCAGGAAATGCTGCAACATATCCATGCCGAACAAATCAATGAAGCAAAATTGCAGTTCTTTATCAACATCTCTCATGAGATACGCACTCCGATGTCTCTAATCATCAGCCCTCTACAGAAACTGATTAAGAATGAGGAGAACAATGAACGCCTGAAAATATATCATATTATCTACAGAAATGCGGAACGTATTCTGAATCTTGTCAATCAACTAATGGATATTCGGAAAATTGATAAAGGACAAATGTTCCTGATGTTCCGGGAGACCAATATTATTCCTTTTATTGAGGATTTATGTACAACTTTCGGTCAACAGGCAAATACAAAAAATATCCGGCTACAACTTCACAGTACGCTCCGGGAACTGAATGTATGGATAGACACAGGTAATTTTGATAAGATTATCCTGAATATTCTGTCTAATGCCTTCAAGTTTACTCCTGAAAAAGGAAACATAGATATTACCATCCGTACGGGAGAAGATAATACACTGCCCGATCCCTTGAAACAATATGCCGAAATAATTATCGCGGATACCGGAACAGGCATCGATGAACAGGAAAAAGAACATATCTTCGAACGTTTCTATCAGATCCGTAACAGCCAACAGAATCCGAAAGGCGGAACAGGAATAGGCTTACATCTGACTCGTTCATTAGTGGAATTACATCATGGAATTATCTATGTAGAAAATAATAAAGAACAACCGGGTTGCCGTTTTATTATCCGATTACCGTTGGGTAACAAGCATCTACGACCTGAAGAAGTTGACAACAATGAGCAAAAGGTAACAGTAGCCGTACCAACTGTTCCTGTCATCTCTCCCATTATAGAAAATGAGGAAGAAAAGAAAGTCAGGGTAAAAACTAAATATCACGTATTAATTGTAGAAGACGATGAAGAAATCCGAAATTATATAGCGAAGGAGTTTGGGGACAAATTTCATATCATGGAAAGCCGTAATGGTAAAGAAGCATTAGAGCAAATATTTAAAAAGACTCCGGATTTAGTCATTAGTGACATCATGATGCCCGAAATGGACGGATTCACCTTATGCCGGAAGATCAAGCAGAATGTAAACCTCAACCATATCCCAGTCATTTTGCTTACCGCGAAAACGAGGGAAGAAGACAACCTTGAAGGTCTGAATACAGGAGCCGACGCCTATATCATGAAGCCATTCAATATCGAAATTCTGCAAAAGACGGTAGAAAATCTGATTAATACACGGCAGCAGTTACGCAAAGTATTTACAGGCCAGCAAAATCTGGAGAACAAGGTTCAGAAACTGGAAGTGAAATCACCCGATGAGAAATTGATGGAACGTATTATGAAAGTGATCAATGAAAACATCGGTAACCCTAACTTGACAATAGAGACAATCACCACCGAGGTAGGTATCAGCCGCGTACATCTTCACAGGAAACTCAAAGAGCTCACCAACCAGACAACCCGTGACTTTATACGTAATATACGTTTAAAAGAAGCCGCTCGTCTATTGTCCGAAAAACAGCATACCATATCCGAGATAGCCATGTTAACAGGATTCACTGATCCTAATAATTTCTCGACAACATTCAAAGAATTGTATGGAATGCCGCCTTCAATGTATATGAAAGAGCAGTTGAGTAAAAAAGAAGAGTAACCCAACTGCTCTCTAGCATGTTTATCTGTTAAACTTGTACCAATCAAAATTAAACAGTTTGCAGCCTTTACGTCCTTTGAATACAAAATAAATATCTTGTATTCCTGTGACCGGTTTTACAATATCAGTCTGCAATGTTTTCCAGCATTCCCAACCACCCGTTGAAGGAATAGTCAGTTCCGCAATTAATGGTCCGCTTATGCTGTCTGTACGTACTTCAAGCGTCCCGCCACGAAGGGCACTGGCAACGGTAGCAGTGAACCGTTTGGGAGATTTATTGCCGAAATCCACTTCACGTACCTTTATATAATCTCCATTATGAATTTCAGATATATATATACCGGTTTTCACATTTGGTTCGGACTTCACACCTTCAGAAAAAGCGATTGTTTCAGCTTCCACCCTTTCGTAAGGATTGAGCGTACCTACCGGTGACACCCCTTCCCGGGTAGCATTAATAATCGGGAAAGTGCCGTCAGCGTTATACTTAAACTGCTCCACCGCCGCACTTCGCCCGAAACCTCCACCGCCCGGCAGCTTACCCGTATGATAGAAGAAATAAGAATTGCCTTTATAGTCTATCACTCCACAATGGTTAGTAAACGAGCCCGTATCTTGTAAAGGCATGATTTCTCCCATATACTTCCACGGACCAAGAGGTCCGCCACTCATGGAATAGGCAATATGTTCGGGGACACCTCCAGCAGCATAAAGAAGATAGTATTTTCCTTCCCGTTTATGAAGCCATGGACCTTCTGTATAAGTATCTTTATACTTAACACCTTTGACACGCTTTTCCGGATTAGGTGCACCAAAACTCTCAACAGTCTGTTCCAGTTTGCCCACTCCACCTTTCAAAGAAATCATATCTTCATTCAATTCTGCATAATAGATATTCGGATTTCCCCAATACAGATAAGCACGACCGTCATCATCAATGAAGACCGTAGGATCAATATAGTCCCAGCTTCCGTCATGAAGCGGTTTGCCGATGGCATCTTTAAAAGGACCGACAGGCGAATCGCCTACCGCCACACCGATTGCCATCGTATTGGAAAGTTTGGAATGCAGGCAGACATACCAATAAAACTTACCATTACGTTCGATGCACTGTGCTGCCCAGGCACGGTCGTCCGCCCAGTCGAATGATTCGATGGCAAGAGGAGAGCCGTGATCGGTCCAGTTCACCATATCTTTGGTAGAATACACGCGCCATTCCTGCATCCAGAAAAAATCAGCCTTATCTTCATCATGTCCCGTATAGACATACAATGTGCCATCATGCACCATAGGAGCAGGGTCTGACGTATAACAGGTTTGCACAAACGGATTTTGCGCTCCTGCCTCATGGGGTAGAGCACCTCCAAGCAGCAATAATGCCGCCACAAGTTTTGCTTTCAGATTCATATCATTTTCAATGTTTAAACAAGTGTGGAACAAACTCTTTCAGACAGCGTCTCCATGTGAGCCATTCGTGGCCGGTGCCTTGCGATTCATAATAAGCCACGTTGATGCCCAGTTTGCGGAGAGACTCCACCAACTGCTTCGTGCCCATCTGTTCGTCCGTGCCGCAGCCGAGGAAGAGATAATGCACTTTCTTGTTGAACTTACCTGCATCGGCAAACACACCGTCGAAGCACGTTTTCACGTCCAGCCCGAAAATCGCCCCGCTGAACCCGCCAATGTAGGAGAACATGTCGAGACGCGGCAACGCTGTTTGGAACGTCTGGTGTCCTCCCCACGACAAGCCTGCCATTGCACGGTGTTCGCGGTCGGTCTTGGTGCGGAATGTACGGTCTATCATCGGAATGAGGTCTTTCAAAATGACATCATAGAAAGAAGCGCCGTAAAGCGCACGCTCTTCGTTCACATCTTTCCCCGGACGCGGCACGAAGGGAGTCTCCACATCTCCGCTATCCATCACCACGAGCATGGGCACGCACTTGCCGGTGGCTATCAGGTTGTCCATGATGTAGTGCATATATCCCTGGGTGCTCCAGCCGGTTTCATCTTCTCCCATGCCGTGCTGCAAGTAGAGCACCGGATAGCGTTTTTTGGGGTGAGACTCATACTCTGCCGGTGTGTACACCATGCAACGACGAAACTCTTTCTTCGCTTCCGAATAATAGGTGCAGGAGCGCACTTGCCCATGCGACACTTGCTGCGGGCGATAGTAATCGCCCTCTGCCCCTTCGGGTATCTCGATGCCGCTCGCCATGCGGCAACAACCGAAGAAGGTGCACGAAGAGGGATCTACCACCCTGAATCCGTCTACCAACAGGAAATAATAGTGGAATCCCACCGGCAGCGGGTCGGTCTTCACGCTCCACCAGCCGTGCTCGTCCATGGCCATCTCATACTTCTTGCCGCAAACATCTGCCTGCAAGCGTTTCACATCGGGAGCGTAGCAACGGAAATAAGCACGGTTGTCCTTGTCGATACGAGGGAAGTCGCTGCCGTGCATATTGGTGGGGGCTGCCACTGTGTGCTTCCACACATCATCGGGCGAAGGAAGTTCAATGCCCATCAGGTGGAGTGCCTGTGCCGCATAGCGGCGTCCCAGCACCCGGTAACCGGCAGCATCGAAGTGAAGATGGTCGGGAGCGCAGCTCAACCCCTTGGAGGAGACAATAGCGCAGTTCTTTATCACCTGCGGCAGCATAGCAATTACCTCGTTCATGCCTGCACAAACACCACCGTGGTCGGCATTCACCACTTCACCGGCAATCAGGGGCACCTCGTCAGCCTGCAGATGAAGGTCAGCAAGCAGGTTGTCGTATACGCTCTTCACCTTTTGGGACCACTCCTTGTCACCGGTGTTCGACTCGCCCTGATGTAGAAGTATCCCTTTTATCACACCGCTTTTCTGTGCAATGCGTGCCATCTCCACCAAACGGGTATACGGGTCGTTGTCATACTCTTTCAGCGTATTCACCATCCAGTCGGGAGCTGTTTTGATATACTCCTCGCATTTGTCTTTCTGGAAAAGCTCGATCCGGCACCCGCCTATCGCCACGTGCACCACTCCGATGCGCACATGCGGGGGCAAGTTTTCTACCAAGGTCCGTCCGAAATAATCAGCCGGTGTCAGCCCGGTGTTCGGACGGCACAGCGGAGCGCGGGCGGGATACCATTCGCCTTTCACGCGTCCCAACTCTTTATTGTCTACCGCCGCCAACACTTGGAAGCGTGCATCCACCAGCGTATCTTGTGCTTCATAGCGGGCATTGCCTTCCATGTTAGACTGCCCTAGGCACAGATAAATGTAAAAGTTTGCATCCTGTGCAACCGCGCAAAGGCTTGCACACAACAAACAACTCAACAATAATAACTTCTTCATTTACTATCTTTCTATATTATATTTATTCCAACTTCATGCTGCTTATCACAATCGGCTTGCCACCAGTCGACCAGAACCCGACAATGTAGAGGTGCGACGGGTCTACCCTATTGCCGTCAGTATCTTTCATCTGCTGCAAATCTACCACCACTCTGCGTGTCTGTCCGAAATCGTAGGTGGCGGGCTTCGTCCAGTAGTCGTTCTTGTCAAAAAGGCGGAAAGAGACACCGCACTCGTTGTCGTTGCCCAATTCCACGGTCAGCCTCCGGTAGCCCGACAAGTCAAGTCCGCCGGGGTATTTCCATCCGCCAAAGCCATATTTGCCTGT
>ERZ1504850.387-NODE-387-length-17870-cov-3.780803_pt1 | contig 17870 bp, 8 predicted proteins | sample MGYA00572094_ERZ1504850 | MGnify/ENA primary metagenome ERZ1504850 (study PRJEB39906, sample SAMEA3182091) | gut metagenome | biome: human; feature: gut; material: Stool; isolation source: human stools | place: Canada | collected 2013-03-11 ...
GTCTGGGCTTTGTGCATAAAAAAAGGTTGTGCCAGCATTTTGACACAACCTCCTTTTTTTGCATATAATTTCCAATTAACTTCATTTTTGTTCTTTTTATGTGATTACATATCTTTAAATCATACGTCCTTTTTATGTATGAAGAAAAAGAAGAGTGGTATATGTATTTTATGATTATTTAAGTAGTTTACTAACATGTCTTCATTCAAGAGTTCATGGGAAGCTTCTTATAATTTTTATTGAGATGGAAAGCAATTCACAAGATTAACTGACTGTCAAAGTAGGGAACTGAATAATAGGAATCAAACCGAACAAAGAAATAAATCGAAGACTGTAGAAAGAAGCCATTAGTTTTGCAGCCATTACTGCATAAATGTGAATGAAATGTTTAACGGACTATTGTATATAATATTCAACTTAAATATTGATAACATAAGAACGTATTGTTTAATTTAAATTTAATGTATGAAAAGTAATCGTTTATTTTTACGAAGAAGAACACGTGGACTGTTATTCGCTACGTTATTATTTCTTTTAAGTAGCTGTACCATAGGGTATCACGAAGACGAATCTTTTGAGTCGGATGTGAAAAATGCTACACTGGAATCTCCCCAATTGGAGAATGTAAAAGTGGAACTTGATGCCACAGGAGAAAATGCAACTATTGAATGGCCTGTAGTGCATGGAGCAGAAGGTTATGAGTTTTCTTGGTATGTAGTTGATGATCCTGAAAATCCGATAGCTGTAGTTGAAGGAGAGTTTATCGATGGTTGTAGCGTTGAATTGGAAGTAGAAGAAGATACAAAATATAAATTCTTAATTAAAACCATTGGAAATAAACAGTTTAATAACAAAGATGCAGAAAAAGCCTGTGAAATAAGTTTTTCAACTTTACTTGAAACATATGCATCCATTCCTAGTGGAGTAGATTTGACTCAATGGTTTATTGATAATCCGCTTCCAGAGACTGATATGGAACCTAATGAAGATGGCACTTTAAAAGAGTTGGCATATGAATTAGAGGCTAACGGTGAATATACTATATCAGGTCCAATAGATTTTGGAGCACGTAAAGTTACAATTCGTGGAAATAAAATTAATCATTCGAAAATTACATTTGGTCAAAGTGGTAGAATATTAACACAGAATGGTTTGAAGATAAAGTTTATGGATTTCTATTGTAATGCAATGGAGAAAGGTTCTTCTGATGCTTCATTAATTGGATTAAGTAAGACTCCAAATGAACAATTAAAAGTATCTTCTGGAGAATACGTTATTAAAGATCCCATCGTTATTCAGTCTTGTAATGTATATGACCTTAATAGGCATTTATTATATGATTCAGGGAAAAAATATTGTGTAGAAAACTTTACAGTAAAAGCTTCTTTTATTAGATGTAATCAGTCTAATACGATTGTGTATTTTAATAAAGGTAGTTTTATTAATATAACATTTAAAGAGAGTACTCTTTGTAGTACTGTACAGAATGGAAGTTATTTTGCACAGGTAAATGGTAACAGACCTAACAAGATTACTGGATATTCAAATGGAACTTTTAATTTTTATAATTGTACAGTATACAATCTTGCTTATAGCAAAGACTTTACTAATTGGAATAGCTATAGAGGACAAGCATGCTTAACACTAAATTTCTCCAGAACTATTTTTGTAGATTGTGGTAAAGGAGATATGACGAATAAAATAATGGGTAATGCAAATATGTCTAGAAATTTTGAATATAATACTTATTGGTATAATGGTAGTCAAAGTAATGACAAATATGATACAAATACTCTTGATACAGATCCTGGCTTCATTAATGCTGTAAATGGTGATTTTACTGTAACTGGAGCAAGCCAGCTTGAAAAGAGAACCGGTGATCCACGATGGCTTCCACTTGTTGAAGAGTAAGTAAAGTAGTATGATAATAAAAATTAAATACAATGAATAAGAAAAATATTATTCTCAGTTTATTCATCGGTACACTGTTGACTTTTGTTATGCCATTGTGTGCCCAGAATCAGACAGTAACTGGACTTGTTGTAGATGTAAGTGGTGAACCGATAATAGGTGCTACTGTCATGGTGGTAAATGGGACAGTAGGTACAGTGACAGATATTGATGGGAAATTTAATATTAAGGTTGCTCCAAAAAGCAAATTGAAAGTTTCCTTTGTTGGATATACTTCACAAATTATATCTGATTTAAAAAATCCTAGGATTGTACTTTTAGAAGATCAACTGAAATTAGATGAAGTTGTAGTACTTGGTGATTATGGTTCTCAGAAATTACGTAATGCAACAGGTGCCATTGAAACGATTTCCACAGAAGAATTGAAAGATTTGTCAGTGGGTAGTTTGGGTGACGCGTTAGCTGGTAAAATAAATGGTTTACATGTATCACTTAGTGGTGGGCGTCCAGGTAGTACACCAAGCTTACAGATTCGTCAAAGTTCAGTGAATACTACCATTACTCCAAGTTCTGATTTAGGAGGTAATGCAAGCCCTACTCCACTATATGTTATTGATGGCTTTATTGCAGATGAAGGTGCTTTCAATAATTTAGATATAAATGAAGTAGAAAATGTGACTGTTTTAAAGGATGCTGCAGCGGCTGTATATGGAGCACGTGCTGCGTATGGTGTTGTGCTGGTTAAGACTAAACAAGGAAAAGTAGGTGCTCCCAAAATTTCTTATTCAGGACAGTTTGGTTATACAGATGCATTGATGTTACCGAAGATGCTAAATGCCTATGATTACGGTCGTATATACAATGCTGCTCGTGCTGCTAATACTGCTACTAAGGATCAAGAATCCGATGACTTGAGGGTACAACTTTTTCAATCTGATGAGTTGGAGGCAATGAAGGGTATGAATTATAATTTATTAGATAAAGAATGGAGTGCGGCTTTGACGCAGCGTCATAGTGTCAACATTAGCGGGGGAACAGAAAGAGCTAATTATTTTGGAGGAATATCTTATTTTGACCAAGATGGTAATCTAGGCAATTTGGATTATAACCGTTGGAACTATCGTGCTGGTGTAAATGCTAATATTTCAAAATGGATGAAAGCTTCTTTGCAGGTATCTGGTAATTATGGAGAGACAAATAAACCTAAAAATGTAAAAGGTGGTGGCTCTGATGGTGATTTTGAATCTTTAATGTTACATGTACCTTATGTGCCTGATCAAGTAAATGGATATTATATTTTTCATTCAGGTATGGAAAATATAACTAATCCAAGTGATCAGCAGAAGTATAATTTTGCAGCAGTACAGAATGCGTCAGATAATGTTGAGAATCAGAATCAGAATTTTTCTCTTAACGGTTCATTAGAGTATGATTTTGGTTGGAGTAAATACTTACGTGGTTTAAAGGTAAAAGCTTCTTATTCAAAAAATATAAGTACAGGAAAAACAAATACTATCGGTACAAAAATCGATGTATATCGCCTTATATCCCGTGGTGGCAGCGGTGGTCACCTTTATGTTGGTGACGAGATTGAATACAATGCTAATACATTGGGATTGTATGAGTTGAATAATGGCAACTCTTTGGGGCGTAGTATGAATCGCTCAGATAGTTATCAAATGAACTTAACAGTAAGCTATGCACGTCAGTTTGGTAAGCATTATGTCAGTGGTTTGTTCTCTATTGAAAAAGCAGAATCAGAATGGGAAGATTTGAATGGTAGTCTTACAGATCCATTACCTTTTACAGATGGCCAATCTAGTTCTGTGGATTCCAATGCAGAAGGTTTTGCTCAAACTGTAACGTTTAACCGCAGTGAGTCTGGTATGCTTTCTTATGTTGGTCGTGTGAATTATTCATATGATGATAAATATTTGTTTGAGTTTATGCTCCGTTCTGATGCCTCTGCCAAATTTGCTCCTCAGAATTATTGGGGAATGTTCCCTTCATGGTCTGCCGGCTGGGTTATTTCAGATGAAAAATGGTTTGATAAAGACAAGACAAAAATCGACTTTTTGAAGATACGTGGTTCGTTTGGTATTCTTGGTAAAGATAATGTGAATGCTTGGCTTTGGACTCAGCTTTACACCCGTAATCCAGACAAAGGACCGATCTTTGGAACTAATTCTAGTACAAATACAAGTGCTACGATTCGTATGCCGAAACAAGGAGTAAATCCTGATGTACATTGGGATAAGACTTATAAAACTAATTTTGGTATTGATATGGCCTTTTTGAAGAATCGAATGAGCGCTAATTTGGACTTCTATTATGATATGGGCCGTGAAATGTTTGCTTCACATCAAGGAACTTCTTATTATCCGAATACGGTAGGAATACAGCCTGCTCCAGAAAACTTTGGTGAGGTAGATACATATGGTGTTGAATTGTCATTAGGATGGAAGGATAAAATTGGAAAAGACATGTCATATTGGGTAAAGCTTACAACAGGATACAATGATAATAAAATCAGAGAGACAGGTTGGAAGGCTGCATATGATTTTGATAAATTAGTGAGAAATGAACGTTCTGATAGAGGACTATGGGGTTATGAATGTATAGGTATGTTCCGTAGTTATCAGGAAATTAATGAGTACTTTGATAAATATAGTATTACTAAATATTTAGGAAATACAAAAGAAAATGTACATCCTGGTATGCTGATTTATAAGGATGTACGTGGACAATATGATGAATCAACTGGAACTTTTGGTCCGGCAGATGGTATTGTTGATGAACAAGATTATATAAAAATTTCTCACCGTGCTAGTAATCCTTACGGTGGAACTTTAAATTTCGGTTTCTCTTATAAAGATTTTTCTATTAGTGCGCAGTTTGGTGCAAGTTGGGGAGCATATTCCTTAGTTCCTACAACTATGCGTAAAGAAAGTTACTCTGAATATAGTAATGTGTCGGCAATGTGGAAAGATATGTTTGTATATGAGGATATTTATGACGCTAATAATATAGTAACTGTAGCACAAAACAGAAATGCAAAATACCCGAATATTCGCTATAGTAGTGTAAATGGTGCACCCTCTACTTTTTGGAAAGTAAGTGCAGCAACAGTGCAACTTCGTAATATGACAGTAGCTTATGCATTGCCTAAAGAATGGCTAAAAATAATTGGCATTAGTAGTTGCCGTTTCAATCTTACTTGCCAAAATGTATTTAACTTCCTAAACCCTTATCCAGAAGGAGCATGGGCTTCTTGGGCGGGAAGCTATGGATATTATCCGAACTTACGTAAATTCACGTTAGGTGTTAATGTTTCATTTTAATAATTTGAATACAATGATGAAGAAAATAAATAAGTATGGTTCAATTGCATTACTGACCATAACAGTTGCCGTCTTTACAGGTTGTAGTGATCAATTTTTGGAAGACAAAAAATTATATGGAAGTTTTAACGGTACGACTATTTATGAAAATTATGAGTCAGCTGATAACCGTATAGCTTACTTGTATTATATCATGCTGCCGAGTGCGACGGGTGGATCTGATCTGACTGGTTCTATGGGTGATATGCCAAGCACGGGAACAAGTGATCAATATTCGAAATGTACAGAAGAATATGGAGGGATATCAGGTTTGATGAATCCTAATTCTCCTCTAGATTATGAAACTGTTACTGATTATTTTAATCTAGATAACAATTATTCTCCTTGGGTGCGTATTCGTGAGTGTAATGATATGATCGAAGGAGTGATTGGCAGTGAAAGTTTAACTGAACACCAAAAGCAGTTATTGTTGGGACAAGCATTTTTCTTCCGTGCATGGCGTTATTATTTAATGGTAATGATGTATGGTGGTGTACCTATTATTGATAATGTACAAAATCCTATAATTGGAGATAGTGAAGGTATTCATTTGGTAGTTCCACGCTCGTCTACAAAAGAATGTATTGATTTTATTTGCAAAGATTTGCAAACAGCTGCTGATTATCTGCCAGCACGTTGGGAGTCTGAAAATAAGAATTTTGGACGCATAACATCGGGGGCAGCATTGGCTTTAAAAGGTCGTGTGGAATTGTTATATGCCAGTCCGCTTTTTAATAGGGCGGATGATGTTACACGATGGGAAACTGCATATCAAACAAACTTAGCTGCTGTAAAAAAACTGGAAGAAGGTAATTTTGGATTGGCTTATGAAAACAATTCAGGAAAGAATGCAGCAGGTTGGGGAAAGATATTCTCCGATTATATTGGCTCAGAAGGTGGTGGAGGAACTGTTTCTGAGGCAGTATTAGTAACTTTATATAATAATGTATCACCAGCCGAGCACTTACAGCTTGAAAAATGGAATGGATGGGAACATTCTCTTCGCCCAGCTAATGCTGGAGGTGGGGGTGGTATGACTCCCACTGCAGAAATGGTTGATCTTTTTCCAATGGCGGATGGGAAGAAACCAAATGACATGAATGGATCTTATGATTATAATCAAGAACTTTTCTTTTTAAACCGCGATCCAAGATTTTATCGCACTTTTGCGTTCCCTGGTGTAGAATGGAAGTTTGATAGTGATGACTTGAAATCTTTTGGTGAAAAAGGTCAATTACCTTATGGCATTAATGGGTATACTACAGGGAATAATTACAAGTTGTGGAATTATTGTTGGTATGATAATGTAGATGATCGTAATAGTAACTCTAAGTCAGGCTATGCAGCTGATTGTCTAGGTACCAAAAATACGGGGATTTATTTGCGTAAGCGTACAGATGATTTAGCACTCAATTCTAATCCTTTATATATCTTTGAAAAGACTTCAGGTAATGGATTCAGACAGTCTGCTGCTCCATATATGGAAATACGTTTTGCCGAAGTATTATTGAATTATGCGGAGGCTGCTTGTGGGGCAAATCATTTTGACGAGGCAGTGAATGCTCTTAAACGAATTCGTAAGCGTGTAGGATATACAGATAATTGTGGATTAGATCCAGCTATTTTTAATGATCGTGCTAAACTATTTGAGGCTATACTTTATGAACGTCAAATAGAACTTGCTTATGAAGGTAAACGTTTCCACGATGTGCGACGTTGGATGTTATTTGATGGTGGAGTGGGCCAAGAAGCACTGAAATCGACTTGGAAACTTACAGGTTTTAATGGCAATACATGTAACTATTTAGGAGTTGAACCATTGAATGGTCAGAGAAGACATCGGATTGAGGTTTATGCAAAAAATTTTATTGCTGCTAAAAGTAATAATGTCTACAATGAAGATAAAACAATAAAAGAAACCTATGATGAATTATGGAATAAACGTCCGACAGCATTAAGTTTGACTGAAGATATAACTTGTACAGAATCAGCCGATGATGAAATAACATATGCAGATGCAAAGGTAAAGGCATTGGCTCAGTTTTATCAAGAACATTTTAAACGTAAAAATCTTAGTACTGACGGTAATGATGAAACTATTCTTCCAACATTTAAACCTTATTATTATATCTTAGGTTTTAAGAAGAATGCGATGCAAAACAATGTGTCATTAGAACAAAATATAGGATGGGGCGACTATTGGAGAGGTGGAGCTGATGGTACCTTTGATCCTTTGGCAGAGTGAATTCGTTTATCAAAATAATTACTTGATCTGAAGAATGTTCATTCTGAAATAAACCTAAGGACCATTTATCACTTTGATCTTTTGAAAAGAATATTAAGGAATAAGTGGTCCTTTTGTATTTAAAGTTAGAATAGAAAAATATATTATATTTTCTGATTACATATTTCCTTGTTTTACGTCTTATTATTGTATTTTTGAATTAACAATCTCACAAAACCCAATAAAAATGAAGAAGAAACATGTACTTTTAGTAGCTTTTGCAGCTGCAATGTTGACTCCGACCGTTGTATGGGCACAATACCCGCAGATAACTGACGAAGCCAAAGCGAATTATACAAAGATGATGACCGAGGAACGGAAACGTTCTGATGAAGCATGGGAGAAAGCGTTACCTATAGTACTGAAAGAAGCAAAAGAAGGACGTCCTTATATCTCATGGGCTGGTCGTCCCTATGATTTGCCACAAGCTAGAATTCCCTCGTTTCCGGGTGCTGAAGGAGGTGGAATGTATAGTTTTGGTGGTCGTGGAGGTAAAGTAATTACGGTTACTAATCTGAATGATCGTGGTCCGGGTTCATTCCGCGAAGCTTGTGAGACAGGTGGTGCACGTATTATTGTATTCAATGTGGCTGGTATCATTCGTCTGGAATCTCCGATTATTGTTCGAGCACCTTACGTTACTATTGCCGGACAGACAGCACCGGGTGATGGTGTCTGCATTGCCGGAGAATCATTTTGGGTGGATACACACGACGTAGTTGTACGTCATATGAGATTCCGTCGTGGAGAAACAAAAGTATGGCATCGTGATGACTCCTTTGGTGGTAATCCGATTGGTAATATCATGATAGACCACTGTTCATGTACATGGGGACTGGACGAAAATATATCTTTCTACCGTCATATGTATGATCCGAGTGAAGGACAGTATGAGAGCAAAGACGAAAAGCTTGCCACGGTAAATGTAACTATTCAGAATACGATTTCCGCAAAAGCTTTGGATACATATAACCATGCATTCGGCAGTACATTAGGAGGTGAAAACTGTGCATTTATGCGTAACCTTTGGGCTAGTAACTCAGGCCGTAATCCGTCTGTTGGTTGGAATGGAGTATTTAACTTCGTCAATAATGTGATATTTAACTGGGTGCATCGTTCAACTGACGGCGGTGATTATACGGCTATGTTTAACATGATCAATAACTACTATAAACCCGGTCCTGCTACTCCCAAAAACAATACAGTAGGTTGTCGTATCCTGAAACCGGAAGCCGGACGTAGCAAACTGAATTATAAAGTTTATGGTCGTGTATATGCTGATGGTAACGTGATGGAAGGTTATCCGGAAATAACAAAAGATAACTGGAATGGTGGTATACAGATTGAAGGTCAGCCAAATACTGACGGATATACTGAAATGATGCGGAGCTACGAACCGTTTGCAATGCCTTATATTAAAATTACATCTGCCAATGATGCTTATGATTATGTAACGAAACATGTAGGTGCCAATATCCCTTGCCGCGATATTGTAGACGAACGCATTATCGAAGAAGTAAAAACCGGTATTCCTTATTATGACAAGAAAATGGCGAAGGATGCTAACGGTGACCTTACAGGCTTAGCTCCTAAATCAATGGGTGAAGACGGTCAGTTCAGATATCGTCGTTTGCCGAAAGATTCTTATAAGCAAGGTATCATTACTGATATTCGTCAGATGGGTGGTTTCCCCGAATACAAAGGAACTCCGTATGTGGATACGGATGGTGACGGTATGCCGGATGAATGGGAAATTGCTAATGGATTGAATCCGAATGATCCAAGTGATGCTAATAAAGATTGTACAGGTGACGGATATACGAATATTGAAAAGTATATCAATGGAATCAGTACAAAGCACAAAGTAGACTGGAGAGATTTAAAAAACAACTACGATACATTAGCTGAAAAAGGAAAATTAATGTAATCTGCAACCGGTATCGGTATAAGATGCCGGAACTGGGTTTCCTTTTGGCATATGGTATAAAAAATAAGATGAAATGAAAAAGATAGTTTTAATGTCTCTGTTGTTTCTTTGCGGTTGGATATCTGCCGGAGCAGTCGATTTGAACAAAGAGAATCGTGATCCGAAATATGTAGAGTCCATTGTCAATCGTTCGCAGAAAATTGTAGATAAACTAGGACTTACGGATGCGAAAGTAGCCGAAGATGTTTGTAATATTATTGCCAATCGCTATTTCGAACTGAATGATATTTATGAAATACGTGATGCAAAAGTAAAAAACGTTAAGGAATCAGGTTTGACCGGTGATGCGAAAGATGAAGCGTTGAAGGCAGCTGAAAATGAAAAAGATGCAGCTTTGTACCGTTCTCACTTTGCTTTTCCTGCCAGTTTATCTCTCTTTTTGAATGAGGAACAGATAGAAGCCGTAAAAGATGGAATGACTTATGGCGTGGTGAAAGTGACTTATGAAGCTACGCTTGATATGATTCCTTCTTTGAAGGAAGAAGAAAAGGCACAAATCTATGCTTGGTTGGTAGAGGCGCGTGAGTTTGCTATGGATGCAGAAAATTCAAACAAGAAGCATGCGGCTTTCGGTAAGTACAAAGGACGTATCAACAATTATCTGGCCAAACGTGGGTACAATTTGACAAAAGAACGTGAAGAGTGGGCTAAACGTGTAAAAGCACGGGGAGGAACACTGTAAAACCATAGCATGTTGTAAACAAGGAATTTGTGACAAATAAGATACTATAAAAAGAAGTGGAATTCTTTCCCATTATTAAATGGTTAGTTTGTTTGATGGAGGAAAGGGTGGCTCGGAGAGTCGCCCTTTTATCGATTATAAAGAATGATTCTTTATATCTATTTGAGTACAAATCCGGCTTTTTATCGTCTCTGTATAAAGGATATTAGTATAGTGTAAAAGAATCATAGAAATGGGAAAGTTAAAAAATACATTAGCTGCAATAAGCATTCTACTTTTAGCTTCTTGTGGAGGGAATAAAGATTATTATATGTTCACTTCATTTCATGAGCCGGCTGATGAAGGTCTGAGATATCTGTATAGCGAAGATGGAATGTACTGGGATAGCATTCCCAGCGTTTGGTTGAAACCAGAATTAGGGCAACATCGGTTAATGCGCGACCCTTCCATAGTGCGTACACCGGATGGAACCTTTCATTTGGTGTGGACTACCAGTTGGAAAGGTGATTTAGGTTTTGGCTATGCACAGTCCAAAGATTTGATTCACTGGTCGGAGCAACAAATGATTCCTGTGATGGCAGACGAACCTACCACTGTCAATGTATGGGCACCGGAGATTTTTTATGATGACGAAGGTGAACAGTTTATGGTAGTATGGGCCTCTTGTGTGCCCGGTCGTTATGAAAAGGGAATAGAAGAAGAAGAGAACAACCATCGCTTGTACTACATCACAACAAAGGATTTTAAGGCAGTATCGAAAGCGAAAGTATTATATGATCCCGGTTTCAGCTCGATTGATGCTGTGATTGTGAAACGGGCGAAAAATGATTATGTAATGGTACTCAAAGATAACACACGTCCCGAACGCAATCTGAAAATAGCTTTTTCTGGCTCTATGACCGGCCCTTATTCGCCGTCATCACAACCCTTTACCGAGTCGTTTGTAGAAGGGCCGACGGTTGAAAAACTCGGTGATGATTATCTGATCTATTTTGATGTTTATAAGAAAAAAATATATGGAGCTATGCGTACCAGGGATTTTCGGAATTTCACGGATGTCACCGAAAGCGTAAGTGTGCCTGTCGGACATAAGCATGGAACTATCTTTAAAGCTTCGGAATCTGTTGTTAAAACATTGCTGGAAGAAAGCAAGAAGAAATAAACTAAAACCTGAAATAAATCATGAACAACTTAACGAAGATTCTTTTTGTATTGGCTACCGGATGGCTGACAAATACCATTCAAGCACAGTCCCCGCAAGACAGAATCCATTACACAGGAAAGGAATTGTCGAATCCCGCTTATCATGACGGACAACTGTCTCCGGTAGTAGGAGTACATAATATTCAACTGGTACGTGCCAACCGTGAACACCCGGATACGTCGAACGGTAACGGATGGACTTATAATCATCAGCCTATGTTGGCCTACTGGAACGGTCAGTTCTATTATCAGTATCTGGCAGACCCTTCGGATGAGCATATACCACCTTCCCAAACATTCCTGATGACCTCAAAAGACGGTTATCAATGGACAAATCCGGAAATAGTATTCCCCCCTTACAAAGTGCCGGACGGATATACTAAAGAATCCCGCCCTGGTATGCAGGCAAAAGATTTGATCGCTATCATGCATCAACGTGTAGGCTTTTATGTATCTAAGTCGGGCAAGTTGATTACAATGGGAAATTATGGGGTAGCCTTAGATAAGAAAGATGATCCGAATGATGGGAACGGCATAGGTAGGGTAGTGCGTGAGATTAAGAAAGATGGTTCGTTTGGTCCTATCTATTTCATTTATTACAATCATGGTTTTAGCGAGAAGAACACCGATTATCCTTATTTCAGGAAGAGCAAAGACCGTGAGTTCGTCAAGGCCTGCCAGGAGATTCTGGATAATCCGCTCTATATGATGCAATGGGTGGAGGAAGCTGACCGTGAAGATCCGATCATTCCACTTAAAAAAGGCTATAAAGCGTTCAACTGCTATACATTGCCCGATGGCCGTATGGCAAGTCTCTGGAAACATGCATTGACTTCTATCAGTGAAGATGGAGGACATACCTGGGCAGAACCGGTGCTTCGTGCAAAAGGGTTTGTCAACAGTAATGCAAAAATCTGGGGACAACGTCTGAGCGACGGTACTTATGCTACTGTTTATAATCCTTCGGAATTTCGCTGGCCGTTGGCTATTTCGTTGAGTAAAGACGGACTGGAATATACTACATTAAATCTGGTACATGGTGAAAATCCTCCCATGCGCTATGGAGGAAATTATAAATCGTATGGTCCTCAATATCCCCGTGGTATTCAGGAAGGAAACGGAATACCTGCAGATGGTGATTTGTGGGTTTCATATAGCGTGAATAAAGAAGATATGTGGATTTCCCGTATTCCTGTTCCGGTAGAGATCAATGCTTCCGCACATGCAGATGATGATTTTTCGAAATTCGGTTCAATGGCTGAACTAGCTAATTGGAATATTTATTCTCCGGTTTGGGCTCCGGTTTCTTTAGAAGGAGAATGGTTGATTTTACAGGATAAAGACCCGTTTGACTATGCGAAGGCAGAGCGTAAGATTCCGGCTTCTAAAGAATTGAAAGTTTCATTTGATCTGTTGGCCGGACAGAATGATAAAGGTATACTTCAGATTGACTTTTTAGATGAAAACAGCATTGCTTGTTCGCGGCTTGAGCTAACTCCGGACGGTATTTTCCGTATGAAAGGTGGCTCACGGTTTGCAAATATGATGAAATATGAGGCAGGGAAGACTTATCATGTAGAAGCAGTTCTTTCGACTGCAGATCGTAATATTCAAGTGTATGTAGATGGTAAGAGAGTCGGTTTGCGTATGTTTTATGCTCCGGTAGCGACTATTGAACGAATCGCTTTCCGTACGGGAGAGATGCGTACATTCCCGACCGTAGATACTCCTGCCGATCAAACTTACGATTTACCCAATGCAGGTGGGCAGGAACCGTTAACGGAATATCGCATTGCCAATGTGAAGACTTCCTCCACAGATAAGGACGCTTCTTCCGCTTTTTTGAAATATGAGGACTTTAGTCATTATGCTGACTATTTCAATGGCATGGAAGATGAGAATATTGTTCAGGCCATTCCCAATGCCAAGGCTTCGGAATGGATGGAAGAAAATATTCCTTTGTTTGAATGCCCGCAACATAACTTTGAAGAAATGTACTATTATCGTTGGTGGTCATTGCGTAAGCATATCAAGGAAACTCCTGTCGGATATGGCATGACCGAATTTCTGATTCAGCGGTCTTATTCGGACAAATATAATCTGATAGCCTGTGCTATCGGACATCATATTTACGAGAGCCGTTGGTTGCGCGATCCGAAATATCTGGATCAGATTATACACACATGGTATCGTGGCAATGATGGCGGGCCGATGAAGAAAATGGATAAGTTCAGTTCATGGAATGCGGATGCCATACTTGCGCGCTATATGGTGGATGGTGATAAGGATTTCATGTTGGATATGGCGAAGGATCTGGAAACAGAATATCAGCGTTGGGAACGTACGAATCGTTTGAAGAACGGACTGTATTGGCAAGGTGATGTACAAGATGGTATGGAAGAGTCCATCAGTGGAGGACGGAAGAAAAAATATGCCCGTCCGACAATTAACAGTTATATGTACGGTAATGCAAAAGCTCTTTCGCTAATGGGAATTCTTTCCGGTAATGAAGGAATGGCTATGAAATACGGCATGAGAGCGGATACATTAAAGAGTCTCGTGGAGAACGATTTGTGGAATACACGTCATCAGTTCTTTGAGACTGTGCGTATTGATTCTTCTGCCAATGTGCGTGAAGCAATCGGGTATATCCCATGGTATTTCAATTTACCGGATACAACGAAGAAATATGAAGTTGCCTGGAAAGAGATTATGGATGAAAAAGGATTTTCTGCTCCTTATGGATTGACTACGGCAGAACGCCGTCATCCGGAATTCCGCACGCGTGGAGTCGGCAAGTGTGAGTGGGACGGAGCTATCTGGCCGTTTGCTTCTGCACAGACATTGACTGCAATGGCTAATTTCATGAATAACTATCCGCAGACTGTTTTATCTGACAGTGTATATTTTCGTCAGATGGAATTGTATGTAGAGTCGCAATATCATCGTGGCCGTCCGTATATTGGCGAATATCTGGATGAAGTGACCGGTTATTGGCTGAAAGGCGATCAGGAACGGAGCCGGTACTATAACCATTCTACATTCAATGATTTGATGATTACCGGATTGATTGGACTTCGTCCCCGTCTGGATGATACGATAGAAGTAAATCCGCTGATTCCGGCTGATAAATGGGACTGGTTTTGTCTGGATAATGTTTTATATCATGGGCACAATCTGACGATTCTTTGGGATAAAAATGGGGACCGTTACCATTGCGGAAAGGGATTACGTGTTTTTGTGGATGGGAAAGAGGCAGGACATGCGGATACGTTGACAAGACTTGTTTGTGAGAATGCTTTGAAATGATAGATTCAGACACGGATTATTATTTATAACATATTGAAAACCAGATAATGATTTTAAGAAAATATCTTCTTCTTATTCTTTGCCTGCCATGTTTCGTACAAGCGAAGAATATAACAATCAGTCGCCTGACTTGTGAAATGCAGGAAGGGTTAGTAGTGGTTGAGGGAGTGCCCCGTTTGGGATGGGTGATGGAATCACCTGAAAACGGAACACAACAATCGGCTTATGAAATAGATATTCGGGAGGCTCTTACCGGCCGTTCTGTGTGGAACAGTGGAAAAGTAAACTCTTCACAGAGCCAGTTGGTATCCATTGAAGGAGCGGATATTCGCTCTGGCAATCTACTCAATTATATTTGGCGCGTACGGGTTTGGGACGAATCTGGTTCACCCTCACAATGGAGCTCAGATGCTAAATTTCGTTCAGTTCCTGACTGCTTTTCTTCCAGGAAATGGATTGGGGCTATTACTCGTCAGGATGCCCACTTGCCGGAAGGTCGTAAGTTTCATGGTGGCGAATTGAAAAAGCCGGAGGTAAAAGCGGCTTGGGAAGCGGTGGATACACTAGCCAAGAAGAGCATTTATTTGCGGAAAACATTTGAGTTGGGAGATATAAAGGGAGGTAGTGCCGGTCGTAAAACAAGCAAGAGGATTGTAGAAGCGACAGCTTACGTATGCGGACTGGGATTCTATGAGTTTTCGTTAAATGGCAAGAAAGTAGGTGATAGTGAGTTTGCTCCGCTTTGGAGTGATTATGATAAAAGTGTTTATTATAACACGTATGATGTGACAGAGTTGTTGCAAAATGGTGAGAATGCAGTTGGAGTTTTATTGGGGAATGGATTCTATAATGTACAAGGGGGACGTTATCGTAAGCTACAGATTAGTTTTGGTCCTCCCACGCTCTTATTTGAGTTAGTTGTTAATTATGAGGATGGAACACATACGGTCATCCATTCTGATAATGGCTGGAAATATGATTTGAGTCCGATAACCTTCAACTGTATTTATGGAGGTGAGGATTATGATGCGCGTGGAGAACAGAAAGGATGGAACCAAGTTGGGTTTGATGATAGTGATTGGCGTCCGGTAGTAGTTCAGGAGGCTCCGAAAGGAATACTTCGCCCACAAATGGCACGTCCGGTGAAGATTATGGAACGGCACAACATTCAAAAGGTCACAAAACTGAATGATGAGCAAGTTGCCTTGGCTTCCAAATCTACGAAACGAGTGGTAGCCCCTTCTGCCTTAGTCTTGGACATGGGACAGAATCTGGCTGGTTTTCCCGAAATAACAGTACGTGGTAAACGCGGACAAAAAGTGACTCTGATAGTCGCCGAGGCGTTAACGGAAGAAGGTGCTTGTAACCAACGTCAAACAGGACGCCAACATTACTATGAATATACATTGAAAGGTGAAGGAGATGAAACTTGGCATCCTCGTTTCTCTTATTATGGTTTCAGATATATTCAGGTGGAAGGTGCTGTCTTGAAAGGACAGAAGAATCCGCATCAATTGCCGGTATTGAAAAACATTCAGTCCTGTTTCGTTTACAATTCGGCAAAGAAAGTTTCTACATTTGAATCATCAAATCAGATATTCAATGCTGCTCATCGCTTGATAGAGAAGGCAGTACGTAGTAATATGCAGTCTGTGTTTACGGATTGTCCGCACCGGGAAAAACTTGGTTGGCTGGAGCAGGTGCATCTTAATGGTCCGGGATTATTATATAATTATGATCTGACTGCTTATGCTCCGCAAATTATGCAGAACATGGCTGATGCGCAGCACTCCAATGGAGCAATGCCGACAACAGCCCCTGAATATGTCGTTTTTGAAGGTCCGGGTATGGATGCTTTTGCCGAATCGCCGGAGTGGGGAGGTTCTTTAGTTATTTTTCCATTTATGTATTATGAGACTTATGGAGATGATTCGCTGATCAGAAAATACTATTCCAATATGCGTCGTTATGTGGATTATCTCAAAACTCGTGCAAATAATGGAATCTTATCTTTCGGTTTGGGTGACTGGTATGATTATGGAGATTTTCGTGCGGGATTCTCACGGAATACACCTGTTCCATTAGTGGCTACCGCACATTATTACATGACCGTTATGTATTTGGTAAAGGCTGCCGGAATGGTAGGTAATGAATTTGATGTTCGTTATTACAGCTCTTTAGCCCATGATATTATGGTAGCCTTTAATAAATGTTTCTTAGATAATAATACCGCACAGTATGGTACGGGAAGTCAATGCAGTAATGCACTTCCGTTGTTTCTTCATTTGACACAAAGTGCAGGAGAACAAGGTGTTTGTCAGCCGGATACAAATTTGAATAAAAAGGTGCTTTTCAATCTGATTAAAGATGTAAAGGCACATGGAGATCGTCTGACAACCGGGGATGTGGGCAATCGTTATTTGATTCAGACATTAGCCCGTAACGATCAGAATGAACTTATTTATAAAATGTTTAATCATGAAGAAGCTCCCGGTTATGGTTTTCAGTTAAAATTTGGGGCAACTACTCTGACAGAACAATGGGACCCGCGTCAAGGCTCTTCGTGGAATCATTTTATGATGGGGCAGATTGATGAATGGTTCTTTCGTTCATTGGTTGGAATTCGTCCATATACGGTATTATCTACCTCCTTGGAAGGAAAAGATGATTCAATGCAGGGCTACCGGAAATTTATCATTGCTTCCCAACCGGTAGGAGACTTGAAATATGTCAAATCATCATACGAAACCCTTTATGGTACTATTGTAGTAGAGTGGACTCGGCAAGAGGATGCATTTACCTTAAATGTGTCTGTTCCGGTGAATACAACGGCTGTCGTATATCTTCCGGGAGAGAAGGAACCCAAGGAAATACAAAGCGGAATGTATAAGTTTGACTGATAATACCTATATTTAGGCACGAATTTCTTGAATGGAAATGATGAAGAAGTATTCTTTAATATAATAGATTATGAATTTACGAACAACTCTTTTGGCATTCCTGTGCCTTTGTGCAGCCACTGTTCTTCATGCCGAACGTGTAGACATGTTGAAAATCGGTGCAAAGGCAAATGGCAAAGTTCTTAATACAAAGTTGATCAACACTACGATTGAC
>ERZ1504850.400-NODE-400-length-17653-cov-3.361291_pt1 | contig 17653 bp, 10 predicted proteins | sample MGYA00572094_ERZ1504850 | MGnify/ENA primary metagenome ERZ1504850 (study PRJEB39906, sample SAMEA3182091) | gut metagenome | biome: human; feature: gut; material: Stool; isolation source: human stools | place: Canada | collected 2013-03-11 ...
CTCTTTCATCAGCTTGCGATACTTGTCAAGGGCATCGGGATAGTTGTCCTGCGGGTTGCCGTTGAAGAATTTACGTCCTTCACGTTCAGCTTTTTCCACAATTTCAGGTGCAAGCTCACCCGGCAGTTTACCGGCCTTGCCCAACAGCATATCCCAAATATCATCGGCAATCATACCCCAACGTTCTTTGCCCTTCTCCATGGCCATTACATTCATCATGGAAAGGTTCTTCACATACTGGCTGAACGGAGTCACCAACGGTGGATAGCCCACACGCGGCCATACGTAGGCCACTTCATTGAAGAGTTTGATGAGCAGTTCATCCTGCTTCATAAACGGCAGGTTACGTTTTGCCTTGTACTTATTGATAGATTCCAGATTGGATTCCAAGTCCGCCATTAAGCTGCCCATCATACCGCCCGGCAGTCCCGGACCAATCAGCAACGAGTTCATCAGACGGTTCTTCGGACTGATGTACAGACCGAGGAAATCATCCATAAACTCCTGAATGAGGGCGCGCACCTTCATGTATGCTTCCATATTGATTTCGGGCACTTTGAAACCTGCATCTTTCAGCATAGCCTGTACGCTGAGCAAGTCGGCATGTCCCGTTCCCCATGAAAGCGGTTCCATACCTACGTCGATATAATCGCAACCCGCCTCGCAAACTTCAAGAATGCTTGCCATATTGAAGCCGGGTCCCGCATGACTGTGATACTGAACGGGAATTTCCGGATGGGCAGCCTTGATATTAGCCACAATCTTGCCCAAAGATACCGGACGGCCGATACCGGCCATATCTTTTATGCAGATTTCATCCGCACCGAGTTCGATAAGTTTCAATGCCATATCCGTATAATACTCTACGGTATGGATAGGCGAATGAGTGATACAAAGAGAGCACTGTGAAATCATTCCCGCCTCGTGCGCATAAGTGATAGAGGGAGCAATGTTGCGTATGTCATTCAGCCCGCAGAAAGTGCGCGTAATGTCCGTACCCTGCGCTTTCTTCACTTTATAAAACAACTTGCGTACATCGGCAGGCACAGGGCTCATGCGCAGACCGTTCAGCGCGCGGTCCAGCATGTGTGTCTGAATACCGGCTTCATGGAAAGGCTTCGTCCACTCCCGCACAGCCTTATTGGGGTTTTCACCAAACAAAAGATTAACCTGTTCAAAACCGCCGCCATTTGTTTCTACGCGAGCAAAACAACCCATTTCAATAATGGCGGGCGCTACCTTCACCAGTTGGTCTACACGAGGAACATATTTTCCGGCACTTTGCCACATATCCCTGAACACCAAACTGAACTTAATTTCTTTTTTCATACTAAATTATTCCTGTGTGTGTTTATATAAGATTAGTTATTTCAGATTTTCTCTACTTTGGCAACTTTACCCTTACCTTGCGTCACTACCGTAACTGCCGCGCTGATAGCTGCCATAACATTAGCGGGAATAGCAGCAGGACCACTTGCCGCCGGTTTGGCAGAAGAGACCTCTTCGGGTGCATATTTATTCACGAGGGCTATAAGTCCTTTTCCTAAGTAGATAACAATCAGCAGGATAGCAAAGACAGTTGCCATGCCTACCACCATTAGTAGAAGTGCTGTATTCAAGTTTTCCATATTATAAATTATTAGTTATTCTATCAGATTTGCAAAAAATCGTCCGAAATTAGCGATAATTAGCGAGAATACAGAATATTACAATGATAAAATATGCTAAAATGAAAAGTTCCCATACCCTCAGGAGAGAGTACGGGAACTTTTTTGTCAACACTGTGACGCCAGCATCTGCCGTTTACGAAAACGAAAGACAATTATCCCAACGGATCTTGCTCCTCGCCGCCTTCCGAACCGCTACCGCCCGGATTAGAGGAGCCGCCACCGGAAGTGCCGCCATTGGCAAGTTTCTCTATGTCCATCCAAACAACATCCGCATCCACCATGGAACGTGTAGTAATTTGCTTCCCACTACTGCGTTTCACCTCAGGAATAAAGCGTACACGTACACCGTTAATTTGTCCGGAGGTCACCTCTTCAGGCGTAGCAACCCCATTCTTATTGGTAGCGACTGTGTAATAAAAAGTACCGATGCCATCAATTTTCACCGTACTTCCGGAAGCCATATAATCAGCTATTACACCTCCCAGGTTTTTAAGCACAGCATACGTATCTCCCCGGGTAACGGTAGACTGCAAAGAGAGCTTGTCCGCAATTCTGTCAGTGGTAATAGGAATGCCGGTAGTTATTGCTCTCGGATACCACAAATCATTCAGTTTCGATTGAAATTTCTTGTAAAATGCCATAATAATAATGTTTTAAATGATTAATAATGTATATCTAAATTCTCTTGTCTCACCCGGAAAAGCGGAAGTTTCATTGTGAGGCCTCAACAAATCAGCCATTCGCTTTTCTCAAATTCGATGTTGCAAAGTTAGGGTGTGAAACAAGGGAAAGCAAGAAAATGGCATCTACAGCCAAAACATATAATTAACTAATAAACAACACATTACAAAACAGCATTCTCTACAAGGAAAAAATGAATATAAAATTAAGGATAAGAAAAAGATAGGGTATCTCTACACATGAGAGTCATAAGTACCTGATAATGAAACCACCTATTCTTTCCAATCTCTACAATACAAATTATTGTATATTCTTCTGTCTTAAGCAAGCCTATCACTATTATTTTAGACTATCTGTATAGTCTCATCATACGGGAATGATTATTTTTTATACATTTGCAAAGTATGCATTTAAATACCGCAACTTATGAACATTGAATTACGACTTGAGCAACCGGAAGATTACCGTAAAACGGAGGAAATAATGAGAGAGGCTTTCTGGAATTATTATGCTCCCGGATGTTACGAACACTACTTGTTGCATATCATGCGGAACTCTCCCAACTTCGTTAAAGAGCTTGACTTTGTGGCCGTCTGGGAAAATAAGATTATAGGGAGCGTTGTGTGCCTAAAGTCTTTTATTGCCGCCGACAATGGGAATAAATACGAGGTATTAAGCATGGGGCCCATAGCCGTTCTTCCTAAATATCAGCGTATGGGCGTCGGCAAAGCACTGATAGCACATACACGCAGCGTAGCAGCAGAAATGGGGTATCGTGCCATTCTGTTGTGCGGGGATCCCGATTATTATTCAAAAGCAGGATTTGTGGCAGCAGAGCAATTCAATATCCGTACCTCCGAAAACAAATATATTGCAGCTCTCCATGTGTGCCCTTTATGGCCGGATGCCTTAGCCGGTGTGACGGGACAATATTACGAGGATGAGATTTACAACATAAATATTGCAGAGGCAGAAGAGTTCGACCGTTCATTTCCTAAAAAAGAACGCATAACGGGAACTCCCACGCAAAAGCGTTTTGAGGAAGTGGTTGCCATGCAAAAAGAGTACATGCAGCCATCAGGGAAGTGACAGATTAAGGACATCTACCATTCGTCCGTTTATCTATTCCCCGGACTTCTATTTTTGCTTTCTATGTAAGTTCCATCCATTTGAACCAGATTGTCTAAAAAGCAGTAAAGTTCCCGCACCATCTGAAGATGATACAGGAACTAACATATAAAAACTATTGAAAACTTATTCCGTAACAGAGATTCGAGCCTTTTTCAGATCTTTATCCAAGGATGAAGCACCAACCATAACAACAAATGTTCCCGGTTCAACACCATACTTCATCTTTCTGTCAAAATATGCCAACTTGTCGGGAGTAACCGTGAAAAAGACAGTCCGTTTCTCTCCCGGTTTCAATGTAACGCGAACAAAGTCTTTCAGTTCTTTCACCGGACGTGTAGCGGAACTGTACTCATCCCGGATGTAGAGCTGAACTATTTCTGTACCGGTACGTTCACCCGTATTAGCAAGTTCTATGCTGGCTGTAAAAGAGTCTTCAGCAGACATTTCACTACGAGAAAGCTTTAAATCCCCATAAGCGAAAGTTGTATACGAAAGCCCGTAACCGAACGGATAAAGCGGAGTACTCGGACCATCTTTATACTTATGGAAATATTGTGACGGTTTGTGGTTATAAATCATCTGAATCTGTCCTGCGTGACGGGGAATACTTATCGGCAACTTGGCAGAAGGATTCACCTTGCCTGTAAGTATATTGGCTATGGCAGTTCCGGCAAATGACCCCGGTTCCCAAGCCTGTATCAAAGCCGGAACATTTTGTGCAATCCAGTTTACGCTAAGCGGACGACCGCCCACAAGCACTACAATGACGGGAACACCCGTTTTATGAATTTCCTTCACTAAAAGTTCTTGCGTACCCAATAAATCAAGCCCCATGCGATCTATGTTCTCACCACAGGTTTTTGTTTTCTGATAGCGAAGCGGATTTTCTCCTACCACAACAATGGCAAGATCAGCTTTTTTTGCAAGACCGGCAGCGGCTTTCACTTTCTCCGGAGAATTCAGACGAACATCATCACCGTAGTCATAATAGGTCACCTTATCGCTCCCGGCAACTCGACGTATACCATCCAGTACAGTCACAACGTTCTCATCCGGCTGTTGTAATGTCCAGTCACCCAATACGGTATGATTATCGGCATTCGGACCGGTCACTAAGATGTTTTTGTATTTAGAGAAATCAAGTGGCAAAAGGCCATTATTCTTTAACAAAACAATGGACTTTTCAGCGGCTTCCAATGCAGTGGCCTGATGTTCTTTATTAAAAAGGACCTTCTTGCTCTCCTTCGTATCAACAAAGGGATTCTCAAACAAGCCTAATTTAAACTTCGCTTCCAAAATGGACCGACAGGCACGCTCCACCTGCTTCTCGGTAAGACGTCCTTCCTTCACCAGCTCTACTACCCCTTCCATAAATCCGGGACCATGCATGTGCATATCCAATCCGGCTTCAACCGTTTCACGATAAGCCTCTTTCAGGGTAGGAGCTACGCAATGCAATTCCTTGATGCGCTCCACGTCCATCCAGTCGCTCACGATGAATCCATTAAAACCATATTCACCACGCATAATATCAGTCATCATCCATTTGTCCGCATGACAGGGCACGCCGTTCAGTTCGTTATGGGCAGCCATAAGCGTAAACACACCGGCCTCTTCCACAGCTGCTTTATAAGGCGGCAGATATACCTCGCGCAATGTACGCTCCGATACATCCATCGGTGCGGCATTCGTACCATTAGACGGTTCACTTCCGGCAATCAGATGTTTGGCACAAGCCAGAGCCACATCACTCCCCAAACAGTTTTCTCCCTGATATCCCTTAATCGTAGCCACCCCCATTCGCGTCACCAAATACGGGTCCTCACCGAATGTCTCGCCCGTACGTCCCCAACGCGCATCGCGCGCTACGTCAATGTTGGGCGTAAAAGTCCAGTGGGCACCGGTGGCACGCACTTCCAATGCGGATTCCCGGCTCAACTTCTCTATCAGCTCCAAATCGAAGCTGGAAGCCTGACCGATAGGTGTAGGATATACCGTTGTCCCATTTACCAGCGCATTACCATGAATCGCATCAATACCTATTATCAACGGTATCTGCAGACGGCTTCTCATAGCAAGTTTCTGCAACAAATTGGCTTCTTCAGCGGTCACCACATGAAGAAAAGAGCCGACTTTGCCCTCTTCCGTCATCCGATACAGATCGTTAATGCTCAAGTTCGGATAGAATCCATAGGCATCATCATTTTTGGCGACCTTCGTACCCTTAAAGCGTTCCTGCGTTTCGCGAATATGTTCGGGACCTACATACTGGCACATCTGGGCAACTTTTTCTTCAAGAGTCATACGCTGCATCAAATCGTCCACACGCTTGCCAATCGGCTGACGGACATCTTTATATAATGGCTTCTGAGCCACGGCAAGCAGTGCCGCAAAGAGCACCGCCAGTGTCAATAAGGTTCTTCTCATCATCATTTATTCTTCATATTTAAGCATATATTTGTCTGTCATTTTACGACGATCGTCCAACGAAACAGTATCATTGTATTGTTTCTGCAAATTATCTATTTCTGTTTTCAACTCGCTGATGATCTCCGCATATTCCGGATTGCCGTATTGATTGTCCATCTCATCCGGATCTTTTTCCATATCGTAAAATTCCCACTCGTCTATATTATAATAGAAGTGAATAAGCTTATAACGATCGGTACGCACACCGTAGTGCGGTTGTACATTGTGCCATTTGGGATACTCAAAATACTGGTAATAGGCAGACCTACGCCAGTTTTTCTTCGTCTCTTCATCATCCTGCAACAGCCCCTTCATACTCCTGCCCTGCATATCTTCCGGAATCTGGACACCGGCAAAATCAAGCAATGTAGGAGCAATATCCACATTCAATGTCAAGTCTTTCAAACACATTCCTTTCTTCATGCCGTTAGGATAGCTTATCAGGCAAGGCATCTGCAAGGCTTCTTCATACATCCAACGTTTGTCGTACAAGCCATGTTCACCGAGAAAAAATCCCTGATCGCCCATGTATACAATGATGGTATTGTCATACAAGCCTTTTTCTTTCAGATAGGCCACCACACGACCTACCTGATCATCCACAGAACGGACCACACGCAAATAGTTCTTCAAATATGTCTGAAACTTCCATTTCTTCAGTTCTTCGCCTTTCAGTTTCGGATCCGGTGTCCAGAACTGGTCTTTACCCGATCCACCCCACCAAAGCCATTTATTACGTTCCTGCTTGGAGAGTCCTTCAGGCGGAGTCTGTTTCAGGTCACCACGCGAAAGGTGGTTTTCAATTGTCCCCATAGACTGCCCGAGCGTTTTCTCACGACCTTTATAATCATCATCAAATGTGGCGGGATAAGGGAATTCCACCTCGTCAAAAAGATTCAGATAGCAGGAATCTGGTTCCCATGGACGATGAGGTGCTTTATAGTGCAACATCAGGCAGAACGGCTTGCTTACGTCACGTAAGCTGTCAAGCCATTGCAAAGCATAGGTCGTGGTAAGTTTCGTGGCATAGCCTTTCTCTTTTGTTTTTCGGCCATTGGTACTATATATAGGGTCCCAATAAGTACCCTGTTGACTGGCATTGGCATGAATTTTATAGTAGTCGAACCCTGCAGGATCGGAAAACAGATGCCACTTGCCAAAAAGCGCAGTGGTATATCCATTGTCACGCAATATCTTCTGATACTGCTGTTGGGTATTGTCAAATACAATACCACCTTCATTCTGATAAAATCCATGACTGGTGCTGTATTTGCCTGTGAGTAAACAGGCGCGGCTGGGACCTGAAATAGAATTAGTACAGAGCATGTTCTGCATAATGGCGCCATTTTCACCGATAGCATCTATATTAGGCGTAGGAGCCAGCTTTGAATTAATGCCGCCATAGGCACTTATGGCAGTGCGCGCATGATCGTCTGCCAATATAAAAAGGATATTGGGTTTCTCTGCAACCTGCTTCTTGCCTGCGGCGCAGGATGATAAGGCTGCAAGGCCACATCCCATAATGGATAATAGCTGTTTGCTTCTCATTACAAATCTTTTTATTTTTAATTATTCTGTTTATTTCCTTTATTGTTTCCTCTATTGTTGGCTAATTTGTCTTCTTGCCTGAACGTTTTTCCTTTCGGGGTTTCTGCCATAAAGCTCTTGCCGCGGCGTTTCCGGATTTCCTGTTGCAGGCGAGTAATGGTTTCCTTATACTCCGGATTACCGGCCATATTTTTTGTCTCCAGATAATCGTTGCGATAGACAAAAAGCATATCAGTCTGAAAGTTATCCTGGCGGTCGTTCCATTGGGTATAACCGAAATCACGATCAAAGTAAGTTATTCCATTGTGCCATTTCACGACAGCGCAATTTTTCCAGCCCTTATCTTCGCCTGTCAGCAACTTCATCATGCTTTCGCCCTCGGTATGCGCAGGAATGGCAAGTCCGGCAGCCTCGCACAGTGTGGGATATACGTCGACAAACTCAACCACTTTCGTTTCCGGACCTTTCTTCTTGTTTCCAGGCATGCGGATGATAAGTGGAGCATTATTCACAATGTTGAAGTTGGAGTGTTTGCACCATTGATTGTGGTCACCCAAACTCCAACCATGGTCACCCAATAACACTACTATCGTATTCTTGTCCAAGTCCAGTTTCTTCAATTCGTCAAGTATCCTCCCCACTTGTGCGTCGGCATAGCTGACACAGGCACGATAACCATGAATCAGCTTCAGTGCTTCTTCTGCCGGAATATCGCTTTTGGAAGGAATATCTTTATAGTATCGTATTTCGTTATAGGTGTGGAAAGCCTGGTCGGGAATGCCTGTACGATCAAACTCAAATGTTTCCGGCAGGCGGATCGTCTTGGCATCATACATGTCCCAATACTTCTTGGGAGCATTGAAAGGCAGATGAGGCTTCAAGATGCCGGCAGCGAGGAAGAAAGGCTGTCCGCTTTTCTTCAGACGACGCAGGTCTCCAATGGTTTTGTCGGCAGTCTGCCCGTCACTATAAGCATTGTCCGGCACATCTATACACTCAAAAGCTTCCGGACCGCCACGTCGCTTCTCCACAGCCAAGTTCTCTTCACCCAGATAGTCGCGCCAAGTGGCAGACTTCAGCTTCGGCTTCCAGACTTTATCCCAAGAACGTTCTCTGGCATCGTTCTTGCCATGTATCACTTTACTATTAGAGATAGTGATATAACCGTTCTCACGAAAATATTGCGGTAGTGTCACTGTTCCGGGAGCCTCGCGATCTATCTCTGCATTTACATCCCAGTAACGGGTATTCCCCGGACGTAACCCCGAAAACAGAGAAGCACGCGACGCACCCGATACAGGTACATTGCAGTATGCATTCTCAAACATCACACCTTGCGCGGCAAGCCGGTCGATATTCGGAGTTTTCATATACTTCACACCGTAGCAATTCAACTCTGTACGAAGGTCATCTACAATCAGAAACAATACATTCTTTTTAGACTGCTCTTTCACTTCCTGCGCCCGGACTCCCGTTCCGAAAACGGAGTCCAGTAGCAAAGAAGATACCATTAACCCTAACCTATAAAAATCCATAATCAGTTTTTAGTTACTTACTTAATATCCGGGATTCTGTTCATCCTGTCCCATATTTTCATTTCGATTGATTTCGTCTGCCGGAATAGGCATCAACAGATTCTTGGTGACGTTTTCATTGCTGGTGTCATAAACATAAATCACCGGCACGTTCTTATTGCCATACAATTCTTCAATGCGGGCATTATGCTCTTCCATAATCTTCTTTAAATAGCCAGCGCCTCTGCGGCGAACCGTATACCACTCGTCACATTCCCCGGTCAACTCTTTCAAACGTTCACGAAAAATAAATTCACGCAAGGAAGCTTTGTCTGTTTCTACAGGATCACTCGGATAAATTTCGTCTGCAGCGACACTGCCGTCACCATTGCTATCGCGTGCACGATCCAGAACTAATTTCAGATAAGGCATAGCATCCTCCCCTATTTCATTCGCAGCCTCAGCCAAGACAAGCAGTAAATCGGCATAGCGATAATAAACAAAATTTGCATTGGTAGCTATCACCAAAGTAGGATCGGCATATTTCTTCCAGGCAGGATATTCCGAATCTTTGTTGATATAGTCTTGTCCTTTGCCTTTTTTAAGAAGAGGATATAACGCCACTCTATCCGGTTTGCCTTCTCTGGGGAAACGTGTCTTATATTCTGTATGAACAAAGCTGAACTCACGACGCGGGTCTCCTTCCTCAAACTGGTCAAAAGCCCGCTGCGTGGGACGGGTCTTACCCCAGCTCTTACCTTTAGCAGGCAGATTGCTCATCAAGCTATGCCCTGAAGGGAAAGTTGTTTCCGTCATACGCCCGTCATTGACAGAACCCGAAAACTGAATTTCAATGATAGATTCCTTATTATTCTTATTGGTGCTGCCATACATCTTGTCGAGCGTAACCAGTTCGTATCCGCCATGCTTATAAACATCCAATGCCGCATCATAGGCTTTTTGCCAGTACTCCGATTCTTCCTCATTGCCTGCCAATGTCAGATAAACTTTGGCCAATAATGCCTGAGCAGCATATTTATGCGGACGTCCCACCACTTTGTCCGCAGGCAGCGGAAGCTTGCTATAAGCATCCGTCAAATCGGAAATAATTTGTTTGTATACGTCAGCCACTTCCGCACGCGGTGTCTGCGCATCGCCATACGATGTCGGAGGCATTATTACCAATGATACCCTTCCAAACAAACGTACCAGATTGAAATAGGTCATGCCCCGCATCAGGTAAGCTTCTCCCGCAATTCTGTTCTTTTCCGCTTCGGAGGAGATAGCGCTTGTCTTCATACCTTCAATAATATCATTCACCACACGAATAGTCTTGTACATTCCGATATACATTTTAGTCATATTCGTATTTGTAGGCTCTATATTCATTGCGGTCAATCCCTTATCATTATCTTTAACGCTTACCCCCATTCCTGAAGTTACATTGACTACATGGAAATAGTTGAATCCGAAATAGTCATACTCCGCTAATGTTGAGTACGCACCTGACAAAACAGCATTTGCCGACCCCACCGTATTGTATATACCTTCTTTTTCAAAAGCTGTTTGAGGTGTCTCTACCAAGAAGTCGTCACAGGCAACCAGCCCGACAGCAAGACTGATTCCTATTATATATTTAAGTGTTCTCATTTGTTTCATTTTATTAGATTAGAAATTAGCAACCACACCAAATGTAAAATTACGTGCGGAAGGATAAGAGGTTAAGTCTATACCCATCCGGTCCACATCGTTGGCAAATGTGTTTACGTCCGGATCATATCCGCTATAAGAGGTAATGGTAAAAACATTAGAAGCTGTAAAGTTGAAAGTCAGGTTCTTGATGACGTTCGATTTCTTTAAGTTCAGCAGATAACTCAGAGACACCTGCGAAAGTTTCAGGTAGGAGCCGTCCTCTATATAACGGTCAGTCAACATGGATTTTGTTTCATAGCCCAGCCTCGGATAGGTATTGCTTTTGTTCTCCGGAGTCCAAGCCTGATAAAAGGCATCCTTGCGCACATTCTTATTAGCATTGTCCACCAATGTCTCGTCAATTAGATTGGCATTTATAATCTCGTTGCCCACTACACCATTGAAAGCAAGATCCAACGTCCATTGTTTATAACTCAAAGTTGTGTTTAATCCAAAGGTAAAGTCGGGATTCGGGTTACCCAAAATCACGCGATCATTATCATTTATCACGCGGTCTCCATTCTGATCTATATAACGGATATCACCCGGCAACATATCGGTTTTGGAATTTGCCAGTTTCAAAGGTTTCTTCTGGTTCTCCACGCTGTAATATTCTTCTTCTTGCATGATGCCGGCGGTCTGATAACCAACGAAAAGGCCGATAGAATGTCCTACGAGGAAGGCATTGGCCGGAAATTTATTGTCATTGCCGTTTCCTACATTCTCTCCCCAATATCCGCTTACGCTTTTAATCATACCGAAATCGCTGGGAGCTATACCCAATTCCTTAATAGTGTTCTTAGCAAATGAGATATTGCCGCCGATAGTCCAGTTCCAGTGTTTCTTGGCTACCGGTGTACCCTCGATGGTCAATTCAATTCCTTTATTCTCAATTTTACCGTTGTTTATCCACATTGTGGTATATCCGCTGGCATAAGGCAAAGCTATCTGCTGTAACAAGTCTTTTGTGGTCTTGAGGTAAGCATCTGCAGTAATGGTTAACCGCTGGTCGAAGAAGCCGAGATCTATGCCCACGTTGTACTGTTCGGAAGTCTCCCATTTTAAATCAGGATTGGGAATACGTTCCGGAATGATACCCGGCTCAAGCATACCTTCGGCCGTAGCATAATTGTTTCCGCCGACATATCCACCCAACGTCTGGTACGGAGAGATTGCCTGGTTGCCTACTTGTCCCCACCCTGCACGTAGCTTCAAATTGGAAATCTTGTCGAACTGCCGCATCCACTTCTCCTGATTGATGCGCCATGCCAAAGCAAAGGACGGAAAATAAGAGAAACGATTGGATTTATCGAACTTGCTCGAACCGTCGGCACGAAATGTGGCGGTCAGCACATAACGATTATCATAGTTGTACACGCCACGTGCCAACACAGAGAATAATTGCTCACCTGTTTTCTCCAGTTGATAAGGATATAGTTTTGCCGCATTTGAAATACCGTCGGCACGCAGTTCAGGAGAAAAGAAGTTCTCACCTACCACACCGGTACGCTTCACGTCTTTATTGTCGTAAACCACGCCTACTGTTCCATTTATAGTGTGTTTCTTCTTAAATGTATGATTGAACAATGCCAAAGCCTCCGTATTGTACGAACGGCTTGTCAGTCCGGCAACGCCCGCCTTGCCATTAGCTTCTGCACCTGTATGCGTCAATAATCCATACCACATGGCACGTTCTTTATTCTTATATACCATGCCTCCTTTCACACGAAACGTCAGCCACTTCAGCGCCTTTATATCCAGGCTCAAATTGGTATTGAACACATTTTCTTCGCTATCATCATCATAATCGGTAAACCAGGCATCGGGTGTAGTCAAGTTCTCATCGTACAAATCGCTCTCATTTTCTTCAGCTACGGCAGAACGATAGGGTTTGTACGAAATCATGTGACGGACGATACTGGTACGCGTATTTGCCAGCTTATCAGTGCCTGAAGTCATAGATGTCTTGATGGTACTGAAGAATGAATTACTTCTCAAAGTGATGCGGTTACCGATTTCCTGATCCAGATTAAAGCGGATGTCATACTTATTGACGTTGGTCTTGCGTATCACGCCTTCCTGATCCGCATATCCAACAGCCAAATAATAACCTGTTTTTTGGCTTTTCCCACTTACACTGGCACGATAGTTCTGTGATACGGCAAGACGAGTAGATTCCTTTTGCCAGTTGACAGGAGTACGTCCTTCCATAGTCATAGGAGTATCTCCATCCTCTTTGAAAGCATTATTGAAAGCTATATATTCTTCGGCATTCAACATCGGTATTTCACGCGCCAGTTTGGACATGGTGACATTGGCGCTTACCATAACGCTCGGTTTTCCGGTAGTTCCTTTCTTAGTAGTAATCAGCACTACGCCATTGGCACCCTGCGAACCATAGATCGCTGTGGCCGAAGCATCTTTCAGAATTTCTATACTCTCAATATCCTGCGGACTGATAGCTGCCAGCGGATTCTGCTCCTGCATACGGGAATTGCCGCCGGAAGTACCGGAAGCCATCGGATCCATAGTATCCCCCAAATCACTGATAATATTTCCGTCCACAACATAGAGTGGAGAGTTATTACCACGCAAGGAACTTGTGCCACGAATACGCACGCTGACCGATCCGCCGGGAGCTGCACTACCGGTAGATACCATAACACCGGCTGCTTTCCCCTGCAACATCTTATCAAATGAAGTGGCACGTGCAGCTTCCGCCTCATTGGTTTTGACGGAAGTCACAGAACCGGTAAGATCGCTCTTGCGCATGGAACCGTAGCCCACTACCACAACTTCGTCCAAAGCGGTCACCTCAGGTTCCATCTCCACAGTAAGAATAGTACGTCCCCGCAAAGGAATATGTTTGGTTTTATATCCGATATAAGACACAATCAAGACGCCTTCTTTCACATCGGGCACTTGCATGACGAATTTCCCGTCCATATCCGTAATAGTACCTACACCGGCAGCGCCTTTCAGCTGTACGGTGGCACCGATAACAGTCTCTTTATTCTCATCGAGCACTGTGCCTTCCACTTTGACGGCATGGGCAGCCATACTTGTCAGTAAAAAGAATGACAATAATAATAACAGTTGGTTTTTCATATATAAATAATTTAAGAATTATACTCTTCTACTTCTTTTCAATATATCTAATCAACACTTCTTTTATACGATTATAAGCCGGACGGGGGGTGCCGTCATTACGCCAGATACAACCGTTCCAAGCAGAATTGGCAGTGTCTTCATCACGTACGTTCCAGAAATTGACGCCTACCTTGCCTTGTTTATAATGTTTCAGTACCGTTTCTATCACCGTAGCAAAGGTTTCCGCCTGTTGTGCTTCAGAGGTGGTTTCCAGGTCTTTTATCCATACATTCATCTCAGTAATGTGAAACTCCAGGTTGTTGGCATGACACCAAGTGATGAAATCGTCCAAACGTTTCACATTACCCTCTGTCTTTTCCCAGCCGGTATCGATGTGTGCTTGCCAACCTATACCGTCTACCCGGCGACCTTTACCGCGCAGGTATTTCACCAGTTTTTTCATCTGTTCCCACACTACTTCTTCAAAGTTCCCATGCTGATTGATGATTTGCTTCACTCCAGGAGCATATTTATTACTAAGTGCAAAAGCCATATCTATATACAGAGGCGTGCGGATGTCGCTTGTCTCATCATATCCGATGATTGTCCATGGATTTTCCCATTTGTCCGTTCCCTGACGTGCAGCAAACCATTCTCCTCTCTTCTGTGGACCAAATACGGGATCATTTACATTCTCTTTCGCAATGGTCTCATTCACCACATCCATCCAACGGACATTAGGTTGGTTGCCGTAACGCACACAAAGCTGAGTCATATACTCTTCGAGCATCTTTACCAGTTCTTTACTTGTACGTTTATCCTCTTTCACCCATTTAGAACATTGCGGACTGATAGGACCATGTATACGAAGCAACTGCCCTTTTTCTTTAGCATGCAGTAAATAAGCATCGGGGTTGTCCCAACGCCATGAAGTAAAAGTCGGGTGAATATAACTCTGCTTGAAATCATTGGAAGGGGTGATGTAGTTGAATTCTCGATCGGCTATCTCGGTAGATAATTGTCCTAATGACTTTGCATGATTCGCTATGCCCAGATAGAACTTATCAGAATAATATTTCTCTATAATTTCGCGAAAGGTTAGTTCCAACAAATTTTCGTCTTTGTTTACCAAAGGCTTAACCGGACCCACCTCAGAAATTCCTGCCGAGCAATCCACCTGTGGAAACAAGAGCGTAAACATAAGAATGAATACATAATGTAACAAAGTGTTCTTCATAACAATCATTTAAATACTAAATTTATTGGCATATAAAAGTATCTTTTCGATACTGCAAATATAATGGAATGGTCCTTTGAGATACTCCTCCTTTTTGCTCTATAAGGTTTGAAATCTGTTTTTTTGGAACAAATCAATCAAAAATCAATCATTAACGGCTCTGTTTATATTTCTGCGAAATTGTTTGATACACATTTAAGAACCTATTTTGATACATACCATATCAGATTTTCATCCTACGAAAAAAAAACATCCTCCTACCTAATTCGAAAAATCGGCCTTTTAATGATATTGAAGCAAAAGCAACTTATCAGAACTCTCCCCGGAACCGGATAAATAAGAAAACCGGTTCAATGATTAAAAATCAATAGAACCGGCTAAATTCATAAATCAGTCAAGTCTTTTTATGGCTGCACCTTATTGTTCCCAACTAAGTTTTGGATAAACAATTGTTGTTCCTCCTTCACCATACGCGCCTATACTTCCCCAAGCTGCGCCAACAGGCCATGTGGGCCAAGCATCTGATGTAAATTTTATTGCTCCGGTGGAAGTTTTCTTAGCCGCCTTATCAAAATAAGTATCTGTAACAACAGCACTCCCTGAAGCCAAGATAGCATCTGCAACAGCTGCATCACTAGTACTTTTCGTCAACGTAACGCTTGCACTTACGTAGCAACGAGTAATAGTAAACGAAGCACCTTCAGCAACTTTACCGCAAATACCGCCGACTTTATCCGGAGAAGTTGCCTCTGTATTGGTTACCTTCGCTGCATTGTATGAATCTTCAATAAGAACAGTACCGGCAACTATTTCTCCGATAAAACCACCGACATTGCTTCCTGTTGCCGATTTAGTTTTCACAACCGTTGAGTTTGCTCCCATTTTACAAGCCTTCACAGTTAGAGTTCCACTTTCCACTTTACCACAAAGGCCTCCAACCACTTCACTGCCTGCAAGATTCAGGCCGTCGCACAGTACATTGGTAATATTTACAGAGCCACGTGAAATTCCACAAAGGCCTCCCGCTACGCCACTTTTGCTAAAATTCTTCACATCCTGTATTCTAATGTCTGTAAGCGTTGCTCCTTCTACAACCCCGAACAAACCCGTCGCAGCCATACTGTCATGAGTTACAATCAACCCGCCAATCGTTTTTTCATTTCCATCGTACGTTCCTTTGAAAGGGTGTTCGGCAGTACCGATACATATTTTATCAGTATCTGTATTCAATGCAATTTCTCCTGTTTGTATATAATAAGCATTACCATAACTTAGTCCTGTTTCACTCCCCGGTACAGCCTCTCCCGCATTCACCAATTTCATCAATTTCTTTAAATTATCTACTGAAGTAAGCTGAAAAGGCTCACCTTGCGTTCCTTTGCCGGCGAAAGCAGGAACATCAGGTTTCACATCTTCATCGGTATCTACCGTAACATCAGCATCAGCCCATGTATCTGTTATTTCTGTTTCCACTTTTACGCTCGGACCATCAGGAAGCGGTGCTACCAACATATAAGAACCACTTACAATGGTACGCTTATTTTGATGAACAGGCAAATTGGGAATGCCATCTTTTGTAAACGTTGCACCTTGACTATCTTCCCCTGTTAAAGAAAGTCCGCTTATTGAGTATCCTCCATCACCGGTTGTCGCAAAAATATAATCATAAAAAATTGTATAATCCTGACTATCTGCATTACCTGCCAAATTTTGATCATTGGCAGTTACTGCATGAACATCGGCACTACGGGTAGAACCTGTTGCCACATTGAAAGATTTAGGAACATTGTACGATACGGTAAAAGATGCACTTTGCGTATAAGCAACCTGTTGCTTTTCTTTCAATACCAACTTACCGACAGCACGTTTCAGTTTTTGGGTTTCAAGTATGGCTTGTTGAGCAGTTTTCTCAAAATCATAGCTGCCATAGAAAGCATCGCGAGAATCATCATTCAACTGATAAGCCTCAGGAATGATCATTACATTCTCCAAGTCTTGAGTATTATAATATTTATCGGTATATGTGTCAGCTTTTGTAGCCTGAGTTGCTACATAATCAGCCCAGAACAGTAAACGGTATTTTCCTTGTTCCTGTAATTCAAATTCAAAAGAAGCCGTATTGTCTCCATTTGCCAACTGCTCCATGCGGTGCTTTATGGTTTCATAACTTTGTTGGGTTTCATTGTAACTCCTCACTTCCATGATATAGCGAAGCTCTACTCCAGAACCTGCACGAGTAATAGGAGTCAGTGCTACTTCGGGTACATTAAAAGAAACAAGCACTTTTTTGCCTTCCTCCAATGCCTTCAATTCATCTTCTTGTTGTGTACATGCTGCGAACAGGCAGAGTAATGTACAAAAAAACATCGTAATCTTATTCATTCTATTATCTATTTAAGTTTAACAAATCTTTTAATCAATATCTACATTAATATCCTCATCGAACTCTACATCGACTTCTATACCTGAAGACTGCTCAGAGGTAAGAAAATTATTTTTCAGTGTGGTAAGGTACCCTTTCCTGTAAGGAACTTGCATATTCTTCACTTGATTGAGTAAATTACCTCCCTCATCTTTAATATCCAAAGTAACAATGGCATTAGTTCCCTCCTCGCCTACAA
>ERZ1504850.418-NODE-418-length-17126-cov-3.143108_pt1 | contig 17126 bp, 8 predicted proteins | sample MGYA00572094_ERZ1504850 | MGnify/ENA primary metagenome ERZ1504850 (study PRJEB39906, sample SAMEA3182091) | gut metagenome | biome: human; feature: gut; material: Stool; isolation source: human stools | place: Canada | collected 2013-03-11 ...
GATACCAATCCTGAGCTGAACAGGTTCGACTGTGAGGATGCCTACTGCAATTTCTGTATGGACGTTGCTGACAACGGAATGAACGAGGTACTTGTGGTAAGTCCGGTGCTAGAGGACTACATAAGGAACAAATATCCGAAGTTTAAGATTAACAGCTCGACCTGCAAGGAGATAAAGGAGATAAATGCGCTCAATGAGGAGCTTTCAAAGGACTATGCGCTTGTAGTATTAGACTACAATCTGAATAATAAGTGGGATTTCCTGAGCCGGATTGAGAGAAAAGATAAGTGTGAGCTGCTCATCAATGCATGCTGTGTTCCGAATTGTCCGCGAAGGGGCGAACATTATAAATGCATTGCACAGCAGCAGAAGATAGTCCTTATGAACAGAAAGCTTCCTAAGGACAAGCAGCTTCCGGTTCCGGGCTGGCACTGTGAGTACGGCGACAAAAACTCAATTTTCAAGATAAAGGATTATGAAACTTATATTTCACCGGAGGCTATTTTTGAGAAATATGTTCCTCTTGGATTTAACAATTTTAAGATTGAGGGCAGAACAGGAAACCTGTTCAATCTGATTGAGTCATATTGCCTGTGGCTTATGAAACCGGAGAAGAGGGATGAGGGCAGATTCATGCTGATAACGAACCTTCAGGCAACGAAGGTTATAAATGTAGGACAGCCAAGACCGGGTGTATGGCCGTAGTGTGTAGATAGGAGAAGGAATGAACAGAAAACATTTACTTGCAGCAGCGGTGCTGCTGTGTGGAACAGGTCTTGTGACAGCCTGTAACGGACAGACTGCTGTAGATGGGAATAGTGAAGTGATAAGTTCGGTGGATGTATCGCAGGAAGAAGCACAGGATGTATCACATGCGGTGTCACAGGAAGTATCACAGGCAGATAGTGAATCCGGTGCAGTAAATACGGATTCGGACGTAAAAGATGGCAAGGATGACGATAAGCAGCAGGAGGGAAAAGTGAACTACTCATTATTATTCAACGAAATCAAAAGGACTGAAGCATACAAGGGTATGAAGTATGCCAATCCACTTATAACACAGGAATTCGGTGCGGATCCGTATGCGATGGTCTATGATGACACAGTGTATATTTATATGACGCAGGATGCATTTGAAAAGAGCTCTGATGGCACGATCAAGGATAACTCATATTCTAAGATTAAATCCATAAGAGTGATATCCTCAAAGGATATGGTCAACTGGACAGATCATGGTGAGATATATGTGGCAGACGGCATTGTGGGAGCGAAGTGGGCAAAAAATTCATGGGCGCCTGCTGCTGCGTGGAAGAATATTGACGGACAGGACAAGTTCTTTCTGTATTTTGCCGATGGAGGCGGTGGTATAGGGGTTCTTGAGGCAGATTCACCTACAGGACCTTTTAAGGACCCGCTTGGCCACGGACTGATTACAAGGAACACACCTAACTGTGCGGATGTATTGTGGTTGTTCGACCCTGCTGTCCTGGTCGATGATGATGGAAAAGCATATATATATTTTGGAGGCGGTGTTCCTTCCGACAAGATTTCACATCCAATGACAGCAAGGTGTGTGGAGCTTGGGGATGATATGATAAGCATTAAGGGGGAGCCTGTAACAATTGATGCACCATACCTTTTTGAGGATTCGGGAATCCATAAGTACAATGACAAATATTACTATACCTACTGCAGCAACTGGCAGGTTGACGAGGCAGGAACCGCTGAGTACGGCTTTCACAATGCGGAGATAGTGAGCATGGAGAGCGATTCACCGCTTGGACCGTTTACTTTTAAGGAGGTCATTCTTGAAAATCCGGGTAAATTGGTAGGACTTTACGGAAACAATCATCACTGTGTATTCAGTTTTAAGAATGATTGGTATATCACATACCACACAAGAGAGCTGGAAAAGCAGATGGGTGTTGAGAAGGGCTACCGCTGTACCTTCATCGATAAGTTTGATATGGGTGAGGACGGAACAATCGGCAGGATTAAGCAGACCTACAATGGCTGTGGGCAGGTTGGTACGTTGAATCCATATGAGACGGTGGCAGCATGCACATTCTCGCATGAAGCAGGAATAGAAGTGGTTCCTGCAGACAGGCTTTCTAAGACATACGGTTCAGGGAAGATGGCACTTGGTGGAATAGATTCAGGAGATTATATAAAGCTTACAGGGGTTGATTTCTCACATAAGGAGCCTGAAAGCTTTGTGTTCTCCGCTAAAAAGACGGCGGAGCTTGATGAGAACTGTGTTATCGAGTTAAGACTTGACAGCACCAAGGGTGATGTACTCGGATATATTCCGGTCGGGCAGCTTTTAAATGATGCAGCAAGCCTTGATGATGAGTTCGTTGAGCTTACCGCACCGATAGATAAGAAGGTGAGTGGGGTACATAATCTGTATATGACATTCTCCGGTTCGGGCTATGAGCTTCTTGAATGGAGATTCGAGGGCGTCGAGAACAACTGGTATGATAAGCTGTGTGAGAACGCGCTTATCTCAACAGGAAATAATGGCAGGCTTGAGAGGGCACTTGCAAAGCTTGAGGCGGGCGAAAACGTAAACATCGCATTTCTTGGAGGCTCAATAACGGAAGGTGCCAGCGCTTCAAAGCAGTCGGAATGTTATGTTGAACAGACAGTATCTAACTTAAAAGCCATGTATCCCGATGCGGACATTAATTATGTCAATGCCGGAGTGAGCGGCACGCCATCGGCTCTTGGAATTATGAGGTATCAGAGAGATATAGTCGGTACCTTTGATGATACACCGGATATTTTATTTATTGAGTTTGCAGTAAATGATTATCAGGAATGTACGGATGGAAGGGCGATGGAGAGCCTTATAAGACAGGCGCTTGAGGCGGATGAAAAGACTGCGGTATGTCTTTTGTACTCGGTATCTAAGTCAAAGTGGAATGTGCAGGATGTATCGGTACCTATGGGAGAGCTGTACGGACTTCCTATGGTGAGCTTGAAGGATGGAACCAAGGAGGCGTTTGAGAGTGGCGCTCTCACTGATGAGGAGTACTTTACGGATGACTACCATCCTACAACCTATGGACATACCATAATGGCTGATTGTATCAAGTATATGTTCACCGAGGCTGCGAAAAAAGAGGTTCCGGCTGAGGTTTCCGGCATACCTGATAAGATGGTAAAAGGTGCGGATTTTGATGGGAACAGGCTTGTCACCTCTAAGGACAGTGCGGACGCCAAAATCGTGTGCGGAGGCTTCGATGGGAAGGACAGTGAGGTTCACAGCGCAAAATTTATCGGAGGAGCAGTTTTTCCGGACAACTGGATGCACACGGCACAGAGTGGAGATGCTCCATTCGTCATGACGGTCGACTGCAGGAACCTGCTTATCAATTATAAGCAGAGCAAGTCGAAGAATGCGGGTACAGTTGTGATAAATGTTGACGGAGAGGATGTAATGGAAATCGACTGCTACAAGGATGGCGCATGGAATCAGTCCATAGTTGAGCTTGTAATAGATGAGAAGGATAGCAGTACGCATACTGTTTCAATCCGTATGAAGGATGGGGACGAGGATAAGGAATTTACAATTCTGGCATTGTCATATACGAAGTGATTATATTATTACGATTCGGGTAATTAAGAAACGCAAAATAACAATATCCGGCTATGTACACCGGGTTTGGCTATTACAGGGAGGATTGCGGCAGGATGAGCAAAGAGACGATTCAGCAGGCAAAAGAGCTTGTGTCTAAGATGACATTGAGTGAGAAGATGGGGCAGATGTTATATGAGTCCCCGGCTATAGAAAGACTTGGAATACCGGCGTATAACTGGTGGAATGAGGCACTTCATGGTGTCGCAAGAGCCGGAGTCGCTACAGTATTTCCGCAGGCGATAGGCATGGCGGCTTCCTTTGATGAGAAGCTTATACAGGAAACCGGAGATATCGTTTCAACGGAGGGACGCGCCAAGTTCAATGAATTTTCAAGAAGAGGCGACCACGGAATCTACAAGGGCTTGACCTTCTGGGCTCCTAATATCAATATTTTCAGGGATCCGAGATGGGGGAGAGGACATGAGACCTATGGTGAGGATCCATACCTTACATCAAGGCTTGGCATGGCATATATCAAGGGCTTGCAGGGAGAGGACAGGGAGAATCTTAAGTCGGCGGCGTGTGCGAAGCATTTTGCTGTCCACAGCGGACCTGAAGCGCTGAGACATCATTTTGATGCGAAGGTTTCCGTGCATGATATGTATGACACCTATTTGTATGCATTTGCAAGATGTGTGAAGGACGCGCATGTAGAGGCGGTGATGGGAGCCTATAACAGGGTTAACGGAGAGCCTGCATGCGGAAGCCATACACTTCTAAAGGATATATTAAGAGGTGAGTGGAGGTTCGAGGGACATGTTGTGTCGGACTGCTGGGCAATCAATGATTTCCACCTTAACCACAAGGTTACGGCGGATGTAGAGGAGTCCGCAGCACTGGCTGTCAACAATGGCTGTGACCTAAACTGCGGCAGTGCATTCCTGCACCTTGAGTCGGCGTACGAGAGGGGGCTTATAACTGAGGAGGCAATAACTGAGGCTGTTGAGAGACTTATGGAGGTGAGAATCCGCCTTGGAATGATGGAGAATCATCCTTCGCCGTATGAGAATTTAAGCTATGAGCTTGTAGAGTGCGACAAGCATACAGAAGCGTCGGTAGAGATGGCGCGAAGAGGAATTGTACTGTTAAAGAACAAGGATAAGCTTCTTCCGCTTGACAAGGATAAAATAAATACCATTGCGGTTATCGGACCGAATGCTAACTCAAGGGATGCGCTTGTTGGCAATTATGTCGGAACATCATCACTCTACATCACACCGCTTGAGGGAATACAGAGATACCTTGGCAGTGGTAAGAGGGTTATATATGCTGAGGGCTGTGACCTTTACAAGGATAAGGTCGAGTTCTTAGCAGAGAAGAATGACCGCTTCGAGGAGGCTGTGATTGCGGCTGAGCAGGCGGATGTGGTTGTAATGTGTCTTGGACTTGATGCCACAATAGAGGGTGAGGAAGGTGATGCGGGCAATGAGTATGCCAGCGGTGATAAGCCTTCACTCAGGCTTCCGGGACTTCAGCAGGAGCTGCTTGAAAAGATAACAGCAATTGGAAAACCGGTCATACTGGTGGTTCTTGCGGGCAGTGCGATGGATTTGAGCTGGGCGGATAAGAATGTCGATGCGATTATTGACGCATGGTATCCGGGAGCACGCGGCGGAAGAGCTGTCGCAGAGTTGATTTTCGGCGACTATTCTCCATCAGGAAAGCTTCCTGTGACATTCTATGAGGATGAGACAGAGCTTCCTGAGTTTACAGACTACAGCATGAGTAACAGAACCTACAGATATTCCAAGGCCAGGGCACTCTATCCGTTCGGATATGGACTTAAATACACAGATATTGAGTACAGTGGTGAGACACTTGACAGAAGCTGTGCTTCGGTAGGTGACGAGATAACGATATCAGCACAGGTGTCCAACAATGGCACCTACGATGTAAATGAGATTGTTCAGGCATATATTAAGCATGTGGATGCGCTTGACTATGAGCCGGGCTTCCAGCTCAAGGGAATACAGGTACTAAGGCTTAAGGCAGGTGAGACGGCGCATGCAGAGATTAAGCTGGACAATAGAGCCTTCGGAATAATAACCGAGGAAGGAAAGTGCGTTCTGCGTCCGGGAAAGTATCAGATAAGTATTGGAGCAGGACAGCCTGATGCGCGTACACAGGAGCTGTACGGATGCAGGACAGAGGTGTTGGAGCTTGAGATAAGCGGCACAGAGACGGAGATAGAGTTCTAGGATGCTGCCGGGAGCCAAAAAACTCCTGATTATATTTCCCCGGCAGTAAATATAAAGATAAATGATTATGCAGGCTGAGTATTACGACAGAAGCCGTGGCTCAGCCTGCAGCACTATTGGAGGCAGAGAATATGGAATATCAATTATTGTGTTACACAAGAAAACCTGATGAGACGCTGTATTATGGACCGCGGCTAGCCTACAGCATGCATATTGCCTTGAGAGAGGGCGATGGAAAATACATTCCGCTTAACCACAATTCGGGAGTTCTGTTTGCGCGTGCTACGGAAAATGCGGACGGAAGCCTGAATCCGAAGAGTCTTAAAAAGCCTTATATCGTTAGATTGGCGGACGGAAGCTTTGAGATTCATGCACTGAGAATAGAGGGGGATGGACAGGCTGAGGAGAATGAGACAGAGCTGTGTTTTAAAAGCGCAGACCTTGTTGTGTATGAGGAAATGTCGGAGTGTGACTGCACTTGCACTGCACAGAAGCCGGATGAAGCCGGTGAAGCGTTTGATGAGGCGCTGATCAGCGGCATAGCGGGCTGTGTTCCGGGAAATGTCATATCCATAACCGAAAAAGAGGCACAATACCTAAAAAATAAGCTTATGACACCTGAGATTGTAAGACTTGAGGTGCAGGATTCAGTACAGGTATCGGGAGCAGAGGATATTGGAAACATTCAGGCTACGGCATATTACAGTGATGGTACAAGCCTGACCCGCAGTGTTGACTGGAATGTTGGAGAAATTGATTTTACAAAAAAGAACATTGCACAGAAAATTACCGGAACAGTAAAGCAGAAGAGATTTGCATTTCCGTTGCTGATAAACAGGGCAGACCCTTGTATCGCAAGCTGGAATGGAAAATATTATTTCATAGCGACCAATGACGCTGATGACAACCATACGTTGTATATAAGGGAGGCCGACAGCATAGAGGGCTTGGAGAGCGCAGAGGATGTGCTTCTGCTTGATTCGTCAACCTATGAGGATATCGGAAATCTTCTATGGGCACCGGAGTTCCATGAGATAAATGGCAGACTGTACATTTTCCACGCAGCTACACCGGGTGAGTTTTTCAGTGAGGAGAGCCACATAATGATGTTGAAGGATGGTGGTAATCCGTGCAATAAGGATGACTGGTCGCGTCCTAGAAAAATTGTAAAGATGGATGGCAGTGCTCTGTGTGAGGCAGGAAAGACGATATCACTTGACATGACATGCTTTCATTGGATGGGAGAGTATTATGTGGTATGGTCACAGAGGCAGTTTCTCCCGAAAGACCTTGGAGCATGGCTGTATATAGCAAAGCTCAATCAGGAAAGACCTTGGGAGCTTGCCTCAGAGCCGGTGCTTCTTTCAAAGCCCGATTATGGCTGGGACAACAATCACACATTTGTGGATGAGGGACCTTTCGCACTGGTATCCGGTGATAAGCTTTTTGTCACATTTTCAGGAGCTGCAGTCGATGAAAGCTATGTTGTGAGCTATCTTGAACTTATAAATAACGATAGTCTGCTGGATAGAAATAGTTGGCGTAAAAATAATTATCCTATTCTTTCTGCGAGAAGCGTTGATGGCGAATATGGAACAGGACACAATGCTTACGTCATTGATGAGGACGGAATTGTATGGAATACATACCATGCAAGACCGGGCGCTGATGGACCGAGAAGTACCGGAATAAGAAGGGTTCATTTCGATGTTGACGGATGTCCTATGCTTGACGTGACTGAGGATAGGGATATGACGGATGAACTTAGAAAGGTAGAAACAACTATTGTTTTAGCGTAATAATATGCCAAATATATCTTGACATTTCAAGTTTAGTTAATTATTATATTTGTATTGTTATATAGAAAGGCAATGAAGGGAAAGAGTAGATATTCTGAGAACCTACAGAGAGCTGCCGGCAGGTGAGAGGCGCACAGGTTAATGACTGTTGAATACATCCCGGAGCTTTGCACCGAATTAATTATATTTATAGTAGGCTGCAACGGGTACACCCGTTATAGTGTGAGGGTATCGTTTCATGACTGTACCTGATGAGGCAGCGGATGTGAGTCCGGTGTGAAGTAAGGTGGTAACACGTAGATATGCGTCCTTACAGTAGTGGTCACTGCTGTAAGGATTTTTTATTCTTCAGACAGTGCGTATAATTTTGTGAGTGCTGCCGCTGGGCTTGGCACGGAAAGGACAGAAGATGGGTATTTATGAGGAGCTTAAGGCGAGAGGCCTTATTGCACAGGTGACAAATGAAGAGGAAATCAGCAAGATGATTAACGAGGGAAAGGCTACATTCTATATCGGATTTGACTGTACAGCCGATTCCCTTACAGCGGGACATTTCATGGCGCTCACACTTATGAAGCGCCTGCAGATGGCAGGCAACAAGCCAATCGCACTGATTGGCGGCGGTACAACCATGATCGGGGATCCTTCGGGAAGAACCGATATGCGTAAGATGCTCACAAAGGAAGATATTGAGCACAACGCAGAATGTTTCAAGAGACAGATGGAGAGATTCATTGATTTTGGCGAGGGAAAGGCTCTCATGGTCAACAACGCGGACTGGCTTTTAAATCTCAACTATGTTGAGTTACTGCGTGAGGTCGGTGCCTGCTTCAGCGTTAACAACATGCTTCGTGCTGAGTGCTATAAGCAGAGAATGGAGAAGGGGCTTTCATTCTTAGAGTTCAACTACATGATCATGCAGAGCTACGACTTCTATATGTTATACCAGAAGTACGGCTGTAATATGGAGTTCGGCGGCGATGACCAGTGGAGCAACATGCTTGGAGGAACAGAGCTTATCCGCCGTAAGCTTGGCAAGGATGCCCATGCCATGACAATCACGCTTCTGACCGATTCAAACGGAAAGAAGATGGGAAAGACCGCAGGAAATGCAGTATGGCTTGACCCTAAAAAGACTTCACCTTACGAGTTCTTCCAGTACTGGAGGAATGTCGATGACGCCGATGTAATGAAGTGCATCAAGATGCTCACCTTCATCCCTCTTGATGAGATTGAGAAGATGGAAAGCTGGGAGGGCAGCCAGTTAAATGAGGCTAAGATGATTCTTGCTTACGAGCTCACCAAGCTTGTTCATGGTGAGGAGGAGGCCAATAAGGCCAAGGCAGGTGCGCTCGCCATATTCGGCGGCTCAGGAGATTCATCCAACATGCCTACAGTTGAGATTGAGGATGCTGATTTTAAGGATGGCTATGTTGATGTCCAGACACTTCTTGTAAAGGCAGGTCTCTGCCAGTCACGCGGCGATGCGAGACGTAATGTTGAGCAGGGCGGTGTCACAGCCAACGATGAGAAGGCAACACTTGACACCAAGTTCACCAAGGCTGATTTCGGCGACGGAATTGTTATCAGAAGAGGTAAGAAGAACTTTAAGAAGGCAGTGCTTAAATAGCGGCTGCGAGCGCTAAGGGGATATTTTATTTTGGCTTTTGCAGACAGGCAATAATGGCTTTTTTGTTATTGAAAGTCCACATGCATCATGTATGGGTGCGTGTGGACTTTTATTATGCCGTTTAGGCGGCCTCTTCGCAGGTAGAGATTTTTACGGAGAAAATTCTTTCTTGATTTTATACGAAAGACCGCCTGACAGTTGTATTGCCATATGAAGGCGGTAAAACCATTCATAACTTACAATTTTTCCATTGACAAATATTGAAATGTCGGGGTCAAAACATGTGCTATACACTCGTACATTAAATTAGCATGTTTTGACCTCAACAGTATATTAAATAAAGTTAATTATTATTTTTTAAATAGTATATTGCAATATAGAATAGCTTGTGATATTATACATATGGTTACAAAATAAATGAGGCACTGTAAAGCATATTTACGTAATGCGTTGTGTTCGCAGTCGTCTGAATAGTTTAATTATTGGTGAAGGGAGTGTTTACATGAATACGCAGATGAAGAAGGGTGTTTTGGAGCTGTGTGTTCTCTCTATGTTGAGTAGGGGAGACAGGTATGGGTATGAGCTCACGGAGAGCTTGTCGGAGGAGATGTCGATAGCACCGGGAACCTTGTACCTCATACTTAAGAGGCTCAAGGATGATGAGTGTGTTGAGACATATCTTGTGGAGTCGGAGTCGGGTCCGGCGAGGAAGTATTATCACCTTACGGATAAGGGAAATGAGACATTATTGCAGCAGAAGAACGACTGGCAGCAGTTTATAAGAATTGTTGAGAAGTTTATAGGTGAGTAGGAGAGGGAGGATAAAATTATGACAAGAGCAGAATATATGGAGGAGCTTGCACAGGCACTTAAGGCGTATGACGAGGATTTTGCATTGGATATTATCGGGGATTACAGGAGACATTTCGATGAGGCGGCTGCGGACGGAAGAAGTGAGGAGTCCGTATGTGAGGAATTAGGAAGCGTTGAGGATTTTATAAGGGATATACCTGAGGAGTTTAAAAAGAACAGTGATGAAAAAGCATCCGGGAGAACGGATTCATCAAGTGAAACCTCTGATTATAAGGATGATTTTGGCAAGCTTGCGGGTGACCTTGGCAAGCTGGTAAATGAGGCGGGTAAGATGGCAGGAAAGGCAGGAATAGTTGCAGGAAAGGCTGCAATCAAGGCGGCTAAGAGTGCGGATTCTGCGATAAGCAGGCTCAGTGAGGTCATTTCCGACAAGCTCAGCGAGGTGATGTCTGATATATCGAATGATATGACAGAGAACGCTGCCGATGATAACACCGCAGATAGCAGCAACGAAGGTGCGGAACATACCTGTGACAGGGCTGCACAGTTCGACAATGTCGAAGTCGAAGAGTACGCAGACATTGATTTTAATAAAGACAATATTAGTAACAATGTCAATAATAATAACAATAGTAATAACAATAGTAATGTCATCAACAATAGCAATACCATAAACAGTAATGTGAACGATAGCAACATGAATGCTGGTACAGCCGGAGCCTACGCCGGAAATACAGCCTTGGACATCGTGAATCCGCTTATGGTATGCAGCTATACCGGACTCAGAGGGCTTAAGATGAGTGTGGTCGAGCCTAATGTGGAGCTTGTACAGGCGGACACGGCTGCAATCACAATCATTCTTTCAAGACCGCTTACAAAGAAGGAAAAGATGTATATGAATCCGATTATTTCAGTTGAGGATGGTATACTTAAGGTTAAGCAGGAGAATAAGAACAAAGCTTTTTCATTTATTTATAATCCGGTAAATGAACCGCTCACATATTTTGTCACTGTTCCGGCACGGTTTGAGAAGTTGAATGTTTCAACAGTGAGCGGCGGAATATATATACAGAGTGATATCAAAGCTGAGAGCTGCAGGCTTTCAACGGTGAGCGGTGGCATATATGTAGATGGTGACATCACTGCTGAGAAGTGCAGGCTCTCAACAGTGAGCGGTTCCATAAAGGTACAGCATGATATACATGCTGATAAGCTGAAGCTTAACACAGTGAGCGGTCAAATCAGGACAGCGGCACAGTTATATGCGAAGGAGCAGGAGTTCAGCTCTGTGAGCGGAAGCGTGAATGCAGTAGTTGCCGGTGAAAGCTTCAGCGCTGAGACTGTGAGCGGTTCGGTCAATGTAGCTGTGATTGGAGCTTGTTCAGGCAAGGTGAACACGGTCTCAGGCGGAATAGCGATTAGCCTTTTATCAGATATCGGAATCGACATAAAGTGTTCAGGCATGAGTGGCTCCCTGAAGCTTATGACGGATAAGCATGTTGTATGGGATAACGACGATGAAAAGAATACGATGCGCTTCGGATTTGCCAAGTCCGACAGGCATGCAGTGTTCGGTGACGGGCAGGCACGGATAACATCAAGCTCCGTGAGCGGTTCGGTCAAGGTATATGATTTTGGAAAAACAGAATAAGCCTTGGGACAGGGACCAGACCCCGTGTCCCAAGTTTGGGACACAGGGGTCTGGTTCCTGTCCCAGCGTGGCTGCCGCAGCAGAGGTTTTCTGTGCGGCAGCTTTTTTTGCGCAAAAGTGAAATCTTATAAAGGTTATATTAACTTTTCATAAAGTCTGTTGACTTAAGTTTTTCTGGGTGGCATTATTGCTTGTAAACAGCAAAAAAATCATCAAGTACATTATATTATAAAAGTAATGGTGTGGATTTTTGACCACAACGGCATATTATAGATGATGTACTGTGGGAAATGGGGAAATTATGGGAAAATTGATTAAGTATCTGGCTGACCATAAGCTTGCGGTGCTTGTGATACTGCTGCTTCTGGGTGTTCAGGCGTTCTGTGACCTATCGCTCCCGTCATATACCTCGGATATCGTTGATGTCGGAATACAGCAGAGCGGTATTGAGGGCGCGGCGGCGGAGAAGTACACGGCACAGACATATGAGGCATTGAAGCTTTTTATGAGTGAAGATGAAATTACGTACATGGACGATTGTTACGAGATGGACGGTGAGTTGTATGTCAGAAAAAAATTGTCATCGAAGGAGCTTGATAAGTTAAATGACACACTGCTCACTGCAGCGGGCATGGTGTATTCGGTTGCTACATCCGGTCAGTACAGTGTCAGTCAGCTTGTTGACGGTTATAGGGCAGGGCTTGTGACAAAGGAAGCACTGTCGGATGTAGCAGGGCAGGTTGAGGCAGCCATGGGGGATATGGCTTCTTCCATGAAGTCTCAGATGGCGGTTGAGCTGGTAAAGAGTGAGTATACGCTTCTAGGCTATGACCTTAATGCAATCCAGAGAAATTATCTTCTGATTACAGGTGCTAAGATGCTTGCTATGACACTTCTCATGGTTGCGGCAGCGATAGGAGTGGGATTTATCGGGGCAAAAACAGCAGCGGCTATAGGACGTGACCTGAGAGAGAAGCTTTTTACCAAGGTTATCGGATTTTCCAATGCCGATATAAATAAATTTTCAACAGCCTCTCTTATAACAAGAAGCACTAACGATGTACAGCAGGTACAGCAGGTATCGGTCATGATGCTTAGAATTGTCCTGTATGCACCTATAATAGGAATAGGCGGTATCATAAAGGTTATGGGAACAGATACCGGAATGGGCTGGATAATCGGTGTTGCTGTTGGCGCGGTGCTTTCGCTTGTGCTTGTGCTTATGGTTGTTGCCATGCCTAAGTTTAAGAGGATGCAGAGCCTTGTCGACCGCGTAAACTTAGTATCACGAGAGATACTCACGGGTACGATGGTCATAAGGGCGTTCAGCAGGGAAAAGCATGAGGAGGAGAGATTTGACAAGGCGAACAGGGAGCTTATGTCAACACAGCTCTTTACCAACCGTGTCATGTCCATGATGATGCCTGCGATGATGCTCATTATGAATGCGATTACAGTGCTTATAGTATGGATGGGTGCGAAGGGAATTGACATCGGACGCATGCAGGTGGGTGATATGATGGCATTCATAACCTACACAATGCAGATTGTCATGGCATTCCTTATGATAACGATGATATCCGTCATGCTTCCTAGAGCAGGCGTTGCTGCAGATCGTATCGAGGAGGTTTTAAACACCAGAGAGACGATAACGGATAAGGCAGACACCGAAAATACAGACAGGAAGCTTACAGACTGCAAGGGAGTTGTTGAGTTTAGGAATGTTTCATTCAGATTTGATGGTGGAAGTGAGAACGCAATCTCCGGCTTGAGCTTCAAGGCTGAACCGGGAAAGACAACAGCAATCATAGGAAGCACAGGCTGTGGAAAATCCACGGTGGTAAATTTATTAGACAGATTCTACGATGTCACGGAGGGAAGCATAACGCTTGACGGCGTGGATATCCGCGATATGTCGCAGAAGGAGCTTAGAAGCCATATAGGTCTTGTGCCTCAGAAGGGTGTGCTCTTTTCGGGAACGATTGAGAGCAATATCAAGTACGGCGGGGATTTTGTTACTGATGAGGATATGAAGGAGGCGGCTGCTATCGCGCAGGCGACTGAGTTTATTGACAGCAAGAAGGATGGCTACGCTGAATCCATCGCGCAGGGTGGAACGAATGTGTCCGGAGGGCAGAAGCAGAGACTATCCATTGCCAGAGCCATTGCTGTAAAGCCTAAGGTATATGTGTTTGATGACAGCTTTTCGGCGCTTGATTTTAAGACGGACGCGGCGCTTAGAAAGGCACTTTCAAAGAGAACAAAGGAAGCTTCCGTGATTATAGTTGCACAGAGAATTTCAACCATTATGAATGCAGACCAGATTATACTTCTTAATGAAGGCAGGACTGTTGGAAAGGGAACACACAGGGAGCTTTTAAAGAACTGTCCTGAATATCTTGAAATTGCAAAATCCCAGCTTTCCGAAGCGGAGCTTGCAGGAGAGGAGGCTTAAAGGATGGGCGATAATAGAGAATATTCAAAAAACAGAAATATGGGCAGACGTGGTCCGGGTGGACACGGCGGCATGATGCCGGGCGAGAAGGCGAAGGAATTTAAGGGCACAACAAGGAAAATATTGTCCTATATCGGAAGCTATAAGATAGCGATAGTGCTTGTAATGATAAGTGCCGTTGCCGGAACGGTCTTTAACATAGTAGGACCGAAGGTGCTGTCAAAGGCGACAACCGATATATTCAACGGTCTTGTATCAAAGGTGTCCGGCGGAGCGGGCATTGATTTTCACAAGGTAGGTGTTATTTTACTTATACTTCTTGGCTTGTACTGTGTGAGTGCGCTGTTTTCATTTATACAGGGATATATAATGAGCGGTATATCCCAGAAGTTGAGCTTCAGGATGAGAAAGGAAATTTCTGAGAAGATTAACAGAATGCCTCTGGCATATTTTGAGTCTAAGACTGTCGGTGAGGTGCTCTCAAGAATAACCAATGATGTTGATACCTTCGGAATGAGCCTTAACCAGAGTATCACAACACTTATAACATCTGTTACAACACTCATTGGTGTGTTCATAATGATGATGACGATAAGCCCGCTTATGACGCTCATTGCGCTTGTGATACTTCCGATATCAGCATTTTTGATAAGTGTTGTTGTAAAACATTCTCAGAAGTACTTCAAGGCACAGCAGGAATACTTAGGAGACATCAACGGAACAATAGAGGAGTCCTACAGTGGGCATACGATAATCAAGGCATTTAATCGTGAGGAAAAGGTAAATCAGGATTTTCAGGAGACGAACGCAAAGCTCTACTCATCTGCGTGGAAATCACAGTTCTTATCGGGACTTATGCAGCCTATAATGACATTTGTAGGAAATCTTGGCTATGTTGCGGTGGCTGTGACAGGCAGCATGCTTGCGGTTGCCGGTTCGATTACGGTAGGTGATATTCAGGCGTTCATACAGTATGTAAGGAGCTTTACACAGCCTATAACACAGATTGCACAGGTATTTAACATGTTACAGTCGATGGCTGCCGCTGCGGAGAGAATATTCGAGTTCCTTGACGAGGAAGAGGAGCCTGTTACCGAGAATCCGGTAAGACTTGAGGATATCAAGGGTGAGGTTGAATTTGAGCATGTCAGGTTCGGCTATGATCCGCAGAAGCCTGTCATCCATGATTTTACATGTCATGTGGAGCCGGGAAGCATGGTTGCAATCGTTGGTCCTACAGGAGCAGGAAAGACCACCATGGTCAAGCTTCTCATGCGCTTTTACGATGTGAACTCCGGCTGTATCAAGGTGGACGGTGAAAATGTGAAGGACTTTGAGAGAAGGAATCTTCGCGAGGCGTTCGGAATGGTGCTTCAGGATACATGGTTATTCAAGGGAACAATCATGGAAAATATCAGATACGGACGTCTTGATGCGACCGACGAGGAGGTCATCGCGGCAGCTAAGGCAGCCAACGCAGACCACTTTATAAGGACACTGCCCGGCGGCTATGATATGGAGCTTAACGAGGAGGCAAGCAACGTGTCACAGGGACAGAAGCAGCTTCTCACAATAGCCAGAGCCATACTTGCCGACAACAGGATAATGATTCTTGATGAAGCGACAAGCTCAGTAGATACCAGAACGGAGCAGCACATACAGGATGCTATGGCAAACCTTATGAAGGGAAGAACGAGCTTCGTAATAGCGCACAGACTTTCAACGATAAGGGATGCGGATGTCATTCTTGTGATGAAGGACGGAGATATCATAGAGCAGGGAAGCCACAAGCAGCTTTTGGCACAGAATGGTTTCTATGCACAGCTTTACAACAGCCAGTTTGAGGGATAAAAAATCTGGGACAGGGGTCTGACCCCTTGTCCCATTTTTGGGACATAGGGGTCAGACCCCTGTCCCAGACAGGAAGGGAGATGGATTATGAAACATCTGATTAACAGCAGGAAGGACTTGTTTACAATCCCGAATCTTATGGGATATTTCCGCATAATACTCATTCCTATATTCATGGCGGTGTATATAGGTGCCGACAGCAGGGCGGACTACATTGCGGCGGCGGTAATTCTGGGAATATCAGGGCTTACGGACTGCTTTGACGGAAAAATCGCCAGACATCTCAACATGATAACAGAGTGGGGAAAGGTGCTTGACCCTGTGGCTGATAAGCTTACGCAGGCGGCGGTGTTCATAAGCCTGTCATTCCGCTATCCGACGATGAGGTATCTTGTGATACTTTTCGTTGTGAAGGAAATGTTCATGGGAATTATGGGTGCCATCATGTTAAAAAAGGGAAGCATGATGGACGGTGCAAGATGGTACGGAAAGCTCTGTACGGCTGTGCTCTATGGGGCGATGGTTATAATGCTGCTTGTCGTTGACCTGTCCTATTTTGCGGCGGGACTTATTATCTCAATCTGCATAATTATGAATATCTTCTCGTTTGCATGCTATATAGTCTATTATGCGCGAGTGCTTATGAATAAGCCGGTGACGAGCGGAAAAATAAAGATGTGGAAGCCGGTGACGGCAATACTTGTGTTCGTGCTTGTGTATGTGATTGTTAATCTTGCGATAGCTGTTATCGGAAGCAGCAGGCAGCCGGAGTATGACGGCGATAAACAGGCTGCCATGTGGAATACGGATGGCACTGAGAGAGCAGTCATTGTCGAGGACAATTCGGAGGCACTTTTAAGCAGAGTACGGATGATACAGAATGCTCAGTCGGAGATAATCCTTTCAACCTTTGATTTTATGTCGGATGAGAGCGGCAGGATAATGCTTGGTGCGCTGTGCGGGGCAGCCGACAGGGGCGTAAAGGTAAATGTCCTTGTGGATGGCTTTGACGGTGTCTTACATACGAAGTGGAATCCCTACTTTTATGCATTGTCTGCTAAGGAGAATGTAAGCTTTATGATGTAC
>ERZ1504850.430-NODE-430-length-16876-cov-3.301825_pt1 | contig 16876 bp, 8 predicted proteins | sample MGYA00572094_ERZ1504850 | MGnify/ENA primary metagenome ERZ1504850 (study PRJEB39906, sample SAMEA3182091) | gut metagenome | biome: human; feature: gut; material: Stool; isolation source: human stools | place: Canada | collected 2013-03-11 ...
GTATTCTCTTGATCAGGGATAATTTTTTCCAAAATGCCTGTTTTAAACCCTAATATTATATCCCTTAGTCGTTCTTCTTCACTCCAAGAGTTACCTTCTCGCCATTGATGTTCCACTCTTTGGTGTATCCGTCAACCGAGCCGGTTATAATCTCTGTTGCCATAACATCGCCGATGATGGCATCCGCATTTGCTGCGATGATGTCATTTGCCTTCTGGCTTCCGTCAGCGTATACAGTGATCTTGTCCATAACCTCGAATCCAGCCTCTTTTCTCATAGTCTGAACCTTGGATACTATCTCACGGACAAATCCTTCCTCAAGAAGCTCCTCTGACAGGTTTGTGTCGATAACTACTGTCACGCCGCCGTCTGCCTCAGATACGAAACCGTCCATCTGAGCCATGTCGATCAGAAGATCAGCCTCAGTGAGTACGATCTCCTCTCCGTCTGCCTCAAACTTCAGAGCGCCCTCTGCCTTGAGCTCTGCCATGGCTGCGTTGCCATCCAGTGCTGACAGATGCTCCTTGATCTTGCCAAGGTGCTTACCGTACTTAGGTCCGACTGTACGAAGCTGTGGCTTGAAGCTGTATGTTGTGTAAGCGCTTACATCATCATCGAACTCAACGTTCTTCACATTCAGCTCATCCTCGATGATTGCCTTCTCCTCACCGAAAAGCTTCTTGTCAGCCTTGACATACATCTTGCCGATTGGCTGTCTGTTCTTGATATTTGCTGTATTTCTTGCTGCACGTCCCAGAACTACGATCTTCAGGATCTCGTCCATAGCAACCTCAAGCTCTGGATCGATCATCTTCTCATCCACCTCAGGGAATGAGCACAGATGAACTGAGAGAGGTGCATCCTTGTCTATATTTCTAACCAGATTCTGGTAAATATCCTCTGCCATGAATGGGAGCATAGGAGCTACTGTCTGTGCGATCGTAACGAGCGCTGTGTAAAGTGTCATGTAAGCATTTACCTTGTCCTGCTCCATGCCCTTTGCCCAGTATCTCTCACGGCCACGACGGACATACCAGTTACTCATGTCATCCACGAACTCCTCGAGAACTCTTGTTGTCTCAGGAATCTTGTATGCGCCAAGGTTTGCGTCAACTGCCTTGACTGTTGAGTTCAGCTTGGACAGAAGCCACTTATCCATAAGTGACAGCTTGTCGTACTCTAGCTCATGCTCAAGTGGATTGAAGTTGTCTATATTTGCATAGAGTACATAGAACGCATATGTGTTCCACAGTGTACCCATGAACTTTCTCTGACACTCAACAACTGCATCCTCATGGAATCTGTTAGGAAGCCATGGTGCTGAATTGCTGTAGAAGTACCATCTGATGGCATCTGCACCGTACTTGTTCAGAGCATCCATAGGATCTACCGCATTTCCCTTGGATTTACTCATCTTCTGTCCGTCCTTATCCTGGACATGTCCGAGAACGATTACGTTCTTGAACGGAGCCTTGTCGAACAGCAGTGTTGAGATCGCCATAAGTGAGTAGAACCATCCTCTTGTCTGGTCAACAGCCTCACTGATGAAATCAGCAGGGAAGTGCTTCTCAAATATATCCTGATTCTCAAATGGATAGTGCCACTGTGCAAATGGCATTGATCCTGAATCGAACCAGCAGTCGATAACCTCTGTAACTCTGTGCATCTGCTTGCCACACTCAGGACACTTGATAGTTACAGCGTCGATGAACGGACGGTGAAGCTCGATGTTCTCAGGGCAGTTGTCACTCATTGAGCGGAGCTCTTCCTTTGATCCGATGGCATGTCTGCAGCCGCACTCACACTCCCAGATGTTCAGCGGAGTACCCCAGTAACGATTTCTTGAAAGTCCCCAGTCCTGAACATTCTTCAGCCAGTCGCCAAAACGTCCCTTACCGATGCTCTCCGGGATCCAGTTTACAGTGTCATTATTCTTAACCAGCTTGTCTCTGACTGCTGTCATCTTGATGAACCATGTATCTCTTGCGTAGTAGATAAGTGGTGTGTCACATCTCCAGCAGTGTGGATACTCATGCTCGAACTTAGGCGCATCGAAGAGAAGTCCCCTTGCGTCCAGATCCTTGAGTACCTCAGGGTCTGCATCCTTTACGAACATTCCGGCAAATGGAGTCTCCTCAGTGAGGTCACCCTTGCCATCTACAAACTGTACAAATGGAAGATCGTAGTTTCTTCCGACATTTGCATCGTCCTCACCAAATGCAGGTGCGATATGAACAATACCTGTACCATCTGTCATAGTTACATAAGTGTCACATGTAATGAAGTGACCCTTCTTGTGCTGCTTCTCACATACAGGCTTTACGCACTCATAGAGTGGCTCATACTCCTTGTACTCAAGATCCTTACCAACATATGTCTCAAGAACCTCGTATGCAGGAACTGCTGCCTGATCGTCTGCTGCTTCCTTTGCAAGACCGCCGAGAACCTTGTCTGCAAGCGCCTGTGCAAGATAATATGTGTAGCCGTCTGCTGCCTTAACCTTCACGTATGTCTCATCTGGATTTACACAGAGTGCTACGTTTGAAGGAAGTGTCCAAGGTGTTGTTGTCCATGCGAGGAAATATGCGTCCTCTCCGATAACCTTGAATCTTACTACTGCTGAACGCTCCTTGACTGTCTTGTATCCCTGTGCAACCTCATGGCTTGAAAGAGGTGTACCACATCTTGGGCAGTAAGGCACGATCTTGAAGCCCTTGTACAGAAGTCCCTGATCCCAGATCTTCTTCAGCGCCCACCACTCTGACTCGATGAAGTCATCATGGTATGTTACATATGGGTTGTCCATATCAGCCCAGAAACCTACCTTGCCTGAGAACTCTTCCCACATGCCTTTATATTTCCATACGGACTCCTTACATTTCTGGATAAATGGCTCCAGTCCGTACTCCTCTATCTGCTCCTTGCCGTCGATTCCCAAGAGCTTCTCAACCTCGAGCTCAACAGGCAGACCGTGTGTATCCCATCCGGCCTTTCTGACTACGTTATGTCCCTTCATTGTCTGATATCTAGGGATCATATCCTTGATTACACGTGTGAGAACGTGTCCGATATGTGGCTTACCATTTGCTGTTGGAGGGCCATCATAGAATGTGTATGTTGGCAGATCCTTTGTCTCTTCAACACTCTTCTCAAATACCTGATTTTCTTTCCAGAAGTCCAATACCTTCTGCTCTCTGTTCACGAATTCCAGTTTAGTCGAAACCTTGTCGTACATGTCGTCTTTCCTTTCTGTGATAAATATAAAAAAGCCCTTCGTCGTAATCAGGACGAAGGGCTTTGAGTTCGTTATACCACCTATTACTTACATACTAACATATGCGCTCCCCTTAACGCAGGAAATACGTCAGAGCCTACTTGAGCAAATCTCTTTTGGTCTGCAACTCCAGAGTGATATTCCGAAAGTCTCTACTGTCACCGGGCTCGCACCGCCCCCGGCTCGCTGCTGATCTCGCAGACTCCGTACTGTCTCTGTCATCGTTTTTAACTTATATGATCCAGAAAACCGCCTGTATAAGCCATTTCTGAACCTATCCATTCATTAGTATAGCAAGTATTTGTGGTTTGTCAATCGCAATATGCGCAAATAATTTACTATTCTACTTCTTTATAACCACATTCTTTGTTGTGCTCCATGCAGAATAGTATGTCACTCTGCCGGACTTTCTGTATACGATATATCCACCAGCTCCATTATTAAGATACATATAACAATTTCTTACGTTTTTTATATTATCACCATGCATATACAATTACAATTTGTTTTTTATACATATTTGCTACAAAACACATTCGTATGTATCCAATATATACAAAAAATCTCATGGACTGAGAAATCAATCCTCAATCCATGAGATTTATTTTCTAATATACGTAGAGATCATAGTCTACAAGATACCACTTACCGCCAGTCTTTATAACTGTGTATATGATCTCGCCATCTGATTCGTCAGTAGATCCTTTTATCTTGACATCAAGATCCACCTCGTAGCACTTGTCAACCGTCATGTCGACATCCAGCATGTCAAATGTATCATTTACATCCTTAAGCTTATCCTCGTCATATTCCTTCTCTGATCGGTCCTCGACCTTGATACTCTTGACCTTGCCTACCTCATCTACCATGTCGCTGACCTGCTCGTTGAATGTATCCTTGACATAGTCATCACTGCCTGTATAGCTTCTTATCCTGTTATACAGCTTGTAATATTCCTTGTCCATCAGATCAACCATGGCATCGGCATCGCCTTTTTCATAGGCTGTCACCAGCTTGTCTCCGACCTTCTTGGCACTTCTCTCACCGGAACCACCCGCCAGGATCAGAACAACGACTATTATCGCGATCAGGACTGCCGCTGCGATTCCTCCTATTATTGCTATAAGCTTCTTGTTCACCTTTTTACCCGGCTCCATAACACCCGGAGTCATGCCCGGCTGCTGGCTGTACTGTGGCTGACCATACTGTGGCTGTCCAAATCCTCCATACTGTCCACCTGTCGGCTGGACATTTCCACCAAACTGCTGACCCTGACCGTACTGCGGCTGACCATACTGTGTCTGTCCAAATCCTCCATACTGTCCGCCCATCGGCTGTCCAAATCCACCCGGCTGCTGATTCTGCTGTGGCTGACCCGGGTTCGGCTGCCCTTGTGCACTGTTCTGCACCGGAGAAAATGCGCTCACTCCCGGAGTCGTGAGGACAGTAGTTCCCTCGTCCTCATCGTCGTCCATATCATTAAATCCATTTACGTTATTCTCGTCCATCTTTCTCTCCTTATTCTGCTCATCCCTTTTGCTGCTCTGGAACAATAATGTTCCCATAGAATCATGGTAGCATTTTATGTCTGCCATGTCCAACCAAAAACATCACATTACCTCAATTTTTACACTTTATTACCTGTTTTCTTTCGCTATTATGTAATAAAAGGCGTTATGATGATGAACACACAGAATAAAAAACAATCCGCCACGGATACAGATTGTATCCATGGCGGATTCTTCTATTTCTTTTGATATTATCTCTTCTTTATTACAACCGATTTCTTTCCACTCCATGCGGAATAGTAAACCTTACCATCAATCTTCTTAAAGCTTCGTACTCTGACATAATATCTCTTGCCCTTAGTAAGTCGTTTGATGGTCTTACTTGTAACTGAACCTCCGTTTACATTGGCCGTCTTTGCAGATTTGAACGATGCATTGTCTGCATACTGTATCTGATATCCGGTGGCCTTGGCTGCCTTATTATATGTAACCTTGGCTGTTCCGGCAGATGCACTTGTGAATTTCTTCAGCTTCACGGCAGGTACATAACTTCCTGTCTTCTCGCCGCCAAATGCCGAATTGTATGTCACATCGCCAAATGTCTTATAAGTTCTTATCTTATATGTATACTTTACACCCACATTTTTAGCTGTGACGTCCACGAACGATGTTGTCTCCGGATTCTGAACAACACCTGCTATCGTATATGCTTTTCCATTTACTCCTCTGTAAACAACATATCCCGATGCCGCTTTATACTTCTTCCAGCTCAACTTTATTCCATTTGCTGTGTTGTCAATGGACTCAACTTTTCTCACACCCATCTTGATGTCAAATGTGAGTGTCTTCTCCCCTTCATAGTCACCCTTGAATTTGATGACAACTTTGGCCTTGCCGATATTCTTGTTATTTGAATATGAAACGCTGTAATTTCCTGCGGCAACCTTTCTGCCCTTTGAGTCTTTTACCTCTACCGCAGGCTTCTTAGCTGTACCATCATACTCAACAGCGCTGTATGCAAGCCTGATACTCTTTATCCTGTATATACTCTGAGTTTCCTTGCTGGCTGACTTGCAGTTTTTGCACACATGCGCCTTATATCCGTCACTGGTCTGTGATGCCTTTTTCTTAACCGTCCACACCGTCTGATAATCGTGAGGAACTGTGGTCTCATCGTCTATGATAGTATCCTTTTCTCCGCAGTTATTGTCACATTTTGCCGTCTTGGTTCCCTTCTGCGAACATGTGGCATTTCCATCTGACTCATACTTTGTGAAACTGTGTCCTGTAGCAGGGATCACCTCGGTCTCATATATATCCTCATCCTCAATATACCTTGTCTTCTCTCCGTTCTCAGTACATGTCGGAATCTTGGTTATGATCCATCCCTCGTCATCTCCATCCCCAAACTTCTGGGTCTTTGACTCGGCATACACCCATTCTGATGAACCCGTATTCTTATATCTGAGATCCAGAGTCACATCTGTGTATGTGTCATTTTCCACAACAGACATGATTCCCTGAATGATATTTCCATATGCATCAGTCCATCTTCCGCTGACAAATGGTGTCTTCTGGCTCTCATTATTTGCATATGTTATCTCTATATCTCCGGTTACACTGTATCCGTCCTCTGTCTTCTTCACCTTGCATCCTGATATGCTCACAGCGGAGATATCGTACTCGTTCTCTACCTCTGCCTCCACCTTCTCAGGAGTGATCGTCACGCTTCCTGTCTGCTGCGACGCAAGGCTGATCCTGAATGTATAACTGCGGTTCGCCTCAAATGTCCTGTCTATAATGAGTTGTCCGCCGTTCCGTGAGTATGTCTTTTCCAGAACCCCATCAGCATAGATTCTGGTGTATACTGTATTATCTCCGCAGTCCACCGTAAATCTGTACTCTCCGGTCTCCGTTGGGATAAATTCATACTCGATGCCCTCTCCGTCATAGCTTATATCCGCTGTTGTCTTCTGACCCGGTGTTATTTTTCCATTACCTGTCACATACGAATCGTGATATGTAAATGTTATCTGATCATCTTTCTCTCTCGCATAGAGTGCTATAATATAGCTTCCCTTTTTCAGAGAGAAAGCATCTCCACTGCTATATGTATCTGAAAAGCTGCCATCATCCTCAATGGTATATATACCCTTAAGCTCAAAGCCCTGTCTCTGAAGGGATACCACTCCATCTGACGCAATATCAAATCTGTACAGCTTTACATCCCCAGTGTTCTCAACACCTGAAAGCACCGCAGGCTCACCTGATATCAGGTACTCCAGCTCATCCACATTCAGATCTACGACGTCAAATGATGCTCCCTGAACTTCACAATCGTCAGCCATTCCCCATATGGAAGGTATTATCTCATATAATCCGGTCTGTTCTGTTATCGTGTCGATGCTTAAATAGCTGCTCACCCTGCCGTTTTTCTTGATCGTAAAGCTTATATCATCGTCATCCGCGCCAAATGTTCTGGTACTTCCATCAGAATATGTGACAACGGTTTTTATGCTGCCCTTGATCTCATCAAATTCCCTCAGATATTCAGTCTTAGAAACGGTTGTGCTTACACTTACAGCCTTGACGATCTCCTTCATTGTCACGCCGCATTTATTTACATTTTTTCCCGGATACACACATACATACAGATCCCCGCCTGCTGTGTCAAATCCCGCACTGCCAAATCCATCAGATGAATAAGCCACGTTGTTAGTCGTTATCTCTGTTCCATTTGCATCCAAAATCCTGATGCCATCGATCTTCTCATCAGCGGATACCACATACGAACCCGCCTGGGCACTTACCTTATATACATACACATATCTGTCGCCGGAAATATCCAGCGTCTTTGAGCCGTCCCATGTTCCAAGGCTCATGCTCTGTGCAGTCTTCACTGCAAATGGTATCTCAACCGTATCCATGCCATCCGCACCAGCGATTGCAAGTTCAACCATGTATCTGCCAGTATCAACCCTGCTGCCAAAGCCTGCGATCTCGACATACTTTCCAGTTTTCTCGTTATATCTGTACCATGTACTCGTGATCAGCTCATTATCCTCGCTGTCACCGACACTGGCCTCTTTTACACTGCCATCATCATATACAAACTGGAGAGTCTCTCTATCCAGAAGGTTTTTGATACCTGATAATTTCATATCTGGAAGGAATTCATAGTTTCTGTTATCTCTCAGCTTCCATGAACTGATCTTTGAATTTGACAAAGTTTCTCCCCTTGTCACATTCATGCTCCAACTGGTCTGCGTATCTCCCCACTTGTCCTCTACTCCGCCATCGAAACAGATATAGTATGTATTGCCGCTCTCAAGTGCAGCCTCGCCATCCGATACACTAAGTTTCTTCAGATCATACATTGTCTCATCGTCAGCGTCGATCTTGCTGTAGATCTCCATACCGCCCACTGGGGCAAATGTATACCTGGCAGATATCGAAGGCTTAAACGTATAGTATGCACTGCCATTCTCCGACATGCTTACCTGATTAGAGCCCTCCGCAAGACTTCCGGCAGCAACATCCTCTATATCCTTTATCTCTATGTCATATGCATAAGAGTCCTCACTATACAGCGTGTATATCCTAATCTGTGCCGCTCCGACAGGGCACTCATTTTCCATATCTGTAACTATCTCAGCACGTACCTCGTCTCCTCTGGAGGTTTCCACACTGTCCGAATCGTCAAACACCAGCTCCTCTGTTTTTCCGTCAGCATACGAGATCTTTACTCTGGTTCCATCTACATAACTGCTGATATCCTTATCGTAGCTGCCCATTCTGATGAAATCCGTGTTCTCGGGAACAGCAATCATATCTGTCACTTTCGGAATAAAGCTCAGTCTCACATTTGTCTTGGAAGTAGATAACTCATTATACAGGCCTACGTAATAAGTGCTGCCTCCGGTAAGTTTTCCTGTAACCTCTACCGGGCCCTCATCACCGGACTCATATACACAATAAGGACTGTCGCTTTCTATTACCACACTTCCGTCAAATGGCATGACAAAACTGTAATAGGCCTTGTCATACTCATCCGTTCCGACACTCACATTGTTGTCACCTTCGGAGAGCTGTCCTGCGCTCAGCTTGTCTATGGACACTACCTTAAGCACTGCCGTGCCGAGCAGCTCCTGATCTTCCTCAGCCGCATCATATCCCACAGCTACTTTGTACTCGCCCTCTGAAAGAGTTACACCTTTTTCATATTCGTACTCTTTCCAGTTATCATCAGATGACGAATAATATACTGTATATCTGTTTCCATTACTGTATCCACTTCCACCGGTCAGATCTATGCTTTCCGTGGACTTATCATTATACTTTATTGTACTGCTCGCACCATTCATGAAGCTTATCGGCGTTCCGGCTGCCCATTCGCTCTTTGCCAGCTTCAATGTCACCCCTGAAGGTGCCGCATACTTCTTCGCCTTGAGCCTGACCTCATTCAATGTTTCATTGTCATCATCCGTTGTTCCTGAAAGTCTGACATAATAGGTCTTTCCCTTGACAAATGAATACCTGTCATTATCGGTCTCAACCACCGCCATGTCCGAATCATATACATCTATAAATGCAGTTGATGATTTATCTACTTCAAACACAAAGTCAGCAGTTGCAGATGGTATAAATCTGTAATACTCGTAACCGTCCACCCTGGTATCATATGCGTAGGTATCCGTCTCACTGATATTCCTTTTTCCTACAAAATATTCAGCAGGAGTCTGCACCTTTGCAGTGTACGAATCGTATATCTTGGTCGACTGGTTCGGCTCACTATCCATTTTGTCTGTAAGCTGAACAGTATACGTACCGGCCGGAAGTTTTTCCGCATCCGCATACGATACCATATCCCCTTCATCGCCCTCATAATAATAACTTCCCTTGGAATCCTTCACCCACAGACTGTATGTAACTCCATCTATCTTACAGTCTGAGCCGCTGATACCTGAACTGCGCACCTTTCCACCGGAATAGGTTACCGTTGCGTACGCCGATGTTATGGAGTCTGGTGTTCCCTCCAGTATCGTTGTATTATCCGGCACCATTTTTATTGCCGCCACATCCGGAAGCTTTCTCACGCTTATATTTGCACTTTCGGAAACTGTATAAGAACGGGCATACTTAGACCCAAGAATGTATTTCTCCCCCGCAGTGCACTTGTATACCAGCCTGCAGCATCCACTGCCATCCTTTTTACCTGTAGCAAGGCGCTTACTCTTACTGTTATACAAGGTCTCCTGAAGCATCAGCCGTGACTGGCTTCCCTGCAATATTATCTCATAATATCCTGTCTCATCCGTGACAAACGATATTTTACTCTCCTTGCCATTAACTATGTTCACAACTCCATAGTCACCCTCAAGCTCTGAAATATCCTCTGTAGCTGCTGATATCTCAGCTTCATTCATCTGTACGGCATACGCTGTCATATTTGACAGTAAAGTCTGTGCCTGTGCAGTCGTCATCGGTATATGAATGCACGACGACACCATGGCTACAGTTACAGCCGCAGCCATTATCCCCTTCAATTTCATATGTAACCTCCCTTTTTCTCCCATACATATTCAGCACATTTATGCCGAATATATAAGCACAAAAAATTACAGCCTCATATTATCATGAAGCTGTAATTTAATACAATATAATTAATATTTATGTATAAATAACACAATATCACTTATGCAATTTTACTTTCTAACCAGGTGGATCTGGTAAGCATTGTACTCGCCGAACTTGAGTGGTACAGGAAGTCCTATCTGGTCAAGTCCCTGTCCGCTGTACTCTGCGCCGGTCTCCTCGTCAACATATGTGGCATCCACATCAAGTCCCTTTACTCTGACAAAAGGTACAGGGGCATTACAGAAGCTTTCCACCGTCACGATATTGACAAGTGTCTCTGACTTATCCCTTGCTACAAATGACCATGCAGCTACGCCTTTGCTCTTGTCTGCATCCGTCAGTCTATAGTAGAGTCCGTTGTGAAGGAGATCCCAATACTTCTTGTAGTTTTCTACCTGAGCCTTGACCTCTTCCTTCTCCTCATCACTGACCTTGTTCAGATCAAGCTCGTAGCCAAAGCTTCCCGCCATGGCAACGACAGCTCTTGTATTGAACGGAGTCGTCCTGCCTGTCTGGTGATTCGGAACCGCTGATACATGTGAGCCAACCACCGATATAGGATAGCCAAATGAAGTTCCATACTGTATGTCAAGCCTGCAAATGGCATCCGTATCATCACTGCACCAGATCTGTGGTGTGTAATACATCATTCCGGCGTCAAATCTTCCGCCGCCGCCGCTGCAGCCCTCGATGAACATCTTTGGATATCTCGCCTGAAGCCTCTCCATAAAGTCATATACACCGAGTACATACTTGTAGAGGATAGTTCCATTGTTCTGGATTCCCTCAGTCATGGAGTATACATTTAAGATGCTTCTGTTCATATCCATCTTTATATAATCAACATCTATCTTGTCAAGCACCGCTGTCAGCTGATTAAATATACAGTTTACGACCTCTTTTCTTGAGAAGTCCAGATTGAGCTGGCTTCTTCCCATGACAGGCTTTCTTCCAGGGATCACAAATGCATAATCCGGATGCTCCTTGAAAAGCTCGCTCTTCTCGGATACCATCTCAGGCTCGATCCAGATACCAAACTTCATGCCGAGATCCTTAACCCTCTTGACAACATCAGCCATAGGGCCGCCCATCTTATCCTCATTTACAAACCAGTCGCCGAGACCTGACTTGTCATCATTTCTCACACCGAACCAGCCGTCATCCAGAACCAGCATCTCAACGCCGAGCTCTGAAGCCTGCTTTGCTATGTTTACAATATCATCGCCATTGAAATCGAAGTATACTGCCTCCCAACTGTTGATGAGAATAGGTCTCCTCTTTGTCTTGTACTCGCCGCGGCAGATATTGTATCTCACAACGTCATGCATCTTATGTGACATGTCAGCAAATCCATCAGGTGAATAAACCATAACTACCTCAGGTGCCACAAACTCGCTCTCAGGATAGAGCACATACTCAAACATCTCATCCTGAACACCCATATTGAGTCTCACCTGATCTGTCTGATCCTTCTCAACCTCACAGTTGAAGCTTCCGCTATAGAGAAATGAGATTCCGTAGCAGTCGCCCGCATCTTCATTTGCATCCTTGCCTGCTATAACCACAAATGGGCTGTGCTGATGGCTTGATGTACCCCTTGTGCTTCCGATCTTCTTCACACCATGATTTATAGCTTCTCTCTCATACATGCGCTCCATAGCATGTCTTCCGTGGAAGTGGATGAGATCATAATCACCTGTCACAAAATCCAGGCTCACACTTGATGCCTTTGCCACAAATATATCCGCATCGCTTATATTTCTGACTATAACTGATCTTGTGATCAGATCCTTATCCTCTATAATTCCATACAGAAGATCAACCTCCACTCCCACCTGAGGATCCTGAAGAACGATCTTAAGGGTCTCACCCTTCTCGCCGTCATTTGTGTAAGCAGCAGGAAGTCCCTTGAGACTATACTTACTGTCCATCACCTCATATGAAACATATCTGAGATCACATCCATGTATTCCCTCTATGTCCTTTATGTTGAATGCCGGAGTCCTGAAATCTCCGTTGCCGTAGCAGCTATATTCCAGTGGAATGTTGTCCAGAGAGAATTCTCTGTGCTCCTGTGCCTCGTAAGGATTGCCTGAGAATCCTCTATCGTAATGAGTTATGACATATGACATATCCCCGTCCATTTTCTTGCCATAATACAGATGAGCCAGATACCCATAGTCGATCACCTTCATCTGATATGTAGTATTTTTGGTGTTCAATGTGAAAAGCTTTTTCTCTTCATTTATCAATATTGCCATGCCCAAGTCCTCCTTTTCGTGATCTCCAGTTTCTCTACAGCCAAATTTCATTTGACTGGTCTTTCCTCATAATTTATCTACAACCGGCTCCGCCGGATTGTATTCCAAGTTCCACCATGTAGTCCACAAATTTCTCCACATATCCATAATCCGCCGCATATGCTGACAATCCAATATATGCCTTGCCATCTGTGTACTCAGTAAGTCCTGCCGCCTTGTATCCTTCAGATACATCTATTCCGACAGGTATCTTCTTCCCCTCTTCATCCTCATAATAAATTATCCTATCCTTATACTTATCATATATATCGCCGACCTTCTCATCCGACAGGTCTGCAAGTCTGCCGCTCTTCGCCAGACCTATGAGATTGTCATACTGGCACAAGACTGCCTGAGCAGTGTCCGCCTCAAGGTATGCCAGCACCTTCATATAGTAACTGTTCTTATAATCTGAGTTATTTGCCAGATTAAAAAACGCATTGTTGTCAAATGTAACCCTTCCCGGGAGATTTTCTTCCCCTACATACGACACAAATCCCTGTGTCAGCCTGCAGTCCTCTGAAACATCATCGTAGTTGTTCACAAGGACAACATCCAGTATCGGCTTGTCCTCCCTCGTTGCAAACACAACAGTGAAATACACTACAAGTCCCACGAGAACGACCGCACCGATTATCCAAAGCTTGTAATAATCCCATATATACCCTATTTTTTTGCGTATGGAGTCCATCTCTTTTATCTTCTGTTTTTCTTCTTCCGTGATTATCGGCTTTTTCATAGACGTCCTCCTTTTGTTTCGCACTTACGATATATTTTGAAACAGACGCATGAGAGGCGCTTCGCGCGGCGTCTGCAGCATCGTAAATACTTCGTATTTACGATATATTTTGGAGTGGACGCATGAGAGGCGCTCCGCGCGGCGTCCACGGCATCGTAAATACTTCGTATTTACGATATATTTCACAAGGGTGGCGTCAGTAACCGACGTCACCCTGTGGTCATATATAATATCTTCTTTAACTTTCTTTAGAGCTTTCCACCTGATGTTGCAATACCTTCTACGAACTGCTTCTGGAATATCAGGTATATAACGATCATTGGTATACATGATATAAGAGATGCAGCCATCAGCTGTGGATAATTGGACTGATACTGTCCCTGCATTGTTGCAAGAGCTGCTGAGAGCGGCATCTTGTTTGCACTGCTGTTTACAACCAGTGGCCACATCAGATCCTTGAATGCGAACACTGCTGTGAATATACCGAGGGCAACCATCGATGATCTTGCAAGCGGAGCCATAACAAACACGAATGTCTTTGGAATGTTACATCCGTCAAGTCTCGCTGCCTCCTCGAGATCTCCAGGAAGTCCCATGTAAGCCTGCTTGAGCAGGAAAGTACCGAACGCTGTTACAATTCCCGGGAATACCAGGGCGAACATTGTATTTGTCATGCCCATCTTACTGATCATCAGGAACTGTGGGATGATGAATATCTGTGAAGGAATCATCATCTGGAAAAGTATCAGGGAGAACATAAAGTCTCTGCCCTTGAACTTAAGTCTTGCAAATGCATATCCTGCGAGTGTTGCTGTGAGACATGCACACACAACTCTAAAGAATATGAGCAGTAATGTGTTCTTGTAGAGAACAAGGAAGTTCATGTTATTCCAAACAGTAGTGAACGCGTCTGTACGCCACTGTGATGGGAATATTACGAATGGACTTACCGAAGTTGCCTCTGTTACTGTCTTAAATGCTGTGAGTGTCATCCATACAAATGGCACTATCATAATGATTGAGAATATGATCAGAATGAGGTGAATCAATAATCTCTGCATTCTTCTCTTAAACTGTACGCCTCTTGTCATATCGATTCCCCCTTCCTAGTTATAATGAACCCACTTCTTCTGACCGATCATCTGGAATACTGTAAGTACCATGATGACTGCGAGAAGAAGAACTACTATTGCTGATCCATAACCCTTGTTACCATTCTGGAATGAGTACTGGTAGAACAGATATACGATGGACTCTGTCTTCTTGAGAGCCGGATTGGAAATATCCATTACCATGTATACAAGGTCGAATACCTGAAGTGCTCCGATTACTCTTGTTACGAGTACGAAGAATACTGTAGGGGAGAGAAGTGGAAGAGTGATCTTGAAGAATGCTCTTACTCCTGATGCTCCGTCAATATCCGCTGCCTCGTAGTAATCCTTAGGTATCTCCTGAAGTCCTGCAAGGAACAGAACCATGTTGTAACCAATGATCGACCATACACCGATGATTGCAACTGAGATCCATGCGATCTTTGGATTGGATATCCACTCGATCTTTGTACCGAGGATGTGGTTTAACAGACCGAACTGTGAATTGTATAACCATCTCCATACCATGGCTACAGCTGCAGGTGCAACTACCATTGGCAGGAAGAATATTGCTCTGTATATTGTTCTTCCGTGCATCTTACGATTCAGGAATACCGCAAGTATAAGTGCGATGGCGATTGAGAATGGAACCTCAATGATCGCATACTTGAATGTATTGAGAAGTGACTGCCATACCTCAGGGTCAGCAAACATCTTCTTGTAATTTGCAAATCCTGCAAATGATGAATCTCCGAATGAACCGACCTTGCAGAATGACTGATATATTGTCTGTACTATAGGCCATAAGTTAAGTACGATGATTCCTATCATTGTTGGGAGGATGAATGCCCAGCCCCATTTGCGCTGGTTTCTTTCCCATGTTGTTGACTTCTTTTTCTTGAACTCTTTATCTTCTGCTGCTGCCGGCTTAACTGTCTGTGTCTCTGTAGCCTGAATTATCTCAACCGCTTTTTCTTCAACTTTCTTGTTGTTATCTGACATAAAATCCCTCCTCTTATCATTTATACTGTAATTAACACCCCATTGTTTCTGGTAAGCAATGGGCAGGACCTTCATCCTACCCACTGTTATGTTATCTTATAAATGCTCTGTAGGATTACTTGTCTTCCTCATCGATGTACTGGTTCATCTGAACTGCGAAGTCCTTACATGACTGCTCCATCTTTGATGGATCTGCCCATGCATCTGCGAAGAATGTCTGTGCTGCCTGTGACCAAACTGTTGAGTTGTATGTGTAAGGTCTGAGCACGAGCTCATTTGTAACGCCTGCTACTGTTGAATCCTTTGTAATATCAAGGTAAGCGTTGAGGTTGAACTTGTCTGTGCAGTTAACCCACTTGTCTGATGTGCCTTCGTAAGCTGACATTGTTACACCAAGCTCAGCCTGCTTCTCCTGCATCTCCTTTGAACCGAACCACTCGATAAGCTTCCAGCAGTCATCTGGTCTCTTTGTCTCTGCTGATGCAGCCCATCCAAGTCCGTTACAGATAGAAGTTCTCATACCTGTTGTCTTGTCGTATGGAAGAATTGCTACGTCACAGTTCTCAACGAGATACTCGTTGTCAAGGAATCCTGCTGTCATCCATGAACCCTGTGTGATCATTGCTACTGTACCTGACTGGAACAAAACGTCTGTACCTGTCTCTGACATTGTTGTTGCCGGTGGGCAGCAATCCTTGAGGAGCTTTCCTACATAATCCATAGCCTTGATAGTGTTGGCATCGTCATATCCTGACTTTGTGTGATCGTCATTTACGATGTAACCGCCCATTGAGTAAACCATGTTGTAGTATGTGTCCTGATCGTTTGATGTGTTCATACAGAAACCGTACTTGTCGCCAGTTGTGAGCTTCTTAGCTGCCTCATAGAGGTCATCCCATGTCCATGTCTCATCTGGATAAGAAAGTCCTGCATCATCAAACATCTTCTTGTTGTACCAGAGAGCGATTGTATCGTAATCCTTTGGTACTGCGTAATATGAGCCATCATATGTGTAGAGCTCTGTAATCTCTGGCATGTAGTTGCTCATATCAACCTTATCGCTCTTCTCAATGTAGTCATCGAGCTTTAAGAGCTTGTTGTTCTTCATGTACATCTGTGAGTTGTTGGAGTGCATCCAGAATACATCCGGCATATCTCCACCTGATGCTCCAGCCTCAAGAAGTGTCCAGTATGAATCCCACTCCTTAACCTGTACATCAACCTTGATTCCTGTCTCTTCTGTGAAGAGATCACATATCTGCTGCAGACCCTTCTGCTGATTGTTATCCCAGATAACCACCTCAAGTGCATCCTTACTGCTATCC
>ERZ1504850.518-NODE-518-length-14727-cov-3.231257_pt1 | contig 14727 bp, 8 predicted proteins | sample MGYA00572094_ERZ1504850 | MGnify/ENA primary metagenome ERZ1504850 (study PRJEB39906, sample SAMEA3182091) | gut metagenome | biome: human; feature: gut; material: Stool; isolation source: human stools | place: Canada | collected 2013-03-11 ...
ATAATTCACTTTCCCATTTGCGTCAGTGATAATCTTGCCATCGGCAAACTTTGTACCTTCGGAAGTACGGAAAGCAATTTCACACAAACCGTCACCATCAAAATCATACAAGATATAAGAAGTATAATGTGATCCGGAACGGATGTTAATTCCCAAATCAATCCTCCACAAGAAAGTTCCGTCCATTTTATATGCTTCCAACAGAGTAGTACCATTAAACCTATATTCGCTCCGTCGTATGGTTCTCTCTTCACCACAATCTCTAATTCACCATCACCGTCCAAGTCACCTAGCTGAATGTCATCAGGAGAATATGTAATCGATGCATCGGGTACATTCATGTTTAATCTAATCTCATGATAAAACTTTTCTGCCATTTCAGAAGTAAATGTATAATCGCAAAGCGTTTCAGCCTGATTAGCAAGAGTAACCCGATATACATTCGTTTTTGATACATCAATATCTGCATCCACCCAGGAAGTCGTATTTGAAATAGGTTCTTCATTCAATTTCACTTCCGTCTCACCGTCTACTGATTTATAAATATCAAAAGCAACATTAGACGGATCGGTCTTCAATAATCTCCAGCTAATCAATGCGGATGCAATCCCTGATGCGTTATTAGGATCAGAAGCCGAAATAGGATCATAACTCACCCACATGGCGCGGCTACCCGTTATGACTTCGGTCGGCAGAGGAGGCAATTCTTCTGTTTGATTGCCATTGTTCACTTCAACGACGGGGTCATTATCTGAGCAAGCAACTATAGCCAGCAAATAAAACAGCCCCAATATTATATAATGTATCTTCATTTCTTTCGTTTTTTATTCTATAAACATCCGTTCTATGCAAGAATATCCTATTTCTATTCATCAGTATTCCGGTTAAGTTACCAACCCGGATTCTGCTCCAAATTAGGATTTTTCGATTTTTCACTCTGAGGAATCGGGAAGAAATACATCTTATCATCCCAACTTCTTTCTTTTACCTTACGCTCATACGTATAAATATCATCCCCATTTTTCGTAATTTTCATTTCAACAATGTTCTTGAAATGTTTGTCCCCCTCCTTCCAACGACGTACATCCCAAAAACGATGTCCTTCAAAAGCCAATTCTACCATACGTTCATTCTGATATTTCTTCCAGAAAGCATCATTGGTCATCCCTTGAGGGAATCCGGGCATTCCGGCACGTGTACGGACTACTTTGATAGCATCTACAGCCGAAGTTGTAAATTCACTGTCCGTTGCATACGGACTACCCAGATACTTATATACAGCTTCCGCATAATTCAAATAGAACTCTCCAAAACGGAACGTAATCCATGAATGATAGGTCTTTGAAGCTGTACCGGCACGCAAATCTACTGCCGTCTGACAATACTTCTTCAGATAATAACCTGTCGGAGTTCCGCCACTCAAAGGTTCCGCATTTAATCCGCCCTGATAGGTTTGCAGAGGAACAGTATTCCAGTTAGGCCATTTTTCGTCTCCATTCTTGGCAATAGTCAGATAGAAACGAGGGTCGCGGTTGGTATAATAAGGATTAGTAGGATCGTAGTTATCCAACTCGTCCGGGCGCAACCCTGTATCCTTCATCTCATACGCATCCACCAGTGTCTGTGTGGGACAGTTTCCACCTTTACAATTTTCCAACCCTACCGGGAAGTTATATCCCTCAAAAGAATTAGTGGTAGTAGTGGCACGACGGAGAAAAATCAATTCACTAGTAGCGTCATTGTAATTATCCTTACTCCAAAGTGATGAATAATCCTCCACTAAGAGTTTTGCCTTTTCAGCAAATCCATTACTGTCATCTAAAATTTCCTTATTGGCTTTAGCTGCACGATACCACAGCTCTTTATTATCAGTCGGGTTAAACAAAGGACTTGCCGCATACAACGCAGCACGAGCTTTCAAGGCCAATACCGTTTTACGGTTGGCACGTCCTGTTTCCGCCGGACTACTAGGCAATGCCATATCTCCCAGTTTACTGTAATCGACAATAATCTTATCCTTTATATCATCACATTCGGCTATGATATAATCAAAAATCTCCTGTGCCGGCCTGCGCGACAATGTATTCGATTCTTCGGCTGTTAATATATGGTCGCTAAACGGCACATCTCCATATTGCCGTACCAAGTTAAAGTAGAAATATGCACGAAGGAAACGCACCTCATACTGGTAATTGGTATAACGGAACATTTGTTGTGCATAATCACTGTTCAAAGCCAACTCGGGAAATGTCAGTCCGGTAAACTTCTCCAGATATAAATTACAATTGGCTATCCCTTCATAACAGGACGTCCACATACTACTTTTAGCATTTGACGGACTCCAAGAACCATTGTAAAAGTCTTCAATCTGATTTCCCGAATAAGCATATTCAGCCTCATCAGTAGCAGAACCAAGAATTGCCCCGCTATAGTTTCCAAAGTCCACATCCATGGACAAATAGATATTTGTTATCAGCCCTCCCACATTACCGAAGTTGAGCTTCACAAAATCCTCATCATAGTTATTGTACTCATGATATTCCATCTTATCTGAGCAGGAACCGAGTGTGACTACACACATCATTCCGTAGATAATGTTTTTCAGTTTCATTCTTTCGCTTTGTTTTTATGATTAAAAACCAATCGTAACACCGACTACTACACTCTTATTCAGCGGAGTCGCTACACCATAACATTCCGGATCTGCCACATCAATGTGATCTGAACAGAACAAGTCTGTTCCTCTAACATATAACTTGGCACTCCCCAATATCTTAGTCTTCTTCATCAATTCTTTCGGGAATCTGTAATACACCTCCGCATTACGCAACTTCAAGAATGACCGGTCTGCCAACCAAACCGTATTAGCCTGATAGTTATTGGCATTACTCTGTGAACTCAAACGAGGATATTTGGCATTTTGATTTTCCGGTGTCCAACGATTCTCATAATAATGAGTAGAAAGTGTCGTATTATTTATCAATGGCCAAAACATACTCTTCGTATTCAATAAAGCAGAATAGTTACCTGTTCCCTGAAACATTACATCTACCCCAATCCCTTTCCATTCGGCTCCCAAATGGAAAGAATAATAAATTTCCGGGGCTGTCGTACTATAACCAATAGCAGTTTTGTCATTAGCATCAATGATTCCGTCTCCATTCACATCTTTATATTTTATGTCTCCCGGCACTACCGTAGTAAAGTTTTGTGTAAGGCTGTTTGCTATATCTTCTTTATCTTTGAAGAAACCTTCAGCTACCATTCCATATACTTGGCCCAACCGATTTCCTGTTTGCACAAGATTCTTATACAAACGCGGTTCTTCCAGTTGTTCCTTAATTTCATTCTTATTCCAAGCAAAATTACCGCCAAGATTAAACACTACATCTCCTAACCTTTTCGTATAGTTAAGTCCTAGTTCCATACCATAGCTATCAACGATTCCGGCATTCTCGAACGGAGCATCAACTCCCAGTACATCGGTATATTTACCCTCGGAAGAAACCCAAATATCTTTTCTCCGTTGATAATAGCCTTCTGCCGTCACATTCAATCCATTGAACAACATAGCATCAACACCAACATTATATTTATACGCTTTCTCATGTGTCGAATTAGCAGTTGCCAAGCGACCGATAATAGTACTTCCGAATTCAGAGTCGTAACTACTGTTAAACTTATATTGCGTACCGGTAGTCGTATAAATCTGGTCCCAATAGTCATATACGGTAGTACTTCCGTCTTTAGGCAGATAATCAACATTGATCACTCCAAACGAAGCGCGCAATTTCAAGAAGTTCACCCAAGACACATCTTTCAACCATTTTTCTTCCGAAAGTACCCAAGCAGCAGAAATGGTAGGAGAAAAAGCCCATTTATGTCCCGGTGCCAATAAACTGGAAGCCGAACCAACCAATGCCAGATCCAAATAATAGCGATTAGAGAAACCTACATGATTATACCAAGAAACATTTTGCCGATAAATAGTAGTGTTCAGACCGTATGAATCACGATATTCATAATCCCATTTCAATTGAGAATACACATCCCACTTTTGGAATGAACGATTATAATCTACACTACCTGCAAAATTAAATTGACGCGCCCAATTGTCAATACCCGCACCCGAACCCATTTCACTGGATTCGCCACCTGAAATGGCAGTATAAAACGGCCCGTTAGTTGTCCAGCTTGTTGCATAACCGGCATACGTATAAGTTTTGCTATGGTCTTCTAAAATATTGGAATAGTTATCATAAGCTAAACGAAAGTTAGCTCCCAATCCTTTCAGCAAACCAGACAAATCTTGTGATAAGGTAAGGTCGGCAAACAAACTGCGAGAGTGTCCTTTAGAATAAGCAGCTCCCTGCGATTGTGCGACAGGATTCGACGTGCCCGCCCAAGTGGTACTTCCTCCCCAACTGCCATCTTCCGTACGAACCGGAAAAGCTGCAGAAGGAATCGAATAAATCATATCCCATAAGTTAACCGAAGCCCCCGGAATCCGAGATTCGGATAATGTTCCGAGAAGATTTAACTTCAATTTGGTAGTGCCCGTTAAATCAATATCCAGATTTGTACGCAAATTAGCACGTGAATACATATTCTGTGTAGAATATCCGTCATTTGCATTCGGGGTCTTGATAAACCCTTTGTCTGTTAATAAATTCGCCATAGTATAGTAGCGGAACTTTGTTCCTCCTCCACGGAATTCAATCGTGTATTTATTAGAAACTCCTCTGTCTTTAAAGGTTTCATCAATCCAGTTCACATTAGGATAGAGATAAGGGTACATACGGGAAGCTCCTCCACTGCCTACTCCATTACGGAAAGCGTCGACTTCTTCCGGAGTATATCGAGCTCCCAAACCTTCATATCCACGCGCTTCATTCACTGCAGAAGCATACGTAGCCGCATCTACAAATTCCGGACGTCGAGACTGAGTGTTAATGATGTGATCATACGTAAACGTTATCTCTTTTGTTTTGTACTTACCACGCTTCGTCGTAATCAAGATCGCACCGTTCACTCCTTTGTATCCGTACAATGCCACAGCCGCAGCATCTTTCAGGATGGAAACGGATTCTACTTCTTCCGGACTCACCAAGCTCATGTCTCGTTCCAAACCGTCAACCAGCACAAGCGGTGTACTACTTGACAAGCTCTGCAAACCACGTACATAAAAGGTAGGATCTGCCATTAAACCTGTACTAGCTGCATTCTGCAAAGTAGTAAGGCCCAATCCATATCCATATAAAGAATTGGATATATTCCGGGAAGACCGCTTATTAAACTCTTCATTATAGGTGGTAGAAACAGCTGCTGTTGATTCATGACGATTGAATGTCCGGTTAGCTCCCACATCAATAGTCTGAGCTGCATATCCCATCACAATAGTCATCGGACCATCAGCCTTTACCACAACTGTGGTAGAGCCTTTGTCGACAGAAAAGACACTCAAGCGTTGTCCCTTCTCGACCGCAATCTCAAATTTACCATCTTTATCAGTTTCAACCCGGGTCTCCACTGCGCCACCTTCCACATTAACGGACGCTCCATAGACTGGGTTTCCCGATTTATCAACAACAATACCTATAATGTTGTTGTCTGTATTCTGCGCTCTGACCGGAATGCTCAAACAAACTAGTAAAGCCAGTATCAGAATCTTATTTTTTCTCATATAAATCAATATTCAAGTATTGTTTTAATCTGTTTCGTTGTCTCACATTACCAACCCGGATTCTGAATCAATCCATACCCTTTGTTAATTTCCGTTTGCGGGAATGGAGAAAGATACCATTTGGAATCAAATCCGTATGTCCACCAACGACGAACCGGTTTAGATAATTCAAACCTTTCATATTCAAATCGAGTAGGTTGCAATGCTCCTTTGTTCTTATCTCCTTCATTCCATTTTGTATTACCTGTCATGCGATTACCGGTATCATCCAAACGATAGGCAAGTAATCCATGCAGACGTTTCTCGAAACGATCGGCACGTTTGTAACGGACAAGATCAAAGTAACGGCTATCTTCAAGCCCCAATTCCCGAACACGTTCACACAGCAATTCTTCCAATAAGGCAGCTTTGTCAGAAAGTAAATTCTTATCTGTAACACACTCCGCCAAATCTTTCTTCAATCCCACGCGGGCACGTACTATATTCATTTGGTTAATAGCCCCCCGGTGATCGTTCTTAGCTTGAAGCAAAGCCTCCGCATAAGTCAAATAAATATCAGACAAGCGAAGATAAACCCAGTGCGTATACTGACGTTGGTACTCAGTTCCCAAATAATATTTCATATTTTTATAACCGGTCGCATAGTTACCAGATTCAAGTGCCGCATTTTGTCCTTCATCGTATCCTCCGACCCACAATTCATAAGGTAAACCGGACATCGTTCCGGCACTCCAGTCTAACATCTTCGGTAGTCCATTCACCATGCAATGCTCATACAGACGAGGGTCACGAGTTAATACGATTTCCGACAATAGTTGTTCTCCATTTTTAAATGTTCCGGTCAAGAACATTTCATCCAACTTACCTTCTGTTTCCGCCTTTTTCCAGTCAAACGGAGTGCCGTCGGCCCATGGGAACATCTCCACATATTCCTGTGTAGGCGGATATTCAGTACGGCAAAGTGACGGAACAGCCCAAGAATGCCACATATAAGAACTTGAGTTGAAAGCGTCCGACATATTCGTGCGAACAGAATGTAAGACTTCCTTGCTGTTCTGACGAATATACCCCATACGATATGCCTGACGATACTGTTCCGGTGTTTCTTCCGAAGCCTTATTCAGGCTATACCCGCCTTGACTCTCCAGCTCTTTAAAGAATGCTTCACAAGCCTTCAAACAGTTATCCCAAAGTTCCGCATGATAGCCGCCGTACCATACCAGACGTTGCTGTTCAGCCTCTGAGTTTCCTCCTGCATATCCGTTGACATCGTTAAACAACGGAGAAGCGGCAAATTGCCAGATTTTGCATTTCAATGCCATCGCACCGGCCTTTGTCCAGTGTCCGGCCTTGCTAGCAAGATCGGCATCAGCATAAGCCCACACCAATCCGCCGGAATTGATAGCATCATCCAACATCTTTATCATGTAGTTAACAGTCTCCTCTACCGTAGCACGGGGTATTTCATAACCTGACTCCGTACCAGTGAATGAAGCATATAACAATGGAAGACCTCCATAATGACGGAACATATCAAAATAGCGTGCTGCAATCAAGCATTTAGCTTCTGCCACCAACTGAGTTTTTTCAGCATTATCCATACCCGGCACTCTATCTATATTTTCCATTAGCAACCAGCACCAACGCACTACTTCCCATACCATTTCCCGTGTATATGGGAAAATATTACCACGCGTGCCATAGTTGGCATTGAGAGAGCCCAAATAATACTGCTGATATACAGTCGCATCACTAAAATAAAGTGACCAGCAGTCTGTTAGCGCATCCTTCTTTCCTAAATAAGGACTGGAAGAATCAGGAATATTACCGTTACTATCCGTATTATAAGGTAATCCGTAATACTGTCTACTGTAACAGGTATTCAAAAATTGGCGCGTATATTCCGCACTATTGAACACTGTGTCAATAGTAGCATTTCCGCCCGGTGCCTTATCCAAAAAAGAGTTTCCGAATTTAATTTCGTCCACACATGAAGTGGAAACCAAACAAACCGCCGCTCCCAACATTGCACCGATGAACCATTTATTTTGTAATTTCATTGTATCTTTCCTTTATCTATTTTAGAATCCTAATTTCAAGCTCAACGTATAAGTCTTGGACAATGGATAAGAAGGTGCATTAGTAGCTCTTGCCTCCGGATCACCCCACAAATAAGGTGTAATAGTCCACAAATTATATCCTGCAAAAGCCAACTGACATGTATTCAGTCCAAGTTTCTTCATTAATGGGAAGTGAAAATTGTATGCCACCTGAAGAGTTTTCAAACGCAAGTATTTGGCATCTTTCTCATATAAAGTGGAAGTAGCATAATTATTCTTTGCATTATCAATGGTAGCTCTCGGATACTCCGAAGATTGTGACGGATTTTCCGGTGTCCATGTATGATCTAAATGGTATGCCAACAATCCTCCCTGCTCGCTATTGGAAGATGAATAAAACGGTTGACGAAATACATCCGAAATCATACGACTTACATTCCAGGCCCCTGTCCATTGAGTACTTATTTCCAAATTCTTCCAACTGAATCCTAAATTAATACCTAGCATATATTCAGGATCGTCTGTAAAGCCATAGTCATAACTTGCATCATTTGCATCAATCTTACGGTCACCATTCAAGTCAACATATACTGCATCTCCATTTTGAAGAATACTCTCGTGAGTGGGGAACGGACGATTAAATGTCTGCTCATATAGCGCAGGTGTATCCTCATCATAGAAGCGCCAGAAAACATATTGACTACGCGAACCGATACGGTGTCCCTTCTGATATTGATATAAATTATTCTGCGGTGCTTCCTTCTTTTCAAGAATCTCATTCTGATTATAAGAAAGGTTAATACCCGCCCAATAACGGAAATTATCGCCAATCTTATCGTTCCATTTTAAAGAAAGTTCCCAGCCCCAACTGTCTACACTTCCTAAATTTGAATAGGGAGTAATGAACCCTAACATTCCCGGAGCTGTACCGTCACGCAAAAGGATGTCATTACGACGTTCTTTATAATATTCAAAGGTTGTTTTCAGACGGTCATCAAGGAAGTTAATATCAACACCATAGTTCCGTTTCAGAGCTTTTTCCCATGTCACAGCAGGGTTATTCTTAGCTACCTCACGCGCACCCAGACTAACAGTACCATTATCTGTTCCGAATCCATATCCCCAGGCGTTAGTTGCTCCTCCACTTGCCGTTACACGATTTGCCAAGTCACCTAAACCGACATTATATGGATCAGCCATATACATAAACCGCGATCCTCCAATATTATCGTTACCTACCAAACCGACACTGGCACGTAATTTCAAGAAGCTAACCACCGACTTCAAAGGACGGAAAAACTTCTCTTCACTCATCACCCAACCTATAGAACCAGCCGGGAAATAAGAAAAGCGCAAATCGGACGCAAAGTTTTCCGAACCGTTATAACCCACATTAAACTCTGCCATATAGCGGCTCTTCCAATCATAAGTGACACGTCCGACTAATCCGACATATCCATGAGGAATGTCCGAATATAATTTCGGATAATACTCTTTCTGTTGATTATACAAAACTAAGGCTGTCACCGTATGATCACCAAAAGTACGATTATAATTAAAGCTGGCTTCCATATACCAATTACGTGCTTTGCCTGTAGTATACGAATACTTCACATCTGTATTCTCTCCAAACTTACGATAAGCAATACTACCGTCATCCATCAATACAGGAGTGTATGTAGCAATAGACCCACCAGAACCGACTTTATTAACTGTAAACGAGCTGTTATAAGATCCCTTCACTTTAAAAGAAAGTCCTTTAGTCAAGAAGTCCATTTTTTGATCCAGAATCACATCCACATTCAGCGAATTGTTGCTGGTCTGGCTGAACCCATTTCCATAATATCCCATACCTGTACCTCCTGTAAATGGTAATTTCAGTCCGTCTGAATAAGTCTCATCGCTCGAATTTACCAATTTTCCATCTATGATTCCCGGACTGGAGAAAGGAGTAGCATAATACATATTTTTAATCAATCCGGAAGATCCCTGACTCGTACGCGGTTGATCTGAATTATTCACATTACCACTAATATTGAATGACAAAGTAGTCGTTTTAGTGACATCCATATCCAAGTTTGTACGATAGTTAAACCGACGGTACTGATAGCTTAAATTATAAGGAAGATCAAACTCACTAAAAAGTCCTCCTTGCGTATAAGCACCTGCAGAGATGAAATAACGTACTTTATCTGTTCCTCCCGAGATGTTCAGATTATGCTGGCTCTGAAGCGTAGAGCTTTTCATAATATAGTCAGCCCATTGTATATTTGGGAAACGAATAGGATCGGAACCATCTGCAAATTTTTGAATCACGCCATCACTAAATAAGGCAGATTTGCCATCACCGGACATCATTTGATTATGAAAACGGGCATAGTCATAGGAACTTGCCTGTTCTACCATTTTTGTAGGCATCAATACAGAAGCAGAAGTAGTAAACGAAATTTTCGCCTTTCCTTCCTTTCCTCGTTTAGTTGTAATCAAAATGACCCCATTTGCTCCACGAATACCAAATACGGCTGTTGCCGAAGCATCTTTCAAGATAGAAATGGATTCAATTTCATTCGGGTCGATATCACTCATACTTTCACGATCCACACCGTCTACCTGAATTAACGGTGAAGAATTTTCCCAAGTAGCTTTACCACGAATAAAAATTTCAGCGGCATCCGCTCCCGGCTCACCGGAATATTGTACGGTAGTCAAACCTGTCATCTGCCCTCCTAATACATTGGAAACCGAACCTACAGATACACGGGTCAATTCTTCTCCCTTCACACTAGCGATAGCTCCTGTCATGGTCACTTTCTTCTGCGTACCATAAGCTACGATTTCCACCTCTTCAAGTGCTGTCACATCCTCTACCAGAATGACTTTCATGTCATTTTTCGCTACTACTTTTTTATCGGTATAACCTATAAAAGATACTTTCAATTTCGCACCGGGACGTACATTTATTCTAAATACACCGTCAATATCGGTAATTGTACCATTAGATGTTCCTTCCGCAAGTACACTTGCTCCAATTATCGGTTCGCCTTGGCTATCTACTACTGTTCCTTTTATAGTACTTTGCTGCTGTACAACTTCGATGGCTGCCGAGGCTGTTTGCAATCCCCATGCAGGTGCAAAAGTTGCTATAGTGAAAAACAGAGCGACAGGTAAGGTTGTCCCCTTTATAAAGTTTTTCTTATTCATATATGTATATGTTCATGATATAAGTATAATTTTAACGGACTTTATATACCGTCATTATTTTAGAATGCAAGCATCATACGGAAATAACCGGCACGCGAATCACGTTCACAAATTATGTGATATCTTCCCCCAGCCATACCGTGTGTCCATTGGTTGGCTGGAGAACGCTGTGTGCTACTCCAATAGTGTCCACTGTTAGTTCCTGACTCGACAGAGGTCATCTCATCACCATTTACATTCTTGAGACAACGGTTAATAACACTCAAATTCTTAGCGACTGTATCCCAACACATTATAGAGGGCAAATACCAAGGAGTCACATTTGCCGGAATAGCTTCCGCTTCACGATAAGCCTTGATATACGCATAAGCATGGTCGCAAGTAGAAGGACTACCCATACCTTCGTAACACATAGTAAGTAACTGTGTATTATTGTATCCCATTAGTGCTGGGAAAACCAATGAAGCATCATTCTTGTTAACATCCTTCTCTGTGTTACAACCTACAAACTTGTTTGCCCAATTCTCATCTGAAGTAAACCAGTCTGAATAATAACCGGACTTACTTGAATGGAACATTTTCAAAGCAACATCATTTTGTTCACTATCTTTTACCACAGAATTCTTAATAGATAGCACTATACCGTGCGTACATGCAGGGAAATCGCGACGCAAAGCATCAACTTCTGCTGAATAGAGTTCAGTATGTGTTACACTGGGTTGTGAATTTCCTACATAACATACAATACCAATCACATTCTCCGGCACCGTTTCCGCATCTACTGAAACTATTTTTCCATCTGCACAAAAATAGTCTCCTACCTGCAAAGTATGGTTGATTTTACTTTTATCTTCGATGGTATACATTTTCGCCGTTCCTCCTTCCAGCGTACCTTTAGCTTCATATTCCATCTCACTTACTCCAGAATAAGTACCCTTAATTGAGAATTCCTTCTTCGGATTAACCAAGAAACGGTATGTATCCGTACTTTCCTGATAATAAGGAGTTGCTTGAGTATTGTTCACTGTAAACGAACCGGCTGTTAATGGTAACAAATAATCATCTATACCGCCATTTGTAAAGCTATAGGTCAAATTAGGCATCTTCACTACCGCAAGAGCCATCCGATGTTGCATAGTAAAAGCGATCTGTCCTTTCAAACGATCCCCCTGAACACTACCCGTACTCGTCATCAAATCATATTGTGTATAATTTCCTTCATTTTGTTCACTGCCTATTTTCCAATTGTTGACGTATGTTTCAAAAGGATCCACCTTCGTCGGATCAAAAGTCACATTCGCATTATACGGATAGTATGCATAAAAAGTCATCCGCTGAAATTGTGAACCTTTGTATTCAATAGGATCCCCTCCATCAGTCAATTCCCAATAGCCATCTGTCAGTGTGAATTTCCGATTCTTGATATCCTCTACCACCGTTTCTCCTCTTACCGCAAATATACCGATAGCATCTCCGTTAGAAAATCGGGTAGTATATCCATTCTCTGTAGCACGTGTCTTACCACTTTCGTCCATAAATCCTTCATCAGACACACTAATCTGAAATCCCTGCAAAGAATCCGGTGTTTCTCCGGTGAGTTCTTCATTTTGCGAGCAAGACGCAACTATGGCTGCGCCAGCCAGAAAAAGCATTGATATATAATTATATATTTTCATAAATCTCATGTTTATATTTTTAGCATTTTTATCTATATTAGATTGGTAAACAGATCACTTCACAACAGGCTGTGGAGTTACGGTTTCTTCTGTAATATTCCAACTAGGATTAGTTATCTCTGTTCCAGTTTCAGCTATACTCGGGTCGGATGTTATAGGATCGTGGTTTTCATCCTCCCATCCTATTATTTGCGTTTGTTCTGTAATTGTCAACACATAATTATTGTCCTCGTATTTATTTGTCTTGATGATGTAATTATAAGAAAATCCTGATTTCAATTCTGTCAAGTTAGCAAACTCGGCTTCATAAAGATAACCGTTCATTCTAGCTTGGATAGTTACTTTGCCTTGCACCTTCTGTGGCAGTAAAATAGCTTGTACTGTATAATTATCCTGCTCTCCTATTTTATCCCAATAAATATCATCTTTATCCGTAACAGGGTCTTCACTGACTGTTGTCTCCCCTGTTTTAGGATTAAATGTACCATTATTCTTAAGCCCAATAAGATAACAAGTTATATCTGCCAAGTCCACACCTTCGCCAGCTTGAAACTCCAATCTAATACGACTCATCACATGATTGAATGCTAATGTCACGTTCGGGGTTTGTGATGTAGCCTTCCCTTTGGCAAAAAGAAAATCTATCTTCGCACGTTCTTCTGCTGTAGCTTGATTTTCACTAGCTGTAGTCACTTCTAATGCAGGTTGTTCTTCACCTGATGTACCAGAAAATGGAGCGTATGCCACTACATCATACTCTCCGGAACCTAATACCCAAATTTCTTCTGCATTTCCTCCTTTTGCTGCAAAAAGACCATTGCCCTTGTATTTGTAATGAATATTCACTTGTTCCGTACCACAAGTGATTCCTACCGAGTCTTCTGCCTCCCAGTTTGTTTCCGTAGCTCTTGTAACAAGATTGCTAGCCTCATGATTGTTTATTACTGCACTAAAAGAAACTTTCGCTCCCGTATCACCGGTAAACTGAATATCAGTTTCTTTAATATCGTTGCTACATCCTGCTAAAAGTAGTAAGGCAACAGCAGTTGTGACATAGTTTTTTTTCATACCATGTTTTTTAAAGTTAAACATATTTTTGTTGATTAGTAAAATCGTCGTAAAGTAAAAAAGACAATGGCTGCATTCTTTTCCAACCAGCAATTGAAATAAATGAAGCCTTTTTTTTGTTGTTTTCCATATTCATTAGTTATATCTGTTAAGTTAAACAAAAGTTAGATTCTCTTTTTAAACATAACTTTTCACACTCTACCTGTGAAAAAGTGTTGCAAACATAACGACTTAATCAAGATATAGCAATGCAGAATCGTACAAATGCATGGAAAATACCGTCTTTTGCACGATATTCCATGCTGTGGGAGCGATTTTCGATTAGTCCCTAATGACTATGAACCTTTTTGTTTCTATTTTATTGTATGGAAAATAGTAATTTATAAACCTAAAAATGATATGGCGAATTTTTCAATTGTAGTTGTTCCAACTAAAAAATTATCAAATGGCAGACATCGAATAAGGATAGCCGTAGCACATCATTCTCAAACCAGATATATATCTACCCAATTTACTTTGGATTCTGCCAGTCAACTAAAAAATGGTCGAGTAGTAAGGCATGAGAATGCAGCGAATATGAATGCTTGTCTTCGGAAACTAATCAATGAGTATGAAGAAATTATTACATCGATCAGCTATTTACCAGCAATTTCATGTACCGAGCTTATACGTATAATTACTTATGAACAAAAGAAAAAAGGTATAACCTTTCAAGCTGTTGCAAAAGAATACATGAATTTCATGAAAGGAGAAGAGCGGGAGAAATCTTATAAACTTTATAAGATAGCTTCCGAAAGATTAGTCAAATATATGAAAGGGGATTTTCCTTTAATTCAATTGACACCTATACATATCCAAGAATTTGCCAAAGTTCTTCACGAGGAGAATCTGGCAGATACAACTATCAGAATATATCTGACTTTGATAAAGGTGATATTAAATTATGCCGGTAAGATGAATTATGTATCTTACTCCATTCATCCTTTTGTCCTCTTTAAGATGCCGGCAAGTAATGTGCGGGAACTTGATTTGTCAATAG
>ERZ1504850.546-NODE-546-length-14018-cov-3.573802_pt1 | contig 14018 bp, 8 predicted proteins | sample MGYA00572094_ERZ1504850 | MGnify/ENA primary metagenome ERZ1504850 (study PRJEB39906, sample SAMEA3182091) | gut metagenome | biome: human; feature: gut; material: Stool; isolation source: human stools | place: Canada | collected 2013-03-11 ...
CTATTCGTCGGCAGCGTCAGATGTGTATAAGAGACAGGTGCCAATACCTCTTTTTCTTCAATCGAGGTGAATTCATCATTGATAAATTGCCAGAGTCGCTGGAAGCGGTCGAGAATATAATCTATTGCTTCTCGCTTTGTGGACTCGTCTGTCAACAGTTCGTTGGCGAAGTCAATGAACTGGAATTCCATCCGGGTGATTTTCTCGTGTGCCTGTTCTATATCGCGGTTGAACAGGTTGGCTGCAATTTCTTCCAGATGATTGGTTGTGCCTGCCGTTGCGGACAGGACTACAATCTTCGGTGTGGACTCTGAAATGAGTTCCGCTACGTGTTTCATTCTCTCTACTGTGCCGACGGAAGTACCGCCGAATTTGTAAACTTTCATTTTTAATTCGTTTTTAATTATTCTTTCTTTGTTGCCGGATGAAGCCTCTGTATTCCTTTTCGTTTTAGAAGGCTCATGCCCAAAATGGAAGGGTGAGTTTCTTTTTCTGTTCTCTTACAATGTCTCTGAGGATACATTGTAAGGCGTTTTTCTACTTCTCCGTAGCCTTATGTACAGTCCCTTCACTTATAAAAGTTCAAAAGACATGCCGTTTGTTTCCCGGAAAACGTTTATATTTGCACATCCCCTGTTTTTACCATTTATTACTTTAAACTTATCCGAGAAATATGAGCAAGATTTTAGTCGTTGACGATGAAGTACAGATTCGTACCCTTTTGTCGCGTATGTTGGAGTTGGAAGGATATGAAGTAGGCCAGGCCGGTGATTGCAGGACTGCTTTGAAGCAGTTGGAATTTCAGAGTCCGGATGTAGTCTTGTGCGATGTGTTCCTTCCTGACGGTAATGGGGTAGACCTTGTGGCGTCTATCAAGAAAACAGCCCCTAACGTCGAGATAATCCTATTGACAGCGCATGGCAATATCCCGGACGGGGTACAGGCCATTAAGAACGGCGCTTTCGATTATATTACCAAAGGTGATGATAACAATAAGATTATACCGCTTGTCAGCCGAGCCGTAGAGAAAGCGCGTATGAACGTCCGTTTGGAGAAGTTGGAAAAGAAAGTAAGGCAGACGTATTCGTTCGATTCAGTTTTGGGTGATTCGAAAGCATTGAAAGAGGCTGTTTCACTGGCACAGAAGGTATCGGGAACGGATGTGCCCGTATTACTGACGGGTGAAACAGGTACGGGAAAAGAGGTCTTTGCACAAGCCATACATTATAATAGTAAACGTGCCGGACAGAGTTTCGTTGCTGTCAATTGCTCTTCTTTCAGTAAGGAGTTGCTGGAAAGTGAAATGTTCGGTCATAAAGCCGGTTCGTTTACCGGTGCGTTGAAAGACAAGAAAGGGCTGTTTGAGGAAGCTAATAACGGTACTATCTTTTTGGATGAGATCGGTGAAATGGCTTTTGAGTTGCAGGCTAAACTTTTGCGTATCCTCGAAACGGGTGAATATATAAAGATTGGAGATACCAAGCCTACTCATGTGAATGTGCGTATTATTGCTGCGACCAACCGTAATTTGCCGGAAGAGATTGCCGCGGGACGCTTCCGCGAGGATTTGTTCTACAGGCTCTCCGTATTCCAAATACATCTGCCGCCCTTGCGTGAACGGGCGGGCGATGTGCGTATTCTGGCAAAAGCCTTTGTAAAGGACTTCTCCGGTCGGTTGGCGCGTCCCGTTACGGAAATAACGTCCGCTTTTTTCGAAGCCCTTGAGCAACAACCCTGGAAAGGCAATATCCGGGAATTGCGTAATGTGATAGAGCGCAGTCTGATTGTTTGCGAGGGTGAAGGGTTGGATGTTGCCGACCTGCCGCTCGATATACAGAACGCACATTACGAACAATCCGATGAAACCAGCCCCGGCAGTTTTGAACTTTCGGCTATGGAGCGTAGGCATATAGCTCGTGTGCTGGAGTATACAAAAGGTAATAAGACGGAAGCTGCCCGCCTGCTCAAAATCGGATTGACCACGCTCTACCGGAAAATAGAGGAGTACGGGATATAATATATTCTTTCCAATGGCCTGTTTCAAGGGATAGGCAGCTCACCGGAAGTTTCGCCGGTTGAAACCAATAGTTTCGCTTACTGAAACTCTTAGTATCCTTGTACGAAACTACTGGTTCCAACCGTTGGAACTACTAGTTCCAAGCATTGAAACTGACAGTTCCAACGGATGTTCTTCGAATTGCACCATGATTCTTTTCTATTTTGATAGGCACCCTTTCATTTTGGAAGGGTGCTTTCTTATTTTGTACTTCCCTGTTTCTTTTTTATTCCTTTAGCAATCAGTGCCTTATCTTTCAGGCTTCTCTTTTGGCACGCATTTGGCAATTATAAGGACGGTAAAACATGAATATTAATTTAACAAAGTAAAAACATGGGAATAACGATTTCATTTATTTTCTGCCTGTTGAGCGGATTTCTCGCTTTCTGGCTATTCTGGAAATGTGTGGATTGGTTTGAGAAGATTTAAAGAGGGGGAGAAAAGATTATGTACACAGTATTATTTGTATTAGGTGTTGCAGTGTTCGGGTACTTGATGTATGTTCTGGTGAAACCCGAAAAGTTCTAAAAGATTAAGGAAATGAATACGGAAATTTTAGGTGTAGTTTTACAGATTTTCCTGTTGGTGGTGATTTCTTATCCGCTGGGAAAATATATTGCGAAGGTTTATAAAGGAGAGAAGACATGGTCGGACTTTATGAAACCGGTAGAGAGATTGATCTTTAAGGTAGCAGGCGTTAATCCCAATGAAGAAATGAACTGGAAGCAGTTCCTCAAGGCGCTGCTGATATTGAATGCTTTCTGGTTTGTTTGGGGAATGGTGCTGTTGGTCAGTCAAGGGTGGCTGCCGTTGAATCCTGACGGCAATGGTCCGCAAACTCCCGATCAGGCATTCAACACCTGCATCAGTTTTATGGTGAACTGTAACTTGCAGCATTATTCCGGTGAGAGCGGACTGACGTATTTCACCCAGTTGTTCGTCATCATGCTCTTTCAGTTTATTACCGCAGCGACAGGTATGGCGGCTATGGCGGGCATTATGAAGTCCATCAGCCGTAAAACAACGAATACAATCGGCAACTTCTGGAACTTTCTTGTATTGAGTTGTACGCGTATTCTTTTGCCGCTTTCCCTGATTGTCGGCTTTATCCTTATTACACAAGGCACTCCGATGGGCTTTGACGGTAAGATGGAAGTGACTACGCTTGAAGGACAAGAGCAAATGGTTTCACAGGGGCCTGTGGCAGCTATCGTTCCTATCAAGCAGTTGGGTACGAACGGTGGCGGTTACTTTGGCGTAAATTCGTCTCATCCGTTGGAAAATCCTACCTACCTGTCCAATATAGTTGAGTGCTGGTCTATCCTGATTATACCTATGGCAATGGTTTTTGCGCTGGGCTTTTATACAAAACGCATGAAACTGGCTTATAGCATTTACGGCGTAATGCTCTGTGCCTATTTGGCGGGTGTCGGCATCAATGTTTATCAGGAGATGAACGGTAATCCGCGTATTGATGATATGGGCATTGCACAGGACAATGGGGCTATGGAAGGCAAGGAAATCCGTTTGGGAGCAGGCGCCACTGCATTATGGAGCATCACGACTACGGTTACTTCCAACGGTTCCGTCAATGGCATGCACGATTCTACGATGCCCCTGTCCGGGATGATGGAGATGCTGAACATGCAGATAAATACTTGGTTCGGCGGTGTCGGTGTAGGATGGATGAACTATTATACATTTATCATTATCGCAGTCTTTATCAGCGGACTGATGGTAGGACGTACACCGGAGTTTCTCGGAAAGAAAGTGGAAGCCCGGGAGATGAAAATAGCGACAATCGTTGCGCTGCTCCATCCGTTTGTGATATTGGTAGGTACGGCTTTGTCTTGTTACCTCTTTGCGCATCATCCAGAGTTTGTGGAGAGTGAGGGCGGTTGGCTGAATAATCCAGGTTTCCATGGGTTGAGCGAGCAATTCTATGAATTTACTTCGTGCGCTGCCAACAACGGTTCCGGTTTCGAAGGTTTGGGCGACAACACTTATTTTTGGAACTATGCCTGCGGTTGGGTACTTATTCTGAGTCGTTTTCTTCCTATTGTAGGGCAGGTTGCCATTGCAGGTCTGTTGGCGCAGAAGAGGTTTGTTCCCGAAAGTGCCGGTACGCTGAAAACCGATACGTTCACCTTTGCCGTAATGACTTTTGCCGTAATCTTTATCGTGGCAGCTCTGTCTTTCTTCCCGGCACATGCGTTGAGCACTATTGCCGAACACTTCAGTTTGTAACGAGATAAGAATAATTAGATATGTTTATGAAGGATAAAAAATCAGCTTCTTTGTTTCAAAAGGAGCAAGTAATGGAAAGTTTGAAACAGTCATTCGTGAAGTTGAATCCGCGGGTGATGATAAAGAATCCGATAATGTTCACTGTGGAGCTGGTGACACTGGTGATGCTGGTAGTCTGTATCCTCTCTTTAGGGACATCGGAATACGGGACGTTCGGTTATAACTTCCTGGTGTTTGTGATATTGTTTGTAACTTTGTTGTTTGCCAACTTTGCCGAGGCCATTGCCGAAGCCCGCGGCAAGGCACAAGCGGACAGCCTGCGTAAGACGCGTGAGGAAACTCCCGCCAAGGTTCTGGTGGAAGGCAAGTTACGTACTGTCAGCAGCGCACGTCTCAAGAAGGGAGATTTCTTTGTTTGCGAAGACGGCGATACGATTCCTGCCGATGGTGAGATTGTGGAAGGACTGGCTTCTATTGACGAGAGTGCCATTACCGGTGAATCTGCTCCGGTAATTCGTGAGGCGGGTGGTGATAAAAGCTCCGTTACCGGCGGCACGAAAGTTCTGTCGGATAAGATAAAGGTGTTGGTTACGCAGCAACCGGGCGAGAGTTTCCTCGACAAGATGATTGCGCTGGTAGAGGGGGCTACCCGGAAGAAAACCCCGAACGAAATAGCGCTGACTATCTTATTGGCCGGTTTTACGTTAGTGTTCGTAATCGTATGTATTACGTTGATTCCGATGGCGGACTATACCAATATCGACCATCCGGGTACATATATCTCTATTGCGGCCATTCTCTCATTATTTGTCTGCCTGATACCGACCACCATTGGCGGCTTGCTTTCGGCAATCGGTATTGCCGGTATGGATCGTGCTCTGCGTGCCAATGTAATTACAAAATCGGGCAAAGCCGTTGAAACTGCCGGTGACATTGATACATTGTTGCTGGACAAGACCGGTACAATCACTATCGGTAATCGTAAGGCTACCAAGTTTCATCCGGCTCCGGGCATTGATGAAAAGGTGTTTGTGGAGGCCTGCCTGCTGTCCTCGCTCTCCGATGAAACCCCGGAAGGAAAGTCTATCATTGAGTTGGGGCGTGAGAACGGACATCGTATGCGCGACCTCAATACTGCGGGTGCTCACATGATTAAGTTTACGGCCGAAACCAAATGTTCCGGTGTCGACCTGCAAGACGGTACACAAATCCGTAAAGGTGCGTTCGATGCTATTCGTCGGATTGTGGAAAGCGCAGGGAATAAATTCCCGAAAGAAGTGGAAGAGGTGATTGCTGCCATTTCGGGCAATGGCGGTACTCCGCTGGTAGTATGTGTCAATAACGCGGTACTGGGAGTCATAGAATTACAGGATATCATCAAACCGGGCATTCAGGAACGCTTTGAACGTCTTCGTAAAATGGGGGTGAAGACGGTTATGGTAACCGGTGACAACCCGTTGACCGCCAAATATATTGCCGAAAAGGCCGGTGTGGATGATTTCATTGCCGAAGCAAAGCCGGAGGATAAAATGGAGTATATCAAGAAAGAACAGCAAGCCGGTAAACTGGTTGCCATGATGGGAGACGGAACCAATGATGCCCCCGCACTGGCGCAGGCAAATGTGGGTGTTGCCATGAATAGCGGCACGCAGGCTGCAAAGGAAGCCGGCAATATGGTAGACCTTGACAATGATCCGACCAAGTTGATTGAAATTGTGGAGATAGGCAAGCAGTTGTTGATGACGCGCGGCACGCTCACGACTTTCTCCATTGCGAATGATGTGGCCAAATACTTTGCTATTATTCCCGCACTGTTCATGGTTGCTATTCCTCAGTTGGCTCCGTTGAATATCATGGGGTTGCATAGCCCTGAAACGGCCATTCTTTCGGCTATCATCTTTAATGCTGTCATCATTCCCATACTGATACCGTTGGCATTGAGAGGCGTTCAATACAAACCGATTGGCGCAAGTGCGTTGCTACGCCGTAACTTGCTGATTTATGGTTTGGGTGGTGTCATAGCACCGTTCATAGGTATTAAGTTAATAGATATGTTTGTCAGTTTGTTTTTTTAATTTAAAATAGAAAGAAAATGAAAACTCTTGGGAAATCAGTTAAAATAACCATCGCTTTCTGCGTATTCTTTTCTGTGTTCTATATCCTTGTCTTGTGGATATTCGCACAATTTGCAGGGCCGAATAAAGGTAATGCCGAAGTATTGACCTTGAACGGCAAGGCAGTGGGCGCTGCCAACGTGGGGCAGATGTTTACGGAGGACATTTATTTTTGGGGACGGCCTTCTTGTGCCGGTGACGGTTATGATGCAAGCAGTTCGGCAGGTAGCAATAAAGGTCCTACAAACGAAGAATACCTTGCGGAAGTGGAAGCGCGTATAGATACATTCTTGTTACATCATCCTTATTTGCAACGTAAAGAAGTTCCTGCCGAAATGGTAACGGCCAGCGCTTCGGGGCTTGATCCCGATATTACGCCTGCCAGTGCTTATGTACAGGTAAAGCGTGTGGCTGAGGCAAGGGGAATGGATGAGGCTACTGTCCGGGGCATCGTTGACAAGACTGTTGAAAAACCGTTGCTGGGATTGTTCGGTACGGCGAAAGTGAATGTGTTGAAGCTGAATATTGCATTGGAAAAAATAAATGGAAAATAATGAAAGATATGAATTGTGTAAAAGTAACAGTAATAGGCATTATCGCCGCTTGGGCAGTAAGTTTTATGGGAGTGGCCAAGGTACAGGCACAGGAATTTAAGGTACAGGGTGATTTGGTCAGTTCTTATGTGTGGCGTGGCTTTTATCAAACCGGGGTTAGTTTCCAGCCGACTTTAGGCTTTGGGATAGGTGGCTTTTCGTTGACGGCATGGGGCTCTACCGATTTCGACGGAACAAGCTCCTCGGACGGTGAGGCTGCCAAAGAAATAGATTTGACGGCAGCTTATACGTTCGGCGATTCCGGTTTGACCTTGTCGGCCGCCAGTCTTTGGTGGGCAGGTCAGGGAAGCAATAAGTATTTTAACTTCAAAAGCCATGAGACGGCCCATCATTTTGAAGCAGGGCTTGCCTATACACTGCCGTTGGAGAAGTTCCCGCTGTCAATAGCCTGGTACACGATGTTTGCCGGTGCGGATAAGAATGAGAAAGGAAAGCAGAATTATTCTTCTAGAGTTGAACTATCCGTTCAGTATCAAATCCGTCGATTTGAATGCCACTTGCGGTTTTTTGCCTTACGAAGCCGGCGTGGGTGTTTACGGAGTACCGAACAGTGGCTTCGCCGTAACCAATCTGGCACTGAAAGCCACGAAGGATATAAAGGTGACGGATAAATTCGCGATACCGATATTTGCGCAGGCTATTTGGAATCCCTGTATGGAAGATGCGCATCTGGTGTTTGGTATAACTCTGAAGCCATGAGCAGCAGGGAAGAGAGTGTACAACATTTCCTCGACTTAATTAAGAAATCACGTCGCGGTAAGTTTAAGGTCTACATCGGCATGATTGCCGGTGTAGGCAAAACTTATCGTATGCTTCAGGAAGCCCATGACTTGCTGGATAATGGGGTAGACGTGAATATAGGCTATGTGGAAACGCATGGACGTGCCGGTACGGAGGCGGTGTTGGCAGGACTGCCCGTAATTCCCCGGCGTAAGATATTCTATAAGGGTAAGGAACTTGAGGAAATGGACCTTGACACCATCATCCGTATCCATCCGGAAATTGTTATTGTGGACGAGTTGGCGCATACCAATGTAGAAGGCAGTAGGAATGAAAAGCGTTGGCAGGATGTAATGGATTTGTTGGATGAGGGCATCAATGTTATATCCGCTGTCAACATACAACATATCGAGAATATTAATGAAGAGGTGCAAGGTATTTCCGGTATCGAGGTAAAGGAACGCATTCCCGACAGTGTGCTGGAAGAAGCGGATGAAGTGGTTAATATCGACCTGACGGCGGAAGAACTGATAACCCGTCTGAAAGCCGGTAAGATATACAGGCCGGATAAAGTAGCCATTGCTTTGAATAACTTCTTCAAGACGGAAAATATCCTGCAACTGCGCGAACTGGCTCTGAAAGAGGTGGCGTTAAGGGTAGAAAAGAAAGTGGAGAATGAAGTGGTGGTTTCCAGTGTCGGTGTACGGCATGAGAAGTTTATGGCGTGCATCAGTAGCCACGAGAAAACTCCGCGTCGTATCATCCGTAAGGCGGCACGATTGGCAACCCGTTATAATACATCATTCGTAGCCCTTTATGTGCAGACACCCCGGGAGAGCGCCGACCGTATTACCCTTGCGAACCAACGGCACCTGCTAAATCATTTCAAACTGGTGACTGAGTTGGGAGGAGAAGTCATGCAGGTGCAGTCCAAAGATGTGCTGGGCAGTATTGTTACGGCTTGCAGGGAGAAACAGATAACGACCGTTTGTATGGGAAGCCCCTCGTTCGCTTTGCCGCAATCCTTGTTTATGGTACTGAAATATAGAAAATTTGTGAATGAACTGGCGCAAGCAAACATAGATTTGATTATACTTGCATAAAAATTAATTCTTGAGCATTATGAATATTCGTACTAAATTGATACTCAGTGTAGGTATCCTTGCAGGCATGATAATCCTGTTGGTAGCCCTTTCTGTTGTGAATCTTCAGATATTGACGGCTACGGAGCCGGACAGCCCTGCTGCCATACCCGGTTTGCAACGTGCTTTGTTGTGGGTTTCTGTTACGGGTGGCATTTGTATCCTTGCCAGTATTGTGTTGTTGGTATGGTTGCCCCGTTCTATCAACAAACCTATTAGGGAACTGATGCAGGGCATTCTCGAAATAGCCAACCATAACTATGAAAAGCGTCTTGATATGAGTGAACACGAAGAGTTTCGCGAAGTGGCCGATAGCTTTAACAGCATGGCGGAACGCCTTACGGAATACCGTACCAGTACGCTGAATGATATTCTATCTGCCAAGAAGTTTCTGGAAGCTATTGTAAACAGTATCCATGAACCCATTATCGGCTTAAACCGCAAGCACGAAATCCTTTTTATCAATAAGGAAGCGCTGACTGTGCTGAATTTGAAGCGCGAGGATGTTATACGCCGTTCTGCCGAGGAGTTGTCACTGAAAAATGACCTGCTCCGGCGATTGGTGAGGGAATTAATCAATCCGGGTGAAAAGAAAGAACCATTGAAGATTTATGCAGATAATAAGGAAAGCTATTTCCAGGCATCCTATATTACCATAATGAATACGGATGCCGATACGGACGAATCCCATAACCTGGGGGATGTTATCCTATTAAAGAATATCACCGAATTTAAGGAATTGGATACGGCTAAAACCACCTTTATATCTACGATCTCGCATGAGTTGAAAACCCCTATTTCTGCAATCTTGATGAGTTTGCAGCTTTTGGAAGATAATCGTGTGGGTGCTTTGAATGAGGAGCAGGAACAACTTTCAAAAAGTATCAGGGAGAATGCCGATCGTCTGCTGGGGATTACAGGCGAACTTCTTAATATGACACAGGTGGAAGCCGGTAAGTTACAGATGATACCGAAGATAACGAAACCCATCGAACTGATAGAATATGCTATCAAAGCAAACCAAGTACAGGCTGATAAGTTCAACATTCAGATTGAAGTGGAATATCCGGAAGAGAAAATGCCGAAGTTGTTTGTGGATAGCGAGAAGGTAGCATGGGTGCTCACTAACCTGTTGAGTAACGCCATTCGTTATTCCAAGGAAAACGGTCGCGTTATTATCGGCGCAAAGCAGGAAGGTAATTTTGTGGAGCTTTATGTGCAGGATTTTGGTAAGGGCATTGACCCGCGTTATCATCAGAGTATCTTTGACCGCTATTTTCGCGTCCCCGGTACGAAAGTACAGGGAAGCGGATTGGGACTTTCCATTTCCAAAGATTTTATAGAAGCTCATGGCGGCACGCTGACTGTTCAGAGTGAATTAGGTATAGGTAGCCGCTTTGCAATTCGGTTGAAAGCGTAATAGGTTTGTGATATTCCTGTCTCTTGAATATTTATGGCTTGAAGCCACTTTTCTTCAGGCCTGTTAGGGTACTTTGGCTTTACTTTCTGCGGTATTGTTGCGGCGACATTCCTGTCTGTTTCTTAAAGAAAGTACCGAAGTAGGATGCGTTTGGGAAATTAAAGAAATCCGAAATTTCCTGAACATTCTTTTGTGTGTTCTTGAGTAGTGAAATACTTTTGCGTATGATGGACTTAAAGACCAGCTCTTGTACCGTATACCCACAAATAGACTTAGACAGGGCTGAAAGATATTTGGGAGATAAGCATAGTTTGTCCGCGTAAAAGTCCACTCCCCGCTCTTTTGTATAGTATTGTTCTATCAACTGTATCAGACGGATAAAAATGTCATGTTTGTGGCTCACAGACGCTTTTTCCGCAATGAGTTTACGGGTATAGACAGAACAGAGTCTGTATGTTAATGCCAACAAGAGCAGTTTTTGTTCGTACCGATTGAATGTGTTTTCTTCTATGTTCAGCGTATTGTCCAGTAACGACAGGTATTTCAGAACTTCTTCTTCCTCTCCGGTATTCCAGACATAACATGGTTCGGTGGCAAGATGTGAATATAGGTTCATGGATACTACCGAATTTCCTATAATATCCCGTATGGGATCAGTCTGATAAATAAAGATAAATACCTCTACATCAGCGGATGAATATAATACCTGAAACAGGGAGTCTTTCGGGAGAAAGAGTGTGTCGCCGGCTTTAGCAGAAAATGATTTCTGGTTAAGGATAAAAGTAAAGCTTCCTTGTCTGCAGATTACCAGCCCTACTCCGTCTATCATAAATGGTTCTTTTAAGACGGTTGGGAAAGAGGAGAGTACACCTTCCGAACTGCAGATTTGTTGCTTGTTCAATAGCGCATTGTCAAGGCGCGATAAACGTTCTTGCCGGGTATCCATGACATTAGGGATTACAGTTGTATAAAAAAACTGTGCTAAGTTAATAATTTCCGTTTAGGATAGGGTAGTATTACAACAAATATCATGCAAAACAAACACGCATATAATGTCCAACCTGCCATTTCCTTGACTGCTGATAAAGTGGCTTGCACTTGAATACGTCCTTTTGTAGATATGGCTGCCATGTTAACGGCTTCTTGCTTGCTTTTTCCTTGATATTGCATCCCTTGTACGGTTTGTGTGAATGAGGCGGATGCTTCGGGATGCATCATATCTACATTTTGGGCATAACGGGTAATGTAGTGTTGTTGCCGTTCTTGCAACACATTACTATATAGGGCAGTTCCTATGCTGGGAGCGAGTACCATACGCACAGTGAGCATCGTACAAATCCATGAGGACAGGTATTTGTAGGGCATACGCTGGGTAGCAAAAGTCGGTATCAATGAATACAAGAGCATCATTCCAGTGGAACGAATGATAATGGGATATTTCATCCGTTCGTATAAACCGGCACCTTGAACCTCGAAGTACATGAACATGGCGGATAGTCCTAAAAATAAGAATCCTGCGGCAAAGAGGTATTTAAAGTGCACTCCTTTTACACTGAGCCAGATAGTTGCAATGCCACCGATAAAATAGCCCAACATAGACCAGTTGCCCAATGTTGCGTTTTGATAGTTGTCCAGCTTCATTCCTATTCCCGTAAATACATTGACGAACATTGAACTGGAGTTCAGCACCATTAACAGAAAGTAGAACAGGAATCCGAAGCGGATAGTACGCAGCTTGAGGACATCGAATTGATAGTAGGGATTGCGCAGGGTTACTTCTATGTAGACAAATAGGATGCCTGCAACCACAGCGCCGACCGTAGCCCATTGGATTGTAGGATCGTCATACCAGTCGAGTACTTTGCCATAAGTAAGCACATAAGTGATGCACGTCAGTGTGATACAGAAGATGGAAGCGTTGCCAAATTGTTTGAAGTTGATAGGGAAACGACGGGTGGTATACTTATGATAAGGCATCGTGACGAATGTAATAAGGATGCAGAGTAACAGCAACCCCATCATGAAGTAATAAACATGCTGCCATTCGTATTCGTAGGTAAGCCATGCGGTAAGCGATGTACCCAACTGTCCCAATACCATAAAAAACAGATAAATGGCAGGTTGCGCAGCACTCCGCTCAATATCCAATTTATCCCATCCTTCGCCGGTGAGGGGCTCGTTGCCGGGAGTAATCTTTTCGGTTGCTTCCACATGGCCGGCGTATTTGATGAGAGTAAACAGATTGACCATCATCAGCACCATACGCAAAAATCCCATGAACAGACTACACAGTGCCAGCAGGAATATACTGTCTGTCTTGGCACAGATGTAACTGAAGATATACATCAGTGAAAATCCGGCGATGCACATCATTTTCTCTCTGCGGATACATACCAGCCGGTACAGGAAAGGGCAGAATGCTGCCATGCCTATGGATGTGGCGAAATTGGCAAACTGGATGTGTTCAGATATGATACCCAGACCGCTCATCATCTCAGTGCCGCTGGCAGAGTAAGTTCCGCCTACTGTGAGAATGGGTAGGAAGAACATGAACAGGATGATAATTCCTATCGGTTTAGGCACCCAGTTATAGAAAGGATAGTTTTTGGGATATGCGGGCATTTCCTTAACAATTAACGATTGAAAATCAGAGTTTGGCTTTCACTATTACCATCATACCGGCAGCTAGTTTTTCGTTATCTTCTTTGGAAAGATTGGTGAAGTCGATGCGTACGGGTATGCGTTGTTGTATCTTAACGAAGTTGCCGGCAGAATTGTCAGTAGGAACCAATGAATATTTTGAGCCCGTTGCTCCAGAAATGGCGGTGATGGTACCTGTGAACTCTTTGTTGCTGATGGCGTCTACGGTGACAGATACCTTTTGCCCTATATGCAGGTTCTCCACTTGAGTCTCTTTGTAATTGGCAACGATCCACTTTTGGGTGTCAGGGAGTATGTAGGTAATAGTTTGTCCGGCTGTAATGAACTGTCCTTCTTCCAATGCCCGGCGGCCTAATTTCCCGTCACAGGGAGCCACTACTACAGTGTAGGAAAGATTCAAACGTGCCATCTCTAAAGCGGCTGTCGCGCGTTGGATGGCAGCTTCTGTACTTTCACGACGGTGTGATACTTCATTTACTCCAGATAAAGCGGCTTTTTGTTGGCGTTTTGTCGCTTCCAACTTTTTGCGGGTGGCTTCATATTCCGTTTCTATCTGTTCGAGCTGTATGGGAGTCGCTGCATTTCTTTGCACCAGGTTCTGGTAGCGTTGGCGGTCTTTCTCCAGTTTGGCAAGACGGATCTCAATTTCGGAGATGGAAGCGTCGTATACGGAAGCGGTGGTCTGTGTGGTTTGTAGTGTGGCTCCGATTACGGTAGCGCCGGCTTGTGCGTCTTTTAGTGCGGCTTCGGCTTCCATTACGCGTATCTTATATTCGCGGTCGTCCAATACAAGGAGCGTATCGCCTTTATGTATCTCTTGATGCTCGGTAAAATAAATCTTCTTGATATAGCCTGACGCGCGCAGGTTGATGGGAGATATGTACTGCTCTATCTGTGCGTCATTGCTGGTTTCTGTGCGATTGTAGCTGAGGAAGAGACAAGCAACCTCTATTATTCCCCAAACGACAATTGCCACTCCCAACAAGCTGACTACGATTTGCCAGCAGCGTAGTTTACGAAGTTTCTTAGCCTTTTCCTGATGTG
>ERZ1504850.610-NODE-610-length-12686-cov-3.545008_pt1 | contig 12686 bp, 8 predicted proteins | sample MGYA00572094_ERZ1504850 | MGnify/ENA primary metagenome ERZ1504850 (study PRJEB39906, sample SAMEA3182091) | gut metagenome | biome: human; feature: gut; material: Stool; isolation source: human stools | place: Canada | collected 2013-03-11 ...
GTGTGTATGTACAAGCAGCTATTACAGAAACAGGAGAAACCAAAACAGCCTTTATGCGTGAAGTTGCTGATGCGGCGCCTAAAGCTAAGGCGGCCAAAGCTGCATCCAAGTAAATAACTATGGTTCTATATAGCTCAGTCGGTAGAGCGCATTATATAATGAGGTCGGCGGTTCGAGTCCGCCTATAGAAACAAACTTTTGATGGATAGGGGCGAAACGATTCTGTAATAGTCGCGAATATTATGGAATTTTCTCGGAAGTACAACGGGATAGCCCCTTTGGATAAATTTATGAGCGTAAAGAATTTGTTTAAATTGGAGTCAGCTTCCATAACGGAGCAACCAGTCAAGATACCATTTGATTTTAACGAGAAAAAATCTATTCCGGCAGGAAAGGAAGTCGGGGATAGTATAGTCATATGTCCGATAACAGTTAGAACATGGTTTAAGTTGCGACCTCTTTTGCTTGAAATAGAACCGGCGGACCTTGATAAGATGATTGTCAAGTCTGATGAGCCGACTAGTGATTTTCCGGTTATGATGGATAAGTATGGAGAGTTGCTTCTTGATATTGTATGTTTGGGCATTCATAATAAGCCGTCGGAGCCACCGGCATGGTTTCGCAATGTTCTTATGGATAATTCCACATGGGAAGATATACGAATACTTCTCAATGCCATATTCTTTAGAATAGGTTACTTCCCTTTTTGCGACTCTATCACGATGCTTCAGAACGTGAGCCCATTGGGAGAGACGGAGATAATAGCCGCTCAGAAGAATCTGCAAAGTTGGCAGGATACAGTCAAGCAAGATTCTTAGTTATAGTGCATGATTCGTTAGGATTGACTTATAGGGAAACAATGGAAAGCAGTTATTCCTTGATTGAAATAATGATGCAGGAATATGCTTCTGTGATGAAAGAAAGAAACCGGACTGTTGATGAAGATGGAGAAACCGAAGGCGTGGATTATGAATGGGTTGAGTTACCTAGTTTTGATGATCCGACAAAAACAATTCGGATGAAGCGGTACTATGATATTGAAGGCGCAAAAGCGAAATAATGCCTGTTTTTATATATTACAATGTTGAAACATTGTTTCATGTCTTGTTTTAGAGGTTGATGCCCCATGTCTGTGAAGATATGGGGCTTTCTTATATTTTAAAAATAAATGAATTATGGGTATTCAGAATAAAGATGGTGCATTATATTTTGCTACAGGCATAGATAATACCGGACTTTATAAGAGCCGTCGGGAAGCTATTGGTATAATAAAGGCGATGGCTGATGAAATTACATCGTTTGATGTGTTCGGAGGTATCGGTATCAGTGCAGGGATAGCCTTTGCTCGTGCGGCCAAAGGAGCATACGATTTTGAAAAACGTTTTCAGAAAGCCATGCTTGAAGTTGCTACTCTTTCTAAAGAAGTAGACAGTAGTTTGACAGAATACATGAATCGTGTTATGGATATGATTCGTGATATTCCTATTGCCGGTGATGAAGCGGCTAAAGCATTGTATCAAATCGTGTCTGCCGGTCATGATGGAGCAAATGGTATGGAAATTTTAGAGGTGTCCGCTAAGGCGGCTACCGGCGGTCTGACTGAAACTGCAACGGCTGCTGATGCCATTACTACTATCTTGAATGCTTACGGTATGCAGGCAGATAAAGCAAAATCCGTGTCCGATAAGCTATTTACTACGGTTCGTTTAGGTAAGACCACGTTTGGGGAACTTGGCACAAGCATTGCCCAAGCAGCACCGATTGCTGCTTCATTTGGCATAAGCCTTGATGATGTACTGGCTGCTGTGGCTACTATAACTAAGCAAGGTGTACCGACATCGGAAGCCATGACAAAGATACGTGCTGCTATACTTGGTACAGCTAACCAACTCGGAGATGCAGCTTTCCAAGGTCGTACATTCCAAGAAGCATTACAGTTGATTTACGACAAAGCTGATGGTTCTGCAACCAAGATGAAAGAGTTGCTTGGTACTGATGAAGCATTGCAAGCTGCATTGGCTCTTACCGGAAAGAATGCCAAGGGAGCTTCTAAGGATTTGGTGGAGTTGGGAAATTCCGCTGGAGCTGCGGAAACTGCTTTTAAAAAGATGAATGATAGTACTGAAAATCAGTTGGTGCTTCTTCGTAATAATATAACTGCGGCACTCCGGCCAATGGGCGAGGAAATAATGAAGCAAGTTGCCGGTATCGCCGAAAGTTTTAATAATGCGTTTTCTAATGGGGATTTGGTAAACACATTATCTGCCTTGCAAGATTTGTTGGTAGTAGGTGCTACGGCGTGGGGAAGCTATCGTGTTGCGGTATTGCTCGCTGCGCAAGCTGAGTTGTATCAACAGGGATTGGCTAAAGGGTGGACCCTATCGATGCAACTTCAAGCAAACTGGCTTAATATAGTCAGCAAGGCAAAGGAAATACTTGCCATGAAAACAAAAGCATTGAATGCTATAATGGCTAAAAGTCCTTATATGCTTATTGCAACAGCTATAGCTGCTTTGGGATATGCCATATATAAGCATATAACATACGTTAGTGAAGCAGAGAAGGCAAATAGGAAATTAAATGAGTCTTATAACGAGTGCATAGCATTACAGTTGAAAGAGAAAAGAGCATTGGATGATGTATTTTCGGCATTGGATCGCGCTAAGGAAGGGACAGAAGAGAGAAGGAAAGTGATAAACCTGATAAACGGACAGTATGGAAGTTATCTTAGTAATATGCTTACTGAAAAATCCTCTGCAGAAGAAATTAAGAGTGCTTATGACCGTATAAATGCTTCATTGAAAGAAAAGATTGCCTTACAGATACAAAACCAAGCTACCGATGAAATCGCTACATCTGGAGTAAAGAAGCAGGCTGATGAGTTGGAGAATTTACGCAAGGGGCTTTCACAATATTCAAATAACGGTGGATTGGTAGAATTGACAGTTCAGAATATTGTAGATAAGGTGACAGAAGCTCAACGAGCCGGAACGGGAAACATGAAAGTTTTGTATGATACACAAAGAGAGCTGTTGAAAGGTATTGCCAGTGGCAATAGGCAGTTAAGTGATGAGGTTGTGAATGCTTTGGATGAATATATCAGAAGCGTTTATTCGACCGAATATAATATCTATCAAGTAAAAAAGAGATTTGCTCCGTTTATCAAAGGTTTGGCTTCTGTCAATACTGGTACAACCACTACGACTACTACGACAACCGGCACAACTGTGGTTAATACAGAACCGGATAAAAAAGATTATAAAGGCGATATTGAGAATGCAAAAAAAGAACAGGGAAAACTGTTTGAACAATTTTCAATGGATTTGCAACAGATGAGAATCGACGCAATGGAAGAAGGAGAAGAAAAGTATCAAGCTCAGCGCCGTTTGGATTTTCAGAAAGAGTTGTTTTCGATAAAAGAACATGGAGAAGCTTTGATAAAAGCTCAACAAGAAATCGAAAAAAGACAATGGGAGGAAAGGAATAAAGGTAAGAATAATGAAAAGGGAGTTTTCAAGCCTACAACTACATCCATAGAGCAGTTACCACAAGAGCAGCAAGACTTATTGAGTAATATGTATTCTGAAGCTCAAGTTAAGAATCTGATGAATGAAGAAAAAATACTCAAGGAAAAATACGATGCCCTTATTGCCCAACTTGATGATTATAAGAGCCGCGAATACACTATAACCAAAGAATGGGATGAAAAGATTGCTCAAGCAGCAGGGAATGAGGAATTGGTAGATAAACTAACCAAAGGCAAAGAAAAAGCCTTGAACGAGTTAAATGCACAGATGTTGATGCAGTCAGATGAATGGGTAAAATTGTTTGGTGATTTGGATAACCTTACCATTTCCGAAATAGAAAATCTTATTCAGATAATCAAGTCGAAAGCTAAAGATTTGAAACTAGACCCTATTAACCTGGATAAGGTCTTGGAGAAGCTGAAAGATGCGGAGAATGAAATCAAATCCCGTAATCCGTTCCGTAGCTTAGTTACTCATATAAAAGAATATCAGCAAGAGGCTGATAAGACTAAAAAGAAAGCATCCTTAAAAGAAATATTTGGTGATACTTCCGAAGTGCTTGGAATGGTGAACGAATGTTTTGATTCGGTCATAGGCGGTTTAAAGAACATGGGATTGGCTGGGGATGAAGAAATCCAAAAGTTACTTGGAAGTATATCCAATATGGTTGGGTCGGCAGGTGAACTAGCCAGCGGTATTGCTTCCATGAATCCGGCTACTATGATTTCAGGTGCCGTTGGGCTTATATCTTCTGCATTTGATGTCTTTGACCGAAGAAGTCGTAAGGCTAATCGGGAAATTAAACAGCATCAAGAGAATGTGAAAAACTTGGAAAAGCAATATCGGCAGTTGGAACGTGAAACAGCCAAAGCTATCGGCAGTGAGAAATATAGCAAGCAGATAGAGCAAGTAAATAACTTGTATCAAAAGATAGCGGAAACTGAGGGCATGATAGCTGCAGAGCAAAGCAAGAAGGATAAAAAACGTGATGACGGTAAGATTGCTGATTGGGAAAGCCAAATAGAGGATAAGATAGAAGAACTCAGACAGGGAATTATAGATGAGTTATCAACAACGGATTTGTATTCATTTTCCAATGATATGGCTTCGAGTATTGTCGACGGATTATGTAATGGTCTTGATAACGGCAAAGAAGCTATACAAGAAAAGATAAATGACTTAATGAAGAATGTCATATCTAAGCAGTTGGACGTTTTTGTAATCCAAAAATCAATGTCCGGTATGTTTCAAAAAATGGCAGATGCTTTTAATGAAAACAGTGCCGGCGGTTTTGAACTTACCAACTGGGAGATAGACCAAATTGTTACAGCGGGGCAGAAGGGAAAAGACCAGATATTGGGACAGTTGGGGCGTTATCAGGAATTGTTGAAGAAGTTGGGACTTGTAAATAGCGAAGTTGAGGATGAAATAGAGAATGGCGTTACCGGTGAGTTGCAGGCTGCGGTAACTGAGGGCACCGCTTCCCAGCTTGTAGGTCTATGGAATATGTCTGCTTTAGATATACGTTCTTTGCTTAATTTGAGCCATGAGCATTTTATAGAATGCCGAACCCAACTTGCCAATATAGCTAATATTTATGTGCAGATTATTGGAATAAACAATAACACAAAAGCAACGGCAGAAAATACCGGCATCCTTGTTGAAGAATTGAAAACAGGTATCAAATCATTGGAGACAAAGCTTGATGAAATAAGAAAAAATACTAAAAACTATAATGGGAGAGGATAATATGGAACTGAAAGAACGAATTGCATTATTGGCAAGTGTTGCTGGGGCTTGCAATGAAGGGCTTCAAGAGTTAGCTGAAACAAAATCCAAAACAGAGATGATTAGATGTTTCTTTGACAATATAAAGTTTTGCCTTTCAAGACATACTCCGTCAAGTGCATTTATTTGCTCAAATTTCAAAGATATTATGCACTCGCAAGGTCTTTATGCCGATGAAACAGTAAATGTGAAAAATCAAAAGGAAGTAGCCTTTGTAGGGGAATGTTACGCTATAGTGGAAGTTACAGAACACATGATGTGTCGAATATGGGCTGCTGATAGTACAAAGCTGAATATTCGGGCTTCCAATGAGGCACGTTTGATTATAGATGCTTTAGATACTGCAGATATAATCGTAGATGAATGTAGTAACGCTCATGTTACGGTTTACTTATATGGTAATGCAACTTGTACGGGAGCTGACTTGGTAGTTAGGAAAGGAGATACTTATGAGTTATAAACTTGACGATATAGATATATCTTTTTATGATGCTTTTCCCTATGTAGGTCAGACAAAAGATTGTATTGCCATGTCAGGAGTATTTGACCTTCCTAAACGTAAAGGGATAACGGAATATAACTGGGGAACGAGTATTGAGCCGTTTGTCGATGCGGAAGATATTGAACTGGACGGTCGGACTTTAATCCTATCTTTGGTGGTTCGCTCTGAAAATGTAAAATCCCAATTAGATAAGTTAAAGAAGGCTTGTATTTCATGTAGGCATCTATCGACCGGATTTGGTAGCTTTAATGTTATCTGTAAGGATGAGATTTCTGTAGAAGAATATGTTACTTTGAATATGGCTATTGTGCAAGTAAAATTTTGGCAACAAAGCTATATTCCGGTAGAAATAGACATTAATCCGTCAGGTGGGAATAACTACGTAATGGATGGCTATTCTTTAAGTGCTGATTTTGGGATTTATGTATCTTCTCGTTCTGGTGTTGAGGCTATTGGAAAGCGGATAGAGATAGGTACGACTTTGCCATATATGCAAAATAAATATCGTGAGCCTACCACATTGACATTAAAGTGTACTATGCTGGGAAGTAGCTTGGAAAGGTTATATTCGAGCATGAGCCAGTTTTCAGCGTTGTGTATTAGTCCTGGTCTTAGAAATTTGATTCTGAAAGAAAATGAACATATGAAGATATATTTTAAAGATGGAATAACCGTTACAGTGCGGACTAAGCATGTATTGGAATTCGATTTAAAATGTAGAGTAATGCAGCAATGATTGACATCATAGAGGTATATCGTGTAGTTTCTGGAATTGATACCAAGGTAGCCAGTATTGCATCTGATGATGCTATATTGGCTAATGGCATAATGAATAAGAATGAAGTATTGGTAACTGTGGTTACTGATACCATTCCTGATATTCAAGAGGGGGATTTTATAAGGGTTAGCGGAATAAAATATAAAATTAATCGTGCACCTGAATTTGACGATAAAAGTTCTGTGAATCATACTACAACATACCTATTTGAAGCACCGGAATATACTTTAATAGATAAGATTCTCACCAATAAGATAACCAAGAGCGTTCGCGTTACTCTTACGGGAAAATTGAGGGATTGGTTGGATTTGTTGATATGGAATGTCAATAAGACGAATGACAATCCTTTAGGGGTAGATACAGGGTGGAAGCTTGGCAATATTCCTGATACGGAATACATGACACTGTCATTTGACGGGATAGATTGCCGTAGCTTATTATCAGAGTTGGCTTCGGCGTATGGCTATGAGTATTATGTGCATGACCATACGATAAATTATGTATCACGCATTGAAAACGAAAGAAATCTGACATTTACACAAGGGCAAGGTGGCGGATTGTATGAGGTAGAGCAAAGCAATGTTGATAGTGGTGATGTTACTACTCGTGTATATCCTGTTGGTGGGACAAAGAATATGACCCCTGGAGAAGGAGATGAAGAAGGGCGCTTGATGTTACCCGAAAAGTATCTGGAAAACTTTTCAGAAACCAATCGGGTAGTTGAGAAAAAAATTATCTTTGATGGTATTTATCCCTCTTTTACAGGCTTTGTTGATAATCCTACGGGGGAGAATTATCGTGAGTTTATATGCCGGGATATTGATTTTAATATCAAAGAACTGGCTATTGGTGATAATGCGCGTATTAATTTTCTCACAGGAGATTTAATGGGAAAATCCTTTGAATTTAAGTGGGATAATTCTAAAAAAAAAATAACCCTAATCTACCAAGAAGATGAATTGGTTCCCATTGACCCAGAAATCCAAAGCAGACCCTTTATTCCATCAGCGACTAAACATTTGAAAGGCGGTGAGAAGTTTAATTTTACTGGTATTCGTCTCGGAGAATCATACAAACAAGCTGCAATATTAAAACTACGTGAGAAAGCTACGGATTGGCTTGCTTTTAATTCGCAAAAAAGGGTAAAGTTTACTCTTGATGTGGATTATCGTTATATGAGAAAAAAAGGCGAGCTAAAATGTGGTGATTTAATCACTATAAGCATACCATCTCGCAATGTTAATAGGATTATTCGTATAACCTCTACGGAGAGAAATCTTAAAACAGGTAAAGTGTCTTGTGTCGTTTCAAACTACCTTACAGAAAAATGGGCAGATAAGATTGAAGGGCAGATAAGCTCTATGCAAGCAACTATAAACGGTGGTGGCGTCAATAGTAATTTTACAATCCTTGAAAAAATAGATGAAAGAGAACCTACTGATAAGAATGTATTTTCAGCATTAAGAGTATTATATGAGTTATTAAAAAATAACGACGAACTGAAAAAGATATTTCTCCGTAAAGATCAACCGGACCAGGCATCGTTTCTTTTATCTTTTCTGGCAGGCGCTGTTTTTGGGAAAGATGGTTTTGCATCCGGACTGACAGGCTTTGGTGCCAAGATCGACGAGAAAGGTAACGGCGAAATGCGGGGCTTACGGCTTTGGGAATGGCTGGAAGTGCCCGAACTCAGGTTCAATCGTGTGGAAGTGTATGCCGGCATTAAGTGGCGCACGCCGGGTGTAGGCATTATTGAGAGTGTGGAAATTGACACTGACAGTGAAGGGAAGCTTCTCTCCACCGGTACCGTACACCTTAAACTGGAAGCCGGAGAAATGGGTGCTGTTGCGGTGGACGACATAAGTATGGGTATCATCCATTTTGATGACGGGACACTGAATGCCACCAAAGATTCGGATGATAGCAAGGGGAATTTCCGTTTTGCAGGTTTTGGAACGGCATATTTTCGTATAACCGGAGTGTCCGGACAGGATAATGGTACGTTCCGCTATTCGTTGCGTCCGGGGACAACACTGCATCCGCAGAAGTATATGCATTTTTCCTGCTACGGAAACTTTACCAACCCCGACAGACAAACGTCGGTATATGAAACTCGTACCTACAGTCGTATGCTCCGTAACCAGAATACCTGGGAGATGTCGGCCGCGAACATCGCTATGCAGTCTGGCGATCTCTCCAACTTGAACGTGCATGGCCTGGACATGACAGGATACTCCATGTATCTGAACAGCGTGTATTTCACAGGTACGGTACGGCAGATGAAACCTGACGGTACACCTGTATATACTGCCAATGACCGGGGAGCATGGATACCGAAAACAAAATATGATTTCTACGATAGGGTCAGTCATGACGGAAGTATCTGGCTCTGTGTGAACGAAAAGGGAAGCTCTTCTGAACCCTCTGAAGGGAATGCAGACTGGCTGAAGCAGGTTAATAAGGGTGAGGACGGTAAAGATGGCGATAGTGTCAGTAACCATGGCCAGTGGCAGACTGGTATGCATATCCCGTACTTGGGTATTGTGAAGATGGGGACGGCCACATGGATGTGTACAGTTCCTGCAGGAACTGATAATCCCCCTATGTGGACTATTACCGATAAGGACGGTAACCGCCTGTTGCAGACACAGGACGGCGGGAAAACGTATGGCTATATATTGACCGGAACTGAGAATTCCACCGAGTATATAATGATAGCTCAGGATGGTACAGATGGTATACCGGGAGAACCAGGTAAGGATGGTAAAGTACTCTACACATGGATACGTTATGCTGATGACGCTCAAGGTAACGGAATTAGCGACAGCCCTATCGGGAAAAAGTTTCTGGGACTGGCTCATAATAAGGAAACCTCAGTAGAAAGTAATGATCCAGAGGATTATCAGTGGAGTGATATCAAAGGAGAAGATGGTATCGGTACTCCCGGTAATGACGGAAAGACTTACTACACTTGGGTTGCATACTCTGATAATGCCGATGGTAGCGGTATGTATCAGCAGCCTAATGATACCACAAAGTATATTGGCATTGCTGTAAATAAAGAAACTGCTACCGAAAGCACCGATCCGGCTCATTATACATGGAGTAAATTCAAGGGTGAGGACGGTAAACAGGGGGATAGCGTCAGTAACCATGGTCAGTGGCAGACAGGTAAGCATATTCCATATCTGGGTATTGTCCGTATGGGAAATGCTACGTGGCTGTGTACAGTTCCTGCAGGAACTGATAATCCTCCCATGTGGACGGTTACTGATAAGGACGGTAACCGCCTGTTGCAGACACAGGACGGCGGGAAGACCTACGGCTATATATTGACCGGGGAACTCAATACAGCCGAATATGAACTTGTTGCCCGGGACGGTACGGATGGTGAAAGCATTAAAGGTGATCCGGGTATACAAGGTTGTATCATCCGCAAAGGAGAATGGAAGATTGGGGAACAATGGCGTAATGACGAGTCACTCACTTCCGGCACAAGATACTTGGATGTAGCCCTTGTGAGAGACGATCAAGTTGCCACCGGCTGGAAAGCCTATAAGTGTAAGACTACCCATACGAGTTCGCTCGCCAATGCTCCGGGTAATTCTACCTACTGGGAAGAATTCGGGCTTAATACGACAGCTATCTTCACCTCGCTTATCATTGCGAAGGACGCGCAGATTGATTTTATGCAGGGAAACCAACTGATCATCAAGAAAGATGATGGTACGGTGACGGCAGGTCTTAGCGGAACTCAATCCGGTGAGAAGATACGGATGTGGGCCGGAAGCCCTACTCCTGATGATGCTCCTTTCCGGGTTACTGAAGACGGGAAAGTTCATGCTGAAAATGCAGAAATAACCGGAGAAGTCAATGCAACAAGTGGCGTTTTCAAAAACATCAGGTCCCCTAATGGTGCATTTCGTATTCTTGATAATGGAAATATAGAAATTATCGGTAAGGTATCCACTTCATCCGATGGTACACGTATTGTAGTTGATCCGAACACTAACAGCATTAAGATATATAATCAGGATAATAATGAAGTTGGGGACATTTCCTTTCTCGTTGAAGAATGGGCAGGAACTACCAATTATTATCCACGATTAAGACTCAAGCGGTATTCGGGGGCAAAAGAGGTTGGAAGAATTGATATATCGGCATCCTCGTTAAGTGCTTATTCAATACTTGGAGCCAATACGAACTATTTTGATTTATCCCCCAACGGATTAGTTTTTTCTGTGAATGGTAAGGTGACAAAAGAATATCCAAATAGATAGGATTTGATAACTAATAATTATTGATATGAAAGTATTTTATGAAAGTAAATTAGCAAAGATGTTGTTGTGGCAGGGCTACAGTACTATTACATTGGGTTGTTTCATTTTTACGAAGAAAACGAAGGAGGAAATGAAGCAGCGGGTTCTTAACCATGAAGCCATCCATGTGAGGCAATGGGAGGAGTGCATGATTGCTTCAGCGATTCTGTTGACGCTTGTTATGCTCCTTACAGGGTTCAATGTGTGGATGTATCTATTGTGCCCGTTGTGGTTCTATCTGCAGTATGGGTTGGAATATGTCATTTCTCGTGTTTACCATTCTTTTAAAGGATTACGCGGGATGAATGGTAATGAAGTTTCGTATGGGAATTCAGCGTTCGAAATGGAGGCAAAATCCAATGAAATGATAGACGGATATCTTGATGTGAGGATGCCTTTTGAGTTCTTCAGATATTACGGAAAAATATGATTTTTAATTTACAAAAACGAGATAATAATTAATTGTTAAATTGGGCTGATTTTCATGACAGAAATGACGCCCCTAAAAAGTGCAAAGTATGGCAGATAAAAGGGAAAACGAAATGTCCAATGTTGATTCTGTGGATTATTTGCGTGGTTTAAAAGGAAATAATAGTGTTTTATTACCGCTTAGTAAACTCATAGAACAATATAAAATAATAAGTTACAAATCATTTATCGAAAATGATGATCTGAATGATTACAAGGGAAATGGAGTATACGGACATTCTGCAACGAATATCATGCAATCCATTCTAAATAAACCTGCAGGATCAATTGGAGAGGCTATATTATTGGTACTCTCTTGTAGTGAGAATTATGGATTTCAGATGTATTTTAATGTTACAGATAATAGCGCTCACATAAGGTTTAGAAATTCCAATATATGGAGTTCTTGGAAACAAATATCTATTATCTAATCATAGATGGTTCTAAACCGCCATGCCCCTATAAAGCATGGCGGTAATTGCTAAATGCATACTACAAGATGGAAACAATTATAAATGAAGGGGCATTTGTCAAATTTTTGACTTTAATATTACCATATTCTTCTGTCTTATAAATACACACTTTGCCAGGTGTATCTTTTGTAAATACATATACATCATTATTATTTGATATTTCAGAGAAATAAACGCTATTGCTGAAAGCCAATACAACAGCTAACGAGCCAGTTAGCTGGGGCGCTTTTATGCATAATAGCGCTGATGTATTAAATCCAAGATCTATTTCTTGATTGACTTCCATATAAATTTGTTTTTCACGTATTAGGTCATTCTTCTTTATTTTTACTTGACTACCGTCAGCTGCTTCCGCATACACATACTCTACTTCCGTAGCCGGTGCAAACTCATTCATTCTTTGATCTGCCATATATCTTTGTACTTTTTAGGGGCGGGAGATACACCAGAAAATGAGAGGTCAAATTCTACATTCAGATCAAGTAAAAGATATTGCATTCCAAGACTGCCACTCGGAACCAATTTCTTTAGTTCTCCATTTTATTCCTTTGTCAATAACAGCAAAAGCTATTTGTGCGCCAAAGCTACCAACTGATAGTTGTAGTAAAATAAAACGTTCAAATCCAGGAGAATTACTAATTTGTCCTGCTTCGATAAAATAAAAATAAGCCCCATTGTTCAAATTATTTAAATCTGTACCTTTTCCTATGTTTTTATAGTCTTTCAATATCAAATAAGGTGATAAACCTCGTGATATTATAGATGCTAATTCTTCTTTTAGGGAGTTACCATTTGAATCCAGCCCCAATATTTTCACAAGTTCCCCTTCGT
>ERZ1504850.689-NODE-689-length-11223-cov-3.913413_pt1 | contig 11223 bp, 4 predicted proteins | sample MGYA00572094_ERZ1504850 | MGnify/ENA primary metagenome ERZ1504850 (study PRJEB39906, sample SAMEA3182091) | gut metagenome | biome: human; feature: gut; material: Stool; isolation source: human stools | place: Canada | collected 2013-03-11 ...
GTATTGGTGTGAGAGAAAGAGCCGGGCAGCGCATAGTCCAGTACGGCCGTTTCCGGTGCCGATCCGATGCTTGCCATGGCGTTGATATTTGTCTTTGTATCGCTCGCCGGGAAGTATTTGGCGCCAATCTGCGCATTGTAATAGAAGTTAGAGTTGAAGAAGTGCATATCGATCTTCGTGTTGAGACGAACCACTTCAATGGTCTTGGCTAATTCTCCGCCTACAGTGAGTAGGTTAGTCTTTGACTCATTCCAACCCGTAAACAGATAGCCATTGTCTCCGGTGCCGCCTGCAAAGAATTCATCGTTCCATTCATAACGCTTTGTGTAGGCGGCTACCCGTCTATAACCCACATGTGCGCCTATTTCCCAATCATTCTTGAGATAATGCCGTAAAGCGACATCAGCCGTTATGTCCGGGAAGTATTTGGTCGCAAAGGCTGCATTGGCCGTGAGGCTCCACTTCGGTGAGAAGTGATGCGTCCACTCACCTTGTACCTGAATGCCGACTCCTCCCGGTGTCTGTTCTTCAGCCTCCATGCTGTCGCTTGCCGAGCCGCTTCGTCCTGCATAGTTGAGACGTCCTGTATAGCTGTTCTTCTGGCCTTTTCGGGTGTATTCAGCGGTGGCAACGGAGGTAATGATGTCTTCTTCTCCGTAGCGTGCACGCAGGTAGGTCAAAGCAATCTCATTCTTGAGCATCATGCTTCTAAGGCCCGATAAGTGTCGTTGGAAAGAGCGATATTCCATGATGGATGGCTCGTAGTACTTTTGGTAATAATAGGCTGAATCCGCTTGACGGTTGGCTTCATATACCACTCCCTTGGTGTACTTCAATGATTTGTTCTGACTGTCGTAAAGCAAAGCTGTATCAAGAACAGCGAGAGCCTTTTCCGGTTCTTTCGCCTTTGTCAGTTGCAGGGCACGATATTCACTGCTTTGTGAGAATGCGCCTATAATCTCTTTGTTACTCGGGTATTTATTGAGTATCGGTTTCAGGAATTCCAAAGAAGCTTCGTATCTCTTGTCACGCTCAAGGACAGTAGCCCTCTTTGCCTGATAGAACGGCTCTTCAGGATAATAATTGATCCCTTGAGCCGTATATTTCTCGAATTCATCGTATTTTCCGAGTAAACCGGACGAATTGATGGCATACCGTAATCCGAGATCGCTCGATGGATTCAGGCTAACCAGTTTGATGGCTTCTTCGTATGCTTTCTTCGTAGCTCCGGCTTCCATGCACTTTTTGATGTAGGGCACTGCCAGTTCCTCGTATCCGATGACGTAGAAGATACGCATATCCTCGTCGCTCTGCTCGATGGCAGACAAGTATAGTTGCAAAGCCTCTTCGGTTTTATCCATTTTATCGAGAATAAATGCCCTTTTCAACGTGCAGTTTTCGTAATCAGGGAAGTGAAGAGTGATGGTGTCCAATGTGGCAAGTGCTTCATTGTAACGTTTCATATTGATATAGCAACTCAAGGCTTTTTCCCATGCGGCACCGTTCACTTCATTGTCGTCTACATGTTTTTGAGAAACGAACAATACGTGCGGCAATGCTTCTGCGTACAGACCGAGTTCCATCAGTTTTTCAGCTTTCTTCATGTGTTGTGCGCTCATGGCAAGCGTAATATCATAATCATCAGGATACATCTCATACATCTTTTTCAGCGTTGAATAGGCAAGATCATCCTCATTCATCTGGCGATAAAGCATATATTCTTTATAAAGAATTCCTTTATCATTGTTGCCATATTGTTTTTTAGCTTCTCTGATATAGAAGAGTGCATCATCGGTATATCCTCGAGTGACGGAAGTGTTCAGCAGGTAGTCTAATGCTTCCTTGTTCTTATTACCTCCTTCGTAGGCCATGCCATATAATACATAAGGATCCCGCTGCTTCTCTGCTCGGGCAGCCTCCATTAACAGGTCGTTATACATACGCCGTATGGCAGGGCTGTTGTTTCTTCGCATTTGCTCGCGTATAAACACCAGAGCTTCCGGATAACGTGCCAATTCACTAAGGATACTCGCCCTTTTGACGATAAGCGCACCGCTTCCCGGTATGGCAGCCAAACCGTTGGATGACCAGCCTAGAGCAGCTTCCCGGTTTCCTTCCTGTAAATGCAGGTTAATGATGTCCAGATAATATTCTTCGTTTTGAGGAGATACTTTGATGAGCTCCGTCAGCTTTTCGATAGCCTCTTTTCGGTTACCGCCTTTTTTCATTTGCTGGTAGCCTACCTCCATGCTGTAGATATAATCCTTCCTTAGAATGGTATCGTTCGGGTAAATCTGATTGATTCGTTTCAACAGGCGATCCGCTTCCACATCGTTGTTCTGCTTGCGGTATAGTTCAATCTTCCTTCGCCATAAGCCTCTCCAATACGGATTTACTTCCAGCAACTCATTAACGTAACAAATGGCACTGGAATAATTCTCGGTGATATCTTCTACGTCTACCAGCAGATGTTTGGCATTGACGTTGTTGTAATTGTCATCTATCGCTTTGACAAGATGATAACGCGACTGGTCATAGTTCTTTTCGTGGAACCAGTATTTTCCCATGAGCCATTCAAGGTCAGAAACATTCGGGTATTTCTGAAGGCCCTCCTCCAACAGCTCTTTCCCTGCTTCCCATTCCTCGTTCGCAAAATGCTCCTGTACAATCTGGGCATATTGCTCCGGTGTCTGGAATCCGTTGTCGGTCCCGGAGGAAGAGGTTATCAGTAAAAACAGACAACCTAATATGGTGATCTTATGGAGAAATTCTCTGTTCATTCTATCTTGTCTTTAATCTTTCTTTCTTGTTTAAATCGTAGCAGGTTCGGGCTTCATTGGCGTTGTATCAGTATTGTCCGCACTTTCTTCTTTCTGCTTGAATCCCTTACGTTCCATGTTCTTCCACTTGAAGTCTCTATTGGTCAGATAACTGAGGTATCCTCTCAATGAACAGAAAGTGATGATGGGATGATAGAAGATAGGCTCCAATATGGACGCAATGATAATCCACAGGTATTCATATCCTCTTTTATATAGCATCCCGACATAGTAGTCGTAGGTAATAACAACGATGGAAAGGAACTGGCAGAACGTATAGATCGTCAGGTAAATCATCCATGCCGTGTTCCAGTTGACCGCCCCTGTAAAGGCCAGATAGATAAATACGATCAAACCGGTAAGCTCGATGATTGGCGCCAGAAACTCAAAAATGAACATATAAGGCAGGGTTAATAATCCCATCTGTTTATATGTCTTTTTAAAGATCATTTTATGATGGATACTAAGTGTCTGGAACAATCCCCGTGCCCAACGGGTACGTTGCCGGTAAAGCATTGCCAGGTTGGGAGGCCCTTCCGTCCAACAGCAAGTATCAGGAATCTGTACGATTTTATAAGGACGGGAGAAATCGCACATATATCCTACCATGCGGGTAATGAGGTCCATGTCTTCGGCAAAAGAGGGAGCATCATATCCTCCGGCAGCAATCGCTACCGAACGGTCGAAAAGACCGAATCCACCGGAAACATTCGGCATGCCATTGATAGCGGACCACCCCATCTTGCCAATCAGATAGGAACGCATATATTCCAGATTCTGGAAAAGCGGAATCGGAGTACGGGGAGTTCTCACGTCCACGATTTGTCCGTCTTTCACAACGCATCCGTTCGCCATCAACATCGTTCCGCTGACTGCAATTACTTGTTTTTCTGAAGATATAATGGGCGAGATACAACGATAAAGAGCATACTTTTCCAAAATGCAATCCACATCCGTGCAGATAAAATAAGGATAAGAAGCAACGTTGATACCCGCATTGGATGCATCCGCTTTGGTTCCTCCATTTTCTTTGTCTACAACGATGAGTCGGCTGTATTTCGGGTTGGAGGATTTGAGGAGTCTTCGGAACGGTCTGGTTTTGATTCGCTCGATATAAGCATAGGGCACTTCTACCAGTTCATAATATTCGGTCATCTTTTTCAATGTACTGTCCGTACTTCCATCATTTACAATAACCACCTCGAAAAGCGGATATTCCAATGCAAGCATGGAGTTCACATTATCAATGATTGTCTTTTCTTCATTGAAGGCAGGAGCAATTACCGAAATGCCCGGTGTATAGGGGGATTCCTTGATTGTTTTCCGCATATAGCTTTCCACATAGTAATCCTTTCTCCGTTTTAGAGAAATGAAAGAGAGGAAGGCGAATGTGATGAAGAATATCGCCAGCATGCTCGTATAAAAGAATACGAAATAATTGAAGAATGTAAATATTATATCTCTCATATTCTCTAAATTAACTGGTTGATTAACGGATGCCTGGTATGGGCAAACAATATAGCTGTGTGGGAATCTGCTTTTCTCTCCAATTGATCGAATGTTTTTCTTCCCATTGCACTGTATTCATAGAGGGACTTCAGGATGATACGTTTTGTTCCCCAGTTGTCTGCTTCATCATAAGCATTGTAAAGAAATCCTAATGCCTTATCTGTTTTCAGGTCTGCAACAGCCGAAATGATTTGTCGTTTGACTTCTTCCGGTTGCACATGATACATTTCAATCAGTTTGGGCTCAATCTCTTTATATTTTAGTTTTCCTAAAGTTCTGATCGCTTCACCCCGTATTTCCACAGAACGGGCATTGAGTTGCTTCGCGAGAATTGGGGCACTATCGGTTTCATTATATAACCGGATTTCGTTGATAAAGAATATCTTAACATTCTCTTCGGCCGAAGTATTCACCCATTTAATAAAGCTGGGTGTATTATATCCCACCTTCTTACGGTGTTCCAGAATAGCATGCAACTCCATCATGTCCCATTGCCTTAACTTCATGCCGATGTCTTCGTCGAAGAAGCGGAACGGGTCACCCTGGCTTAACCACATATAAGTATAGCGTGCCGAGTTTCTTAATTCTAGTTCACGATGATAGAGGAAACGCACCAATACCGCTTCAGAGGCATAGCCATTGATGGACTGAATAAGTTTCAGAGCTTGTATCTTTGATCTTTTGGAACCGAATTGAAGTTCGCGTTCAAGGAAACGTGTGATTTGGAATACGGTTTGAATCGTTTGATAGTTTAGTTCATTGATCTCATCTTCATGCACACTCTTGATTTCTGTTAACAGTTGAGTGATAATACGTAACTCATTAGGCTTGGGACGTTTTTTCGTATCATACTGTAATCTGTCTGCGATTTCCTCTTCACTCAATGTGTTGGAATCTAGCGAGATAGATTTCATTTCCTCGTAATATTTATCGAAAGCTTTATTGTATCTTCGCTTCTCTTTCCGCCTTTTAAATATACCATATATAATATGGAATAGGAGAAACAAGTACGCAATAATGCAAAACATTACAGCAATTGAGCATATTCTTATGATTAAAGGATAGCCAATAAACTTGTAATATATCCAATAGAAATAATATTCTATGTAATCTATACCATACAGTACTTGATCCATTTCCCTTGATATATTTATATATAGAACTTGTATATTCGGAATAAAAGTTCTATATTTGTTGTATTGAATGTTCTGTCTAATGCAAATATACGAAATAACTTGTATATATTATCCATTGTTCATGAACAGGCCTTTTGAACCATATTTTGACTCTTGTGATTATTTTCGATGGAAAGGATTGAAATTACGAATGAGAACGTCAAAAATACTATTAATCGTTAAATATATTTTTGATAAGTTAACATATAGAGCTCGGATATTGGGTGTGATAAGGTAGAGCTTTCATGGGAAACTGAAACAAACAATAAATTTAAAAATTAGATTAAGATGAAAATTAAAAGTTTGATGTACGTCCTTATGGGGACAATGTTGGTTACTACTTCCTGCTCTGATAATGAGTTGGAAAAAGGTAACGATGGTTCGGGAACTGTTGACCCGGTAAATGCTTCTACACTTGTGAATGTATATTCCGATAAAAGTGCTTCTGAAGCGAGTCTGCTTGTGGGAGATGTATTAGTGAAAGATTCCCGTACTCTTACGTTGAATGTTCCTGCTGCTTGCGAGAAAGTGTATATGAAATACAATACAGTTTCGGGAACAGAAGCTACAAAAGAATTTGCTTTGTCTCCTGTTAGTCGTGGTGTAGATCAGAGTACTGGTTTCAATTTTGAAACAAACCGTCTGGCATCGGTAACTCTTGCGCTTCCTGAAGATGCAGTGCAGCCGACAAATGAAACGGACCAAGGCTATCTTTTCTATCATAACACAGGTGTGGTGATGTTCGAAGATGGTTGGCCTATTCAACTGGATTCATGGTATGATGAAGATTTCAACGATGTTGTATTCGAGTATGACTTGAAGGTGACTGAATGTCATAGTCAACAGATGATGGAGACTGTAGGAGGTAAAGAAGAATTGTTGTTGACTTTGGATGTTCGTGCTGTAGGTGGTATATACCCGACTGTGTTAGGTGTTGTACTGGATGGTTTGAAAAGCGAGTATGTTGATCGGATTACTGCAAGCCTTGTACTAAAAGGTGGTCAGGGAACAATGACAGACTTAGCTAAAGAGGAACTTTCTACAAAAAATATAGTGAAAGTTGAAAATAAAAATTGGAATTGGAGTAATGATACTCGCAAAGAACCGCGTTTCGCAATATTGACAGTGGATAAAGCACAAGCGGAAGGAACTGTTATTACACTGGATGGTTTAACTTCTTTGATGGATAATAATCAGGATATGTTTCAGGTAACACAAGGAAAAGTAAGAGAAGGACTACCTATGTTGCGTGCTGAAGTTAGACTGATTGGTAAAGAAGGATTAACTGGAGCCGAAAGAGATGCTCAGCTTGCAGCATTTAGAGAGTTGATTTTAGATACTAATAGACAGAATTTCTTTATTAAGGTGAACGGTGGTAAAGAAATACACATGAGGGGTTATGCACCGACTTCTGCTTACAAAGCAGAATATGAAGCATTGGTTGCGGGTGACACTACACTGGATGCAAATGTTTATTATTCAAATACCAAAGGTTCCACTTGGGGAGTTAAACTTCCGGTTGGCACACGTCATGCTTATGAACGTGTACCATTTAGAGAAGCATATCCTGATTTTACTAAATGGGTAGATAGTAAGGGTGCTTCAAACCAGAAATGGTATGAGAACTTTGTTGATGAAAAAACTATAAGATATTGGTAATGCAAATTATCTGTCAATACGTTATTTGAGTTATTTTGTACAATTTGAACCCCTCTTTTTTCGAAAAGAGGGGTTTCTTTGTATTCGGAAGAATAATCTTTAAACTAATACCGTAATGACGAAGCGATTTTTTATAGGCTACAGTTTGATTACTTTTTTTCTCTTAAATAGTGTGGTGCTTTTGGCACAGCACAAAGCTTCCTTTGTGCAGCAATGGAAAATAGAAGATGCATCCCATGCTTTGCAGATAATAGAACGTGCAGATACATTAGAATTGATAGTTCCGGACGGACTGACTATGTGGTATCGGCAACGATTGACGGGCGATTATGAAATATGTTATCGTATTTGTATGGTGATGCAAGGTGGAAAGTATGACCGCTTGAGTGATCTGAACTGCTTCTGGGCTGCCAATGATCCTAAATACCCTGATGATCTTTTTGCCCGTAGTCAGTGGCGTGACGGCATCTTTAAAAACTATAACACATTAAACCTTTTCTACGTTGGATACGGAGGAAATGATAATTCAACGACCCGTTTCCGTCGATACAAAGGAGAATATTATGGAGTGGCAGATGACAAGGTGAAACCTTTATTGAAAGAATATACCGATGCCTCTCATTTACTCGTCCCCAATCAGTGGTATGAGATTCGGATTCGAGTGGAAAAGGGAATCACAACTTATTCTGTGAATGATGAAGAGTTGTTCCGCTATACCCTTGCGGGTGGTGAAGGTGACGGACACTTCGGTTTACGTCTTTTGCAGAATCACGTACTCTTTACAGATTTTAAAGCGACTATACTTTGACTTATATACTGAAAACCTAATAAGACTATATTTCCATGATGAAACAACCTTTTATTAAATTTGGAGTGACAACTCTATTTTCTCTTTTGTGTTCAACATTCCTTCATGCGCAAGTCGTAACAGATGAGCGGATGTTTTCTTTTGAAAAACCGCAAATACCGGATTGTATCACCGCTACTCATTCCCGCCTGTCGGTATCTGATCTGCATTATAAAGATGGAAAACATTCGCTGGAATGGACATTTGAACCGGGTGGAATATTGGAACTCAAGAAAGACCTGAAGTTTGAGAAGAAAGATCCGACCGGCAAGGATTTATATCTTTCGGCTTTTATTGTGTGGGTTTATAATGAAGTTCCCCAAGATGCGACCATTGAGTTTCAGTTTCTGAAAGACGGCAAACGATGCACATCTTTCCCTTTTGGTATTAATTTCAGTGGTTGGCGTGCCGCATGGGTTTGCTATGAACGTGATATGCAAGGCACACCGGAAGAAGGCATGAATGAACTCCGGATTATTGCTCCAAATTCAAAAGGAAGCCTTTTCATCGATCATTTGATTACGGCTACTAAAGTTGATGCACGTCAACAGACGGCCGATCTGCAAGTTCCTTTTGTCAATGCCGGGACCACCAACCATTGGCTGGTTGTCTATCAACACTCGCTTTTGAAACCGGATATTGAATTGACTCCTGTAGACGATAAGCAAAGAGCAGAAATGCAACTGTTGGAAAAGCGTTTTCGTGATATGATCTACACGAAAGGAAAAACGACTGATAAAGAAGTAGAAACCATCCGCAAGAAATATGATTTCTATCAGATAACTTACAAGAACGGCCAAGTATCGGGAGTACCTATTTACATGGTACGTGCTTCAGAAGCTTATGAACGGATCATACCAAACTGGGATAAAGATATGCTGACTAAAATGGGAGTGGAAATGCGTGCTTATTTCGACCTGATGAAAAGAATTGCCGTTGCATATAATAATGCGGCAAATCCGGTGATTCGGGAAGAAATGAAGAAGAAGTTCTTAGCAATGTACGATCATATAACCGATCAGGGAGTAGCTTATGGTAGTTGTTGGGGAAACATCCATCATTATGGCTATAGTGTTCGCGGTCTGTACCTGGCATATTTTCTGATGAAAGATGTGCTTAGGGAAACCGGGAAACTTCAGGAAGCCGAACGGACATTACGCTGGTATGCGATTACTAACGAAGTATACCCTAAACCGGAAGTCAATGGAATTGATATGGACTCTTTCAATACACAGACCACCGGACGCATTGCCAGCATTTTAATGATGGAAGATACACCGGAAAAACTACAATATCTCCGGTCTTTCTCCCGTTGGATTGATTTTGGTTGCCGTCCTGCATTGGGATTATCCGGTTCGTTTAAAGTAGACGGAGGTGCTTTCCATCATCGAAATAACTATCCGGCTTATGCTGTGGGCGGACTCGATGGAGCAACCAATATGATTTATCTTTTCAGCCGGACGGAATTTGCTGTTTCCGAGTTAGCTCATGAAACAGTGAAAAATGTACTGTTGACCATGCGTTTCTATTGCAATAAGCTGAACTTCCCTCTTTCCATGTCCGGTCGTCATCCGGATGGAAAAGGTAAACTGGTTCCTATGCATTTTGCTATGATGGCTCTAGCTGGTTCTCCCGATGGAAAGGAGGAATATGATAGTGAAATGGTTTCTTCTTACCTCCGTCTGATTTCAGACCCAAGTATTGCAAATGACTCTCCCGAATATATGCCTAAGGTTTCAAATGCTGAAGAACGTAAGGTGGCAAAACTTCTTATAGAGAAAGGTTTCCGTCTGGAACCGGACCCGCAGGGAAATATAGCGATGGGATATGGTTGCGTCTCTGTTCAACGTCGTAGCAATTGGTCGGCTGTGGCACGTGGACATTCCCGTTATCTATGGGCGGCAGAACATTATCTGGGAGCAAATCTATACGGTCGCTACCTGGCACACGGCAGTTTGCAAATATTGACTGCTGCACCGGGACAGACAGTAACTCCCGCCACTAGCGGCTGGCAGCAGGAAGGTTTTGACTGGAACCGTATTCCGGGAGTGACATCTATTCATTTGCCATTGGAGCAATTGCAGGCTAAGGTGCTCAATGTGGATAGTTACTCTGGAATGGAAGAGATGCTTTACTCCGACGAGGCTTTTGCCGGTGGTTTGTCTCAACAGAAGATGAATGGTAATTTCGGAATGAAGTTACATGAGCATGATAAGTACAACGGATCACATCGGGCACGTAAATCTTACCATTTCATCGATGGAATGATTGTCTGTCTTGGTTCGGATATTGAAAATACAAATACGGAGTTCCCGACAGAAACGACTATCTTCCAATTGGCAGTTACTGATAAAGCAGGGCATGATTATTGGAAAAATTATCAAGGAGATAAGAAAGTATGGGTGGACCATTTGGGAACGGGTTATTATGTTCCAACTCCCATCCGGTTTGAGAAGAACTTTCCTCAATACTCGCGAATGCAAAATACAGGAAAGGAAACAAAGGGTGATTGGGTTTCTTTGGTTGTAGATCATGGAAAGGCACCGAAAAACGGAAGTTATGAATACGCTGTTCTGCCTCAGACGAATGAAACTCTGATGAAGAAATTTGCAAAGAAGCCCACTTATAAGGTATTACAGCAAGACCGGAATGCACATATTGTGGAGTCCGTCTCCGAACAGATCATTTCTTATGTGTTGTTTGAAACTCCTGAAACGACATTGCCGGGTAGTTTATTACAACGTGTGGATACTTCCTGTCTGGTTATGATTTATAAAGGATCTGCTGATAAGATTAAGTTGACGGTGGCACAACCGGATTTGGCTTTGTATCGCGGTCCAAGCGATGAAGCGTTTGATAAAGATGGGAAACGCATCGAACGTAGTATCTATTCACGACCATGGATTGAAAATGCCAGTAGTGAAATACCTGTGACTGTAACGATAAAAGGGCAATGGAATGTAGAAGAAACTCCCTTTTGCAAGGTGATTTCTTCTGATAAGAAGCAAACAGTTTTGCAGTTCAGTTGTAAAGATGGTGCTAGCTTTGAAGTGGAGTTAAGGAGATAAAAGACAGACAATAGGAGATCATTTGCTTTTCCTGATAAGGGAACACTAGTTTCTCTTGGAGAAACCATAGTTTCCATGCCGTTGAAACTATTGTTTGTAGTGTACTGAATAAGTTGACACTTCTTAAATTCGAAATTCACATGGAA
>ERZ1504850.720-NODE-720-length-10805-cov-3.732837_pt1 | contig 10805 bp, 10 predicted proteins | sample MGYA00572094_ERZ1504850 | MGnify/ENA primary metagenome ERZ1504850 (study PRJEB39906, sample SAMEA3182091) | gut metagenome | biome: human; feature: gut; material: Stool; isolation source: human stools | place: Canada | collected 2013-03-11 ...
AAATTCGGGGAGTGTACGAAAAATAATCCAAAAATTATGATTACTTTTGCAGGCAACAAAATCTCACTCCTATGTCTTTTATCAATGAGAAGGTGCAACCCGAAGGACTTACGTTCGACGATGTGCTTCTGGTGCCCGCATACTCCGAAGTGTTGCCGCGTGAGGTCAGCGTAGTGACCCGTTTTTCCCGAAACATCCAACTCAACATCCCGATCGTATCGGCCGCCATGGATACGGTGACCGAGGCGCCTCTGGCTATCGCCCTGGCCCGCGAAGGCGGTATCGGCGTAATTCACAAGAATATGTCGATTGCCGAGCAAGCGGCTCACGTGCGGAAGGTGAAGCGTGCCGAAAACGGTATGATCTACGACCCGATCACTATTTCCAAGGACGATACCGTAGGCGATGCGCTGGCATTGATGAAGGAGAACAAGATCGGCGGTATTCCCGTCGTGGCTCCGGATCAGCATTTGATCGGCATCGTGACCAACCGCGATTTGCGGTTCCAGCGCGATATGAACCGCAAGATCGACGAGGTGATGACCAAGGAGGGGCTGGTGACCACTCACAACTCCGACTTGCAGCGTGCGGCCGACATTCTGCTGCGCAACAAAATCGAGAAGTTGCCCGTAGTCGATGCCGACGGCAAGCTCGTCGGATTGATTACCTATAAGGATATTACGAAAGTGCAGGACCATCCCAACGCCTGCAAGGATGCGAAAGGCCGTCTGCGCGTTGCGGCGGGGGGCGGCATCACGCCCGACGTGATGGATCGCGTGAAGGCGCTCGTCGATGAGGATGTCGATGCCGTCGTGCTCGATACGGCCCACGGCCATTCGGTCAATGTGAAGAATACGCTGCACAAGATCAAGGCGGTTTATCCGGATCTGGAGGTGGTCGTAGGCAATATCGCCACGGCCGAAGCCGCCGAGTTCCTGATTTCCAACGGTGCCGACGGCGTGAAGGTGGGTATCGGCCCCGGTTCGATCTGTACGACCCGCGTCATTGCGGGCGTGGGCGTACCGCAGTTGTCGGCTATTTACGGGGCTGCGTCCGTAGCCCGCAAGTACGGCATTCCGGTTATTGCCGACGGCGGTTTGCGTTATTCGGGCGATATCGTCAAGGCGCTTGCCGCAGGCGGCGACTGCGTGATGATCGGTTCGATGTTCGCCGGTACGGAGGAGGCTCCGGGCGAAACGATCATTTACAACGGCCGCAAGTTCAAGAGCTATCGCGGCATGGGGTCGTTGGACGCTATGAAAGCCGGTTCAGCCGACCGCTATTTCCAGAAGGGCGACGTGAATATCAATAAACTGGTGCCGGAAGGTATCGTGGCCCGTGTTCCTTTCAAGGGAATGCTTTCGGAAACGGTCTTCCAACTGGTCGGCGGTATTCGCGCCGGTATGGGTTACTGCGGTGCGCGGGACATCGAGGCGCTCAAGCAGGCTCAGTTCATCCGCATCACCTCGTCGGGTATGCAGGAGAGCCATCCCCACGATGTTGCCATCACGAGCGAGGCGCCGAATTACAGCAGCGAGCACTAAACTCCTGACGCACTGATGCCGAATATCCGAAGAAATCGGTTGCGAACGACCCGATACGATTGGGCGGCGGTGTTCGTTGTTCTGACGCTTTTGGCGATCTGGTGGTTTACGGGCTGTCGGCACGCATGGATGCGCCATCTGGTGTTGGCATCGGCGCTTTTCTATTTTTTCGTCGTCCGTATCGCCGTGAACCTGTACCGTATGAAAAAGGATAATTCGGAAAATGCGAGTGAAGAAAATAAAAACCAAATAGAATAGATGCAGGAAAAAATAGTCATTCTGGATTTTGGATCGCAGTACACGCAGTTGATCGCACGCCGCGTGCGTGAACTCAACGTCTATTGCGAGATCCACCCTTTCAACAAGATCCCTGAACTGGATGCTTCGGTGCGGGGCGTCATTCTTTCGGGAAGTCCCTTTTCCGTACGGGACGAAAATGCCCCGAAGCCCGATCTGACGGCGATCAAAGGTCGTCTGCCGTTGCTGGGCGTCTGCTACGGCGCACAATACCTGGCTCATTTCTACGGCGGCGAAGTGCAGTCGGCTCCCAGCCGGGAGTACGGACGTGCGATGCTTACGGTCGTCGAGCCGTCCGATCCGCTGATGCAGGGAGTTCCGTCGCCTACGCAGGTGTGGATGTCGCACGGAGATACGATTACTTCTGTTCCCGACACCTACCGGGTGATCGCCAGCACGGAGGACGTGCGCTATGCGGCCTTCCGTATCGAGGGAGAGCGGAGTTGGGGTATTCAGTTCCATCCGGAGGTGTACCATTCGACCGACGGCATTACGCTGCTTCGGAATTTCGTGGTCGGCATTTGCGGCTGCAAGCAGAACTGGACGCCGGAGAGTTTCGTCGAAACGACCGTCCGGGAGTTGCGTGAGAAGCTGGGTGACGACCGTGTCGTGCTCGGTCTTTCCGGTGGCGTCGATTCGTCGGTGGCTGCCGTGCTGCTGCATCGTGCGATCGGTAAGAACCTTTACTGTATCTTCGTGGATTCAGGGCTTCTGCGCAAGAACGAGTTCGACAGCGTGCTCGAATCGTACAAGGGGATGGGTTTGAATGTCAAGGGTGTCAAGGCCCACGACCGGTTTTTGGGCGACCTGGCCGGAGTGACCGATCCCGAGAAGAAGCGCAAGATCATCGGCCGCGATTTCGTGGAGGTGTTCAATGCCGAGGCCAAGCAGATCGAGAACGTAAAGTGGCTGGCGCAGGGTACGATCTATCCCGACGTGGTGGAGTCCGCTTCGGCATCGGTCAAGGGACCTGCCGCGATGATCAAGTCGCACCACAACGTCGGCGGCCTGCCCGAAGAGATGCACCTGAAAATCGTCGAGCCGCTGCGCCTGCTCTTTAAGGACGAGGTGCGCCGCGTGGGTAAGTCCCTCGGTATCGATCCGCAATTGCTGGGGCGGCATCCGTTCCCCGGTCCGGGCCTTGCGATCCGTATTCTGGGCGATATTACCCCGGAGAAGGTGGAAATTCTGCAGAATGTGGACAAAATCTATATCGATGCCCTGCGCGAGTGGGGACTTTACGACCAGGTATGGCAGGCGGGAGCGATTCTGCTGCCCGTGAAGAGCGTCGGCGTAATGGGCGATGAGCGTACGTACGAGAGCTGCGTGGCGCTGCGTGCCGTAGCTTCGACCGATGGCATGACGGCCGACTGGGTGCACCTGCCGTACGATTTTCTGGCTGCGGTGTCCAACGATATTATCAACAAGGTGCGAGGGGTCAATCGCGTAGTGTACGACATCTCTTGCAAACCGCCCGCAACGATCGAGTGGGAATAGGAATTTAGGTCGAAAATGCAAAAGACGGAAACCCTGCGGTTTCCGTCTTTTGCATTTGTAAAATGTCGGTTCTTTGGCGGGAGTTTGGCGGCCGGCCTTTACTTGTGGGGGCGTTCGGAATGGGTTAAACGCAGCTTCGGTGCGGTTCGCTGTTATGCGAGCCGGTACAGTATCCCTTCGTAAGGCCGTAGTTCGATCGGGCCTTCTTTTTCGGCTATCGGTGGGGCAGGGTAGTTATGCAGCAATGGCATGGCTTCGGTCAAATCCGTTTTCGGGTCGAACCGGGCAGCCTTCGGGCTGAAGTTCAGGACTGTGAGGTAGTTTCGGCCTGTCCCTTCCCGCAGGTAGGCGAATACCTGCGGGTTGTCTGCATCGACCAGCCGGAACGAGCCGTAAACCAGGTCCGGATGTTCTTTGCGCAGCGTTACGACCCGTCTGAAGAAGTTCAATACGGAATCGGGGTCGCATAGCTCCCGGGCGGCGTTTACCTCCGTGTGGTTGGGATTGACGCGAAGCCAGGGTTTCGCCACGGAGAAACCCGCGTAGCGGCTGCCGTCCCATTGGTAGGGAGTGCGGGCGTTGTCCCGTCCGATCTCCTGCTGTTCGCGCAGGAATTGTTCCGTATCACGGCCTTCCCGCAGGAGTTTGCGGTAATGGTTGCGCGTGTCGATGTCGTCGTACTCTTCGATGCGGGTGAATCGGATGTTGGCCATGCCCAGTTCGTCGCCGGCCAGCCAATAGGGGGTTCCCCGCATCGTGAGCAGGAACATCGTGAGCATTTTGGCCGACAGGTCGCGCCACTCGGGGGTGTCGCTGCCGAAGCGCGAAACCATGCGCGGCTGGTCGTGGTTGCCCAGATAGATCGTAGGCCAGCCGTCGCCCACGGCTGCGTCCCATTCGGCGTACATACGCTTGAGAGCGAGCAGACTGTACGGAATTCCGGTTGCGGGATCGTCCGCCTCCGTTTCGTTGCGGATGTCCGCCGCGCCGAAGTGGTAGAGCATGTCGAGCTCCTGACGTTCGGGTGCGATGAATTTCCACCCCTCTTCGGGGGAGGTTTTCGAGCCTTCGCCGACGGTCGTACAGTCGTAGCGGGAGAATACCTCGCGGTTCATTTCGTGCAGGTAGTCGTGCAGGTGCGGCCCGAGCGAGTAGTAGGGGAACACGTCCGGGTACTTGCAGAGGTCGATCTCCGGAAACGACGTGTCTTTTGCAATGTATGGAATCGAATCCAGCCGGAATCCATCGACCCCCTTGTCGAGCCAGAAACGCAGAATGTCGTAGATTTCGGCCCGCACCTCGGGATTCTGCCAGTTGAGGTCGGGCTGCTGCCGGGCAAAATAGTGCAGGTAGTAGGAGCGTGTCGGGGCGTTGTAACACCAGGCATCGCCCTTCTCGTCGAAATGGCTCTTGCGGTAGGGCGGGTGGCCCTGTTCCTCCGGCCACCAGAGGTAGTAGTCGTAGTAGGGGTTCTCCCGCGAGGTGCGGGCCTCGCGGAACCAGGGATGCTGGTCGCTGGTGTGGTTCAGCACCAGGTCGAGGAGAAGACGCATGCCCCGTGCGTGTGTTTCTTTCAGGAGCCGGTCGAAATCCTCCATCGTGCCGAAGTCAGGCATGATCTGCCGGTAATCGCTGATGTCGTAGCCGTTGTCGGCGTTGGGCGAGGCGAAGATCGGATTGAGCCACAGGGTTTCGATTCCCAGCCCATGCAGGTAGTCGAGTTTTTCGGTGATTCCGTTCAGGTCCCCGATACCGTCGTCGTTGCTGTCCTTGAAACTGCGGGGATAGATTTGATAGACGATCGTTTCTTTCCACCAGGCTTTTTGCAAGGCAGGGGATGGAGGAGTGAATATGGGCATATCGTTCAGGATTCTGTTATACGATCGCAAGATAAGAAAAAAGAGAAGTAGAAGGTTCTTATCGGAGGAAAAAACGACAGGGAGTCTTTGACTCCCTGTCGTTCGATTCATATTTTTATGGCAATCGGATTTTACAGGCTACCTCCCTGGCGGACGGAAAAACGAAACGAGCGGACTTTTTCGACAGGCGGTTGCAGATGTCCTTCGTGCAGATATGGGAACACCCTTCCGCGGCAATCGAGATGCGGATCTGCTCTGCCGATGGCGTGCGGAATGCTTCGATTCAGATATTTTTCGGATTTTTCAGGTGGAACAGGAGCGAAGGCAGGATTACGTCCCGCCAAAAATTCTCAGGCAGCAAGGTGCGGTATTTCCAGCGGCATGAGAAGAGTTTGCGGGTTTTCCGGCCGATACGGGTCAGGCGGTTACCTGACGGAGTGCGGTACACTCCGAAGCCGAGAATGTCGTTCAGTACCCGCTGTTTGAGCTGTGGATCCGGAACGGCAGAGAGCAACGGTGTGAAATCCTCGTCGAGCAATTCGCCGGCCAATGCCGTGAAAATGTTATAGACCGTGTCGTAACCGGTTGCAGCGTAAAGCGTAAGGATTTTCTCGAAGTCGATTTCCGATTGCTCGCTGCGCAGGAAAAGTCCCCAATCCAGCAGATGTCGGAGGTTGATGCCTTCCGTCCCGAAATGCCGGGCCATGTGGCGCAGCAGATAGAGTGCGTTGAACATCGGGGATGGGGTGTAATAGCCCGCCGGCGCTAATCGGCTGTTCTCGGCTTCACCCACGAGAAAATCGTCTATGGCACGCTCCGTCCGGCGGTGCGACGGCATAAGCAGATGGCTGTGATTTTCGACCATGACGCCCTTGTAATGGAAAACGGCATGTTTTTCACTATCGTAATTGATTTTAATCCCCAGCTCTTCGATCAAACGGTTGCCCTTGTCGCAGTCGTCGAGCCACAGATCTATGTCGCCGCATTCGCGGTGCTCCGGCCGGGGGTAGTAAATGCTGAGGCCCAGCCCTTTCAAAAGGATCGTACGGACGCCGTGCGAAGCGAAGAGCGTTGTCAGTTCGTGTGCGGCACGGGTCTGTTGGGCATGGCGCTTCTCGATGGCTTCCGAACTCAGGGCCCAACGGATTTTGAGGGCTCTGGAGGGCTGTTGCTGTTCCGGGAGCCGGAGAATCGTGTCGAAGAGCAGGGCCGTAACGCCGTGTTGGGCCGCAAGGGTAAAAAGACGGGTCCAGTCTTCTTCAGACAAGTTCAGTATGTTTGGCTGTAATATGCTAGGGGTAATGGTTGGGCGCAACAATGCAAGCAGCAAAGTATGAAGTTTATACGTAATATCTTTTTGCACATATTCCGGAAATGGCTTTATTGGTCGATCATATACTTTGCTGTTTTTCATGTTATCAACTTGTAATTTTTATATCCGGATGTTGTTTATGGCTGCTTGATTGACAGATGGTTCTAATGTATATCCTTAATACGAAGCATAAATAGTACGATTCGATTTATCGGATAAATTTTTTTATGGATGAAACAACTTCGAGAATCTGTTCGTCGGTTAAAGAGGGGCCGGAAGGAAGACATAGTCCTCGTTCGAAGATGGTTTCCGCAATTTTGTTTCCATAATATGCGTTGCGTGAGAAAATTGGCTGCATATGCATCGGACGCCAAAGCAGACGTGATTCGATATTCTCCTGTTCGAGATGTATGCGAATGTCATTCGCTGTTTTGTTATTGCATTTTTTCGCATCGACTTCGATGCAGGTCAACCAGAAGTTCGAATCGTATTCGGAGGATGGATTCTGCTTGACATGAATTCCTTCTGTGTCCGCGAAGTTTTCGGAATAAAGTGTATGTATTGCCCGGCGGCGTGCGATATATTGTTCGAGAACAGTCATTTGACCTCGACCTATACCGGCGCAAATATTGGATAATCGGTAGTTATAACCGATGTGTTTATGGTAGTAATAGGGGCGATCTTCACGTGCCTGCGTAGCGTAGAAAATTGTGCGTTTCGCCTCTTCTTCGGTTCTGCAAATCAGGGCGCCTCCGCCAGAAGTAGTGATCATTTTGTTGCCGTTGAACGACAGCGCTCCGAATTCTCCGAAAGTGCCGCATTTTTGCCCCTTGTATTCAGATCCGATAGCTTCTGCTGCGTCTTCGCAGATTGGAATATTGTACTTTTCGGCAATGGCGCATATTTCGTCTAATTTGGCTGGCATGCCGTACAGATGTACCGGAATGATGGCTTTAGGATATTTTCCGGTTTTAGCTTTTCGATCGTGGATGGCTTGTTCCAAAAATTGTGGCGACATATTCCAAGTTTCCTCTTCTGAATCGACGAAGACGGGTGTTCCGCCCAGGTAGGTTATCGGATTGGCTGATGCCGAAAATGTGAACGATTGGCAAATCACTTCGTCTCCGGGACCTATTCCCAATTGCAAAAGTCCCAAATGAATGGCTGCTGTACCGGATGAGAGGGCAACGATATGTCTGCCCTGTCCGATGAAAGTTTCTAGATCTTTTTCGAATGCATTAACGTTGGGGCCGAGCGGAACGACCCAGTTGGTATCGAATGCTTCTTGAATGAATTGCTGCTCACAGCCGCTCATACGTGCCAGCGAGAGATGGATGCGTTGTTTCATAACGAATTATTTTTGAATTTCCGGAGTCGGATACGTGTGGAAAATCGTTTGGAAAATTAGTTTCAGATCTCCTCGAAAAGTGTGGGTATAATAGTAGTCGAGATTGATTTGAACTTTGTCCGGAAAAATTATTTCATTGTTATATTTTACAGGATCGGGGACTTGTGCCAGTAGCTCTTCCTCATTGGCATATTTGAGCGAGGCTGGTCCGGTTATTCCTGGGCGTAATTTCAGAATGAGTTTATTTTCTCCAGTTAGTTGATCCGCATATCCGGGTACATCGGGACGTGGTCCGACGAAACTCATGTCACCGATCAATACATTCCATAATTCGGGGAGTTCATCGAGTTTATATTTTCTCAAAACGGCACCCAAAGGGGTGATTCGGCTCTCTCCTGCAATGGAAATACTGGAGCCTGAATGGATTACTTGCATCGAACGGAATTTATACATCGTGAAGAGCTTTCCCTCTTTTCCGACACGAACCTGTTGGAAAATGACAGGGCCTCCCGGCATTTTGATTTTGATCAAAATAGCTATGATTAGTAGAATCGGACATAAACAAATCAACCCCAAGAATGATGCCGTGCGGTCGAAAATCCACTTTGCGTCCATTGTAATGACAATTATCGAAAAATTTTATACGCGATTTTTTTTACCCAAGCAGGGGCGATGAGCAGACAGAACATGGCATAGGCGAATAAGTCGGCGGTATGGCCGTAGTGCAAGTTTTTGTTGATTTGCAATCTGTCCGCCAATTGTTTTTTTGCAAAAACCCATCCATTCCGGCGCTTTTTGAACAAGGCTTCGGTCATTCTGAATTTCAATACTACGTTCGGAAGATTTGCTATATTCACTCCATGCATTAGGCCGTCGTACCAAAGCATCGTATCTTGGTTTTTCCGATATTCAGGGCGGTAACAATGTCCGATTTTATCAAAAAAACTTTTGCGGAATAAAACGGCGGGATGGGCGAGGGGATTTCTTTTCGCAAAAAATTTCTTGCATTCGGTGGGAGTCGCCGATTTCGTTGATAGCCCCTCCGACGACATCTATTTCGGGGTGTTCATTCAGAAAACAGATCTGTTTTTCGATGCGATCCGGCAACGAGATATCGTCTGCATCCATACGGGCGATGTATTCGTAACCGTTGTCGAAACATATTTGGAGCAGATCGTTTAAGACGCAGGCGAGTCCCCGATTCTCTGCAAAACGTACAATCGATACGTTTTTGTTATTTTCATACGCTTCCAGACATGAATTTAAGGAATTTCCTATGGGACCATCTACTCCTATATATATTCGACAGGAATAAGTCTGTTTTATGATGCTGTCAATAGCGGGGCGGACGTATTGGGGCGTATCGTTTTTATAAACGGGGATAATGACGGCAACAGGATAATTCATCGTGATTAGAGTTTTGTATATTTTTCTATTATGTCCATCCACTGCTGCAAAACGGTATTTTTGTCGACTAAGTGTTTGATTGTATTGGATGCGCGAAGTCCGATCTCGCGTGCAGCCGTTTCATTTTCCGATAGATATGAAAATGCTTGTGCGATCGAGTTTGCATCGTCGGCGAAGCATCCGTTTATGTGATCTATAATTAGTTCTTTTGCACCAGATACTTTTGTACTGATTACAGGCAATCCGAGGTACATTGCTTCTATCATTGCATTCGACATTCCTTCATAGTCGGAAGATAGGACGAATACTTGTGCCGATTTCATTTGTGAAGCTATGTTAGCAGACCTGCCTTGTAACCTGACACGACATCCTTTTCGTTCTATATATTCTTCGAGTTCCTGTCGCATAGGGCCTTCTCCATAAATATCTAAGCAGTGATCAGGATGGGTTTTACTGAAAAGTGCAAAAGCATCGATCATCATTTTCTGGTTTTTTTGAGGATCGAGTCGTCCGACGGAGATTATTTTCTTTTCTTTGTGGCTGCTTAATGCTGATTGCCATTCGAATTGTTCTGATATGGGATTGGCGATTACGGATATGCGCTTATGGTATTTTGCTGGAAAATATTTCTTAATCTCCGGGGTTTGTACAACCATATGTTGCATTCTGAATAAGAGCATTCTCCGTATTATTTTTCGGAATAGGCTGGCTTTTCCTGGGTCATTTCGTTCGGAAACAATAATAGGTGTCCGGGTAAACAGCATACAAGCCAATGTTGCTACAAACACAGGTAACATGAAGGCGATAACAAGGTCATATTGCCGTAAATATTTGCGTAGCCACAATAATTTAGCCGTGATGTCCCGGTGATGATCATCTGCAAATGCGAGTTTTATTGCCGGATTTATGTCGTATGCAATCATCCGTTTTCTTAAACATACGATGCTTACTTCGTAGGTTTTACAAAGAGAATTAGCAAGGGTAGAGAGGACACGTTCTGATCCACCGGAGGATAGGGTGTCCGTTACGAATACTATTTTCATCAAAAGGATTACTTTTTATCGGATGGTTGAAGGCATACAACCTTTTTTATGAGGTTTTCCCATTCTGCGTATATTTTTTCGGGAGAGTGTGTTTCGCAGAGTTTATGCGCATTATGGCTAAGATTGTCTGCGAAAAATTGGTCTGATAGTATTTTCTCCATTGCGGTCTGTAATGCTTCCACGTCGCCAATGGGGGTTAGCAATCCATTTGTCCCGTTTTTTATCAGAAATCTCGCGCCCCCACCTTTGCAGTCGGTCGATATGCAGGGTACTCCTAAAGCCATCGCTTCCATCAGTGCGTTGGGCATACCTTCGAAGTCGGATGAAAGCACGAACAGTGAAGAACGTTCGATTTTCTTCCGGATTTCTGTCGTGTAACCGGGAAAGCTGACTTTGTCGGCAATTCCCAAGTTTGAGGCCAATAATTCGAGGTCTTTCCGCAGCGGACCGTCGCCGTAAATGACCAGTTTGTAGGCTGGATATTTGGCTGTTATACCC
>ERZ1504850.739-NODE-739-length-10687-cov-4.055211_pt1 | contig 10687 bp, 7 predicted proteins | sample MGYA00572094_ERZ1504850 | MGnify/ENA primary metagenome ERZ1504850 (study PRJEB39906, sample SAMEA3182091) | gut metagenome | biome: human; feature: gut; material: Stool; isolation source: human stools | place: Canada | collected 2013-03-11 ...
GGCTCCCTCTTTGGTAACGGTGAGCCGGTAAGCCTCTTTAGCCAGATCCGCTTCCTGTTTCACACGGATAAAGGCACGATCGTTGGAGGCATCACTGACGGAAAGAGAAAGTTTCTCTTCCAGGGTGGATTTCAACAGTTGCGACGTGGAAGCCGGAATGTTCTGGCTGACAGTCACATTCTGCGGAAGAGAGACAACCGATTCTTTATAATCGACTCTTTCCGGCAAAGGCATCACCGACAGGCGGGTGGGCACTCGCTCCGGGTAGTTCGCGTTATCATTATCATTGCACGACAACGATGTGATCGCACCTATTCCCAACAAGAATAATATTCCGGTTCTTTTTATCTTATCATAGTTCATAACTTATCTACTTTTGTGGATTAATCTACTTTGAGAGTGCTTGTTACACTCTCTTTATTTAAATAAAACAGTTTCGCTTTCACAACGGAAGCATCACAGGCTACGGGAGCTTTCCAAAGTTCCGAACGAAGGGTCGGTTCCGTGCCATCGGTCGTATAGCGTATTTCACCTCCCCGGATAGGGGTACTGGCATGGAGTTGCCCTTCTTTGATGCAAAGTCCGGGATGAGGTAAACGGAAATTGATACTTCGGGACGCCCAGTGAGGCATTTCTTTCTCACTCACTTTGGAGTAGAACAGGCCCAGTTCTTTATTGAAAGCCTGACGTTCTTTCTCTCCTGTTAAAGTGCTCCAGGCGGGAAAAGCGTTCCAACCGCGTTCCACCAATCCGAGGATTTTGGGGAAGGTGTAATATTCCACCCATTCAAAATCACGGATGGTTTCAGCAAATAATTGTGCCTGCACTCCCTGGATATGTTCCTTTCCGGAAGCGGTCAAAGTCGTTTTTCCCTTTCCTGCGATGTCCGGATCGACCGGATTGCCTGCCATATCGGTACGCGAAGAACGATAAATGCTATATGGAAGCATGGAGAAACCTTTGGACTCGTCAACATATCCCGCCCACGAGAGACCTCTTTCGTCGGGATGAGCGTCATAGGCTAAATCCAGATAGAAATTGTTCACGTTGCAGAGAATCACCGGATATCCTTTGTTGGCTATCTGGTAAGGTATTTCATCCGCTTCCCATTCAGGAACCGTATTCCAGCAATACACTCCTGCTGCAAGTTGGTTCAAATGACGATCGGTTGTTTCCGGATGTCCCAACGCTACTTCCTGCCAGCCGCTGAATTGCAAATTATGTTGTTGCAGATAGTCTGCCATCTTCGTAATATAGTATTCAGACAGTTCGTGGGCACTTGTCATCCCGTTTTCATCCATAAACGTCCGGCAGACAGGAGAACCCATCCAGGCTCCTTCGGGTACTTCATCGCCACCTAAATGAATCGTAGTCAAAGGTACCTCCGCTTCCTCATACATGGCTATCAACTCACGAATCACTTTTTCCATAAACCGGTATGTAGAAGGCAATGCTACATTCATGACATTATCCGTATAAGACTGCGCGGAAACATAACGGGAAGTGTCTTGTGCGTCACTTAATAAATATTCGTTGGCCTTTTCAGGGGCAGTATTCACATACTTATGATAGCGCGCTTTCATGGACACGATTGCCGCACGGGCATGTCCCGGAGACTCAATCTCCGGAATCACACGCACATGTCTTTGAGCTGCATAACGCAATAAATCGATAAATTCTTCACGGGTGTAATATCCGTTGCCGGAGGTAGCTGCAGACGGATCATAGTTGCCATCGTAGCCCGGATATAAACATTCCAGTTCATCCGTGGTATGTCCCCGGCGTGCGCCAACCGAGGTCAATTCTTCCAAGCCGGGAATCTCCAGACGCCAGCCTTCATCATCCGAAAAATGGAAATGCAGTACGTTCAGTTTATAAGAAGATATTACATCTACCAGCTTTTTCAGATGTTCAACAGTCGTAAAGTTCCTGGCAATATCGAGCATTTGCCCGCGATACGGCAAATCGGGATAATCGCGGATGGAGAGAGCTTCCAAACGGAACAGCTTTTCCTGACCTTTCAACAGGGAGAGCAAGGTTTGCGTCCCATTGAATATGCCATGTGAAGTGGAAGCTGAAATATTTATTAGCCCGTTTCCCGTATCAATCCGATAATATTCGCCGTTCACTGCTGTTTCCCGTTCCGGCAAATAATCCAGATGAACTGTTACCGGTGCTTCGGATACAACTTCCAGGCCATGGATGGTTGCCAGCTTTTCTTTCAGTAATTCAGCTTCGTTGGCAAAATCGGGATGGAAAGTCAGTTTTACTTTATTTTCTATAGCAAAACCCTCTTTGCCGGTAGCCGGCACCGCTTCTTTCACTGACGGAAAAATATCAGTTTGCTGCAACTGGGCTGTAGTCTCCAACGCCAAATTCGAAGCATATATCTTATCAGGTGCGGGATACCAGTCTTCTGTCTCCATTCCTTTCAGCGGCTGTATGGTCAGTCCGACAGGCAAGGGAATACCTTGCTTACTGCCTGACTGACTCACCCAGTAAGTGCCTTCGGGAGCATGTGACATTTTTTTCAATCCGTTGGTACAACAGAATTTGACGGTCAACGAATCTCCCGGAGCCAGTGGTTGAAAATTTTCTGCCGGATACATCCGGAAGAAGTTCGCATTCACCACTTCCACTTTGACCGGAGCAGACTCTTCCTGCAGAATCTCACGAGGCAGCTGCGAATAATAGATGATCCAATCCTTTTCTAAAGGAACATCTGAGATGTTCTTCAGGACAAATGAATTCTCATAGTAACCGGGCTGTACTTCCACAGCTCCCATCTTCCAAGTCAATGACACGGGGGCTTTCGCCCCGTCAGTCGATTTACAACCGGAAATGACCAGCAGGAGGCACAGACTTCCCCATATTATATATAGCATATTTCTCATAGGCTTTCCTGTTTTTCTATATATCATTCTTTTAGGTATTAATCACTCAATCGTTCGATGTGCAAAGTTTCTTTGCCTACTCCCTGCGAGGCGTCGAAAGTCAGACGATAATAGCCGGGAACGAAACCGTCGCCACTCGTTATTCCATTGGAACCAGATAGTTCAATTCCATCCGTATCGCCGGACAATGAACCCTCTTGCAGTAGCATGCCTTTATCTTTATTCCATTGCAAATCGCTGTAAATTTCAATTTCGAAGGATTCCCATTCATGAGTGTTACTCAAATACACGGTGGTCTGGTATTTCTGTTCACCGATTGGCACAATATATCCTAACTGTGATATGTCTTCCAAATTCCAGCCTCCACTATTATATGCTTCATTCCAGACGGGTGCGCATGTAAATCCGTGTCCTACCAGCCAGAAGCAAGTGGGAGCCGTATCACCCATCCGTGCCACCCAGATATAATTATACTTAGAAGAATAATAGATCTCCCAGGTTCCTGATTTGCGCAAGAAGGTAAACTTGCCATTATCCGGATTATAGCTAAAGAAGTCGCGATTGTAAGCGTGTTCCACATCTTCAAATCCACTCATTTCGAACTCTTCCCCCTGCGTAAAGCTAATCTGTGCACGGAAAAATCCCTCACTGGCTATCAACTCGGTTTCTTTAATTTTCAGGTTCTTTTGGTAGCCGACTACTCCCAGTTCAAAAGTCATCACATTGAAAGTGATTTGTTCGACAAACCAATCCCGGTAATCAAAAGCAAAGCTAGGGCCCGACGCTTCAATAAGGACTGCCGTATTGCTTGCTTCGGCAGCTCCCCAAATCAGTTTTGCATCATCCAATGATGCTGTGGTTGAGATCTTTCCGGATAGCTCCATCGGATAACCCTCTTCCGAATCGGAAACTTCCGTAAGGTACAGGTAAGGATTGTCCTCACTCCGGGTCATTTCTACCACCTCACCGTTATAGTGAAGATAAAGCACTTCGGGAATCTGCGGACGGGTGATATGGAAATCAAATGTTTGAGTGACTTCACTACCTTCCACATTAATGGCTGTCAGAATCACCTTCGCTTCCTGATTCTCTTCAAGTCCGGCTTCAAACGGGATATAAATCCCTTTTTCAACAATCGAAACATCAGTGCCTTTCGTACGGATCGACTGCGAACTGACCAAAGTTTCACCTGTCATCAATTTCACTTCCAGCGTAGACAAAGGAGTCTGCGGATCGTGAATCTTCACAGAAAAATAAAGAGAATCGGCAGCAGGTGTCTGATCGGTAGTTGAGAATTGCAGTTCCGATATTTCGGGACACGAATATGGATACGTCACCCGGCCATCTTCTTCGCTGCATGAAGCCAGCCAACAAACAGTCAGCCCCAGCAGCCATAAAAACAGATTATTGTGTTTCATCATTTTTTCTTTTAAAGTTTTACGTTCCTCTTTTCATTAATAGCCTTCATTTTGAGTCAGATTGGTGTTCTTATCTTTCTCTCCTTGAGGAATCGGCCACAACTGCCGAAAAGCCTGCAAACCTGCAAACAGCAATCTGCCGTCTTTGTCTTTATGCTTCTGCATCACTTCCAGCAAACGATTATTGCGTACCAGGTCGAACCAGCGTTGACCTTCCATATACAACTCTAATTGGCGTTCGTTCTCTACCGCCAGGCGTCCTCTGGCCTGCCCCATATTTTCATCTAAAGAAGAAGGAGCAAAACCGGCACGTTCTCTAATACTATTTACAATCCGGATGGCTTCCGGGGTGCGGTCCAACTCTACCAGTGCTTCGGCTTTCAACAGCAGTATATCTGCCAACCGCATCAAAATGATATTGGAAGTCTTCTCGCGAATCTTATAAGACAACGGGTAACTGTCTGCCGGCCAATAGGTATCATAAGGCACTGATTTCCAAAGAATACTGGATGCATAACGGGTATCTTTCTCTTTGTCAAATTTAGCAACCAGATCATGAGTAGGTGTACAATAACGTCGCCAGGTTACTGATCCGTCATCTTCTTTCAGCAATACCCAGTAAGCCCAGTTGGGTGCATCGGAGGTGTAATAGACTTCGAAGATGCTTTCTGAAGAAAATTTCTTGTCGGGTTGCCACAACTCGTCAAAATTGCTGACCAGCGTATAGCCTTCTGCTATTACTTTGTCACAAGCCTCAACCACTTTGGTATAGTCGCGTGTTGATTTCTCCCCTCTCGTTGCTAACACTTTGGCACGTAAGGCATAGGCTGCTCCCTTAGTTGCCTGGAAAATTCCTTTATTCTTGCTTACCAGGTAACGAATGGTATTTTCTTCATTCAGGTCGTCCAGGATCTGGTCATATATTTTATCTGTGGCAGAACGTTCCGGATACATCACCGGATACCATTTATCGAGGTTTTCGGCTGTAATGGTCGGAATCAAATCCAGCACCATCGGGGCATCACCCCATAAACGGACAATATCAAAATACGCCCATGCCCGCAAGAACTTGGCTTCTGCAATAACACGATTACGTTCTTCTGCTACGGTAGAAGTAGGATCCATCATCTTCGTATTTTCAATCACACTGGTTGCAGTGCCCGCCATCGAATAATACTGTGACCAGACCAGTTCTACTTTATAATTGGTAGAGGTCAGTTTCAACAAATCAAACTCCTGTTCGGCCACACCATCTCCGCCGATATAACAATTATCGGACTGCACATCTCCAATAGTATAATTTTCCGACTGGAATATATCTGCTTTAAAACTCTCATACGCACCCTGCAACTCGGCCTGTGCATCTGCCAGACTTCCATATTTAGACTCCTGATCTTCCGTTCCGGTACCTTCCTGCATAAAATCCGATTGCGGTTTCTCATCTAGGAAACTACTGCATGAAACGACTAATGTACAGAGTACGACATACGCTAACTTTATTATATTTTTCATTTTCGCAGCTATTAAAATTCAACATTCAAACCAAAAATTACCGCCCTCGATTGAGGATAAGTACCATAGTCCACCCCTTGAGCAACGGAGTCTCCGCCAAAAGCATTTACTTCAGGATCGTATCCTTTGTATTTAGTCAGTGTGAAGAGATTCTGTCCGGTGACGTAAGCCTGCAATCTGGACAGATGTATCTTATTCAACCATTTCTTAGGAAAATTATAGGATAAAGTGACTGTTTTCAGGCGCAGGTAAGATCCATCTTCTACAAAACGGGAGGAGTTATGATTATTCTCTGTATTACCAACGCGGGGGACATTGGTAATCATACCCGGTCGTTTCCAACGATCCAACACACGAACCGACTGGTTTCTAAAGTCTGTCATGCCTTCCATATCAATACGCGATGCATTAAAAATCTTATTGCCCTGACTTCCCTGCAAGAATACAGACAGGTCGAAACCGGCATACGAAAATGTATTCGTCATACCGTAAATGAACTTGGGCTGGGCATTTCCCAAAGTAGTGCGATCTTCCGGATCGATAAAACCGTTACCATTCAAGTCACGATAGATAATATCTCCGGTTTCCGGATCAACGCCTTCTGATATGTAACCAAAGAATGTGCCTAACGGAAGACCTTCTTTCAGGATGACGGCTTTCTCCTTGGATTCGTACATTTCAGCATAATAATAAACTTTATTCAAACCGAGCTTCGTCAGCTTATTCCGGTTGAAAGATATATTGAAATCGGTATTCCACTGAAAGTTACCTTTAAAATTCTGGGAAGAGAGAGTGAACTCCATACCTTTATTCACCATCTCACCGTCGTTTCTTGTCACACTGCTCGGCACCACATTCTCCGGCAGGCTGACTGTCAATAGTAAATCGGTGGTCTTTTTGTAGTAAGCATCAACCGAGAAGGATAAGCGGGAATCAAACATGGTCAGGTCGAGTCCCAGATTCCATTGGCTTGTTTTTTCCCAGGTCAGTTCTTTATTGGCTGCCGAGCCGGGTTTAATGGCAAGTCCCGGATATAAGTTTCCCTCCGAAACGGGCAGTTTACTGACGCTCATGGAAGCCATGTAAGCGTAGTTTCCAAAACCGCCTTGGTTACCATTCATACCCCATCCGGCACGTAATTTCAGGTCGGTAACAATGTCTTGTAAAGGTTGCATGAACTTTTCGCCTGAAATTCTCCAACCTGCAGAAACAGAAGGGAAAGTACCCCAACGATGTCCCGGGGCAAAACGAGAAGAACCGTCTGCACGGAAGTTAACTGTCAGCAAATAACGGCTGTCGTAATTGTAGGCTACACGACCCAGAAAAGAGGCCAGCGTCCATGCGGAAGCAGAAGAACCGCAAGCATCCTTATCCAGTTGATTGGCGGCACTGATGGAATGAATATCGGGATAAGACTCTGCCAGGTCGAAACCTGCCATCCACGAACCGTTATATTGTGCACGCTGCTGGGTAGCCCCTCCCAAAATAGAAAGGTTATGTTTGTTGAATGAACAATCATAGGTCAGCAAATTTTCAAAAAGCCATTCGAAGTTTCGTGAGAAACTCTCTTCCACACGCCCTTTTGTACCCCGTCCGTCCGAAGTTGAAATCGGGTCCAGATAGTAGTCCCAATGTTCATTGGTCAGTTCAATGCCAAAAGTGGTTTTAAACTTCAGTCCTTTGAGTATGTCAACCGTGAAGCCGAGTGAGCCATTTATATGGTCTGTATTCGTGTTACTGTCTGCGGCATTGGCAGCCAGCGGATTCAGAATACGTGCACCGTAAGCCTGTTCATCATATTCGTTCGGATCATACGGATTCCGCTTCTGCATAAACGGAGGAGTATTCACAACGGATAAGATGGAACCGGCACGCAAAGAACTACGGCTTTCGTTCACCCATTGTCCGCCTGTATGCGAATATGCAAAATTGAGTGCCATCTTTAGCCATTTGGTCTGCTCACTATCCAGGTTTGCACGGAAATTATACCGATTGAAATGTGCTTTCTCCACGATACCCTGTTCGTCGGAATAACCCCCGGAAACAAAATATTGCAGTTTCTCGGTTCCATTTGCCACAGACAACTGATAGTTCTGATTGACACCCGTACCGAAGAATAAATCAGTCCAGTCCACATAGCGCGTTTCACTTTCGGGGATATTGGGGGCAACATCCGAAACTGCTTTCAAATCTTTCATCAAGTCTTTATATTGTTCTGTATTCAACGCATCTATTTTTTTCCCTAATTTAGAGAAACCCACATAAGCACTCATTTTCACTTGTGGTGCACCGATCTTTCCTCTTTTAGTCGTAATCAACACTACTCCGTTTGCCGCACGTGCTCCGTAAATAGCTGCCGATGAGGCATCTTTCAGAATTTGCATGCTTTCAATATCATTCGGACTGATATTCGAAATGTCATCCGACGGCAAACCGTCCACCACATACAACGGTTCATTGGATGCCTGTACCGAAGTGGCTCCTCTCACCCGGATTGTCACTCCGGAACCCGGCATACCCGACGGCTGCACAACCTGAATACCGGCTGCCTTTCCCTGAATAGCCTGTGCAGCTGTCATAATCGGACGTTCTTCAATATCTGCCGTGGAAACGACAGATACCGCAGTCGTAATATCTTTCCGTTTCATAAACCCGTATCCCACTACGACTACCTCTTCCAGTACCTGCGAATCTTCGCTCAATGACACATTGTATATGTTCTGCTTATTGACCGTATGAGATTGGGAAACATAACCGATATAGGAGAAACTGATTTTTGCCCCCACAGGAGCTTCCAAAGAGAAACGACCGTCTATATCGGTAGCGGTTCCAATATTCTCTCCCTCCACTCTCACTGTGACACCAATCAAGGGTTCTCCCCTCCGGTCGGCCACAACACCGGTGATTGTTTTCTTATCGCCTTTCTGGGGGGCGTTCTGTTCACTTTTCAGAGTAAGCACCACTTGCTTACCCGATTCTATTTTATAACTAATAGATGATCCTTTGAAAACTTTTTCTAAAACCGCATCAATACTTTCATTACTCACTGTCAATGAAATTTTTTGATCTAATCCGGGAAGCTTATCCGTATAAAAAAAGCTGTAATCAGCCTTCTTTTCAATCACTCGTATCGTCTGGCGTATCGTCTGATTCTTCACAGAGAAAGTGATCTGCGCACTTGCCTCTTGAGACACAAACAACAAGATACAACTGAACATAACAAGCCTGAATATGATATGTAATTGTTTTCTCATTAGTAATTAGCTTTAAATTCTTTAAAATATAAGTCTGAAAATTAGACTTTTTATTATCTTTGTAAAATCGTGAAGCAAAAAGGATTCCCTTTCCCTTATCCGCATAAGGAAAATTTCTTTTTTACTATCATGTATAAACCGTATTTGATTTCGGGGTAGAATTATGCTGCTACATAATTCTACCCTCTTTATTTTATTATGAGGTGTCTTCCATAAATCGTCCTTTTTAGTTAATACTACTTCCTATTCTCACCGTATCTCCTTCTAACTCATAGGTTAAAGGATAAGTAAGGCTTATAATGTAAAATACATTATGCAAGCTGCTGTTCCGGATGGTTCCGGAAAATGGCACGTTCTTCAGTTTCTCGGAGTCAAACACGACTTTCACTCCGTACATCCGCTCCAGCGTAGTCGCGATCTCCGCTAAAGAGGATGAATTAAAAATCAACATATTGTTCCGCCAAAAGTCGATTTCACGCATATCCGAGATGGGCGATTTAGTAAATGTCTGCTTGTTCTTATGGTATTCTACCTTCTCCCCGGGTTTCAACAAGGTTACGTCCGTTTTATTAGAAACCTTGACGCTTCCTTCTGCCAGCAGTGTTGTGACAGAATGATCGTCACAATAGCCTTTCACATCAAAGGTGGTTCCCAACGCTTCTATCTCCAGATCATTGCAGCAGACGATAAAACGTTTATCTTTGTTTTTCGCCACTTCGAAATAGGCTTCTCCGTCCAAATAGATTTTCCGGTCGGATTTGTTGTACTCCGCATCATCAGATGTGTATAAGAGACAGACTCCGCATCATAAGAAAGATGAGTAGCCGAATTTAACCAGACTTTCGTTCCATCGGGCAAAGTCAGATTCGCTTTCTGTCCATAATCGACAGCCACCATGAAAGGGTCCTGTGACACCTTATTCATGTGTTCTACCCCAAAGTAAGTGGCCAGTCCCAAACAAACCGGTAATAAGATAGTGGCTGCCACCTTATATATAATAGGTTGCCAGCGCCGTTTCTTCGGAGATAGTATCTTGGGCTCATCCAGATTCCTCTGCAGATGGTTCCACATTTCTTCTTCCACTGTCTTATCGATTTCGACGGCTGCTTCTTTCCACATTTGCTCGCAAAGCAGATTAAACTCATTACGAATTCCGGGTTTACGAATCCATTCAATAAGTATCCTTCTTTCTTCAGAAGAGGCCTCCTTTTTGAAGAATTTTTCCAATAGTACTATGTAATCGTGTTGCTCCATAATTTTCCTGTTCTATTTATACTAGTCTTGAGAGACAGAAAAGGACTACAGAGAAATCGAAATAGTTCAGATATTAACTTTTATTAAAACTTCTATATTAGATATCATGTAAGAAGAGAGAGACTGAAAAGGCAATTATTCCCAGTTTGTCACGCAAGAAATCCAAAGAACGGTGTACCTGTGTGGCAACAGTCTTTTCCGAGATATTCAACTGGTCGGCTATCTCACGATAGTTCAACCCTGATTTCCAATAAAGCATAAAAACTTCCCGGCGCGCTGGAGGCAGTTCTTCTAAAAGTTTCAGGATATATTCTTCCAAAAACAAATAATCCAGTTCTTCATCTATCTCTACGGA
>ERZ1504850.762-NODE-762-length-10429-cov-3.324561_pt1 | contig 10429 bp, 9 predicted proteins | sample MGYA00572094_ERZ1504850 | MGnify/ENA primary metagenome ERZ1504850 (study PRJEB39906, sample SAMEA3182091) | gut metagenome | biome: human; feature: gut; material: Stool; isolation source: human stools | place: Canada | collected 2013-03-11 ...
CATTAATAAAAAGAGTTATGAAGATTTCACACATTGAACACTTGGGCATCGCTGTAAAAAGCATAGAAGAAGCCCTTCCGTACTACGAAAATGTATTAGGTTTGAAATGCTACAACATTGAAACCGTAGAGGATCAAAAAGTAAGAACTGCTTTCCTTAAAGTAGGCGACGTGAAAATTGAATTGTTGGAACCCACTTCGCCCGAAAGTACTATTGCAAAGTTCATTGAGAAGAACAATGGAAATGGCGGTATGCATCACTTAGCATTTGCCGTAGAGGACGGAGTAGCTAACGGACTTGCCGAAATCGAAGAAAAAGGTATTCGCCTTATCGACAAAGCACCCCGTAAAGGTGCTGAAGGATTGAACATCGCATTCTTACACCCGAAATCCACACTCGGTGTATTGACAGAGCTTTGTGAAAAAGGAGAGTAAGATTTATACTGCATAAATCAGAAACCCGTGAAATAATAATTCCGAAATCATAAATCATAAATAAAGAACATGAGTAATCAACTTGAGAAAATTAAAGAGCTTATCGACCGCCGTACAGCTGCGCGCCTTGGTGGTGGTGAAAAAGCGATTGCAAAGCAACATGAGAAAGGCAAATATACAGCTCGCGAGCGTATAGCTATGTTACTCGATGAAGGAAGTTTCGAAGAAATGGATATGTTCGTTGAACACAGATGCACAAACTTCGGTATGGAAAAGAAGCACTATCCCGGTGACGGTGTAGTAACGGGCTGCGGTACTATCGAAGGGCGTTTGGTTTATATCTTTGCACAAGATTTCACAGTTTCTGCCGGTTCTTTGTCAGAAACTATGTCTCTGAAGATTTGCAAGATCATGGATCAGGCAATGAAAATGGGAGCTCCCTGTATCGGTATCAATGACTCAGGTGGTGCACGTATTCAAGAAGGTATCAACGCTTTGGCAGGTTATGCGGAAATTTTCCAACGTAATATTCTCGCTTCCGGCGTTATCCCTCAGATTTCCGGAATCTTTGGTCCTTGTGCCGGTGGCGCCGTATATTCTCCTGCCCTGACTGACTTTACGCTGATGATGGAAGGAACTTCTTATATGTTCCTTACCGGACCTAAAGTTGTGAAGACAGTGACCGGTGAAGATGTTAGTCAGGAAAATCTGGGCGGCGCAAGTGTGCACTCCACCAAATCCGGTGTAACTCATTTCACAGCCCAAACAGAAGAAGAAGGGTTAGCTTTAATCCGCAAGCTCTTGAGTTATATTCCTCAGAACAATTTGGAAGAAGCTCCTTACACAGATTGCACAGATCCTATTGACCGTTTGGAGGACTCCTTGAACGAGATAATTCCTGACAATCCGAATAAACCGTACGATATGTATGAAGTTATCGGTGCTATCGTTGATAACGGCGAATTCCTTGAAATCCAGAAAGATTATTCCAAAAATATCATCATCGGTTTTGCCCGTTTCAACGGACAATCAGTGGGTATCGTAGCCAACCAGCCTAAATATCTGGCAGGCGTACTCGACAGCAACGCTTCCCGCAAGGGTGCACGTTTTGTTCGCTTCTGCGATGCTTTCAATATTCCTATCGTATCTTTGGTAGACGTACCGGGCTTCCTTCCCGGAACAGGTCAGGAATACAACGGCGTTATCCTGCATGGCGCTAAATTGCTGTATGCTTACGGTGAAGCTACTGTGCCCAAAGTTACCATCACTCTGCGTAAGTCTTACGGAGGTTCACACATCGTAATGAGTTGTAAGCAACTTCGCGGCGACATGAACTATGCATGGCCTACTGCCGAAATCGCCGTAATGGGTGGCGCAGGAGCTGTCGAAGTTCTGTATGCTCGTGAAGCCAAAGAGCAAGAGAATCCCGCTCAATTCTTGGCTGAAAAAGAAGCTGAATATACCAAATTATTTGCTAATCCTTACAATGCAGCCAAGTATGGCTATATTGATGATGTTATCGAACCGCGTAATACACGCTTCCGCATTATCCGCGCCCTGCAACAACTGCAAACCAAGAAATTGTCCAATCCGGCGAAAAAGCATGGTAATATTCCTCTTTAAAAATTGAGAATTGAAAGTTGAGAATTAAAAAACTAAAACTCAAATTTATGAATAAAACAAAAATCGGAATATTCCTTTCATTGATGCTGGTGCTGGGGTTCTGTTCTTCCTGCGGAGAAAGGGAGACAAACTCTAAACTGTTGCTGAATGAAGTGCTTATCAACAACGAAAGCAACTTTCAAGATGACTACGGTGTACATAGCGCATGGATTGAAATATTCAATAAGTCATATGGCAGCGCCGACCTTGCAGGTTGCTATCTGAAATTCAGCAGCCAGCCGGGAGATACCGCTACCTATTTCATCCCCAAAGGCGATGTGCTGACTTTAGTAAAACCCCGTCAGCATGCACTGTTTTGGGCGGATGGCGAGCCTAATCGCGGTACTTTCCATACCAACTTCAAGTTAGACAATCTAAATGCCAATTGGATCGGTTTATACGACTCCGGTAAAAAACTGCTTGACCAGATTGTCGTGCCTGCCGGCATATTAAAGGCAAACCAATCTTATGCACGCATCAGTGATGCCGGCCAGGAATGGGAAGTAAAAGGCGGAAGTGAAGATCAATACGTTACTCCGAGCACCAACAACAAGACCATTAACAGCAATGCCAAAATGGAAAAGTTTGAAGAACATGACAGCGCAGGTATCGGTATGGCAATTTCTGCCGTGAGCGTAGTGTTCAGCGGATTGATTCTTCTTTATATTTCTTTCAAAATTGTAGGTAAGATATCTGTCAACCTCAGCAAGCGCAATGCTATGCGGGTCAAAGGCATCACCGACAAAAAAGAAGCAAAAGAAAAGCAACTGGGGCAGGCTCCGGGAGAAGTGTTCGCCGCCATTTCCATGGCTATGCACGAATTCCAAAGTGATGTACACGATGTGGAAGACACCGTACTTACCATTACACGTGTGAAACGCAGTTATTCGCCATGGAGTTCAAAGATTTACACGCTGCGTGAAACTCCTCAGAGAAAGTAAAGTCACCTTTAATAAAAATAAAACGATGAAAGAATATAAATATAAGATCAACGGTAACGTATACAAAGTTACCATTGGAGATATTGAAGATAATATCGCCCACGTAGAAGTGAACGGTACTCCTTATAATGTTGAAATGGAGAAAGCCCCGAAAGTTGTTGTCAAGCCAGTGGCGCGTCCTGTTACCACAGCTCCGGCAGCCCCGACCGCTCCGGTTGTAAAACCTGCCGCCGCTTCAAGCGGTAAATCTGGAGTGAAATCTCCGCTCCCCGGTGTTATTCTTGACATCAAAGTCAATGTTGGCGATACAGTGAAGAAAGGACAGGTTGTCATTATCTTGGAAGCCATGAAAATGGAAAACAACATCAATGCCGACAAAGACGGTAAGATTACCGCTATTAATGTTAGTAAAGGAGAATCCGTACTCGAAGGTACTGACCTTGTAATTATTGAATAATATGGGAGAATTTATCACATTTTTAGGAAATAACCTTGCCGACTTCTGGACTTATACAGGTTTTGCCAATGCAACGGTAGGACATGTGGTAATGATTTTGGTAGGTTTATTCTTCATATACTTGGCTGTAGCCAAGGAATTTGAGCCGATGTTACTGATTCCTATCGGTTTCGGTATGCTGATCGGTAATATTCCTTTCAACATGGAGGCCGGATTGAAAGTCGGTATCTATGAAGAGGGTTCTGTACTTAACATCCTATATCAGGGAGTGACCTCCGGATGGTACCCACCGCTCATTTTTTTGGGCATCGGTGCCATGACAGACTTCTCCGCCTTGATTTCCAACCCCAAACTGATGTTGGTCGGTGCAGCTGCACAGTTCGGTATCTTTGGTGCCTATATGCTCGCACTTGCCATCGGCTTTGATCCTATGCAAGCAGGTGCCATCGGTATTATCGGTGGTGCTGACGGTCCGACGGCTATCTTCTTGTCATCTAAACTGGCTCCGAACTTAATGGGTGCTATTGCTGTATCAGCATATTCTTATATGGCATTAGTACCGGTGATCCAACCGCCCATTATGCGTCTGCTGACAACCAAACACGAACGTCTTATCCGTATGAAACCTCCACGTGTTGTTTCTCATACGGAAAAAGTAATGTTCCCGATAGTAGGTCTGCTACTTACTTGTTTCCTCGTTCCGTCCGGTTTGCCTCTGCTGGGCATGCTGTTCTTTGGTAACCTATTGAAAGAAAGTGGTGTAACACGTCGTTTGGCCAATACAGCCAGTGGGCCGCTAATCGATACCATTACAATCCTGCTCGGTTTGACAGTGGGTGCTTCTACTCAAGCCTCCGAGTTCCTGACACTCGATTCAATTCTAATCTTTGGTCTTGGAGCATTGTCATTTATTATTGCCACTGCATCTGGCGTAATCTTTGTGAAGATATTCAATATTTTCCTGAAGAAAGGCAACAAGATCAATCCACTGATTGGTAATGCAGGCGTATCTGCAGTGCCCGACTCCGCACGTATTTCTCAGGTAATAGGTCTGGAATACGATCCGACCAACTATCTGCTGATGCATGCTATGGGTCCGAACGTAGCAGGTGTTATCGGTTCTGCAGTAGCAGCCGGTATTCTGTTGGGATTCTTGATGTAGCCTGAAAACGTTTGCATAACATACATACTGAATAATAGCGGAGGAGCATAAGCTTTCTCCGCTATTTGTTTTAAATTAGCGCTGAAAACAATGAAAAGCTAATATCATGAAAAAAGTATTCTCCATTTTGGGGGCGCTCCTACTATCCCTCAGTATGTATGCAGCTATGAATGTAAACAAAATCGAACCACCGTTTTGGTATACCGGAATGCAAAATCCGGAGCTTCAGCTGATGGTGTATGGTGAAGACATTGGCAATGCAGCGGTATCCGTCGACTATCCCGGTGTGTCACTAAACAGTACTGTCAAGTTGGAAAGTAACAATTATCTGCTGGTCTATCTAAAACTGGATAAAGAAGTGAAGCCGGGCAAGATGACACTTACCTTTACACAAGGCAAGAAAAAGCTCGTTAAATCGTATGAGTTAAAAGCACGTACCAAGAAAGGATGCGAACATAAAGGCTTCGACGCGTCTGATGCCCTTTACCTGTTAATGCCCGACCGTTTTGCCAATGGCAATCCTGATAATGACCAGATAGCGGGTATGGCGGAATATAAAGTAGATCGCAACGATCCGAATGCCCGCCATGGCGGTGATCTCGCCGGTATTGAACAACACTTAGACTATTTCTCGGATTTGGGTGTGACAGCCTTATGGTTTACTCCGGTATTGGAAAACAACATGACGGGAGGTTCTTATCATGGCTATGCCACTACCGATTATTATAAAGTAGACCCCCGTTTCGGAACCAATGAAGAATATAAGCAACTCATAGAAAAGTCTCATGCGCGCGGCATCAAAATCGTAATGGATATGATTTTCAACCACTGTGGCGTAGAACATGTGTGGATAAAGGATATGCCTTGCAAAGACTGGTTCAACAACCCCGACCATGAGAAGAACTTCGTACAGACTTCCTTCAAGCTGACTCCTCATGTAGATCCGTACGCATCGAAGTATGATTTTAGCCAGATGAACGATGGCTGGTTCGTAACTGCCATGCCCGATCTCAATCAAAAAAATCCGCATGTTTACCGCTACCTCGTCCAGAACAGTTTCTGGTGGATCGAATATGCCAACATAGACGGGATCCGTATGGATACTTATCCGTACGCCGACTATGATGCCATGAGCAATTGGATGAAAGAACTGAATGAAGAATATCCCAACTACAACACCGTAGGTGAAACATGGGTTACCGAACCGGCATACACTGCCTGGTGGCAAAAAGACTCCAAATTGTCCGCTCCTAAAAACAGTAATCTGAAAACAGTAATGGATTTTAGTTTCTTCGACAAAATAAATATTGCTAAAACAGAAGAAACGGAAACTTGGTTTAAAGGGCTTGACCGAGTATATAATAGCTTCGTATATGATTTTCTATATCCGAATCCGGAATCAGTGCTTGCTTTTATTGAGAACCATGATACTGACCGCTTCTTAGGTGAAGGCGATAATCTCCCAATGTTGAAGCAGGCCTCTACTCTATTGCTCACAACCCGACGTATTCCACAATTATATTACGGAACGGAAATTATGATGAACGGGGTAAAGAATAAAAGCGACGGTTACGTCCGTAAGGATTTCCCTGGTGGCTGGGCCGATGACCAAGAGACAGCACTTACAGCCAAAGGCCGCAGTGCAATTCAAAACGACTGTTACAACTTTTATAAAACCATACTGAACTGGCGTAAAGGCAACGATGTGATTGCTAAAGGCAGCATGACCCAATTTATGGTACAGAATGGCGTATATGCCTACGCCCGCCAGCACGAAGGTAAAACCGTATTTGTGATGCTGAATGGCACGAATGCAGAGACCGTTGTTCCTTTAAAGTTCTATAAAGAAATACTGAAAGAAAAACAGCAGGGTAAAGATATCCTGACTGGAAAAGCCATCATCTTCGGTAAAGAATTGAAAATGCAGCCGCGTGAATCATTGGTTATTGAGTTGTAAGATTGAGATTACACTCCTTCCCCCTAAAAAAGTAGCCCTTGCAATGGAAAATATTGCAAGGGCTATTTTTATAATCAGATAACGCTATTAGTCCAATTGAGCCAATTTGTTTTCCGAGCCAAGCACGTTGATGATTTTGTGCTTGTACAGTTTTTCCATATTGTCACGAGCCGGGCCCAAGTATTTACGCGGGTCGAATTCAGCCGGTTTTTCAGCAAATACCTTACGAACAGCAGCAGTCATAGCCAAACGAGAGTCTGAGTCGATATTGATTTTACAAACAGCAGACTTAGCAGCTTTACGCAACTGATCTTCCGGAATACCGATAGCAGCTTCCAGCTTACCACCGAATTGGTTGATTGTGTCAACTTCTTCCTGAGGTACTGAAGAAGAACCATGAAGTACGATAGGGAATCCCGGGAGTTTCTCCATCACAGCATCCAATACAGCAAATTCCAAAGGAGGAGGAACCAGACGGCCTGTCGCAGGATCTATGTGGCATTGTTCAGGTTTAAATTTGTATGCACCATGAGAAGTACCGATAGAAATAGCCAAAGAATCGCAACCTGTACGGGTAGCAAAGTCAATAACTTCTTCGGGGTTAGTATATGTGTGGTGCTCTGCAGATACTTCATCCTCTACACCAGCCAATACGCCAAGTTCGCCTTCTACTGTAACATCGAATTGGTGAGCATACTCAACAACCTTCTTTGTCAAAGCAACATTTTCTTCATATGGAAGATGTGAACCGTCAATCATTACTGAGGAGAAACCTGAGTCAATACAGCTTTTGCAAGTTTCGAAAGTATCTCCGTGGTCAAGGTGAAGAACAATTTCAGGATGTTTGCAGCCCAGTTCCTTAGCATATTCCACAGCACCCTGAGCCATATAACGCAACAAAGTAGCGTTAGCATACTGACGAGCGCCCTTAGAAACCTGAAGGATAACCGGAGACTTAGTCTCAACTGCAGCCTTGATGATAGCCTGCATCTGTTCCATGTTATTGAAGTTGAATGCAGGGATCGCATATCCACCCTTGATAGCGCGAGCAAACATTTCTCTTGTGTTTACAAGGCCTAAATCTTTGTAATTAACCATTTTGTTTAAAGTTTATTGTTAGTGAATTAAAATTCTACGCAAAAGTAAGCATTATCCTTTAAAAAGAAGAACGAGAGAAGAATAAAATATCTCTATTTATCTATCAAATCTATTCTATTTTAAAGCTATTGGCTTGAATTAACAGAATATTGTAATCTCCATATTACAATGCTTTTGCATCTGTCTGCCCGTTACTGCCTTTTGCGTTCTCAACCTCATAAACAAAAAAGCCGGAAAGCAAGTTTACTTTCCGGCCCCCTATTTACACATTATTATATATTATTTTTTCAAATAGATAATCGTAGGCAAGTGATCGCTATAACCGTTCAGCCACACACGTCCGCCATGAGTACGTAAAGGTGAGCCTTTGTATTTACCATCCTGCTGGATCAGATAATCGCGGATAAAGACTTCATTATGGTCATAACGCAGCCCTTTTTTTGTTTTCACCAATGGTCTTGACAGCACAATCTGATCGAACAAATTCCATTTGCCCCGATAAAGCAAGGTTCCCACTCCCTTATCCTCCAGCGTTTTCCACCAAGGATTATAGAACTGTTTTGCTTTCATTCCCGAGATGTACTTGCGCGCTCCCAAAGTCTGCATGCTTTCATCCATAGGGTCATCGTTCATATCCCCCATAACAAAAAGTTTCAACTTCTTATCTTCACGCAGCAAAGAGTCTGTAAGTACTTTCACCTGCTTGGCAGCATGCACGCGCACCGGTGATTTTGCACCACGAGAAGGCCAATGATTTACGATGACACACACACGCTCATCAGCCAACCGACCGTCTACAATCAGAAATCCACGCGTCAGGTGCACCGTATCCCCTTCAAACGGGGTGGAGAGTATCAACTTGGAATTTGTAACGGTGAACTGCTGCGGATCATACAGCAACGCACAGTCGATGCCTCGTTTGTCAGGTCCTTCATAATGAATAAACTTATAATTGGAAATGGCCGGCTGACTGACGAGATCCGTCAGCACCCTGCGGTTCTCCACTTCTGCCACACCAATAACAGCCGGACCTTCGGGAACCAGATTTCGCGACAACGAACCCAGCACCATCGACAAATTATGCAGTTTAGATTCGTATTTCTTCGCTGTCCACTGATAACTGCCATCAGGCAAAAAATCATGATCGTTCTTACCTGCATCATGAATGGTATCAAACAAATTCTCAAGATTATAAAAAGCTATACTATACAGCTTACGTTCTGTGTTCTGGGCTACCGCCACTATAACGCAGAAACAAAAAGAAAATAAAAAAGTAACTTTCCTCATATTAGTTTATACAATTATTCCGCAAAGATATCCATCTATCAACACATTCGATAAAAAAAACGGCTTTTTGCTTGTGTTTAATGCAAAAATATATTAAATTTGTAAAATACCATAAAAAAGATGCTCCCTAATTTATAAACTTACAAACAAAATCTACATTATGAAAAACAAAGTTTTCTACATGAACATGCTATTAATGTGTATCATGACCTCCTGCGGCGATGACAACGCTCCTCCCATCCCGGCTCCCACTCTCTCGATTGATCCCGCTACTGCGCTGCACTTCACAGCCGCAGCTACTGAATCGCATGAAATTAATGTTACGACCAACCAAGACAGCTGGACTGCAATTTCCAATCAAAACTGGTGTAAAGTAACACAAGACAAAAACAAATTAATCGTAAAAGCAGATCCTAATACGACTGAAACATCCCCCGCACCGGCTACCATTACTATTTCTGCAGGAAGTGCAAAAAGCATAATGCTGGCAGTAACACAGGATGCAGCTACAAACGAACCTGACGCCACCTATCCGGCAACCGAAGCCGATTTGATAAAAGCCGTAGCCAAAACATGGACATTTCCTGAAACCTCCGACTACATTTCTTTGGAACTCAACGAAGAAAAATACTATTCCCTACTTACAAAAACAAAAATCGCAACGCGTTCCAAAGAAGCGAACGGCATTTATATAATATAAGGAACCTATACGGTATCCGATGATTTGCGTATTCTGTCTTTAACCGATTTCGGAAAAATCGAAATCAAGGACATTAAGCAAACGGAAAGTGAGATTACCATTACTCCTACCGGCAAAGATCCGTTTACCGTAACTACCACCGAGCAAAAGATCGAAACTCCGCCGACCCGGACAGGGAAACGTCTTAAAACATATACCCCCGACTTTGGAGATGAAGGGGTTATGAACTACACCTTTACCTATGATGACAAGAACAGGTTGGTCAAGTTATCTGTGGATATTGACGGCAAGACACAAGAACTGTCCATTAAATACGAAAACCAGAAAATCAGTTTTGATCTCCCCGGAGAAGAGTTGGAAGCAACAGGCAATATTGCATGTACCTATACTCTCAATACTGCCGGACTTGCAACCGATCTTCAAGTCAAGATAGGCAAAGCCATCATTACGCAACGTTACACTTACAACAATGCCCGCCAGCTCATTTCCGTACGCCGATATGAAGGAGGAGAAATGACCGCTTATTGCAATGCAGTATGGGAGAACGGCAATGTCACATCTACCATTAGTGGTTCCAAGCATATCTGTACCGACAAGTCTTATCAAGACAACGAAGGCAATACTGTATATGTGCACGACCATAATCAGGACAACAAATTTGATGACAACGACAAGGCTTTGGCTCCGGGCGCCTATGACACTCATTCATCCGCTTATACTTATACCGCCGA
>ERZ1504850.803-NODE-803-length-10006-cov-4.332931_pt1 | contig 10006 bp, 10 predicted proteins | sample MGYA00572094_ERZ1504850 | MGnify/ENA primary metagenome ERZ1504850 (study PRJEB39906, sample SAMEA3182091) | gut metagenome | biome: human; feature: gut; material: Stool; isolation source: human stools | place: Canada | collected 2013-03-11 ...
CAATCTTATCTATTTACGAAAGTGCAGGGATGAAAAAATGATAAAATTTACGATTCTTTACATATTCGGAGCCTTCATTTTCTTGCTGGATCAAGTTATTCCAATGATGGGTAGATTAGCTTGGTATTTCACCATTTTCTCAATTGTATCACTTCCTGTTGCATTCAAGAGTATCAGAGGCAGAGTGGCACAGATAGGGCTCATTGTTTTATTTATGGCAATTACTCTACGTGAATATGACAGCTTTTTCCATGCATTGAATTGGCGAGATGCATATATGCATTTCCAAACCATCTTCTCAGCATGAAATCATTGGATTTGTTGAGTTTATTTGTTCAATAAAATATCATCTTCAATCATTTCAAAAATACAACAGAGATAAATATGTTTTATTTTCTAAATTATGCATATAATCCCAATACTGCTGCTACCAACAGGGCATTGGCCTATTTGAAGGGCTTGTCAGAACTTGGCATTCAGACAAGAGTGGAGTTCTTCCTTACGGATTCTTCAAAGAGTAAGATTTCACAGGACTACCCAAACCTTGATATACATTATCGTTGGGATAAGTGGTATTACATAAACCACAAGTATCTGAAGCATATCTTTTATGTGTTTTCCTTGCTTATTTTCGTATTGAATTTGAAGAAGGGAGATACGGTGTATATGTATAATATGGCAGACGCGCTCCATTTCGTATTAAAGCGCAAAGGAGTCAAAGTATTTGTTGAGAAGACAGAGCATCCCAGCATGTATCCTCTTGGTAGCCATTCATTCCATCCTTCGATGGAGATGTATAAGGCTGATTGTACAAAGGCGTCTGGTATTATTACTGTTTCTACTTCATTGGTGAAATTCTTTGTCGAAGAGGCTGGAGTAGAAAAGGGACGTATTAAGATCGTCAACATGATTGTAGATGACAAGCGATTCTGCGGAGTTAAGCCAGCAAAGTACGAAAAGCCCTATTTCGGATACTGTGGTACTATCTCCACCTTCAAGGATGGAGTAGATATCCTGATAAAGTCATTTGCTCAGTTCTGTTCAAAGCATTCCGGTTATCAACTCAGAATTGCAGGTCGATTCGGAACTGCGGAAGACGAGAGAATAATAACAGGATTGGTTAAAGAGTATGGTCTTGAGGAGTCAGTTGTTTTTGTTGGATTAGTACCTGCTGCTGAAATGCCATCTTTCCTTATGGGGGCTACCGCTGTAGTGCTTTCAAGACCAGATAACATTCAGGCTCGAAACGGATTCCCTGGTAAGTTAGGTGAATATTTGCTCTCTAAATCAACAATAATCGTCACGGCCGTGGGTGATATTCCGCTCTTCGTAAAAGACAAAGTGTCAGGACTCATCGTTATACCTGATGATGTTGAGGAGTTTGCTGCAGCTCTCAATTGGGTAGTAGAGCATCCTGAAGAAGCTACAAGACTAGGAGTCAGAGGTGAACAACTTGCAAGGGATCACTTCAACTATATGACAGAGACGAAGGAACTGGTTGATTTTATGGGCATTTAATAAGGCAGAATTTATGAAGACCATACTATACGTATTTCATTGCTCTACAATAGGTGGCGGCAGTTATTGCCTGCTGAATGTGTTGAAGAATCTTGATCGTTCCCAATACAAGCCGGCTGTATTGCTTGCAACACAAGGTGCTCTTGTCGAAGAAATCAACAAATTGGGTATTGATGTTCATTTCTTGAATGATCTGGATTCCGTACCATATAACTTACCATTGCTGAAGAGAAGCACAATTGCTAAATACAGAAAGGTAAGCGGCTCCATAGATGGCTACAAGGCAAAATTGAAGGAGATAAAACCTGATTTGGTTTATATCAACTCAATGATGCTGTATCCTTATCTGAAACCAGCACATGAATTAGGTTACAAAACTTTGATTCACATCCGTGAGCACTGGCCGTTTAACGAACATCGTTGCCAATTACGAAGAGCCCAAAATTATATTCGTAAGTATTCCACTTATGTGCTTGCCATTAACGAGTTTGCTTCTAAGCAAGTTCCTGGAATTGATAGTAAAGTCTCTATTGTTTACGACTGGATAGATCTTAGCCAGAGATACAAAGAACTGCCTTTTTCCAACTACTTTAGTGAAAACTTAGATGGTAAGAAAGTACTGTTATTTACGGGAGGTTCAGCACCTAACAAAGGTGCAAAAGAGGTAGCGAGAATGTTTTCTGAGCAGCTTACAGATACGAATCTTAGATTGCTTATGCTAGGAAATTCTGTAAAGACTTTTGAGTTGACTTTGAAGAATCGCATCAAGATGTTCTTGTCAGATAAGCATATTATGGGATTCTATGCATATGAGTTGAATAATATCGTAAAAAAAGACAAGCGTATCGTATGTGTTCCTAATGTGTATGAAATCAAACATCTCTTGGATCAGTGCTACTGTCTTGTGAGCTTCTTCACAATTCCGCATGCAAATTTGGCAATGGTAGAATGTATAGTCAACAATACCATTTCATTGGCAGCTAAGACAGAAGAGTCTCAGGAATACTCCCTTGATGGGAAACTCGCATTCCTCTGCAAGATGAACGATGAGCAAAGCTTTGTTGACGCTTTTTACCGTCTTGAAGCTGAGTACGATATTATGAAGGAAAAACTCCAAAAGGATTCACATATTATCCGCGAGAAATTTGATAAAGATGCAAATGTAAAGGTCTTGAATGGAGTTTATAATAAATTGTTGAAGTAATATGAAAATCGCTACTATAGGATACCTTCACGGTAGTGGAGGGGCAGAGCGTCAGATTATACTCTTGTCAAATGAGTTGGCTCAAAAAGGACACGAAGTGCATTTGATCATCCTAAATGAAAACAAGGCTCCATATTTGATATCTTCATTAGTCATTGTACATGATCTTACTGCGAAAGAAGGAACAGGAAAATTTCGTCTGGTAAAGCGCTTTTTGGCTCTGAAAAGAGTATTAGGCTCATTGAAACCGGATGTCACTATAAATTATAATCTTCAAGGAGCGTATTTTTCTTTGTTGATAGGCAGGGAAACCTGTGGAAAAATCCTTTATTCCGAAAGAGGTGATCCGTATGACAGTGAGTATTCCGGTTTGCTTGGAAAGGTACGAGATGTTACATGTAAGTATGTAGATGCATTTGTTTTTCAATCTGAGGGTGCTAGAGATTTCTTCCATCTTACTCCGAAACAGAAAGCTGTAGTGATCCACAACTCTGTGACTGTTCCACAAGATAAGTATCCTATGCCCTTGATTCGCGATAATAGGATCGTAACGGTTGGAAGACTTCATCCTCAAAAGAACCCTTGGCTGATGGTTGATGCTTTTGCTCTTATTGCAGACAAGCACCCGGAAGTCACCCTTGAGTTTTATGGCGATGGAGCTCTGAAGGAAGAAATACAGGCAAAGATTGATGGGGTTGAACTGTCTGATAGAGTACATCTTAATCCAAGCCGAAAAGATATTTTTGATTGTATTCGAACTGCTCGCTTGTTTGTGCTACCTTCTGATTTTGAGGGAATGCCTAATGCTCTTATGGAAGCAATGTCTTTAGGTCTCCCTTGTGTGTCTGCAGATTGCCGCCCTGGGGGAGCACGCACGCTTATTAAGGATGGGGTAAACGGGTTTATTGTACCTATGAGAAATCCTCAGGCAATGGCAGAGAAGATTGAGTATCTCCTCAATAATCCCGAACAGGCCGAAAGAGTTGCTAAAGAAGCTAGAAAGTTGGGTGAGACACACACTAATGAGTTCGTTTTTGGCAAATGGGATGAATTTTTAAAAAAAGTGATAATGTAGAAGGGGACAAAAACAAATCAATCTTGCAAGGGCAATATTCTAAAGTATGAATAAGAAAAATAAAGATCATATTGACATGAACGTTAAAGTTTCTGTAATTATTCCAGTTTATAGAGTCGAAAAGTACCTCGACCGTTGTGTAAAGTCTATAGTGAACCAAACATACAGAAATTTGGAAATCATCCTTGTAGATGATGGTAGTCCGGATAGTTGTCCTCAAATATGTGACGAGTGGTCTTTTCGCGACGAGCGAATAAGGACAGTTCATCGTGACAACGGTGGACTGTCCTGTGCCAGGAACACAGGGCTATCCACCGCTACAGGTGATTATGTAACATTTGTAGATAGCGATGATTGGATAGCTCTCGATACATACGAGTATTGTATGTTCCTTCTTAAACGTAATGAAGGTGCAAATGCTATCCAATTTGATGTTATGCTTACCTCAGATGATACTGCAATGCCTGCACAGGTAGAGGAACAGGTTGAAGTTTATGAAGGAAAGAAGATTCTTGAGTACTATATGGATTCCTGCACACGGAAAAGCGGAGGCTTTTCCGTGTGCAGATGCCTCTTTGAGGCATCTGCAGCAAAGCGTTATAGTTTTCGCGAAGGTAAGATAAATGAAGATATGGATTATAAATTCAAAGTGCTTAGAGATTGCAAAAAATGGGTGGTATCTAATAGAGTGAAATACTTCTATTGGCAAGACGGTAATAGTACTTCTTCTGGAAAACTTAAGACAAGAGACTTTCAACTATATGAGGCTGCTGATGAGTTATATAAATTGTGTCAGCAGGAGTCTTATGGTAAAATAGCATATCTTGGTGAGGTAAAAAAAGCTCGAACTCCATTCTCTTTGCTTAGCAGAATAGCTATGTGGGGCGTTGCTGATTCAAATATTAATGAAAAGGATATTACTAAAAAGCTAACCAAGGAGCATAGAAAAAAATTGTCTATTTTGCTTAAGGCACCTATTCCTTTTAGTAGAAAAGTTCTCTCAATTATGTTTGCTATCAATTTTCCTATGACAAAGTGGTTGCTTTCTGTTACTAGGAAGGTGAATGCATAGGATCTTTTCGGCCCAATAAACTGAATGATTATGAGCTTAGAACAGAAAATTAACTATCAGCTGAATAAGTATCCAGCTGTTAAAAAATATATCAAGCGTGCGTACCAGCTTGCCTGTTATGCCGTGAGCAAGAAGATTAAGTCAGAAGGCCATATCATCCGTATCTCTCCTGACGATCCTATCCATGAGTATTTTTTTGGGTATTATGACAAGTCACCATGGGATGCAACTATGCGTTATATGATATGTATGAGAGCGAAGGATACTTGGAGCGCTCCAGATCCTCTCGGTACTGCAGATATCCTTCTTATCGATACAAAAGAAGGGAATAAAGTTAAGCAAATTGCTACCACTCACACTTGGAATGTACAGCAGGGATGTATGGCGCAGTGGTTGGGCCCTGATTTTAAGTCTCGCATCCTATACAATGATATGCGAGATGGGAAGTATTGCTCAGTTGTATTCAATGTAGAGATTCAGGAGGAAAGAGTACTTCCTATACCTTGTTATACAGTATCGTCTGATGGAAAGACAGCTTTGAGCCTTGACTTCTCACGTCTGCACAGCCTTCGTCTGGGATATGGTTACGCAGAACTGCCAGAAGTAACAAAGGGGGTAGCTCTCCCAAATACGACCGCTGTATGGAAGATGGATATTGAAACTGGTGAAGTGACAGAACTTCTAAAATATACAGACTTTGTAAACTTGCTGCCTCGTCTAGAGATGCAGGAGGAAGGTAGTGTGCATAAGGTGAACCACTTGATGTTCTCTCCTAACGGCAAGCGTTTTATGGTGTTGTATCGCTGGTTTTGTGGACAGAGGAAGTATACTCGTCTTGTGACTTGCAATGTGGATGGCTCCAATATGTATGTGCTCTCAGACGATGATATGGTGAGCCACTGTTATTGGAAGAACGATAATGAGATAATTGCATTTGAACGCAAGAAGGAATTCGGTCCTGGATATTATCTAATGAAAGACAAAACTCAGGAATGGCAACATCTATGGGGTCAGTTAAGTAATGATGGTCACCCTAGCTATTGTCCTACAGACAACAATCTTGTTGTAATCGACTCATATCCCAATCGTGCGCGTGTAGCAGACTTAAAATTACTCAGAGATACCGATCCGGAGGGCAAGGATATGAAGGTGATTGCAAAGGTGTTTGCTCCATTCAAATATGATAATGAAACACGATGTGACCTTCACCCACGTTGGAGGCAAGATGGTAAAGCCATTTGCTTTGATGGTGTCTTTGAGGGGCACAGAGGATTGTATATTGTAGGTCTTTGATATTATGGACAAATTAGCAGTTATATTACCCATATATAAAAATGACAAAGTGCCCTATGTGCGTTTGTCGCTTGACAGTATTCTACATCAGACATATAAGGGTGAAAACAAGCTCATTATAGGTGTTGATGGACCTGTTGGCAATGATCTCGCAGCTTGTCTGAAAGAGTACGAGCAGAAGGCTAATGTGTTTATACAATGGTTTCCTGAGAATAGAGGTCTCGCCATTGTGCTGAATGATCTTCTGGATATTTGTTTCAAGGAAGGCTATGAGTACATTGCTCGTATGGATGCGGATGACATTTCTACACCAGATCGTTTTGAGAAGCAGATGGCTTACCTGCAGATTCATCCGGAGATTGATGTAGTGGGTGGGGCTATTGAGGAGATTGATGAGAATAGTGAGAGCAGAGATAAGGTTATTGTATATCCAAAAGGACCGAAAGAGTGCTATGAATTCTTCTCACGCAGAAATCCGCATGCACATCCAGCTGTTCTTTTCCGTAAGAGTTTCTTCGAAAAATTGGAGAATCCTAACGCTAACCTTAACCCTAAAGTTAGGCTTACTTATAAGAGCGAGGATAGGAGATGGTATCGTCCTGAATACCGTCAGAACCAAGATACGATGCTGTGGTTGGATGGTATGAGTAAGGGTACGAATCACGCTAACATTCCTGATGTAATCCTGCGTTTTCGCTTCACTAATTCACTCTTTAAGAAGAGACGCAATGGATGGACATTTGCTAATAAACAGCTTGCAGACCGTAAGATGATCAATAAGGCTCTTGGCTATGGCTTTGGTGCTACTATCTTTGGCTATATGATGTTTATCATGCTCGTTAGTCCTGCATGGGTGAAGAAGATTGTTTATAAATTATTTAGATAATAAGCGTCCGATTTTGCCCTCTTGCTTCAGAATCTAAACTATCGAGGTTTGTAACGCTTGATAGCTGTAAGTGTGATCATTTTTTTATTGTTCATCAAAAGTTGAATTGCGAACCTAAAGGGGATGAAGTTTTTTTCCATACACTATGTGTCTCAAATTCGGATGTTAATAAATAATAAGTATGATAATTAAAAGACTCTTTGATATTATTGCATCCTTATGTGGATTGCTTTTGATTTGGTGGATATTTCCCATTGTTGCTTTCCTTATTCATTGCAAAATGCCTGGTGGACCTGTGTTTTTCTGTCAGAAACGTGTGGGTAAGAACGGAAAGTTATTCACATGCCATAAGTTCCGTTCTATGACGGTGAAACATAGTGGCTCTTCAGTGAGTGTAGCCGGTGATAGTCGTATAACTCCTTTCGGTGCGAAATTACGTCATTATAAGATTGATGAGTTGCCGGAACTTTGGGATGTACTGATTGGCAACATGTCGTTTGTGGGGCCTCGTCCTGATGTTCCGGGATATGCTGACAAATTGGAAGGTGGTGAACGCGATGTGCTGAAGCTTCGCCCTGGTATCACCGGTCCTGCAACATTGAAGTATCGTTTGGAAGATGAGATGATCTCAGAATATGTAGCTAAGAAGCAGGCGGAAGGTGATTCCCGTTCCATACAGGAGATTGCTACGGAATATAATGATACTGTTATCTATCCTGATAAAGTAAGGCTTAATTGCTACTATTATCATCACTACAGTTTCATCAAGGATATTGAGATGATCTTTGCGACCGTACTTGGGTTTAAAGTGAAATTTGCGGGCGAAGAAGTTTAACTGATAAGATTTTCAAAATATATAACTCATAATGGAAGAAAGAAAAACAATTTATCTTTGCCTTGCCCACATGAGTGAGGCTGGGTTGGAGCAGAAATACGTAAAAGAGGCATTTGACACAAATTGGGTTGTACCTCTGGGACCGAATGTGAATGGGTTTGAGGAGGATTTGAAAACATTCGTATCTAAGAATGCTGACGGTTCAGAAACATCACATGAAGTTGTTGCATTATCTGCAGGCACAGCTGCCGTTCACTTGGCATTGTTGGCATGCGGTGTGGGTAAAGGTGATGAAGTATGTGTACAAAGTTTCACGTTCTGTGCCTCTTCTCATCCGGTAACCTACCTTGGTGCAATTCCTGTATTTATTGATTCTGAGCCAAACTCCTGGAATATGGACCCGGAATTGCTGGAGAAAGCTATTCTCGACCGTAAGACAAAGACTGGCAAATATCCAAAGGCAATTGTACCTGTAGCACTGTATGGCATGCCATACGACTGCGACAAGATTATGGCGATTGCCGATAAATATGGGATTCCTGTTATTGAGGATGCTGCTGAGGGATGTGGTTCTCGTTGGAAAGGGCAGGTACTGGGAACATTTGGTAAGTTCGGGGTGTTGTCATTTAATGGTAACAAGATGATAACCACTTCAGGCGGTGGTGCTCTTATCTGTCGTGATGCCGAAAGCAAAAATAATATCATGTGGTATGCAACACAGGCTCGCGATGCATATCCTTATTATCAGCATACGGCAATCGGCTACAACTATCGTATGTCTAATATATGTGCCGGTATTGGGCGTGGTCAGATGACTGTCTTGAACGCCCATGTCGAACATCACAAGCACGTACAAGCTCTTTACAAAGAATTGTTGAAAGACGTAAAAGGTGTTACTTTGCATGAGGCTCCCAATGGCAATTATGACTCTAACTATTGGCTTAGCACGATTACACTTGATGAGAATTTGAAGATTCAAGGGCAGGAGAATGTTTACAAAAAAGTAATTAAAACTGCCGTAGGTGGTGCTGCAGGTGTAATTCATATGGTGGACAATCCGACTACAGATTGTCAGCCAAACAAGAATGTGGAGGCTCTGCGTGTATTTATGCTTTCAAAGAAAATAGAGGCACGTCCGGTTTGGAAGCCGATGCACAAACAGCCAGTGTACAAGGATGCTCCAGCATACGTAAATGGTGTTTCGGAAGCATTGTTCAAAGTAGGTATGTGTTTGCCTGCTGGTCCGTATGTGACGGATGATGATGTACGTTATATCGCGGAGAGTATCAAGGAGGCTATTGTAAAGTAATGAAAAGGTAAATTGGGTATCCAAATGTCTGAAGGGGCATGGAATACGATAAATCTAATAGAGTCTTCTGTTATTTTTGAAGCAAAAGATGGGCATATAATGAATCTGGGAATGCAACAGATAAAAAGTAATTGAGTTTTAATAAAGATAGAATAAAAAACAATAGAAAGAAATATATGAAGAGAATGAAACAACTAGGCTATTATGTATTGACAGCTTTTCTGTTGACAGCCTGCCAGTCTTACAAAAAAGTACCTTACCTACAGGATGCTGAAGTGGTATTGTATAGTACTCAAGATACACAATTGTATGATGCAAAGATTATGCCAAAGGATTTGTTAACCATTGTAGTATCGTGTACTAGTCCTGAATTGGCGGCACCTTTCAATTTGACTGTTGCAACACAAAATAATATGGCCTTGAATTATGCCACCACTCAACCGGTCCTACAACAATATCTAGTAGATAATGACGGTAATATAAACTTTCCTGTACTGGGCGAACTTCATGTAGGTGGACTGACTAAGAAAGCGACCGAACAGATGATCGTGGAAAAACTGAAACCTTATATAACGGAATCCCCCATTGTAACGGTCCGTATGGTGAATTATAAGATTTCTGTGATTGGTGAAGTTGCCCGTCCCGGTACATTTACGATATCCAATGAAAAGGTGAATGTCTTGGAAGCTTTGGCTATGGCAGGAGATATGACTGTATATGGTCTGCGTGATGATGTTAAATTGATACGTGAGAATGCCAATGGCAAGCAGGAAATTATTCCGTTGGATTTGAATAAGGCGGAGACTATTCTTTC
>ERZ1504850.900-NODE-900-length-9079-cov-3.240691_pt1 | contig 9079 bp, 7 predicted proteins | sample MGYA00572094_ERZ1504850 | MGnify/ENA primary metagenome ERZ1504850 (study PRJEB39906, sample SAMEA3182091) | gut metagenome | biome: human; feature: gut; material: Stool; isolation source: human stools | place: Canada | collected 2013-03-11 ...
GAGATCTAGTACGGTCTCGTGGGCTCGGAGATGTGTATAAGAGACAGGTCATAAGTATCATTGACAATCCCGGCTGTTGAGTTGTCAAGAGGAAGCACCGCGTAATCTGCTTCACCGTTCTTAATGGCTTCCATAGCCGCTCTGAATGTCGAAACACACGAACAGTCCGCAGCATCACCAAAATACTTGAGTGTAGCCGCATGGCTGTATGCACCGGGAACTCCCTGATATACTATATGACAGCCCTTTTTTTCAAGCTCCTTTACTGCCTTGTGAGGCGCAGCCTTTGAATAACCGCCTGCCTCAAGAATACCATACTGAAGCTTGCGGCTCATAGCCATAATCTGTTTGAAAAGTTCATCCACGCATCTCTTGCCAAAGTCATCCTCAACACATGCACACAGAGTCTTAAGCTTCTCCTCCTCGCGTGCCTTATCGTACACCGCCTTGTTGTTGGCAATCTTGTATTCGGCCACATCCTTGCTTATCTCCAGCCTCTGCTTCATAAGCTCCACTATCTGTCTGTCAATCACATCTAACTTCTGTCTTGATTCTGATAAATCTATCACGCCTTTATCCTCCGCTATATTAAATCTTCTGTCCCTAAACATTAACCCTGCCTGACCCGTAACAGCAGAATTGTATGTCTGCACCGCACTCACCCGGAATTTAGCGGACATTATTATCTACAATTGTATCATTACGCATAAATTTTCGCAATACAACATTGCTAAGTGTATGTATAATGTGTTAAAATATTATGTAAAATATAACTTATGTGCGAATGGAGGATTGCTATGAAAGTGGTATCCAGGATAATAACCGGCGTTGTGATAGCTGCTGCCGTTGCTGCGCTCGGTATCTGCTCATATATGAGCACCAAGGTAAAATACAATGCTGAGGGATATATAGGAAATACATCGGGAAATCTTATTAACAAAGGCTTATTCGCCGAACACAACGGAAAGATATATTTTGCAAATCCGTATGACAATAACCAGCTCCATGAACAGCGACTGCACAGATATAAAAAGACTGTCCGATGATTCCGTATCATACATAAACGTGACCGATAATTATATATTTTATGTCCGCAATAACTTTGACCCGGACAATGCCGGAATGGTATTCAGAGGACAGCTCTATGGCGTTATACGCTGTAAGCTTAATGGCCAGAGGGGCACCGCCCTCACCGCCGATGTCATAACATCCATGTCACTTGTCGGCAACCGGGTATACTATAACAGTTACGACGACGGAAAAATACATACCATGTACACTACCATAGACAAGAAGGAGACAGCCACAATAAAAAATACCCCGACAGCTCTGTACAGCGTTGCGGATAACAGGCTGTACTATTCCGGAACCGACAGCGACCACAATATTCATTCATTGGATTTGTCAAGCGGTCAGACAGATACACTTATTGAGGGCAACACATATCTTGCCTCCATGGATGATGGCATAATATATTATCTTGATATGGCTAACAATTATGCTCTCACAGCGTATGACACTCTTACAGGTGTCACCGAGGTTCTGTATGATGACAGATGTATAAATTACAATATATATGATGATGTAATCTTCTTCCAGACGGAGGATGGCAGCAACGCCCTTCACCGCATGAATATCGACGGAAGCAATGACACCATCATAATGACCGGCAACTTTGATTCCATAAGCTGCACATCACAGTACACCTTCTTCACAGTCTACGGACAGAATATGCTCTACCGCGTACCTACGCATGGCGGAACAAGCGTGGAGCTGTTCACATACACACCTAAAAAATAAAAAATCAGGGTGGCAGAACATGCAAATTCTGCCACCCTGATTCTATATTATTTATTCATCGCTTCCAGCTTTCTCTGCGCATCCTCAAGAGACTCATACCCATACTGCAGCACGGTGTTCTCCATAATCATCTCATTCAGATTCCTTCCATTCTGATACAATCCAATCACATACCTGCAATACAATATAAAGGTATCCTTTGAATAGGTATCCAGCTCACCGCGAAGATATGTCTCCGCCGAAGTGTCGAACGGTGTATCCTCAGAGGTATGAATGAAACGTATCTGTCCCGCAAGTGCAGGGTACTTCCCGACAAACTCTTCAAGCCAGCCGACCTGAATTGCAATAACCTGTTCCGCTATCGTCCTTCTCTCATCATCTATCACCGGTAGACTGTCCTTAAAGCTCTCATACTCCTGTGGTGCAGTACTCTCCATCATTCTGGCGTATTTTTCCGTCACAAGATTTCTCCCTGTACGTGCTCCTTCCTCTAAGTCGGACAGGTAGCTTCTGCACAATTCATCACTCCACGCCATGAACTGACTTCTTCTCATCAGTGTAAAGGTATTATAATTATTCTGGCAGTCCGCTCTTCCTCCCTCGTTGTGGGCAGCCTGAAACATGTCCCACTCAAGCTTTACTATTCTCTCGATTATTCCGGCCATACTGCCATTGTCTTCATTTCTGCCTAGCGAAGTCTGCACACTCTCATATCCCTGCATAATGGCGTATCCCTGTGTCTCCATATAATAATCATTACTTCCTGAGAGACTCTGCATATTGAGTATTCTCACAAGCTGCATGCATATATTCTCTATACATTCCGAAGCCTTATCCTCGTCATGATAATCAATCTGCGATAGCTCATCAAGCAGCTCACATACCCTCATCAGAACCGGCTCCTGTCTGAGCTGTGCCAGCTTCACAAGCGCTCTGTAGGACCATTTATAATACGGCATATATTCTCTGTACACAAGGAAGCACAGCTTCATAGTCTGCTCAATAAATCCTGCATAGGCAAGCGAGGCGGCAACATAATCACCTCGTCTTATGCATCTTCCGTAATTATATTGACCATACTGTGCAATCTTCACAGCTGCCTCTGCCATCTTAGGATACCACAGTTCATTCGGATAGTATTCCAAAAGCCGCTGTCTTTCACCTGTAAATATTCCTGAAGCATCCCTGAAAATCTCACCATTTACCGCTGCCGCCGCTCCGTTATCCGTGATGAGCTGCCATGCGGATAAATCCGTCCTTTCCGGAACCGCAGCACAGCCTATATGCTCCGTCAGAAAGTCGCTCAGCTTTATCACCCCGACACGTCCATGTCCGTTTTGAGTCTCAATCCGCGCAGCTACGCCAAGAAAGCTCTTAGGAAGCTTGTCATATTCTGCTGCAAGCCGCTCTCCAATGCTGTCATAGTCATCATCGGTAAGCCACAGACACACTGCAGGACCGAAATCATGGTCTTTTGACAAGTCATCATCAAATCCGAAGCACTCAGAGCCATGTCCCGCAAGTCCCACAGCAATTCTGTCCTCGTATTCCGGAAATTGAGTATGTATCATATCTTTTACATATATTTCATAATATGCCCTTGAAAGCTCTAGCCCTTTTAGCACAGCCCCATCACGGCATACTGTAGCAAGCTGATTTTTAAGCTCGCTGATTCTTGTCCTGATTTTTTCGCTCAATGCATATTCATTATCTTCCTGCTGCCCATTATTTCCACCATTGTTCAAAATAATGCTTTCATACGCAGCTATGCAGTTTTCACATGTCGCCCTGTAAGCGGTGTTGCTATAGCCATAGCTTCTTGCTATCTCGGTAAGCGCCTCCTCATAGGCTTCCACCGCCTTGGCATATTCTCCCCTTTGCAGATGAAGGTCACCATACGCAGAAAGTGCCGCCCCATAGTGGGCATCCTTGTATTTCCTTCCTTTATCTCTCTTAAAGATATCAAGAGCCTTCGATATATATGCCTCAGCTTCATCGTATCTTCCATGTCTTATGTCAAGCAGTGAAATGTTGATATATGTTGTAGCCTCCTCAACCTCACATTCAGGGAGCTTCGTTATAAGCTCCAATGCCTTTAAAAGCTCAGCTCTGGCACGCTCATCATCGCCTGTCTCGGCATAAAAAAGACTTATATTGTTATACAGTGACGCATATCTGTACGCATCCTCACAGCCGGAGCTTCTAAGAGCCTTGGCCGCCTCATCATACAGGGCACCGGCTTTTTCATAATCCCCTGCAGCTCTGTAAGCCGTGGCAGCATTAAGCACTATGGTAGCATAATCCTGCGTGCCGCAAAGGCCTGAATTCTTTGCTATCGTCATAGCCTTATCGGCAAACATTTCCGACTCGGCATGTCTCCCTGTGACGCGATACAGACCCACAAGCTCACTCATAACCGTGAGAAGAGCCTGCGTGTCCTCCTGTTCCATCGCTTTTTTTACATTATCAATCAGCAATTGCTCTGCTTCATCCATCCTCTTATCGGACAACAAGCCATCAAGCTTCTGAAAAAACACATTGTAATCCATACACTGCCTCCAAATTTATGATATACAGCACAGGAAAACAATATTTTTGCGTACCTGTGCTCTATTCCGAAGTCTGTAACCTCACCATCTTAGCGTATATTCCATTCTTCTTTATAAGCTCCGAAGGCTTTCCTGTCTCAGCGACATGACCTCCGTCTATGACAACAATCTTATCCGCACCCGATACAGTACGCATACGATGCGCGATAATAATGACTGTCTTATTCTTTATAAGCCTTGATATAGCCTTCTGAATATATGTCTCATTCTCGGCATCAAGTGACGCTGTAGCCTCATCAAGAAGTACAACCGGAGCATCCTTTAAGAGAGCTCTGGCTATCGAAATTCTCTGTCTCTCACCTCCTGAGAGTGCTGAGCCATTCTCACCAATCACCGTCTGATAGCCGTCCGGCAGCCTGCCTATAAACTCATTGCACTGAGCCTCCCTTGCCGCCTGCATAACCTCCTCGTCGGTCGCACCCTTCCTGCCTATTCTTATATTTTCCATAATCGTATTATCGAAAAGTATAACATCCTGAAACACTATCGAATACGCGGATAGAAGCTTCTCAGGGTCAACCTGTGATATATCCTTGCCCCCAAGCCTTATGCTTCCGCCATCGACATCCCAGAACCTCGCCGCAAGCTTGGATACCGTCGATTTTCCTCCGCCGGATGGACCTATAAGAGCTGTGACCTCGCCCTGCTTTGCGGTGAAGCTTATATCACAGAGTACTTTTTCATTCTTATCGTAAGAAAAGCTTACATTTGAGAACTCGATGTCATAGGATTTCACATCAAGCTCATCGCTGCCCTTCTGGACAGGGTAATCTGTAATCTCATTCATTCTCTCCACATTGACGTCCTGTGCTATGACTGCCGCAAGGTTCATCAGAGTTCCCTGCATAGGCTCATATATCCTCGACACAACAAGGATGAACATTAAAAATGTGAGCACATCAAGCTTACCACTGCACAGCAACACTGAACCCACAAGCGCAACCGTTCCTATGCCAAAACGCAGGATACACGAAGCCGACACCACGAACACCGCCGTTCCAAGCTCCGCCTTGAAGCTCTCCTTCTCAAGAGCTGTAATCTTGCCCTTCAAGCCGTCAAGATAGCTCTCCTCCGCATTGTAGGACTTTAAATCCTTGATTGTCTCAAGGTACTCCTGCAAGCCGTCCGCCTGGGCGATGGCAACATTTCTCTTTCTCCTTGAGATACCTCTCTGGACATTTCCCGAGCAGCCCACGATTATAAGCGCAATAGGAAGCACCCACAGAGCCGCAAGCGCCATTCTCCAGTCAAAGAAGAAAAGACTTATGGCAATCAGCACCGTTGAAATCATCGCACCGAAAAACTGCGGCATCACATGTGAAAAATTATGCTCAAGCACGGTACAGTCGCCCAGTATAGTTGATGTCAAGTCCGCCAAATCCTTCTTTCCGAAAAAAGACAATGGAAGTGTACGAAGCTTCTCCGCGATATTGATTCTTCTGTGCTCACTCTCCCTGTATGTGGTGAAGAATGATGAATTATACTGTAAAAAAAATACAACTCCAAATACAACCAGAATTATAACACAGCCTGCAATATATGTATATCTGTGATTTGCCGGAACCGTTCCATTTATCAAATCAGCCGCAAGGTAATACATAAGCGCAACCGGAACCATGAGCATTATATTCTGCAATGTGGTTATCGCGGTACACTTTATAAAATCAATCGCTCCCTGTCTTGTGAGAGCATATCTTCTCATCAGCTTGCCAATCATACAGCTCCACCTACCTTCCATGTGACAGACTTCCTATACTCATCCCACATCTTTTCGTAATTATTTTCCTGCGCATTGTCCGCAAGCAGCTCATCGTGTGTGCCTTCCTGTACAACTCTGCCGTCCTTGAGAACAAAAATCCTATCCGCATCCTTGACAGTGGACAGTCTGTGCGCAATCATTATCACCGTCTTGTTCTTGCCTATCTCATCAAATGCCTTCTGCACAAGACTCTCATTCTCCGGGTCTGCGAACGCTGTAGCCTCATCGAGGATAACTATAGGTGCGTCCTTTAGGAGTGCCCTTCCGATAGCTATACGCTGTGTCTCTCCTCCCGAAAGGTAAGTGCCGTGTGTTCCAAGCTCTGTGTCAATTCCATCCGGAAGCTTTGCAATTATGTCATCGCATTGTGCCAGATGAAGCGCTCTCTTTATCTCCTCCTCCGTTGCTCCCGGCTTCGCAAGCTTTAAATTCTCCCTTATGCTCAGCTTTAACAGCTTGTTATTCTGGAAAACATAAGCAATCATATCGTTAAGCTGCGCCTTATGAATATCCTTGATGTCCACGCCTCCGATGCTTATGCTTCCGCTATTCACGTCAAAGAATCTCGCAATAATCGCCGCCGTGGTGCTCTTGCCTCCGCCCGATGGTCCGACGAATGCGACATGTTTTCCCTGAGGTATCTTAAGTGAAATCCCGGAAACCGCGTCGCGCTGTGCCCCTTCGTATCTGAAGGTCGCATTCTTAAGCTCAATGGAATAGTCGGAAACCTTGCTATCCGTGCCATTCTCAGGAAGCGGCTCAATATCAAGTATCGACTGTACTCTTGTGAGTGCATCCTCCACAAGCATATTGTTCTCTGTCATAAACATCATCTTGGTGAATGTCGTTGAGATAATCGGTGTAAAAATAATATAAAACAGAAGATTTACAACGAATTTCTCCGTGATATTTCCCCCTGCCGAAACAACAAGTGCGGCACAGGTGAGGAAAGCAAACACACTGTTTATCGACACCTCAAAGAGCACCATAGGTCTGCGGCACATCTTCGTGTAGGACATACAGAACCTTCCATAGCTGCTTATCGAATCGCGGAATTTTTTGAAGGTGAACACCGACTGCCCGAAGGTCTTTACAACAGGCATTCCTCTCACATATTCGACAGCCTGATTATTCATGTCCTCAAGTGAATCCTGATAGTGGCGCATATCCTCCGCCATCTTTTTTCCAAGCATGCCCGCCATATTGACAAAGGCAAGCACCACAGGGACAAGGCTCAAAAATCCCAGACGCCAGTCAAATATAAAGAGCATGACTATAAGTGCCACCGGCGTGAGCATGGCATTGGCTGTATCCGGAAGCTGGTGTGCAAGATAAGTCTCCGTAGCCTCAGCGGACTCCGCTATAATCTTTCTCACCTTTCCGCTTCCCATTCTGTCAACCACGCCAAGTGGCAGCTTCTTTACATGATTTAATGCCGTAACCTTCATGTTCGCGGCGATTCGAAATGCCGCCCTGTGTGAGCACAGCAGTGCCGCAAAGTATACCAGCATGCTTATAAGTGCCATGACAACCGCCATCACGCCGTTATGTACGATTCCCTCCGCCTTGGAGAAATCAGGCATGACCGCGATAACCTCTTTTATAATCTTCCACAGATAGATAAACGGAAAAAGTGCCAGTACAGCACTCACCGCCGACATAATGATTGACGCATAGGAAAAGCCCTTGTAGCTTCCTGCATACGCCATGAGCCTTGAGAACGCTGATTCCTTCTTAGGGCTCTTTTCGTTTCCTTCCTTCATGGTGTTACCTCCTGATTATAGTTTTATATTCCGAACATTAAAAACATTCGGCTAAGTTATGTTAGTTTTTGCTAACCTAACCTCAAATAAAAAGTTCCGTGAAAGGAACCTTTATCTGCTTATTTTATTGTAAATATGCAGCTTCAATTGCTGACATGCGTCATGTATACTTAATTAAAAGCTTATACGTCTTTCTTCTGAATGTCATACATATCAAAAAGCCTCATCCAGCCTGCCGTGTAAAATTCGCGCAGCTGCTCAAGATATGTCTTAGCCTCACCGATATCATTCTTATGAATCAGCAGCTCAAAAAATGCCGTGAACATTCCGCTTACAAGTACATGCTCAAGCTTCGGATCAATCTCCCGGACTTCAATGCCGTTCTCTCTCATAACCTCGACAAAGTCATGTGTCGCCTGCACCTCAACCTCCGACATCTCATGCACCATATTCTCATACCGCGTACCCTTAGAACACATGAGTATGAGTCTGAACTCATCCTCATTGGCATACATGTAATCAATCATCTGCTCTAAGCAGTCACCGCCAATCTTTCCCATGTTAGCCTGCTGTTTCTCTGCCTCAAGCTCTTTAAAGCTGTTCTGCGTGCTCATATACATATCCATGACATGCTCATACTGCTCAGACACCAGCGCGTCAAACAGTTTCTCCTTACTGTCATAATATCCGTAGAATGCACCGGTTGTCACACCCGCACACTTTACAATATTTCTGAGCGACGCTCCTAAAAAACCCTTTTCAAGAAATTCGCACTTCGCAGCGCTGTGTATTCGTTCCAATGTAGTCGGCTTGATATCTTCCATGTTCTCCATCTCTTACATAACAGGTGATTGCGAAATTCCATGTGCGTACATATACATCTATACGTTTCATAATTATAATACTAAAACTGCATGACTGTTTATCGACAAATCTACATTCCGCAATCCCTTGATATAAATAACTCTCATATAATTTAATCCTAAAATACAATACAACTCTTCTATAATATAACGCTGATATAGTATAATTCTGGTATAAAAAGCAGGTAATGTAACAGTGCTATATAACACTGTTACATTACCTGTTATAGCTCATATACTAACATTTGTCAACATATTTTCGTATATTTATCACTGTTCAAATCC
>ERZ1504850.932-NODE-932-length-8834-cov-3.211983_pt1 | contig 8834 bp, 8 predicted proteins | sample MGYA00572094_ERZ1504850 | MGnify/ENA primary metagenome ERZ1504850 (study PRJEB39906, sample SAMEA3182091) | gut metagenome | biome: human; feature: gut; material: Stool; isolation source: human stools | place: Canada | collected 2013-03-11 ...
GACGGAAGAGTCAGAATTCCAGAGAAGCTTCGTCCATACATGGGTGGAAAAGAGTATCTTGAGAAGACAGGAAAGTAATAATATAAATAAAAACATACAACAAGGGAGGTGTCGGAATGCATAGTTTTCTTCCATCTATAGGCTTTACTAACATAAAAAACAGACAGCAGCTTGAACCTATATACAGGCAGATCCTTGAATCGCCTGACAGGAAATTTATATCAACTATAAGTGCTGACACCTGTCTTGTACAATTCAGCAAAGACTTTGGGGAGAGATTTGGAATATCGCTTGTAGGTGAAATGTCAAAGGATGGCTCAATATCCATTGAGTATTATTTTCCTTACGTCACATCAAAGCTTTTGACGGATGACGAAAATATATACGTTGAGAAATATTCTGACAAGAGAGCATATGCCGGTGTTAGCAGTGATTTCAGTCTTGGAATGACTCTTATTTTCTTCATAACCAACATAGCAGACTATGAAAAATCATTGTGGATGAACAGATCAAACAAGTACTTTTCAAAGGCGTATTTTTCCGGTCTGTCAGTAAATAGTATGATCATTCTTGATGTGGATGATCACAGTGATAAAAATACATCCTACGGCAATGCAAAGAGAAGTAAACTCATCGAGGCTGCAAAGAAGGGTGATCCGGACGCAATAGAAAGTCTTACTCTTGAAGATATGGACACCTATAACACCATTGGAAGAAGGACTCACAAAGAGGATGTTCTGTCCATAGTGAAATCAAGCTTCATGCCTGTCGGTATTGAGACTGATCACTACGCAGTTATAGGAACTATCACATCATATATCGAGACAACCAACAGCTATACAAATGAATCGATATATCTGATTGATGTAGAAAGCAATGATCTGACATTTACCGTAGCGATCAACAAAAACCATCTTCTGGGTGAACCTGCTCCGGGAAGAAGATTCAAGGGTGATGTGTGGCTTCAGGGGCATATAGTTAATCCTTGACTATAAACTCTATAAATGTTACACTTATAATTGATGTGCATCTGTAGCTCAGCAGGATAGAGCGTCCGCCTCCTAAGCGGAAGGTCGTGGGTTCGAATCCCGTCAGGTGCACTATTTTTCACTAATAAATTTTCTAAAGGGACATGACTATGAATTATATTGTTATGGATCTTGAATGGAATCAAAGCTACAATGGGCATATGGGTGAACATCCACGTATGCCTTTTGAAATTATAGAGATTGGTGCCGTTAAGGTAGATAAGAATCTCAACATCATTGACGAATACTCAAGTCTTATCAAACCAAAAATTTATAAGAAATTACATTCAAAGATCAGAACAATTCTGAACTATGATGAGGATGACCTGAGTCTCGGAAGAGGATTCAAGGAAGTCTGTTCAGAATTTCTTGACTGGTGTGGAAAAGATTACATATTCTGCACATGGGGACCTATGGACCTCACAGAGCTTCAGACTAATATGGACTTTTATTATATGGACAAGCTTCCTAGGCCACTTAAGTTTCTGAATCTCCAAAGTATATATGCAAGCGTTACGAATACCTCAGGAATACCTCAGAGTATGAGTAAACTTGAAAAAGCGGTCAGTGAGATGAATATTCCGGAAAATGAACCATTTCACACAGCTCTCAACGATGCAAGATACACCGCACTTGTTATGAAAGAGATGAAAGCCAAGAATATAAATCAGCTTTACAGCTTTGATCTCTATATAACACCTAAGAATAAAGAAGAAGAAATTGAAGTATCTCATAATAACCAGTACGAATATATCTCAAGGGGTTTCAGAAATAAACATGCAGCACTGGACGATGAAAAAGTAACTCAGATTCGTTGTTACAAATGCAGCAAGAAGGTCAAGACACATATTGACTGGTTTGCAAATAGTCCATCATCGTACATGTGTGTTGGAAAATGCTGGATGCATGGTTATTTTTGTGGCAAGATAAAATTCAAATCTGTAAACAATAACTATTATGTTCACAAGACAATAAAACCTATCGACAAACAGGGTATAGAGGCAATTAAACAAAAACAGGAAGATATTCGTGAAAAAAGAAAAGAAAAAAGACATATGAAATCTTCAAACTAAAAAATAAAACAGCCATTTGAGGCTGTTTTATTTTTTATGCTATTGGCTTTTTAGCAGCTCCCGCTTTTCTCGGGTACTTGTTGTTTGTATTTGCAATCTTCTTTACAAACACAAAGCTTCTCTGGTTATTGGTCTCCGGTATATTCGTATTAAATATGTTCTCGACCTGTCCCCCAAGAATCCTGATTGCTTTCTTTCCATCCCGCATCTCTTCCGGCAAAGCATTTGACTTATAAGATACAAAATATCCACCCGGCTTGACAAATGGAATACACCATTCCGACAGAGTTGCAAGATTGGCAACTGCCCTGGATACAGCCAGATCATATTTTTCTCTATGCATCTCTTCTCTGCCTCCATCCTCTGCTCTTGAATGAACAGTATGGATATCCTGCAGTCCAAGTTCATCTATAACTTCATCGAGGAACTTTAATCTCTTATTCAACGAATCCATAAGTGTTATATTCAGCTCTGGAAAAGCAATCTTCAGAGGAATTCCCGGAAATCCTGCACCTGTACCAACATCTATAACGTCAATATTCTCATGAAGATCTTTATACTTTGAAAGAAGCAGACTGTCAGCAAAATGCTTTATTATTACATCTTCCTTCTCAGTTATGGCTGTAAGATTCATTACCTTATTCCACTCAACCAGAATATCATAATATTTTGAAAATTGTTCTATCTGCTTATCACTCAATTCCAGACCAAACTGTTTTGTTATGGAATTTAATCTGTCCATATTGTTCTCCTTCAACAAATTATTCTGAATAACTTCTATACCAGTTTAGTCTCTACCCTTCATCTTGAGATACACCAGCAATACTGATATATCAGCCGGAGAAACTCCTGATATTCTTGACGCCTGTCCAATATTTTCAGGTCTGATGAGAGACAGCTTCTGTCTGGCCTCGATTCTAAGATTTGATATATCATTATAGTCAATATCTGCCGGCAGCTTTTTCTTCTCCAGCTTCTTAAACTGATTTACCTGCTGATTCTGTCTGTCTATATATCCCTGATATTTTATGGTTATATTTATCTGTTCTATAACATCATCCGGAAGTTTGGTTCTTCCCTCATCTATTGGATCAATCGCCTCATATGACAGTTCCGGTCTTCTTATAAGTTCTGCAAGAGATGCAGCAGTCTTAAGTCCTGTACTTCCAAGATTCTCAAGAAACTTCTGTATGGTTGAATTTGCTCCAACCATGGTGCTCTCAAGTCTCTGTATCTCATCCATTATCTGTTGTCTCTTCTTTGTAAATGCAGCATATCTCTTGTCATCTATAAGACCGATCTCATGTCCAATCTCCGTGAGCCTCAGATCAGCGTTATCCTGTCTGAGAAGAAGTCTGTACTCAGCTCTGGATGTCATCATTCTGTATGGCTCCGATGTCTCTTTTGTGACAAGATCATCTATAAGAACTCCTATATATGCCTGTGATCTGTCAAGAACCACCGCTTCCTTGCCCTGTACTTTTCTGGCAGCATTGATTCCTGCCATTATACCCTGGGCTGCAGCCTCCTCATATCCTGAACTTCCATTTATCTGGCCGGCACCAAAAAGTCCTGATACACTCTTAAACTCCAGAGAAGGTTTTAAGTTAATGGCATTTATACAATCATACTCGATGGCATAAGCATTCCTTATTATCTTTGCATTCTCCAGTCCCTTCATGCTGTGTATCATCTCATACTGAACATCCTCAGGAAGAGAGCTGCTCATTCCACCCATATACATCTCATTCGTATATTCACCCTCAGGCTCAATAAATATCTGATGTCTGGTCTTATCAGGGAATTTCGTAACCTTATCCTCAATGGAAGGGCAGTATCTTGGTCCTGTACCCTCGATCACGCCTGAAAACAGAGGTGATCTGTCTATATTATCTCTGATTATCTCATGTGTCTTCTCATTTGTGTAACAGAGCCAGCATGATATTTGATCACGTCTTATATCCGCCTCAGTATTTGTAAATGAGAATGGAACTATCTTCTCATCGCCCTTCTGTTCCTCCATTTGAGAAAAATCTATCGTTCTTTTATCCAGTCTGGCAGGGGTTCCCGTCTTGAATCTTCTTATCTCTATCCCTGCATTCTTCATGGAATCTGACAAATAATTAGCTGCCATAAGTCCATTAGGTCCGGTGTGATATACGACATCTCCGTATATACATCTCGCCTTGAGGTATGTTCCTGTACACAGAACCACAGCCTTTGCAAAATAAGTTGCTCCCGAATATGTCTTTACACCCTTAACCACATTATCCTCGATGATAATTTCCGACACCTCTGCCTGTCTCAATGTGAGATTATCTGTATTCTCAAGGGTGTGCTTCATGGTTCTGGAATAATTTGCCTTGTCTGCCTGGGCACGAAGAGAGTGAACCGCCGGACCCTTAGACGCATTAAGCATCTTTGACTGAATATACGTCTTGTCTATATTCTTGCCCATCTCTCCGCCAAGTGCATCTATTTCCCTTACCAGATGTCCCTTAGAGCTTCCTCCTACATTCGGATTACATGGCATCATGGCCACACTGTCCATACTCACCGTAAAAATAATAGTATTCAGACCAAGTCTTGCACTTGCAAGAGCTGCCTCACATCCTGCATGTCCTGCCCCCACAACTACCACATCATATTCTTCATTCAAAACAGGCATACAAATGTCCTCCTTCCAGTACCTTATATCCTGCAATCTATTTTCCCATACAGAATTCCTTAAATATCTTATCAGCCAGATCATCTCTGGCAGTTTCACCTATTATCAAACCGAGATGTTCATACGCATCCATGAGATCAATGGAGAAAAAGTCTTCCTCCATTCCCATATCTATGCTTTCTTTAACCTTTAACAGTGCATTTTTGGTGCACACAAGTTCATTTTTGTGTCGGGTATTAGTGATATAAAGCTGATCATTATATGTCAGTGTACCCTCAAAAAACATCCTGTTCAGAAGCTCATACAATTCTTCACTGCCATCACCGGTCAGTGCTGACAACTGAATTATATCTGCATCTATATATTTCTTAATATCCGATTCGTCTATCTTCTTTTCCAGATCAGATTTGTTGAGTATCACAACAACATTCTTATCCTGTATTCTGGACATGATCCTGTGATCGTTCTCATCCAGGTCAATTGAACTGTCTACCACATAGAGCACAAGATCAGCTTTATCCACAGACTCTAATGCCTTATCCACACCTATCTTCTCAACTACATCATCTGTATCTCTTATTCCCGCAGTGTCAACTATGTTCAGAGTTATACCTCTTACATTTATCACTTCACTGAGCGTATCCCTGGTTGTGCCGGCCATATCTGTTACAATCGCCCTTTCTTCGCCCACAAACATATTCATCAGCGAAGACTTACCCGCATTCGGTTTACCAACAATAACCGTATTTATTCCCTCAGACAACACTTTTCCATTGTCAAATGTTGTCAAAAGGTTATCCACAATTATTTCTAACTTTTGTGGAAAACCATCCAGACTGTAATGTTCAGGATCATCCAAAGCAGATTCAATAAACGCCACATTGTATAGAATCTGTTCTCTCATATCAATGATCTTATCCCTAAGTCTTCCCTGAAGCTGCTCCACAGACGTTCTGGCTGCAAAGTCATTCTTTGCATTTATTATATCCATAACGGATTCTGCCTGTGACAGATCTATCCTTCCACCGAGGAATGCTCTCTTTGTAAATTCTCCAGGTTCGGCTGTCCTTGCACCACATTTTATTACCAGATCAAGTATCTTTCGGAGAACTACTATACCTCCGTGACACTGAAGTTCACACACATCCTCACATGTGTACGTATGGGGAGCCTTCATGACCAGAAGTATAGCCTCATCTATCATTCTGTCATCCTCATACACACCACCAAATGCAGCAGTGTAAGATTTCATATTTACCGCTTTTTTGTTTTTATTTGCAGCGCGGAACAACATGTCTGTTATCTCACATGCCCTGTCTCCGCTGATCCTTATTATTCCAACTCCGGCATTACTCATACCGGTGGTTATAGCTGCAATGGTATCTTCCTTGAACATATCTGTCTTACACTTTTCCTTTCACCGTGATTAAACAACCTATCTATGTAGTGTACAACATTACCAATTCATTTTCCATATAAAAAGACTAAACTGCAACAAAAAAGAGACCATTTTCTCAAATGATCTCTTTCCTGTCACCATAAAATATTGCGACGATCTTTACACGCATCAGCGTGACTATTATTTCTTCTTGAGATATACAATAACCTTACGATATGGCTCCTCGCCCTCGCTTCTGGTTGCTACATACTTGTCGTTCTGAAGAGTAGCATGGATTATTCTTCTCTCATAAGGATTCATTGGCTCAAGAGCAAATGATCTCTTTGATCTCTTAACCTTGAATGCTATATTCTTGGCAAGATTCTCAAGTGTCTCTTTTCTTCTTGCTCTGTAGTTCTCTGTATCGAGCTTAACTCTGATACGTGACTCGCTCTTCTTATTGATAGCAAGTGTTATAATATACTGAAGAGCATCTAGAGTCTGTCCACGCTTTCCAATCAAAAGTCCCATCTCTGGTCCCTCAAGATTGATAGACAGAACATTCTCTTCCTCATCAAAATCCATCTGGATCTCTGTCTGGATATCCATAGCCTTGAACAGGCTGTCAAGGTACTCCTTAACATCGTCCAGGAATGTCTTCTTTTTTCTTGCCTTTATGATACAAGGCTTTGAACCTATACCAAGAAATCCCTTTGTCTCTTCGCTGATAACTTCATACTCAAGATCTGTACTAGGGACTCCAAGTTCAACACTGGCCTGCATAAGGGCTTCATCTTTGGTCTTACCTTTGAATTCTAAGAATTCCATTATTTATTTCCTCCCTTATCGTTGCTATTGTTCTGGTACTTAAGCATTATATTCGCCTTAGCTCCTATACTGCCTGGTTTATAGTTTACATTTTCTCTGCGGGTTACATCATCACTGTCAACATTCACTGAATGTGCAGGATTAACATAACTCTTAAGTCTTGAAGAAGCCATCTTATTTATATTCTCTGACTGACTGTTCTCTGTTGGAACGTTACCATTCTGAGCATCCATCATTCTCTCATAGAAAGATTTCTTGTCAGGGTTCTTCTTCTTTGCCTGCTTCTTGGCAGCCTTCTCGGCACACTTTGCAAGCAGCTCATCCTTGTCCTGATGATTATAATAAGCATCAACTATAAGCTGAGATATTATCATAATAACAGAACCAACTATCCAGTAAAGACCGATAGCTATAGGAAGAGTTATACAGAATATAAGTGACATGATAGGCATGTAGTACATCATACCCTTCATCATGTTGTTGGCTGTCTGCTGATTGCTATCCATGTTGTTATTCTGTGATGACTTCATGGATATCTTTGTCTGTAAGAACTGCAGGAGAGCAGAAACGATAGGAACCACCAAAGCTATTGAAAGCTTCCATCCCGGTGCATCTGCAATATTCAGTCCAAACAGGAACTGATTCATGTTGTGGAACTGGTCAACATAGCTTGTGAGAGTAGCATTGCCTGCAAGATCAAGATTACTTATCAATTTATCCCAGTCGCTCTTGGCAAACTTGTCAAGAACATCAATGATCTGGTTTCTTGTAGGATCATCTCCCATCTGCTTAAGAGCCATTGTCACAGTGCTGACCTTTGACTCTCCGGCTACATCATTTATAGCTTTGATATAATCAGTCTTTGTACTCAATATGTCCACGATCTCGCTGTACTTCTTGGTCATTGAAGGAACATACGCAGGTATGTTCTGGATAACCCTGTACAGACCATAGAATATAGGCAGCTGTATAAGCGAAGTCAGACATCCTGATGCCATGCTGACACCATATTTTTTCTGGATCTTCTGAGTTTCCTGCTGCTGCTTCATCATTGAGTCCTGATCAGTCTTGCCTTTATATTTCTTTGTTGCCTTGGCAATTTCAGGCTGGATGAAACTCATGATTTTGGTAGATCTCTGCTGTTTGAAATATAATGGGAACAGTGCACCTCTCAGTACAAATGTGAACAATATAACACACACGCTTAAATTGACATATGTGATTCCCATATGATTTCCGATAAATCCAACGAACATATATATCCAGTTGAATATCTTACCGAGAACCCAACAAACTGGTCCGAGTATCATTCCATCTTCTCTAGTTAGAAACATAATTTTCTCCTTTATGGAACTGGATCATATCCTCCTTTTGAAAAAGGATTGCATCTAAGTATCCTCCATACTGCAAGGAGACCACCTTTTAAAACTCCATACTTTTCGATAGCCTCAATTGCATACTGCGAACAAGTAGGAAAATACTTGCAGGTAGCATGTCCCTTAAGCGGTGACAAATACTTCCTGTAAAATTTGATTAAACCAATAAATATTTTTTTCATTTTTTTACCCTATGTGGCTTATCTTCTTTAACCCACACAAATGCATCAAAGCACTCTCAATGTCCTGACATTTCTTGTCCTTTGATGACGGTCTGGCTACTATCACTATGTCATAGCCAACATCAATATTTGCTCTGTTTAATCGGTAAGCTTCTCTAATCAATCTGGTTACCCTGTGTCTTACCACACTGTTACCAACTTTCTTACTAACAGAGATTCCGAGTCTGTTGTAATCCAAGCCGTTGCTTCTCAGATACATAACTAAATATTTATTGGCTACCGAATTCTTTGTGCTGTACAC
>ERZ1504850.947-NODE-947-length-8684-cov-3.764399_pt1 | contig 8684 bp, 8 predicted proteins | sample MGYA00572094_ERZ1504850 | MGnify/ENA primary metagenome ERZ1504850 (study PRJEB39906, sample SAMEA3182091) | gut metagenome | biome: human; feature: gut; material: Stool; isolation source: human stools | place: Canada | collected 2013-03-11 ...
AAAACCCGCCCCGCCATATTATAATCTGCAAATGATGGTATGTATTCTGCGTCTCAAGATGTATGAACATCTTCAGAAAATTACAATTCACTAATATTCTTATCCTTTTAATATGTAATATCCTAAAAATACCTTTTGCACCTCTTAACATTATATATTAAAATAGTTTTATAGTCAAAAAAATTTTAACATATCATAAAGGAGCCTTTATTATGGAAATCGAACGTAAATTTCTCATTGATAAAATACCGGAAAGCATTGACCTATCCGGGCTTAAATGCCGCCGCATCGAGCAGGGCTATCTGTGTACAGAACCTGTTGTGCGCGTACGCCGCGATAACGATGACTGCTATCTCACCTACAAGTCCAAGGGGCTTATGGTACGCGAAGAATACAATCTTCCTCTCACCAGAGCCGCCTATGACAAGCTCATCAAAAAGGCCGATGGCAATATTATCACCAAAATCCGTTATGAGATACCTGAAAAGGACAATCTCACAATAGAGCTTGATATATTTGAGGGCAGGTTTGCCGGGCTTCTGCTTGCGGAGGTAGAGTTTTCCTCGGAGGCGGAGGCACTCTCATACACTCCGCCCGAATGGTTCGGCAAGGATGTGACCAATGATGCAGCCTACCACAACTCTAATATGGCAAGCCGCGCATAAAATTTTTATACACGGCACCAGCTTTTATGTCATGGTTTTCAAGCACCTTAAAAGTTCACACAATTTTTATACTTTTTTACCAAATATGTATACTCAAATTCAAAAAAGTATGTTATAATTTACTATATAAGGTTAAGTGATACTAATTACAGAACACTTATCCTGATAATTATCGTTTTCTGAAAGGAGTTATTTAGTATGGGAAGAATAGTACTTAATGAAACATCTTATCATGGCGCAGGCTGTATTGCAGAAATCGCTACAGAAGTAAAGGGGCGTGCTTTCAAGAAGGCTTTTGTCTGCTCTGATCCGGATCTTATCAAGTTCGGTGTGACCGCTAAGGTTACCAAGGTATTAGACGATGCCGGCCTTGCCTACGAGATTTATTCAAATATCAAACCTAATCCAACAATCGAGAATGTACAGACAGGTGTTGAGGCATTCAGGAAATCTGGAGCCGACTATCTCATCGCAATCGGCGGCGGTTCATCGATGGATACTGCCAAGGCTATCGGTATCATAATCAACAACCCTGAATTTGCCGATGTAAGAAGCCTTGAGGGTGTGGCTCCGACTAAGAATAAGTGTGTACCTATCCTTGCAGTTCCTACAACAGCCGGTACTGCAGCAGAGGTTACAATCAACTACGTTATCACAGATGTTGAGAAGCATCGTAAGATGGTATGTGTCGATACACATGATATCCCTGTAGTTGCATTCATCGACCCTGAGATGATGTCAACAATGCCTAAGGGGCTTACAGCAGCAACAGGTATGGATGCGCTCACACATGCCATTGAAGGTTATACAACCAAGGCTGCCTGGGAGATGACAGATATGTTCCATCTCAAGGCAATCGAACTTATCTCCAAGCATCTCCGTGGTGCAGTTGCCAACACCCCTGAGGGACGTGAGGGAATGGCACTCGGACAGTATATCGCAGGTATGGGCTTCTCTAATGTAGGACTCGGTATCGTTCACTCCATGGCTCACCCTCTCGGTGCTGTATATGATACACCTCATGGTGTTGCCAATGCAATCATACTTCCTACAGTAATGGAGTACAATGCAGAAGCTACCGGTGACAAGTACAAATATATCGCTAAGGCTATGGGTGTTGAGGGCACAGAGAACATGACAGTTGAGGAGTACCGCAAGGCAGCTATAGATGCTGTTAAGCAGCTCTCACATGATGTTGGTATCCCTGCTAACCTCAAGGACATCGTAAAGAGAGAGGACATTCCTTTCCTTGCACAGTCCGCTTATGATGATGCCTGCCGTCCGGGTAACCCAAGAGATACCAGCGTTGAGGACATCACCAAGCTTTATGAGTCACTTATCTGATTTACATAATTTTTTCATTCATTATTATACACCTGCATACTGCAGGCATTGCTTGCAGTACTGCCACCAATAAGTTACCTCCTTTCCGGCAGCGTAGGTGCTGCAAAAAAGCCGTGCAGGATTTACCCCTCCTGCACGGCTTTTAACTTCCCGGCGCTTTAAATGCCTGCCTCTGTCTAAATATCTCAACCCAAACATCACCTTTTAAAATTCTGCCATTCAAATTTCACTATTCAAATACTGCTTTAAATACTGCTCCCAATATCACCATTTTTTAATTTTAACACTGCTTAAAGCTTCTCCGAAAAAGTCACTGCCTTTTCTTACGCCTTTTTAGCTCTCTCTTCTTTTTAGCATATTTCTGCTTCTTAAGCTTATCCTTCCTCCTGGCGTCCTTTCGTATATTCTTCTTCATAAGCTTGACATACTCACCGACCGTTGAGTGCAGAATCAGGAACACATAAACCACAACTGTTCCTATCTGTGCTATCTGAACAAGCTTCTCTTTCTTTTCCTTCTCCATACTCAGCCTCCATCATGCCCTGGATAGTCGTCCAGAAAGGTTCTGCGCTGTCCATCCTTCTGGTATCCGATTATTTTTCTTAAATTAACATTCTCAACACTGCCAAATATATTGCTCTCCACAAGCGGATTCGTCTCCTTGAGCGTCGCTATAAGCTTCTTAATCTCCGCTCGCTTCGTTGTGAATGCCTTGTTATCCAGATTCTGTGTCGCGGAGCAAGCACATCTTAAAAACTCAAGCCCATTGTAGTCAGCCCATGCTATAACATCCTGCTCCCGCACAAGGTAGAGCGGGCGTATTAACTCCATCCCCTCCACATTGTCACTTGGGAGCTTAGGCATCATGGTCTGAACCTGCGCTCCGTACAGCATGCTCATAAGTATAGTCTCAATAACATCATCGTAATGGTGTCCCAGGGCTATCTTATTACAGCCAAGTTCCTTTGCACGCCTGTAGAGATAACCTCTCCTCATGCGCGCGCATATAAAGCATGGTGAGGTCGAAGTGTCATCCACCGCCTCAAATACATTGGTGGAAAAAATTTGAAGCGGTATGTCAAGAAGCTTCGCATTGCTCTCCACCCGCTGCCGGTTGAACTCACTGTACCCCGGATCCATTGAAAGGAACTTCACCTCGAACTTCTTCACGCCGTATCTCTGGTACAACTGTATAAGCTTTGCAAGCAGCGCCGAATCCTTTCCTCCGGACACACACACTGCAATACAATCTCCATCCTTTATAAGCTCATACCGCTCAACAGCCTTTACAAAACGTCCCCATATATCTTTTCTATATGTCTTTACGATAGTTCTCTCAATCTCCCGGACTCTGCTTAGCTGCTTTTTCTTTTCTTCTTCATGTGCTGCTGCCTGTTCTGTAATTCCGTTGCCTGCGTCATTCATTATTTTACTGCAATTCTCCACTCGTCAATAAATTAAATTCCTTATAATAAGTCTCTTCTATCTTTTTTAACATGATTCCCACATGCGCACCGGCAAAGGAAAAGCTCATAAATACCTTTCCCACGTATTCATCAATAATCTGTGCATATACAAGAAATGTATTCTCATTTTTCCATGCCGCGCTCACCAGCGCCCTGTGTCCATAATCAGGGAACACTGTCTCAACGTTGTGCCCTATGCCAAATTGAAGGCAATGCACACCGGTGCCGTTCTCATAGATAAGGCATCCTCCATCAGCCTCAAACGATAATTTGAAGGACTTAAAACCATTCTCATTTTCCGGCACCTTGATAGTCCTGCCGTCAACGCTGCGCTGAAGCTCATCCTGCTTCACACCCTTTAAAAATACCTGCGGCAGCTCATACCAGCCGTCATTATTCCTGCCAGGACTGCCAGAATTACAGCCCCGGACAGCCACTTCATTACCGCTGCTGCCCTGCCTGCTCACATCAGGTGTTCCGCGGAGTATTGTGTTCCACAAGGTATCATATATAATCTGCACTCCGCCCTGTCTGCCCTGCGTATCCGCGGTTGTGACTATAAGCATATTTTTCTCCGGAAGGCATATTCCAAGCTGTCCCCCCATACCGAAGCATGCATAGCCGTCATGCGTTGTCCTCCAGAACTGATATCCGTAGCCCTGCATTTCCTCAAAGGTCTGCCCGAAAATATAGTTATCCGACCATCTGTCAAGAGCCTGCTCCAGATACTCCTTCGGAATATACCTTACCTTGCCGTATTCTCCGCCCTTCATCACAAGGTACATAACCCTTGCCATATCCATAGGTGCCGCCATAAGTCCCGAACCTCCCATAGATACACCCATAGGATCCTTCAGACAATATGCCTCCTTTGAAAACCCTATATCGTCCAGAAAGCGTTCTCTCAGATAGCCGAGCAGGGATTTCCCGGACAGCTTCTCAACCAGTGCCGCAAGCACATGTGTCGATGATGTATCATATATGTAAAATGTTCCCGGATAATGCGATGGCTGCGTTGTGAAGAAGGAACCTACCCAGTCCGTGCAGCCCTCAAGCTTGTAGGTGGTCTTACTGTGCACAGCCCTCATTGTGAGCATGTTCCTTATTGTCAGCGCCATCATGTACGGATGTACATTTTCGGGAAGCTTTTCAGGGAAATAATCTATAATATGGTCATCAAGTGAAATCTTTCCCTCATCTGCAAGACACCCTATCGCAAGTGACACCATGCTCTTTGTCACGGAGAACATCCTATGAAGCCCCTCCGGTCCATAAGGCTTCTGATACCCCTCAAACACAAGTCTGTCATCCTTTATAACCAAAAGACTGTGTAACGGTATCTCCGCGCTGTTAAGCCTGTTGACAAACTCACATATCTTTTCGCTTGACAGCCCTACACTCTCAGGCACTGTCCTTATAAAATCTATTTTCGACACTCTGACTCCTCCTGTCAAATTATAAATAGTCAACTGCAAAAATTCATTTTTTCATTAAACTATATCAGTAATTTAATTTCCATACTTCGCAATCGCATTCTTAATCCCATCAAAATACCCCAGCGCCTCCATGCGCTCATACACAATCGTTCCCACCCCACGGTATCCATACTCATTAAGATGTATATCATCCGACATTAAATATCTCATGACAATACCCTCCTGAATATTATACCAATCATCCTCTCTTCGCTCTAACCCCACAATATCCGGACCTCTGCTTACAAGTTCCGTTCTCATATTTATATAGTGGTCCCCGAAGCTCTCTGTCATTTTCTGTTCAAGCACGCTCCTGCCATTGTTATCACCCGTAGTCAGTCCAATCAGTATGTATCTTGTAAGACCTCTTCCCTCTATAAAGCGCTGATACTGCAATACAAGATCATCAGCGGACTGAAAATATCCGTTCTCACCCATAAATATCACATTAATGTAGCCTTCATACATGTTTACACTGGCTGATTCTATCGGCGTACCATATTCCACATAAACCTCCTCACCCGGCTCTATTCTGGTAAAATAACAGTACCCATAATCATCTTCATGGTATGAACTTGTAAGAATCCCCCGGACACCTGCGATTGTGACCGGGTTAAGTCCCGCATCGCCAAAACATGTCAGGTTGGTATACATACCATTTTTCAAGTTTACATGTATCTCGACCGGAGTAATGCCGGATGGCATGACAAATGAATCAACCATCATCGGCCATACTCCGGCCCTTGCCATGATAGTGTACGTCTGCTCAACACACACACCATTATTCACAACAGGTATTCCGGAAATAAGCCTCTCATCTATAAGTCTTTGCAGCGTACCCGGATAGCTCTCGCCGTTACCCCCATAGCCATATGTGAGTGAATCCCCCCAGCATACAATCCCCGGAACCGCCTGCGCAGCCTCCTGATTTAATAGCGCCCTTCTCTCATCTTCCGACAGGGTAGCCGGTTCTGTCTCCGTCTGTGTCTCAGGCATTGTGGTCTCCTCCGGCGTTGTCGTCTCCTCCGGTGTTGTCGTCTCCTCCGGCGTTGTCGTCTCCTCCGGTGTTGTCGTCTCCTCCGGTGTTGTCGTCTCCTCCGGTGTTGTCGTCTCCTCCGGCGTTGTCGTCTCCTCCGGCGTTGTCGTCTCCTCCGGCGTTGTCGTCTGTATTGTTGACTCGTTCTGCGTTGTAGTGATAATTATTGCAACATCATCATTCTTATTACATGCTGTCAATAACACCGTCCCCACACACAGTGTTGTTAATAACCTTCTCCATTTTATCATGTCCGAATTACCCTTCCAAAGCGCAATAATGTATCTTTTAAATTATATCGTTATATAAAATCCACTCAGCCAATCACAGCCTTTATGGCTGTCATAAGCTCCTCGTAGGTCTCATACGCCGGAATATCAGGATTATCGGCAATAATCTTATCCGTACTCTTAAAAAGGAACCCCGCCTTGCCTGCCTTAATCATGCCAAGGTCATTATAGCTGTCACCGCTTGCTATTGTATCAAACCCAATCGACTGGAGTGCCTTTACCGTAGTGAGCTTTGACTGCTCGCACCTCATCTTAAAACCTGTTATCTCTCCATCCTGTGCAACCTCAAGCGAATTGCAGAATATCGTAGGCCAGCCCAGCTTCTCCATAAGCGGCTTGGCAAACTGTGAAAATGTATCAGACACAATGATAACCTGTGTCAGGGAACGCAGCTCATCAAGAAATTCCCTTGCACCCGGAATCGGGTCAATCTTAGCAATTACATCCTGTATCTGCTTAAGCCCCAGACCATGCTCTTTTAAGACCCCTATGCGCCATCTCATAAGCTTATCATAATCCGGCTCATCCCTTGTTGTCTTCTTAAGCTCATCAATTCCGCTCTCCTTTGCAAATGCAATCCATATCTCAGGTACGAGAACTCCCTCCAAATCCAAACATACAATATCCATAGCTGCCTCCTAATATTATAGCTTTCCATGCTGAACCATTGTATCATTAATTGACTTTAAAATTGATACATTTATAACTCTTCGGTTCATCATGTCAACGCATTAAATTTTGAAAATATTCTACCATATCTCTTCTATTTTCTCAATATATATTCAATCCTGCCACATAAGTGCACATCTTACAGCCTTGTCCCAGCCCTTTAGCCGCTCCTGCCTTATAGCATCGGACATTGAAGGTACGAACCTATGTGAAAGCTGCCAGTTCTTCTCAATCTCCTCCCTGCTCTGCCAATACCCTGTCGCAAGGCCGGCAAGATATGCCGCTCCAAGCGCCGTAGTCTCAATGCACTCAGGTCTTAGCACATCAGCTCCTAAAATATCGGCCTGGAACTGCATCAGAAAATCATTGGCACTTGCCCCGCCGTCAACCCTCAGACTGCTTATCGCAAGTCCTGTATCCTGCTCCATTGACTTAAGAACACTATGCGTCTGATATGCAAGCGATTCAAGTGTTGCCCTCACAAAATGTTCCTTGCTGCACCCTCTGGTTATTCCTACGACCATTCCCCTGCAATACTGATTCCAATATGGCGCACCAAGTCCTGTAAATGCCGGAACCACATACACCCCATTGGTATCCGGCACCGCCTTTGCATATTCCTCTGATTGTGCCGAGCTATCTATCATGCGCATCTCATCTCTCAACCACTGTATCGCAGCACCGGCAACGAACACACTTCCCTCCAGTGCATAGCTTGGTTCCTCATCCGTATCTGCCGCTATGGTTGTTATCAGGCCATTCTCAGACTCAAAGGCTCTCTTTCCCGTGTTCATCAGCAGAAAACAGCCTGTCCCATACGTGTTCTTCACATCGCCTTCACCATAACAGCACTGCCCGAACAATGCCGCCTGCTGATCTCCTGCTGCCCCTGCAAGCTTAATCTCACCACCTAAAAGTCCCTCATCCGTCGTGCCATATATACAGCTTGAAGGTCTTACCTGCGCCAGCATGCTGCGCGGCACCCCGAAAAGCTCCAGAAGCTCATCATCCCAGCTTCGCGTATGTATGTTAAACAGCATTGTTCGTGAAGCATTGGTATAATCCGTCACGAATATCCTTCCCTTGGAAAGCTTCCATATAAGCCATGTATCGACAGTTCCGAAAAGCAGCTCCCCCGCTTCAGCCTTTTTCCTCGCGCCCTCCACATTGTCAAGTATCCAGCCTATCTTGGTCGCACTGAAATATGCATCCGGCACAAGTCCGGTCTTGCTCTTTATCAGCTTATCATAGCCCTGCGCCTTCAGCTCATCAATTCTGTCCGCAGTTCTGTGGCATTGCCAGCATATCGCATTGTACACCGGAACCCCGGTGTTCCTGTCCCATACGATGGTTGTCTCTCTCTGATTGGTTATTCCAATCGCCTCTATATCCCCTGCATCAGCACCAATCTTCGCCATAGCCTCAGCCGCAACACCATACTGGGATGACCATATCTCCATCGCATCATGCTCCACCCAGCCTGTCCTCGGATATATCTGGGTGAACTCCTTCTGCGCCATACTGACCATATTTCCCTGCCTGTCAAAAAGAATACACCTTGAGCTGGTTGTCCCCTGATCAAGAGCCATAACATATTTTTTCCTCTGCATGTCCACACTCCATTCTGAATTTGGCTGTCATAAAACCGATATATTTTAAGTATACTATATTTTGAAGTTAATAAAATTATTTTTTTAATTATCTACCCATTATTAATATAATTTTATATTATTTTGCAC
>ERZ1504850.984-NODE-984-length-8458-cov-3.406283_pt1 | contig 8458 bp, 7 predicted proteins | sample MGYA00572094_ERZ1504850 | MGnify/ENA primary metagenome ERZ1504850 (study PRJEB39906, sample SAMEA3182091) | gut metagenome | biome: human; feature: gut; material: Stool; isolation source: human stools | place: Canada | collected 2013-03-11 ...
GGGAGTACAGAGTATGCCCCGCCGGCCTCCAGCCCCCAACGGTCGGTCTTGTCAAGATCATCCTTTGTGCGCCATTCCAATTTTCCGGAGAGCGTAAATGCAGGATTTACCTTATACTTAAAACCGGTACTTGCCCATGTTGTAAAGTCTCGCTTCTGCGCATGCAGAGAGACCGGCACAATAAAGAATAGCGCTGCCAATAAACTACAAATTCTCCATGTACAGAAAGGCTTTCTTATCATAATTATCCCAGTATATATCATCTCACATTTAGTTTTACACGTGCAAAGCTAAAGATTAATTCTGTAATAATTCTGTAATATTACACTTCTTTCAGATACTTCTCTATCTTCCCAAAGAAAGAAGCCAGATGCGAACCGTCCACAAACGCATGATTCACATAAATGGAAAGTGGAAAAACCAGCCGCTCCCCGCGAGGAACAACCTTACCGACGGTCATCAGCGGATGACTGCAACCGTTGCCGGCTTCGGCAACAGTGTAGGTGATGGACGTGAAGAACATTTTGGGAACTGCACTCAAGTGCACCACGTCGTAATCGCCCTGCTGCATCAGCTCTTTTTCCGCATGATAAGGATCTCCGTTTTCAGGAATATCCGTAATCAGCGCATGCGCTTCGGCGTAAAAGCGTTCGAAATTTTCGTGATAAGGGATACGGACTGTATAAAAAGTCTTTCCCGGAACCGCTATCGGAGAAATGATATCTACCCGGTCGTGGAAAACAACCTGCCCGTTCTTGTCTGTGCGGTAACGGAGTTCGTTCACTTCATTGGCCGAACGGAGAACGGCATACAAGTAATAAAGGAAAAAAGAATGTCCAGACCGCCTTGCCGCAGCGCTGGCCTCTGTGCAGTCTATTTCGGTGGTCACCGAATACCAAGAATTTAGATATGTACGGAAGAAGCCGTAATTGTCACGACGTTCCCAAGTGTCAATGTCAATAATGTGTTTCATAAATAAAAAAATGGATTATGAAAAAAGGACGCTTATACAGCATCCTTTCTCCGATTCAGTCTATTATCTTTCCTTTTTGTAGTTTTCCAATCCTGTCTGTAAAAACTCAATGTACTTTGGAATGCTTTCATCGTACGAATACGACTTGTTGAGCGGTTCGCCTTCATTGTTAATCAGCACATAGAAAGGCTGTGCATTCGCGCCGAACTTGACGCGTTGCAAATAGCTCCACTTATCTCCCACCGTACGTAATGTGCGCTCCGTACCGTTCTCCGTAATTTTCACCGGCGAAGTAAGCGGATTCTTATTGTCTACGTAGAGCGTGATGAGCACATAGTCATTATTGATGATATCGCTTACTTTCGGATCCGTCCATACGGCGAGCTCCATTTTACGACAGTTCACACAACCGTAACCCGTAAAGTCCAACATCACAGGTTTGCCATGCTGGCGGGCATATTCCATGCCGAGATCATAATCATCGAACTTGGCATGCACCTCATTATTATAAAGATTGAAATCCTGTGTCTGCATGGGTGGTGCAAAAGCACTGACAGCCCCAAACCGGGAAGCATATATACGGCAAATGCCAACGAAGCCAATGCCATGAAGAAACGGGGCACACTGACCTTTGCATCGTCATCATCATGCGGGAATTTGATTTTGCCCAGCAGATAGAAACCCAGCAAAGCAAACAGTACAATCCATAAAGCAAGGAATGTTTCGCGGTCGAGAATACGCCAGCCGTAAGCCAGATCGGCTACGGAAAGGAATTTCAAAGCAAATGCCAGTTCCAAGAAACCGAGCGTCACCTTGATCACATTCATCCAACCGCCGGATTTAGGCATGGACTTCAGCCAAGAGGGGAACAACGCAAACAGCGTAAACGGCAATGCCAAAGCAATGGCAAAACCTAACATTCCGATGGCCGGAGCTATCATATTACCGGTAGTGGAAACCTGTACAAGCAAAAAGCCGATAATGGGTCCCGTACAAGAGAATGACACCAGCGACAGTGTAAATGCCATTAAGAAAATACTAAGCAAACCGCCTGTCTTTTCCGCTTTAGAGTCTACCGCATTACTCCACTTGGAGGGGAGGGTTATTTCAAAAGCGCCAAAGAAAGAAGCTGCAAATACTACCAACATCAGGAAGAAAAAGATATTGAAAACAGCATTCGTAGACAATGAGTTCAAAGCGTTAGCGCCAAAAAGCCCGGTGACCAACAGTCCCAAGCCTACGTATATCACAACAATGGATGCGCCATACGTCCAAGCGTCCCGGATACCTTTCTTCTTATCTTTACTGCGTTTCAGGAAGAAGCTGACAGTCATCGGGATAATAGGCCATACGCAAGGCGTGAACAATGCTAACAGACCACCTACAAACCCGGTTATAAAGATATAAATCCAAGACATATCTTCTTGCGAGGTAGTTTCACCCAACGCTCTCAATTCGTTGACAACCGGTTTCCAAAGATCAACAGTGCCTTTATCGAATACATTTATTCCGGTAGTACCTTCTGCCCCACCAATAATAGCCATATCTGCGGTTGCATCAACTACCGGTTCGTTAGCAGCCGCACCTTCTGCATTACCCGAAAATTTGAACGGCACTTGTGTAGGCGGCAAGCAGTTTTCGTCATTACAAGCACCATATTCCAGATAACCTTCCACCTTGTATGCGCCACCGGTCAGCTTCAGCTTCTGCACAAACTGAACGGAATTTGCAAAATAGCGCACTTTCATTTCGAACAGTTTGTCGAATGCGGCGATTTCTTCCCCCACCGGTTTTAGTTTCCCGACAAGTTCCGCACCCGAAATGTCTTCAACATTGAACGTTGCCGAGATAGGGCCGCCCTCTCCCAAGTCCGTAGAATACACATGCCAGCCTTTGTCAATAGTTCCGGTAAATATCACCTCTGCTTCGCCTGCCTGCAAAGTCCTTAACTCCGACTTAAACTTAACAGGTTCCTGTATCTGCGCCTGCACCGCCAAGGTGAAGAGCAACAATAGAATGGAGAATATACTTTTCTTCATCTTTTTTTCTTTCTGTTTTTTCAATTTATACTTCATAGTCCACGCAAGCACGACTTTCTTTGACCTCTGCAATGAGCTTGCCGGCAGCCACATGATCGGGGTGCACAGCGTAGAACTTCACATCGTCCAACGTATCAAATTCACTGTAAAGGGCAATGCTCCAAGTTTCGGCAGGATTGATATTCAACCCGACTTCAATCTTACGGATAACGGATATTTTGGCAGGAAGCGCTTCGATGGCCTTCTTAAAATTATTCATTGCAACTAACTTTTCGTCAGCAGGAACTTCATCTTTCAGCTTAAATAATACAATATGCTTTACCATAACTTTGTTATTTAAATGATTTATATCTATATTTGTCAACCGAAACGGTTGCTTTTTAAAACCGCAAAAATACTCGTTTTGTTTTAAATATACACTTAAACGGATGTTAATAATAGGAATTGCAGGCGGAACCGGCTCGGGAAAGACCACCGTCGTACGTAAAATCATTGAAAGTCTGCCGGCAGGTGAAGTGGTTCTATTACCTCAGGACTCCTACTACAAAGACAGCAGCCATGTACCCGTAGAAGAACGGCAGAACATTAATTTCGACCACCCGGACGCCTTCGACTGGGGACTTCTGTCCAAACACGTATCCATGCTGCGCGAAGGTAAGAGCATCGAACAGCCCACTTATTCCTATCTGACTTGCACCCGCCAGCCCGAAACAATCCACATCGAACCGCGGGAAGTCATCATCATTGAAGGCATCCTTGCCCTATGCGACAAAAAGCTGCGCGGCATGATGGATCTTAGAATATTTGTCGACGCAGATCCCGACGAACGTCTTATTCGTGTCATCCAACGTGATGTCATAGAGCGCGGCCGTACCGCTGAAGCCGTAATGGAGCGTTATACCCGCATCCTGAAGCCGATGCATCTGCAATTCATAGAGCCTTGCAAACGATACGCCGATCTCATCGTGCCGGAGGGTGGAAACAACCAAGTGGCAATTGATATTCTGACGATGTACATCAAAAAGCACTTATAAGTAACTCAATTCCGTATAGTATGCCCGACAGCACCTCCCCTGCCACACGCAAACTGCCGGTTTTTCACTGCCAGTTGCTCATTGCAATAGTATTGCTTTGCAGTGTCATGGGATGCCGCGGCGATCGTAACTCCGCCCATAAGCAGGAAAAGAGCACCGATTTGCAGCAGATAAAGGACAGTGGTGAACTGGTAGTGCTGACTTTATACAGCTCTACATCCTATTTTATCTATCGCGGGCAGGACATGGGATTTCAATATGAATTGAGTGAGCAGTTCGCCCAAAGCCTCGGTGTCAAATTGAAGATCAAGGTTGCCGGAAGCGTACGCGACCTTATCAGCAAGCTCCTTGCCGGTGAGGGAGATCTCATAGCCTATAACTTACCCATAACGAAAGAGTGGAAAGACAGCCTGATTTATTGCGGCGAGGAAGTGATTACGCATCAAGTCATCGTACAGCGCGCCGGCAGGGGCATCAAACCACTGAAAGACGTAACGGAACTCATTGGCAAAGATGTGTACGTAAAACCCGGAAAGTATTATGAACGGCTTGTCAATTTGGACAAGGAATTGGGAGGAGGCATCCACATTCATAAGGTGAGCAATGACAGCATCACAATAGAAGACCTGATCATGCAAGTCTCGCAGGGTAAGATTTCCTATACCGTAGCAGACAATGATATAGCCCGGCTGAATACCACCTATTATTCCAACCTGAATATCGGGCTGTCCATCAGCTTCGACCAACGGGCTTCGTGGGCTGTACGCAACGATTGCCCGCAACTGGCGGAAGCCGCCAACAAATGGCATAAAGACAACATGACCTCTCCTGCTTACACAGCAAGTATGAAACGATATTTTGAAATCAGCAAGGCCATTCCTCATTCTCCTATCCTGTCTCTGCGGGAAGGAAAAATATCACACTTCGACCACCTTTTTAAAAAGTATGCCCCCGAAATAGATTGGGACTGGCGACTGCTGGCCTCTTTGGCCTATACTGAGTCCAACTTCGACACCACAGCTGTTTCATGGGCAGGTGCTAAGGGATTGATGCAACTAATGCCTGCCACAGCCCGCGCCATGGGAATGCCCCCCGGAAAAGAACAAAACCCGGAAGAGAGCATCAAAGCCGCAACCAAATACATTGCCGCCACTGCCAGGAGCTTCTCCGCAATACCTCCAGACGAACGGATCAACTTCGTATTGGCATCCTATAATTCCGGCATCGGACATGTGCTCGACGCCATGGCATTGGCGGAGAAATACGGGAAAAACAAATACGTCTGGCGAGACAATGTAGAAAACTTCATCCTACTGAAAAGCAATGAGGAATACTTCACCGACCCGGTCTGCAAGAACGGTTATTTCCGCGGCATAGAGACGTATAACTTCGTACGGGATATTACGGCAAGATTTGAGCAATATAAGAAAAAGATTAAAAGCTGATTCATTAAGGAGGACATAAGGAGGCATAAAAAATGCTGTCCTCTCTGTGATGAAAATCTTAAAACAATTTCAATCGATTAGCTTTTGCCTCTTCAAGAGATACCGTCTCGACCTGCCTCTCCTGATTTTTCTCGCGCAACCGCTGATATTCGGTAAAAAGATTCTTCGCTAATTCTTCCTTTTGATTAGGATTCATCAGGCGGGCTGCTATTGATGCATTCTGCGAAGCATCTTTCAGATGAACAACCGGAGCATGATAGACCGGAGCAATCTTTAACGCCGTATGTAACGGAGACGTAGTGGCTCCGCCAATCAACAACGGAATGTCAAGCCCCGCTTTTTCCAGTTCCATGGCAACGTGCACCATTTCGTCCAGTGAAGGAGTGATGAGTCCGCTCAGCCCAATCATATCGGCCTTTTCTTCTATGGCACGCTGCACAATCGTTTCGGCAGGAACCATTACGCCCAGATCGATTATCTCATATCCGTTGCAAGCCATCACTACGGCAACAATATTCTTTCCGATATCGTGTACATCTCCTTTCACCGTAGCAAGCAGCACTTTACCGGCAGAAGCGGCCCCCGCTTGCTTCTCCGATTCAATAACCGGCTGAAGGATAGCCACCGCTTTCTTCATAGTACGCGCCGTCTTAACAACTTGTGGAAGAAACATCTTGCCCGCACCGAACAGATCGCCAACGTGATTCATTCCCGCCATCAACGGACCTTCAATAATATCCACAGCTTTCGGATAAGCATTTAAAGCCTCGGCAAGGTCTTCTTCCAGATAATCACCAACACCTTTTGTCAGAGCATACTTCAAGCGTTCCTCCACCGCACCTTCCCGCCATTGGAACCGGGAACCGGAAGCCGAAAGCAGGGAGTCACCGTTTGAAGCGGAAACTTTAGCGGCATCCGCTTCCGCTTTCAACCTTTCGGCCGTTTCAATCAATCGCTCCGCAGCATCTGCACGACGATTAAGAACAACATCTTCTATGCGTTCCAAAATATCGGCCGGTATATCTGTATAAAGTACGGAAGTTGCAGGATTCACAATGCCCATATCCATTCCCTCACGAATAGCATGATACAGAAACACCGCATGCATCGCTTCACGAATATAGTTATTGCCTCGAAATGAGAACGATAGATTACTGACCCCGCCACTGACATGAGCACCGGGCAGATTCTTACGTATCCAACCGGTGGCGCGAATAAAGTCTACCGCATAATTATTATGCTCGTCCATACCCGTAGCCACTGCAAGCACATTCGGATCAAAAATGATGTCATGTGGGTTAAAGCCGACTTTGTCCACCAACAAACGATAAGCACGTTCGCATACCTCGATTCTACGTTCGTAAGTATCTGCCTGCCCCCGTTCGTCAAAAGCCATCACTATTGCAGCAGCACCATACTCCTTCACAGTGCGGGCATGCTCAAGAAACGTTTCTTCTCCTTCCTTCAAGGAAATGGAATTGACAATAGACTTGCCTTGCACACATTTCAGTCCTGCAACTATCACATCCCATTTGGAGGAGTCTATCATTACGGGAACACGAGCGATTTCAGGCTCGGAAGCTATCAGGTGAAGGAAGGTTGTCATTTCCTGTTCCGCATCCAGCAGTCCGTCATCCATATTTATGTCAATGACCTGTGCACCGTCTTCCACCTGCTGGCGGGCAATACTTAGCGCTTCGTCATATTTCTTCTCATTGATTAAACGCAGAAACTTACGTGAACCGGCAACATTGCAACGCTCACCCACATTGACAAAATTATTCTCCGGCCTCACCTCCAACAGCTCCAGACCGGAGAGCCAGAGACAATCGGGCTTACCAACCGGTATACGTGGTACAACTCCGTCTATTAAAGATGAATAGGCAGCAATATATTCATCGGTCGTGCCGCAACAACCGCCTACTATATTTACTAATCCCTCATGGATATATTCTTTAATCTCAGCCGCCATTTCAGCAGGAGTCTGATCGTACGTGCCAAGACTGTTGGGCAGGCCCGCATTGGGGTAGGCACTGACATAATAAGGTGCGCGGGCGGCAAGTTGTTCGAGAAAAGGCTTCAACTGGCGGGCTCCGAAAGAGCAGTTGAGCCCTATGGAAAAGATATCCGCATGTTGCACTGAAGCCAGAAATGCATCCAGTGTCTGTCCGGACAAAGTACGCCCGGCTATATCGGACACCGTTACGGACAGCATCAACGGAACCCGGATACCGGCAACATTCATTGCCTGCTTCGCGGCATATATGGCCGCTTTCGCATTCAACGTATCAAAAATGGTTTCAATCAGCAACGCATCTACACCGGCTTCGAGCATCGCTTCCATCTGTTCGCGATAGGCTATGACCAGTTCGTCGTAAGTCAGTGCACGAAAAGCCGGATTGTTGACATCCGGACTCATGGAGCAGGTCTTATTGGTGGGACCGACAGAGCCTGCTACAAACCGCGGTTTATCAGGGGTTAAGGCAGTGAATTCATCAGCAACCTCACGCGCCAGTTTCACAGCGGCAAGATTAATCTCACGAACATAGTTCTGCACGTGATAATCGGCCATGCTGACGCTTGTAGAACTGAAGGTATTGGTTTCGATGATGTCTGCACCTGCCGCAAGATATTTACGGTGAATATCCCGTATCACATCCGGACGTGTCAGACAGAGTATGTCATTATTACCTTTCAGTTGTCCGGGAATTTGTGCAAAACGTTCTCCGCGGAAGTCTTCTTCCGTCAAGTTGTACTGTTGTATCATGGTGCCCATAGCACCGTCCAGGATAAGGATGCGCTCACGCACCAAACCTTCAAGTCTACTCATAAATATAATGTGGTAATGCGGTACATTAAACTCACCTCTTGAACATACGCGCCATATCGCGCTTATCATCTTTTTCTTTCAAAGCCTCACGCTTGTCATATTGCTTTTTACCCTTTGCCAAAGCGACCACTACCTTT
>ERZ1504850.996-NODE-996-length-8388-cov-3.831393_pt1 | contig 8388 bp, 7 predicted proteins | sample MGYA00572094_ERZ1504850 | MGnify/ENA primary metagenome ERZ1504850 (study PRJEB39906, sample SAMEA3182091) | gut metagenome | biome: human; feature: gut; material: Stool; isolation source: human stools | place: Canada | collected 2013-03-11 ...
GCGATCGACGACAAACGGGGGATCGCAGAAAGCACGGGACAATTCATCGACAATCGGTTGGAGATCATCTCCGAAGAACTGAGCGAAGTGGACCGCAACATCGAAAAATTCAAAAAAGACAACAAAATATACGATATCGTATCGGAAGCCGAGCAGACGATTACCGAAAGCGCCCAATATAAAACCGACGGCCTCTCGCTGGAAAACCAGATCCGAATGACGGAATTCCTCAAAGAATACCTGCTGGACCCGACCAAAACCAATGAACTGATTCCCGGAACGCTCTCGATCAACAGCCCCGCGATCAACTCCCAGATAGAGGGCTACAATACCGAGTTGCAACGCTATATGAAGCTCAACTCCGAGAGTTCGGAGAACAACCCGATCATTCAGAATCTCGGCAACGGACTGGCTTCCACACGCCGGTCGATCATCGCGACGCTCGATTCCTATATCTCCACGTTGCAGATCCAACTGGCCGCTTTACGAAAGGAAGAGGCGCTGACCAATCAACGAATATCCTCGGTACCGACGCAGGAAAAACAGATTCTGGACATCGTCCGACAGCAGAAAATCAAGGAAGAGCTATACCTCTACCTGCTCAACAAACGCGAGGAGAACGCCATCACGATGGTCATCACGGAAAGCAACTCGCGCACGATCGACAGTGCATACGGCTCCCCGCGCCCCGTGTCGCCCAATACCGTGCTGATTGCGGGAATCGCCTTCCTGTTCGGACTGGGCATCCCCTTCCTGATCATCTACCTGATCCAGATACTCGACACCACGATCCGGGGGAGGAAGGACATCGAGGACAACCTTTCGGCTCCGTTCCTGGGGGATATTCCGCAATATTCGGGAGAAAAGCAACAGGGCAGCTTCGTCGTACGCGAAAACGGCCGCGATCCGGTGTCGGAAGCTTTCCGCATGATCCGCTCGAACATGAACTTCATGAACCTGGGCAAGGGAGAGATAAAAGTTATTATGATCACCTCGTCGAATCCCCACGCCGGAAAGACGTTCGTTTCGACCAACCTGGCCATGACGTTCGCCACGACGGGCAAGAAGGTCGTCATCATGGACCTGGACCTGCGGCGCCGCACCCTCTCCAAACAAATGGGGCACGGCGGGGATACCAACGGCATTTCCAGCTACCTGTCCGGAAATACGGAGCTTCAGGCGATCATCCGCAAATCCAAACTGTCGGAAAACCTCGACATCATCTACGCCGGCATCCAGTCACCCAACCCGAGCGAAATGCTGTTGAGCCAGCGGATGGAAGAGTTGACCGCAGAACTGAAACTACGCTACGACTACATAATTATCGACAGCACCCCGGCGATGGCCGTAGCGGACGCCATCATCACCGACCGTCTGGCAGATCTCAGCATTTATGTAGTACGGGAAGGCCTGCTCGACCGTCGTCAGTTGCCGGATATCGAACGGCTGTACCGCGAAAAGAAATTCCATAACATGGCCATCATCCTCAACGGAGCCAGCTCGACAAAACGTCACGGGTACGGTTATGGCTACGGCTATGGTTACGGGTACGGCCTCGACGAAGAGGAAACCGCGACAAAGAAGGGTTTCTGGGGCAAATTATGCGAATGGACACGTAATAAATTTCAAAAGAAATAACCGATATGGCCGTTAAAGGAGCAATCATAGCGATCGATTTCGACGGAACCGTCGTGACACACGCCTATCCGCATATGGGGATGGACGCAGGTGCGGTTCCCGTACTCAAGGAGCTCGTGGCGAACGACTGCAAACTCATCCTGTACACCATGCGCAGCGGACAACTACTCGAAAAAGCCGTCCAATGGTTCAAGGAACAGAAAATTCCGCTGTACGCCATCAACGAGAATCCCGGGCAGAAGTCCTGGACTTCGTCGCCGAAAGTCCACGCCGACCTTTATATCGACGACAGTGCACTGGGATGTCCGATCCGCTTTATGGACGGCGTAGCCCGTCCGGTAGCCGACTGGGTGAAAATCCGCCAACAACTGGTAGAAGCCGGTTACCTGGATTAAGCCCGGGTATTTCACCTGTCCCGGAATCACGAATACCTCCGAATCGGAGCCGGCGGACAGGTGGTTGAGAGCCTAAACTTCGTTTTAGAGAGGCTGACTGGTGGCTGGTAACAACAACGAGCGGCCTTTCAGGGGCATCGGGCACAGAAAGCGAAAGACGAACGGAATAGCCTGGTCTTTCGATCAGGACTTGGGACGACACCCAAACTTGTAAAAGCCTTCTACTCGCAAACCGACTTCGTCGAGTGCAGAAAAACCAATCAAAATCGCCGATCCGTTTGGATCGGCGATTTTCCATTACCGGACCGACGACGATTTGTCTATCGCCACAAGTATTCGGGATAAATCCCCGCCCGGATCATCTTCTTCAAATTGGCGACCAACAACGGTTTATCCTCCTTATAGGTCACGCCGAACCATTGCGCCGGAGAACGGAGGACCCGAACGGAAGCCGTGCCGTCGGCGATCAGCTTATTGACCATCGACGGGATATAGCACTCGGCTTTCAAATTCCCGGCACTCTCCTGCAGAAACGACCGAAAAAAAGCCTCGGAGTGGGCGAAGTAATCGGGAGTAAAGCCGAAAAGGTTCATCGACACGGGCGTATCTTCGGCCAACGGTTCATCCCCGTTCGCACCGTGATCGACGATCCCGGCCGCCGTGCGTTCGATCTGCGTATGCTCGACCATTCCCGTAAGGTCACCGGCAGCGTTCACCGAACAGACGCCGCGCGACACCGTCCCGTTTTCGGAAAGCGTCCGGCTCAACTCGTACGCCACCATGCAATAGCGTCCCGACGCTCCATCCAATCCGCGAAGGTATTCGGCGATGGTACGGAACGCTTCCGCTCCATAAAAATCATCGGCATTGATTACGGCGAAAGGCTCGTGAACGGCATCCCTCGCCACCAGAATCGCATGGTTCGTTCCCCAGGGTTTCACACGCCCTTCGGGTACGGTGAACCCCTCGGGCAGGCAATCCAGCTCCTGATAGACATACTCCACGCGGATCCTGCCGCCGAAACGCTCTTCGGTGAAAACCTCCTGGAAGTCGGAAGCGAAACTGTGGCGGATCACGAATACCACCTTGCCGAAGCCAGCCCGAATGGCGTCATATACGGAATAGTCGATGATGGCTTCGTTGCCGGGACCTACCCCGTCCATCTGCTTGAGCGATCCGTAACGGGATCCCATGCCGGCAGCCAGCACCAATAATGTCGGTTTTATCATACTATATTCAGTTTTTTACTCGTTTCAAAGAAACGTACAAAGGTAAGGAAACCGGCATTAAATTCAAAGATTTATTGTTACCTTTGTACAATTCAACTTTCCGGCGCGAAAAGGCAGGAATACCATCGGCCCCGTTCGATATGCCGGACCGGAAAGACGAAACGGACAGCCCCGGCTTTTCGACCGGCAGAAACCCCTGCGGATTTCGGTCCAATCGCAAACAACGATCAAAAACAGAACCATGAACGCATTTCATTCCATATCCTCGTGGTGGAAACGCTTCTCCCGCAAACGCCGCCTGAGCATGCTCAATGCGACCGACAACGTCGAGGAGTGGTACACCCACATCTCCCCGGCAGGTCTGCTCGCCGCGTTTCTGGCTTTCGCGCTGCTGCTTTTCATCCTCATTCTGTCGATCGTGGCCTATACGCCGGTGCTGGAACTCCTGCCCGGCTACCGCGTCGAAGCGGCCCGCTCGCGCGAAAATCTGATGCAAAGCGTCATCCGTCTGGATTCCATGGAGAGGATGATGAACGACATGATTACCTATAACAACAACATCGCCCTCATCATGGAGGGCAAGACTCCGGTGGTGCGAACCGTAGGCAAGGAAGACAGCATCCGCACGAACAAGACACTCGTGGTGCCCAGCCGCGAAGATTCGCTGCTGCGGGCCGAACTGGAGGGAGAAGGTCCTTACAGCCTCGGGCAGCGCACAGGCGGCGGTGCCGCACGCAAGCCCATCGAAATGGTCGCCCCGATCGAAGGCATCGTCATCGAGCGGTTCGACATCAAACGCGAGAATTTCGGCATCCGCATCGCCGCATCGCCCGACACCCAGATCGTCGCGGCGGACGACGGCGTGGTGGTGATGAATCTCTGGACCCCCGAAACGGGTTACCTGATCGAAATACAGCACTCCAACAACCTGATATCGATTTATAAAAACCTGTCCAAATCGTTAGTAGCCAAAGGACAGCGAATAAAACGGGGCGGTGTCATCGGATCCAATACGGAAGTGCTGGCCGACGGCGGCGACGCCAAAATTTTCGAATTCGAACTTTGGAGCAACGGCAAGCCCATCGATCCGGAGAGTTATATCGTCTTCTGACCTTCGTTATGAAACAAAGAATCGCCTTGCTCGGATCGACCGGATCCATCGGAATACAGACCCTCGACATCGTTCGGGAAAATCCCGGACTGTTCGAGATCACGACCCTTACGGCCCATCGCAACTGGGAGCGACTCGCCCGGCAGGCCGTGGAGTTCGACGCCGACAGCGTGGTGATCGCCGACGAACGGCAATACGACGCCCTGCGGCAGGCGCTCGACGGCACGCCGATCAAGGTATATGCCGGCGAGGAGGCCCTGCGGCAAGTCGTACAGAGCGGGCAGGTCGATGTAGTCGTGAACGCCCTGGTGGGCTACGCCGGCCTGATGCCAACGGTAGCGGCGGTCGAAGCGGGCAAAAAGGTGGCACTGGCCAACAAAGAAACGCTGGTGGCGGGCGGCTGTTACGTGATGCCGCTGGCGGCCCGGCACAAGGCCCCGATCGTCCCGATCGACTCGGAACACTCGGCGATCTTCCAGTGCCTGACGGGAGAAAAGTCGCCCGTGCGACGGCTGATCGTCACTTGCAGCGGCGGGGCTTTCCGCGACCGCAGCCGCGAGGAGCTGGCTCACGTAACGGTGGAACAGGCACTGAAGCATCCCCAATGGCGGATGGGCGACAAGATCACGATCGACAGCGCCACGCTGGTCAATAAAGGATTCGAGGTGATCGAGGCGCACTGGCTGTTCGGCGTACCGGCCGAACGGATATCGGTGCTGATACACCCCCAGTCGATCGTTCATTCGATGGTCGAATTCGGCGACGGAGCGATCAAGGCCCAGCTGGGATCGCCCGACATGCGGACACCGATCGCCTACGCGCTCAGTTTTCCGCAGCGCCTCGACCGTCCGGTGGCGCCTTTCAGCTTTGCAGAGCACCCCACCCTCACCTTCGCCGAAGTCGATCGGATCAAATACCCGGCACTCGACCTCGCCTACGACTGTCTACGGCGCGGCGGCACGGCCGGCTGTACGATGAACGGCGCCAACGAAGTGGCCGTGGCAGCCTTCCTCGCCCGCCGGTGCGGTTATCTGGAGATCGTGCGCAGCATCGAATACGCACTGGGCAAATCCTCGTTCGCAGCCGTGCCGTCCCTCGGGGATCTGGGCGAAGCGAACACCGAAGCCCGGTGTCTGGCCGCCGAATACCTGCGGCTCTGATTATCGGCAAAAAACATTCTTACAATAAATGTTTTCGACAGGTAAAGACAGAACGAGGTTCCCGCCGTGTCTGACATAGAAAACAAACTGAAAAAACGAACGCTTAAGCAATGGATATTCTTATCAAAATCGCTCAACTTTTTCTCTGCTTCACGATCCTCGTGGGCATTCACGAACTCGGGCACTTCCTGATGGCCCGGGCTTTCAAGATCCGCGTCGAAAAATTCTACATCTTCTTCGACCCGTGGTTTTCGCTCTTCAAGTTCAAGCGGGGCGACACGGAGTACGGTCTGGGCTGGCTGCCGCTGGGCGGCTACGTCAAGATCGCCGGCATGATCGACGAATCGATGGACAAGGAACAGATGAAACAGCCGGTCAAACCCGACGAATTCCGGGCCAAACCCGCCTGGCAGCGGCTTCTGGTAATGGTGGCCGGCGTCATGATGAACGTCCTGCTGGCCATCGTCATCTACTGCGCCGTTTGCTACACCTGGGGCGACTCCTACTTTTCGAACCAGGACGCGAAATGGGGCTATAATTTCAACCCGACGGCTCACGAAATGGGCTTCCGGGACGGCGACCGTTTCGTGTCGATCGACGGCGAGGAGATCGACAACGTCATGCGGGTACAAAACGACCTGCTGATTACCGACGGCGGCCGCCGCGTGGTAGTCGAACGGGGCGGAGAGCCGGTAACGCTCGACATTCCCTTCGAATCCCTGCTCCGTATGCGGCAGGAGAAGGCTTACGAGGACCTCTTCACCCTGCGGCTCCCCTTCATCGTGGACAGCGTATCCTACACCTCGGCAGTCGAAGCGGGCCTCGAGTCCGGCGACGAAGTGGTAGCGATCGACGATCTGCGCGACGCGGACTACCCCCGATACCGCGACTACCTGCAAAAACACAAGAACGACAAGGTTCTGCTGACCGTCCGCCGCGACGGTGCGCTCATCGATTCGCTCGCACTGCCCGTCGATGCCGAAGGACGGATCGGCGTGACGGTCACGAATCCCTATTCGCTCCGAACACAATATTACACATTCTGGGAGTCCATCCCGGCAGGTATCCACAAGGCCGGAAAGACGATTTCGAGCTACTGGGACCAACTGAAGCTGATCGTGCAGCCCAAAACCAAAATGTACGAGGAACTGGGCGGATTCGTGGCTATCGGCAGCATCTTCCCCAGCAGCTGGGACTGGCATGACTTCTGGCTCAAGACCGCCTTCCTGTCCATCATCCTCGCGGTGATGAACCTGCTCCCGATCCCGGGACTGGACGGCGGACACGCCCTGTTCACCCTGTGGGAGATCATCACGCGCCGCAAGCCGAGCGAAAAGTTCCTCGAAGTGGCCCAATACGTCGGCCTGATGATTATTCTGGCGCTGCTGGTCTATGCCAACGGAAACGACATTTACCGATTCTTCATCAAATAACGCCGCCATGAACGAAACATTGGAACGCTGCCGCCGGAATCTCGTCCGGCGCGGATTCGAAGCCCGGATCGCCGCAACGACCGAAGAGGCCCGGCAAATTCTGTGGGAAAAAATTCGGGCCGCCGCCCCGGAAACGATCTGTTTCGGGGATTCGATGACGATGAAAGCCACGGGTATTGTCGATGACCTGCATCGGGACGGCCACTACCGCCTGTTCGACGGTTTCGACCCTGCGATGCCTCGGCCGCAGAAGCTGGAAATCCGGCGCCAGGGCTTGCTGGCCGATCTCTTCATTACCGGTATAAACGCCGTCACGGAAGACGGTGCCCTGCTGTGGCTCGATATGATCGGCAACCGCATCGCCCCGATCGCCTTCGGGCCGCGCAAAGTACTGCTGGTCGTGGGACGCAACAAGATTACACCGACCCGCGAAGCGGCCGAAGAGCGGATCCGCACCATCGCGGCCCCGCAGAACATAGCCCGGCATCCGGGATTCCGCACGCCCTGCGCCGTAACGGGTGTCTGCGCCGACTGCTATTCGGAAGACCGTATCTGCAACACGCACCTGCGGATGGAACGCTGTTTTCCCCGCAAGCGGATTACCGTGGTGTTGATCGACGAAGACCTCGGCTTGTAAAGGCCCCTGAAGAGAACGAAACCGAAGATTACGATTTTCTACTGACGATATGAACGAAACATTCGAACAGTGCCGCAAGAACCTCCTCCGCAGAGGATTCGAAGCCCGGATCGCCGCAACGACCGAAGAGGCCCGGCAGATCCTGCGGGAAGAGATTCGGGCCGCCGCCCCGGAAACGATCTCTTTCGGAGGCTCCATGACGATGGAGGCGACGGGCATCGTCGATGAGCTTCGCCGGGAGGGGCGTTACCGCCTGTTCGACGGAGTGGATTACACCTTACCTCCCGAAGAACGGATCGAGATCCGGCGACAGGGTTTGCTGGCCGATCTGTACATTTCGGGAATCAATGCCATCACGGAAGAGGGGGCGCTCTATTGGCTCGACGGGATCGGCAACCGGGTAGCGGCGATCGCCTTCGGCCCCCGCAAGGTGCTGCTGGTCGCAGGGCGTAACAAGATCGTGGCGACACGCGCTGCGGCCGAGGCACGCATCCGCGACATCGCGGCACCCCGGAACGTCGCCCGGCTGGGACAGAAAACCCCTTGTGCAGCGACAGGCGTTTGCGCCGACTGCGACTCGGAAGGGCGCATCTGCAACACGCATCTGCGGATGGAGCGCTGCTTTCCCCGCAAGCGGATTACCGTGATTCTGATCGACGAGGAAATGGGATTATAACAAGGAATGCGGATGCCCGTCGCGGCAGCATCGGCACTCCCCGGAAAAACGATACGACATGGCAAAGGTCAAGAAAGCATTCTTCTGCCGCAACTGCGGCTTCGAAGCC
>ERZ1504850.1024-NODE-1024-length-8247-cov-4.214722_pt1 | contig 8247 bp, 8 predicted proteins | sample MGYA00572094_ERZ1504850 | MGnify/ENA primary metagenome ERZ1504850 (study PRJEB39906, sample SAMEA3182091) | gut metagenome | biome: human; feature: gut; material: Stool; isolation source: human stools | place: Canada | collected 2013-03-11 ...
ATTTAAGACAACGAAACAGTAAAGGTGCAACACCTTTTCACGGTGTAGCGCTATAATGCAAAATAAATAGAGGCCCCGTACTGCAAGATGGCAGCGCGGGGTCTCCGTTTATTTGCAAAAATGGGGGGCGCGATAAGAAATCCTATGTAAATTCTGTTAGTTAATTATAGCGCTATCTTTTGCATTGGAGTTTGAGTTCAAAAAGATGAAAATCTAATTAGGAATCATCTTCGCCATTTTTCCATTGTTTATACCATTTCAATGCAGTACTTCCATAAAGGAAGGTTGCCATAAAAAGACCTGCATTATGGAGTCGAAGAGCTGTATAGAAAGTAAATAGTGCTGCGATACCTCCTGTGACTGTAGCCAGTATTACACTAAAGTGCTTATTCATCATTAATCATCCCATAATTTTGTAAGATTGATATGCATCCTGCACTTGTAAGGGATAATCGTAATAGTATGATTACTTCCTATTAGGAACACTGTAAATACAAGGCTTTTCGGAGCCTACAAACCAGAAAAAATAATATTTGATCTATCACATTACGCAAAAAGCCGTCCGGCATGAAAAACGGGCGGCTTTTTTGCGTGGATAGACGGAAAGGAGGCGCAAAAATAACTACAAAATTTTAGCGTTCAAATTTGTGCAACTTTAACGAAAAGGAGGATCGTAAATGGCCGATGAAAAATTGAATACTGGCCCTGCGGAGAATATTTCCCCGGAGGCCGCCGAGCCTATCACCACACCCGAACAGGCCGCAGCGTCTGAGCCCCAGCAGGAACAGACCGGGCCTGCCATACCTGAGTCCGGCGATGTGGTTGTGTCCTTTGACAAAATCAATGAACTTATGGCGGAAAAGAGGCAGAACGCCCGCGCCGAAGTCGAAAAGGCGGAAACTCCCGAAACGCCGCAACCCGCCAATACGGAGGAGCCGAAAAAGCCGCGCCGTGGCCGTCCGCCGAAAGCGGAAAAGGCTGCGACTGAAAATCAGAAAGCGGAGAAATCGGCTGGGGCTCGCAAGGGCCGCCCACCCAAGGCGGATAAGGCGGCCCCTGACAAGCCCAAGCCGTCCAAACGAGACAAAGTGTCCCGAAGCGATGGAAAGGCCCCGGATGCCAAGGAGCCCATTAAGCCCGCACAGGATACGGCACTGAAGGAAACTGCTGCTGTGGAACAGACGGCTCCCGAGCCGACTACACCGCCCCGCCCGGTTGAGGAAGGCAAGCTGGTTTATCTGAAACTTTCCGAGGTTCATCCGTTTCACACATTCCGTCCGCACCCCTTTAAGGTACGGGACGATGCGAAGATGCAGGAAATCGTTGCTTCTATCCGCGTAAACGGTGTAATGGTTCCCGGTCTTGCCCGCCCGGAGAAAGACGGAAACGGCTATGAAATTGTAGCGGGCCATCGCCGTACCCACGGCAGTGAACTGGCGGGACTGGAGGAAATGCCCTTTATCGTCCGTGAAATGACCGACCACGAAGCGGTACAGGCCATGAAGGACAGCAACAAGCAGCGTGACGGGATGCTCCCCAGCGAATTGGCCGCGCTGCTGGAACTCGAGGTTGAGGACATCAAGCATCAGGGCGGGCGGCTGAAAGGTGTTGCGGAAGGCGATGTCGGGAAACGCTCGGTTGAGATTGTAGGCGAGGCGCATGAAATGAACTATAAAAAGGTCATGCGCTACTTGCGGCTCAACTCCCTTGTGCCGGAGCTTCTGGATAAGGTAGACGATAAAAAGATGGGCTTCATGCCTGCCGTGGAGCTTTCCTACATCAAACCGAAAAATCAGAGGCTTATTGCTGTTTCCATTGACGGGGAGCAGGCTTCGCCCTCGCTGGCCCAAGCTAAACGGCTCCGGGAGCTGGATAAGGAAGGCAAGCTTAACGGCGATGTCATTGACGGTATCTTATCAGAACAGAAAAAGGAGGATCGAGGCGTGATTATTTCTACTGCGGAACTGGAAAAGTATTTTGGCAAGGAGGTCACTCCCGCCAAAATGAAAGAACAGATTATGTCCCTGCTGGATGACTGGAAAGAAAAACAGCCGCCGGAGCTGGCAAAAGCCCCGAAAAAGCAGGAACTTGACAAGTAACAACTTCGAGACACTTTGTCCCGAGGGCCCCGCCCTCGCGCAGAGGCTCTGGTGGTATATATCCCCCGTCGCCGCCTGTTTTTTAGTACAGCCGGGAGTGGGCCGTCAAGGGTGCAGCGCACCGCCGTTTTCGGCGGCTCGCCCTTGACGGTCTGCCCCGGCTGTGCTATTTCCCCGGCAAGCGGCGGGGGTATATCCTCCAGAGCCGCCCCCTTTCCCAAGACTGGGAAAGGGCGTGGGGTTTGGGTTGAACTTTCTTATTAAAATATCGGAGGTATGAACGATGAAACGACCCCTTGCTTATATCACCGCTGCATGGCTCGGCGGCGATAGCGAAAACGCAGAACTGGCGGCGCAGTATTGCCGCACCGTGTATGAGGCAGGCTTTTCTCCTATTTGTCCGCCTTTGTACTTGCCCCTGTTTCTCAACGATGCTGTTCCCGAGGAGCATAAAAGCGGCATCGACATGAGCCGTGACCTGCTCCGCCGTTCTCATGTGCTGGTTGTCTGCGGGCACAGTATGACCGAAGCCATGAAAAATGATATTGCCGTGGCCCAGCGGCTGGGAATTACGGCAACAACCCTTGAGGGCATCCTGACCGTCAAGGGACAGGGCCGCCGCTGATGGCGACCCTGTTTGAAGCCTACGTTACCAACGCCGGAAAGTACAGCGAGGGCCAGCTTGTGGGTGAAACACTGAAATTTCCCACAACCGCCCAGGAGGTGGAGGCTCTCTTGAAACGGATCGGCGTGGATGGCGTCCGCTATCAGGAAATTTTTATTACCTCTTTCGATGGGGATGTGCTGGGGCTCTATGACCATTTGAGCGAGTATGAAAATCTGGATGAGCTTAATCATCTGGCCTGCCTGCTTTCCGAGCTTACCTCATCGGAGCTGGAAACACTGGAGGCCGTCCTCGACAGCGGCGATCACTGTTCTTCGGTGCGGGACATCATCAATCTGACACAAAATCTGGACTGTTACGGCTTTTACCCCGGCGTATCCGATGAGGAAACGCTGGGGCGTATTTATGTGGACGATCTGGAAATGTTGGATGTGCCGGATCAGGTAAAACCGTATTTCGATTATGAGGCGTATGGCCGGGATGCCTGCATCCACGAAAACGGCCATTTTGCTCCGGGCGGCTATGTTGTCAAAGAAAGCGATCATTTCGTGGAAGTGTATCACGGCTTGCAGGATATTCCCAAGGAACATAAGGTATTCTCTTTCCCGAAGCTCTCTATCCGGGAGCAAATGGCCGCTTATCAGGAAATCATAGACGGTTCTTCTTTGGAGGGCTACCGTCAAATGCAGAAAAAAGACCGTGGGGATCGGTGATGGCACTTCGAGACAAATTGTCCCAAGGAAGGAGGCGATGTAACTGATTGATGAAGATATTTCCCGGCGCACGATAGCCATATCCGTAAAAACAACCAAGCTGACAGCGCGGGGACTGGCGTATGTGCTGGGCATGGTGGGCCGGAAGATCCGCAAGGCATACCGTGGGCGGCAAGTACCGCATGGAAAACAAAGTGTGCGAAAGCTCATGGCCCACGGTACAGCCACCAACAGCATTGAGCTATCCGGGGATGCCAAGTCCTTTGACCGCGTGGCCCGGAAATGGAATGTAGACTATGCGTTCTATAAAACCGGGCCGGACAAATACCTGCTGTTTTTCAAGGCTGGACAGGCAGACGCAATGACCGCCTGCTTTTCTGAGTATTCCCGGAAAGTGTTAAGCAAAGCAAAATCGAACCGTGTTCCCATCCGGGAACAACTGCAACAGGCGGCAGATCAGCTTTCCAAAGAAAAGCCGAAGCAGAAAGAACGTGCAAAGGAGGTGGCCCATGAGGACAGATAAGATCAGAAAATATCTCATTCCGAACATTCCCTATCTGTTCATCCTGTGGGCGTTCCTCAAGCTGGGAACGGCCTACCGGCTGGCGGCGGGGAACGATTTTGCACATAAGCTCATCGGGCTGGGCCAGACGATTGGCCCGGCCTTTGCGGACTTTGCCCCCGGCCTTGTCCCGCTGGATTGGCTTGTCGGTATTGTAGGCGCAGTTGGTTTCCGGCTGCTGATCTATTTCAAAAGCAAGAACGCTAAGAAGTTTCGGCGGGATGCAGAATACGGCAGCGCTCGATGGGGAACGGAAAAAGACATCAAACCGTTTGTCGATCCGAAGTTTGAAAACAACGTGATTTTGACCGGGACGGAGTTTCTCACGATGAACACCCGCCCTAAAATCCCCGCAAATGCCAGAAACCTGAATTGCTGTATTATCGGCTCATCCGGCTCCGGCAAAACCCGCTTTTGGCTCACGCCCCAGCTTTTACAGGCTCATTCCTCTTATGTGGTGGTAGACCCCAAGGGCGGTGTGCTGGGGCAGGTCGGCTCGTTTTTGCAAAAACGGGGCTACAAAATTAAGGTGTTCAACAGCATAGATTTTTCAAAATCCATGCACTATAACCCGCTGGCGTATATCCGCAACGAGGCCGATATTCTGAAATTCGTGGATGCCCTGATTTCCAACACCAAGGGCGAAGGCAAGGAAGGCGATCCGTTCTGGACGAAGGCGGAAACGCTTTTGTACTGCGCCCTGATTGCCTACATCATTTTCGAGGGGCCTGCCGAGGATCGGAACATGAACACCCTTGTGGATATGATTTCTGGCATGGAGGTCAAGGAGGATGACGAGGATTTTATGAACGCGGTGGACTATATGTTTGCCGGGCTCGAAAAGCGCAAGCCGGATTGCTTCGCGGTCAAACAGTATAAAAAGTACAAATTGGCCAGCGGCAAGACGGCAAAAAGCATTTTGATTTCCTGCGGTGCGCGACTGGCTCCCTTTGACATCCCGCAGCTTCGTGAGGTCATGGCCTATGACGAATTGGAGCTTGACCGCATCGGAGATCGGAAAACGGCGGTATTCTTCATTATTTCCGATACCACGCAGACCTACAACTTTTTAGTGGCACTTGCATTTTCGCAGATGTTCAACCTTCTGTGTGAACGGGCGGACAATGTTCACGGTGGCCGCCTGCCGCACCATGTACGAGTGCTGTGGGACGAGGCAGCCAACACGGGACAGGTGCCCCAGCTCGAAAAGCTGGTCGCGGTTATCCGCTCCCGCGAGGTGAGTCTTTGCCTGCTGTATCAACAGTTGGCACAGTGCAAGGCCATTTACGATAAGCACGCCGAGACAATCCTCGGCAACATGGACAGCGTGGTGTTCCTCGGTGGCCGCGAAGCCAGCACCATCAAGGAAATATCCGAGAACTGGCTGGGAAAAGCCACAATCAGTATGCAGACCGACAGCCGCTCCCGTGGCCAGTCGGAAAGCTACAGCCAAAACACCCAGCGGCTGGGCCGGGAACTGATGACCCCAGCCGAACTTGCAACCATGCCGGGAGATAAATGTATTTTGCAGCTTCGGGGCCTGCCCCCGTTCTTCTCTCCCAAGTATGATCTGAAACGGCATCCGAACTACCGCTATACGGCGGAGGCCGATAAACAGAAAAACGCTTTTGACCTCGACAGGCTCATTAACCGCCGCAGGCGGCCCGGTCTGAACGAGGCGTGTACGATGTATGAGGTGACTGTGCCGGACGATGCACTCACGGAAGAGGACGAGGACATCCTCAACTATGATGACATCGACGATCCAGACGCCTTTGCATAAACGCTTCGAGACAAAGTGTCCCGAAGTTTGTAACCTGCCGCCTGTATGGGCGGCTTTTTTGTTACCGGAAAAATCCCGGAGAAATGGAGGCTTATATGGCATTTTTCTCATCTGCAATCGACACTTTACAGACCCTCGTTATTGCTCTCGGTGCTGGCCTTGGCGTGTGGGGCGTGGTTAATCTGCTGGAGGGCTACGGCTCGGATAATCCGGGCTCCAAGTCCCAGGGCATGAAGCAGCTCATGGCGGGCGGCGGCATCATCGTCATTGGCACCACACTGATCCCTCTGCTGTCTGGCCTGTTTTAAGGTAGGCGCTTATGGATTTTCTCACCGACTGGCTCACAAACTGGCTCAAAGAGCTTCTGATTGGCGGCATCATGGGGAACCTCGAAGGTCTTTTTGATACCGTCAATACCCAAGTCGGAGAGATTGCGGCACAGGTAGGGACTACCCCGGCGGCGTGGCACGCCGGGGTTTTCTCCCTGATCCGACAGCTTTCCGAAACGGTGATCCTGCCGATTGCCGGAATGGTGCTGACCTTTGTTGCCACTTATGAGCTCATACAGATGCTTTTGGAAAAGAACAATATGCACGAGGTTGACGTTGCGAACCTTTATAAATGGATGTTCAAAACGGCCTGTGCAATCCTGATCCTGTCAAATACATTCAATATCGTCATGGCCGTGTTCGATGTGTCGCAGAGCGTTATCGCGCAGGCAGGCGGGCTGATTCAAGGCTCTACCGATGTTTCGGCGGATATGCTTGCCGAACTGGAAACCTCGCTGGAGGCGATGGACTTGGGGCCACTTTTGGGGCTGTGGCTGCAGTCTGCGCTCATTGGCTTCACGATGAAGGCGATGGGAATTATCATTTTCGTTTTGGTGTATGGCAGGATGCTGGAAATCTATCTGCTGACCAGTCTGGCCCCCATCCCCGTTGCTACGCTTTCCAACCGGGAGCTTGGCGGCACCGGACAGAACTACATCAAGTCCCTGTTTGCCGTGGGCTTTCAAGGGCTGCTGATTCTTGTATGTGTTGCAATTTACGCGGTGCTCATTCAAGGCATCGCAACAAGCGGCGATCCCATTGGGGCGATTTGGGGAACTGTGGGCTACACGGTTCTGCTTTGCTTCATGCTCTTTAAGACCGGGAGCATTGCCCAGCGTATCTTTGGCGCTCATTAACAGGAGGAGGTGCTTATGCCGAGAAGATACGGGGCGGATGGAACGCGCTTATGGAATGGAAAAACGCCGGAGGAGTTTACTGAAGCGGACGCTTACCGCTTTATGGCGGAAACGGAGGCCGTCCTGCAAAAAGAAGAGCTGATGGACGACCCCGCCCAGCCTGCTCCGGCAAGCGGAAAGGAGGAATTTTATCTGAGTAAGAAAGACGATGTATTGCTGACCCCGGAGCAGATTGCTGCGGAGGAGCGGCGCTGGCTGTTTGATGCTCCCATCGCGGAGCTTGCAGAAGTCAAGGGCGTTAGCATTGATGAGGCAGTAAAAATGCGGACAGATGCTGTCTTGCAGGAGGCGGTTGTTCCGATCACGGTATCTGTCCGTCCGATTGAGCCGCAGGGTAAACTGATCGGCTTCGCCAGCGTCAATTTTGGCGGTGTGGTCATCGACGATTTTAAGGTTGTGGACGGGAAAAACGGAATTTTTCTCGGCGCTCCCTCTAAACCCGATCCTGCCAGCCGGACGGGATACCGGGCTACGGTTCGGATTCCTGACCGCGCCACACAGGAGCGGATTAACGCGGCTGGTGTGAAGGCGTATCATGCGGCGGTGGAACAGCTTGTTGCACGGGCCCAGGCGGTACGGCCTGCCCCGATCAAGGAGCAGATGGCCGAGGCCGCGAAACAAGCTGGAAAAGAAAATGCCGCCCGGCCTGCACCTGCCAAGGCAAAGGAGGCCCGCAATGACCGATAGCCGCACTTTGGGACAACGTGTCCCGAAGGAGGGTTTGTTTCTCATGGACGGCATCAAGGGCCTGCGCTCCCTGCCAAAACATAGCGTGGATATGCTGCTGACCGATCCGCCCTACGGCACAACCCGGAATTATTGGGATGTGCCCCTGCCGCTCCCGGAGCTGTGGGAGGCGGTGAAATGGGCGGTCAAGCCGAATGGCGCGGTGCTGTTTTTCGCGCAGTGCCCCTTTGACAAGGTGCTGGGCGCATCCAACCTCGCCATGCTCCGCTATGAGTGGATTTGGTACAAGGAGCGCGGAACGGGCTTTCTCAATGCAAACCGGGCTCCGCTGAAAAAGTCCGAGAATATCTTGGTATTTTATCAGAAGTCCCCGGTCTACAATCCTCAGTTTACTTATGGCAAGCCCTATACCCGCGTACATTCCCGAAGCGGTACAAGCTCCAACTATGGGAAATTTGAACGGCAGGGGTCGGAGTCCAACGATGGCCGCCGCTATCCCGGAAATGTGCTATTTGTGCCTACGGTGTCCCGC
>ERZ1504850.1095-NODE-1095-length-7819-cov-4.010175_pt1 | contig 7819 bp, 7 predicted proteins | sample MGYA00572094_ERZ1504850 | MGnify/ENA primary metagenome ERZ1504850 (study PRJEB39906, sample SAMEA3182091) | gut metagenome | biome: human; feature: gut; material: Stool; isolation source: human stools | place: Canada | collected 2013-03-11 ...
GTAGGAAAACGTTAATATGATAAAAAAAATCAATTTTGAAGAACTGGATTTGAAGGGAGCCTTCAAGATTCAGCCTTTTTATGCCACCGACGAGAGAGGTGGTTTTGTAAAAGATTACAATATAGATATGTTCAAGTCTAACGGCATTGGGCATGAGCTGAAAGAAGTGTTCTATACCATCAGTAAGAGAGGTGTGGTTCGTGCTACGCACTTCCAACTTGTGAAACAGCAGGCAAAACTTGTTCGTTGCATCAGTGGTCATGTTTATGATGTGATTGTGGACTTGCGCCCGGATTCTCCCACATTGGGGCAATGGAGAGGTTTTGATCTTACAGGTGAGAACCAAGTTGAACTTTATATTCCTCAGTACTTCGGGCACGGTTATCTTGTATTGGAAGATTCAGTGGTAAGTTATAAGTGTGGTGAAGTATTCTATGGTGAAGGTGATTCTGGTATAATGTATAATGACCTGGATATTAATATTAAATGGCCGTTTGAGAAGATTGGAGGTATTGAGAACCTGATAATCTCAGATAAAGATAAGAATCTGATGAGTTTTAAGGAGTATATTAAAAGGGTGAAGTAAGTATGGTTTCAATAATTACAAATTGCTACAATGGAGAGGCGTTCTTGGATGAAACCATTCAATCTGTTTTAAGCCAAACATATGCAGATTGGGAATATTTGCTTTTCGATAACTGTTCTACAGATAAATCTGCAGAGATATTCAAATCGTACAAGGATCCAAGATTTAAGTATTATCATAATGATCATACTGTACCTCTTGGACATGGAAGATATGAGGCAGTAAAGTTAGTACATGGAGATTATGTTTGCTTTATCGATTCAGACGACCTTTGGCTTCCTGAGAACTTAGAAAAACAAGTAGCTGTAATGGAACATGATTCATGTATAGGAGTTGTTTATACTGACTATCAAAAGTTTGGTGTAGATAATTCAATGAGAAGCACAAGTAAAAAAGGCTATCGAACAACCAGTGAAATGCTAGCATACTATGATTTAGGGCTTTCTTCCACCATGTTTAGAAGAGAACTCTTGCAGAAGTACAACATTAATATAAACAAATCATATCAGATTATTGCAGATTTTGATTTGTTTATTAGGCTTTCGCGCGTTTCAAAGTGCTATCATATTAAAGAAAACCTTGTTAAATATCGTACTCATGCAAAAAATTTGTCATCAACATATACGAAAACGCGACTAGAGTATAAGGACATATTGAAAAAGTTTGATGAAGAGTTCTCGGGTAAAGAAAAAAGTGAATGTAGAGAAGGGCTGAATAAATTAAATGATGAATATGAAATTATGACTTTAGAAAATAATCTTAAAAATCATAATCATATGGAGGCATTTAAAGGTGTTTTTCAACTAAAATGCAGTCGCTCCTACTTGTCTTGTTTGAAGAGATTTGCTTTATATCTTATAGGAAAATTGTAATTCCCATATGCTAATAAAGTATTTAATTAGTATAGCTTTAATGTTCGTTTATCTATTTTCGGTGAATGTTACATTTCTACCTTCATTGATATCAACAAGATGGTTCTTGGCAGTGCCAGGAGCTCTCTTGATGCTTATCTACTATAAAAATCTATACAAAAAAACTATTCATTATAAAAAGACAATGAATAGCTTTTGGAAAAGTTTGTGGCTTTTTTATTTTACAGTATTATGTTCAAGCATATTAAACGGTAGGTTTGATGGTTTTTACTCTTCTTACCCAATTACGATACTATTAATCACCACTGCTAGTTTTTGTCTAATATACTTGTTGAATAAAATATGGAATGGTGTTGACTTAAGGCGATATTTTTGGCTGCTTGTATTGACTTGTGTTGGTCATCAGTTATTATCTATAGCAATGTTTTTCTTTCCAGTAGTGAACGATGTGGTATTTTCTATCATACAGCAATCTGCTTTGGAGGAGCGAGCAAATGAACTTACAATACTAAATCGATTTCATACTGTAGGAATAGCTTATTTTGGTGCTGGAGCATTATATTCATATTGCATACTCTTAATAGTTATACTATCCCAACATAATTATAAATTTATCAAAGGGTGGGTTATACCAATAATATTAGTCTTTCTTTTTGCTGTAGGTAGTGCAGTGTCACGTACTACTATGATGGGGCTTATTGTTGCATTGGTATACTTAGGATTGATTATTTTGCGATCAAAGGGATCTCAAAGAATAATAAAGCTTGTAAAATATGTATTTTGTGGTGCTTTTGCTCTTTTATTAACTTTTACACTATTTAATAAGTATATTACTGATAATTTTTTGCTTGAATCCGTTATAGAACATGCATTTGAAGGGATATGTAATTTGTTTAACGATGGTAAATTCACAATGTCATCTTCTGAAAAAATGTTCGATGCATATATATGGCCTGACAATCTTTGGACATGGCTTATTGGCGATGCTAAACTTAAAGGAGTAGATGAATTTTCATATTATATGTTTACGGATATTGGGTGGTGTAGATTAATTTTTGATTTTGGCTTAATAGGGACTATTGCATTTATCTTTATGCAGTGGAAACTATTAAAAGTAGTATTTGTACAAAAAATCAACTATCTAGTGGTATTTGTTTTATTTTTATCTTTTCAATTTAAAGGAATTTCGGAATTAATCGTTTATTTTATGCCAGCCGCAATGTTATGGCTCTTTAAGGAACCGTATAAAAAATAGATTTATGAGAATAGCAGTATTTTTTACTTCTTATCAGATTGGCGGAGTTGAAAAAGTATTTTTCACGTTATTAAATGAGTGGGCTAAATTAGGTCATAACGTTTATGCTTACGTATTGCGCAATGAAGGCGAATTTAATAGGGATATCGATGCCCGAGTTTCTATAATTAATCTCAATTGCAATAACTTATGGAAATCTTGTTTTAAGGTTTCTAAATTGCTTCGTCAGCATAAAATTGAGTACTTTATGGTAGGTAAAGACATAGAAAATATGTTCTTTATAGCTATGAAGATGCTTACTCGCTGTCGTTGTAAAGTAATTATTTCGCAGCATAACTACTTTTATCAAAAAAATAAGGATAGGAAGTCTTTAAGAGAAGGAATTATATATATGTTAATGAAGTTGTTATACCGTCATTCGGATTTTATCATCTGTGTTGCCAAAGGAGTCCAACAGTATGTAATGACCTTAAATGTTGAAAAAAATCAAACTGCAGTTATTTATAATCCGATAGATATTGAAACTGTTGAAGAGGGTAGTAAGAAGTCTATCATTGAATCAGGGAATTTTATCAGTTTCTGCGGAAGACTAAGTCCTATTAAAAATATTGATTTGCTAATTAATGGCTTTGAAATATTTCTCAGAGGGTATCCTGACTATAAATTGTTTTTGATAGGAGGAGGAACTGAAGAAAAACATCTAAAACAACTGGTCAAAGAAAAAAAATTAGATAGCCATGTTTTCTTTATTGGTAGTGTTCCTAATCCACATTGTTATGTAGCAAGATCTCAAGTTCTTGTGTTATCATCTTATTCTGAGGCTTTTTCCATGGTTATCTGTGAGGCTTTTGTGACAGGAACGACTGTTGTATCTACACCGTCTGGTGGTCCTAACGAGCTACTTGAAAACGGAAGAGGATATCTTCTAAAGAGCTTTCAAGATGCTGAAGAAATGGCTGAAACTATTGCTTATGCTTGCGAGCATCCTATAGACCCTCAACTATTAAAAGACTATGTTAATAGGTTTGATGATTTTAAAATAGCTCAGCAATATATAAAAACCTTTGGAAGAATATAAAACCTTATAAAACAGTGAAATGATAAAATATACAATTATAACTCCGCAATACAATTCATTTGAATTAATGGATAAGTATTTTGAGACGCTTATTAATCAGACTCTGAAAAATTTTGAAGTAATTATAGTGGATGATTGTTCAACAGATGGTTCATGGGAAAAACTTCAAAAGTATGTAAAGGCTTGTCCTTTAAATGGAAAAATTAAGTTGCTCCGATCTGATAAAAACAGAGGTCCTGGTTATGCACGAAATATAGGTATTGACATTGCGACTGGTGAGTGGATTACATTTGTTGATAACGATGACTGGATTTCCTGCAACCTACTTGAGCGAGTAGATGAAGTTATTAATCGAGAAAAACCTAATTGTGTAATCTATGACTATTATACTTACTTAGATGGAAAAATTGACATAGCACATTCGATGTACAATGGAGAGGGTGGAAGAAAAAACATCTCTGATTGCATGATGTTAGTAAGAAATCATGTCGTTGGAAAGTTTTACAGGCTTAACTTATGTAAAGACGTACGATTTCCGAATGTTAGAAGGTGCGAGGATGTAGCGTATGTTTCTCAAGCAATAGTAGCTTGTGGCAATGCATATTACTTGAAAGAACCGTTCTACTACTATAGGCAACGCCCTGCTTCGCTATCTAATAATAACAAAATGGATCATAGTGATATGATAAATGCCTTTGCTATTTTGGAAGATAAGTTTTTGGTAAAATATCCTTTAGAGATGAAGAATAAGTCTGTAGCGGATCTCCTTTATGGCGTATTATTAATGATGTGTAAGGCTGGAAAATCTAGTGTAGATATAAAAAAATATATAGAAGAATATGAAATAAAGTACCCGTGTTGGTGGAGGTGCCAAATTATTCAATATTTGGGAAAGCCTAAGAAGTTATTCCTAATGTGCGTCAGGATGCATTTTATTTCAGGTATTAGATTTATAGCTTATTTGCATTCACTGATGATTAAGAAAGGGGCTTAGTTGTTTGTTCTTTAATAAGCATATTATAGTATAATGCTGGTAAACACTCAATTTAAGGCTCAATATTAAAAGGTTTACTTTCGCTGCGAATCAAAACAAAAAAGATGTATAGCACCGAAGATTTAGAAAGGTTTTACTTTTAGTACCAAAATGAGACCTTGCCTCATGGAGAATCTCTCCAGCTGTTCTTGTTGAAGTCTATCGTATTAGAAAAGGATTCCATGGTAAATTGTGACGAGATCTAGTGTAAGGTTCGTAAGTATGACCACTACAAGAAGTGCTATATTAAGGTGCTGATCAACAAGGTCAGAAGGTGGCAATTTTCTTCTATGAAAACGGTTCCCGAGGTCGTGATGTGTTTACAGATTTTGGGGAAATGTAGAATTGAAGAACATCATGTTTGGCGGATATAATGCTTATGTATTTATAGGTGATGAATTGAACTTATCTCAGTATAAAGATACTTTTCCTCAGGTTTGTATATTTTATGCTGATAATAAGTTTGTAAAGGCGACTAATCAAGGCAACGAACTGAATGCTAAACTTTTCTTGAATGATTTGAAAGATTTTTTGTAAATGAGCATTGTTATGATGAATCAGGTCTTAGTCAGGAAGAATGGTTGTGGGAAAGACAAAGTTTGGCAACCGAAGAAATTCTGATAAGGATTCGCAGTCGGCTAGATGGTGAATTGGCAAATGATTCAGAGTTCTGAAGTCAATATTATGCGGAAGTGCTTAATTATTTGGACCATTTGACTCAATGTAACAATTCGCCTCATTATGGCAGTGATGCAGGAGCAGAAATAGCTGCAACTTATCACAGTGTAATTGGAACGGTGAAATTTCATGGAAGTTCTTTTTGGAATTTTACTGGGACTTTTTTCAAAAATATCTTTAACAGGTGCTGGGATTATGTCAATATGACTCCTGACAAAATCCTTTTGGCTACAAGTCAATGTTAAATTCGAAACGTAGTTCTTAATATAATTCGGTTAGAACACTCTAAGGTGCCCTCTCAAAGGTAAATGCCCTAAATTGAGTGCTTCCAATATGTATTATTCAGTATTTTACTACAACATAGAGAGGTGTTACCTATTTTGTTTTACAGAAGAATACCATGTTAAGATTTTATTTATGCCAAGTATATTTTAATTAAGATTGTTATGAATACAAATCCTTTTTATTTGCGCGTCTTTGATGCACTTTATTTTCGTTTAACAAGAGGAACTAAATTTTTTCCGAAATTCTTAGCGTATAAGGGAATTAAACTAGGGCAACGGATATGGTGGGGGGACTTCAAAACAATTTCCATTGATTTTTCTAGACCATCGCTAGTAGAAATCGGTTCAGATGTAAGAGTTAATACTGGATTTACTTTGATGACACACGATGCCTCAAATATGATTTTAAGAAAATTGTTTAACGATTTCGTTTGTAGTTCCGGGAAAGTGAAAATTGGTAATAACGTTTATTTTGGCAGATGGTGTACTGTCCTTAAAGGGGTTGAAATAGGTGATAATTGTATTATAGGATATGGGTCTATAGTTACAAAGAGTATACCAGCAAATAGCGTAGCCATTGGGAGACCTGCTAAGGTAATATGTACTATAGAGGAATATTATAAAAAACGAAAGGAGAAGTCGGTACAGGAAGCTTTAGATTATGCTGTCAGTATCCAGGAACGATTTAATCGAAAACCTCGAATTTATGAATTTTATGAAGAGTTCCCCCTTTTTATGCAAGGTGATGAATTAGATGAACGATTGCCTATAAAAGAACAATTGAAAGAATCATATCCATATTATAAAGAACATAATAAACCTATATTTAATGGGTTTGATGATTTCTTGAACAAAGCAGGTCTATAAAATAATTATTTTTCATTATTAGTCAGTATAGTTTGACAGTTGGTCCATTTATAATATCCAACAGTCTGTTATTGTAGTGTTTCTTAAGAAATTAATCAAATTTGTACACTTATTTGATAGCTATGAAAATACGATGAATGCATTTAATATGTTTGTAGTTATTGCTTTTATGGATTGATTAACAGGTCTGTATAGTGGTGATGAATTAGAAAAACAAGTATCTTCTAGGTTAAGACAATTATATATATCATAAATCAATGCAAGTATTGACAACAAGCATCTTGTCCTAAAAGCGAAAATATTTATACCTCTATTAAATTATAATATTTCATAGCCTATTATTGTTATTAGCCGTTTTAGACGATTTATATATGAGCATAGAACAAAGAATAAACTATCAACTGAATAAGTTTCCATTGGTAAAGAGGGTGATTAAACGAGCATATCAGTCAGTTTGCTATGCAGTAAGTAAGAAAATAGAATCAGAAGGAAATATTGTTCGTCTATCACCAAATGATAAAGAATATGAGTACTTTTTTGGATATTATGACAAGAGTCCTTGGGATGCGACAGGTCGCTACATTATTTGTATGCGAGCCAAAGATACTTGGAGTGAACCAGATCCGGTTGAATCGGCAGATATCTTATTAATTGACACGTTGAAAAGTAATAGTATACGTAAGATTGCCACTACACATACGTGGAACGTTCAACAAGGTTGTATGGCACAGTGGCTGGGGCCTGATTATAAGAGTCATATTCTTTATAATGACATACGTCAGGGAAAATATTGCTCAATAGTATTGAATATAGAAGCTGGTGTTGAACGTGTATTGCCAATGCCTGCATATACAGTTTCGGCAGATGGCAAGATAGCATTGTCACTTGACTTCTCTCGTTTACATAGTTTGCGCTTGGGGTATGGATATGCAGCTTTGCCAGAAAACACCAAAGGTGAAGCTCTTCCTAATAGTACAGCTATATGGCGAATGGATATTGAAACTGGAAAAGTTGTAGATATTCTTAAATACGTAGATTTTTCAAATTTCCAACCTCGCCCCGAAATGAAAGAAAAAGGTAGCGTACACAAGGTAAATCACTTGATGCTTTCGCCTAATGGGAAGCGTTTTATGGTCCTTTATCGTTGGTTTTGCGGTCAAAGAAAA
>ERZ1504850.1121-NODE-1121-length-7699-cov-2.317635_pt1 | contig 7699 bp, 7 predicted proteins | sample MGYA00572094_ERZ1504850 | MGnify/ENA primary metagenome ERZ1504850 (study PRJEB39906, sample SAMEA3182091) | gut metagenome | biome: human; feature: gut; material: Stool; isolation source: human stools | place: Canada | collected 2013-03-11 ...
CCGTGTTCAACCTGATCACTGGTGTGTATAAGCCGACCGAAGGCTCCCTTTACCTGAATGGTGAGCGGATGAACGGCAAAAAGACCCACCAGATCGTTCATGCAGGCATTGCTAGAACCTTCCAGAATATCCGCCTGTTCAAAAAAATGACGGTGATCGAAAACGTCAAAGCTGCCATGCTGGAAGAACTGACCTACAACATGCCGCAGGCCATCTTCCGCACCAAGGCGTACTGGCAGCAGGAAGCCGCCGCCACCGCACGCGCCAAAGAGCTGCTGCAGGTGGTGCACCTTTCCGGCAAGGAGGACCTGGAGGCCGACAACCTGCCCTATGGTGAGCAGCGCCGCCTGGAGATTGCCCGCGCGCTGGCCACCAACATGAAGCTGCTGCTGCTGGACGAACCGGCCGCCGGTATGAACCCGACTGAAACGGAGGAACTGCTGGAGATTATTGATTATATCCGGAGCGAATTCAAGGTATCGGTGCTGCTGATCGAGCATGACATGAGTTTGGTCATGAAAATCTGCGAGCGAATCCAGGTGCTGGACTTTGGTACCACGATCGCTTCCGGCACACCGGCAGAGATCGCCAATGACCCCCATGTGATTGAAGCATACCTGGGCAAAGACAAAGAGGAGGAGGTCGAAGCGGATGCTTGAAGTAAAAGACCTTCATGTCAATTACGGCGCGGTACACGCGCTGAACGGCATATCGCTGCATGTGGATGACGGCGAGATCGTATCCCTGATCGGGGCAAACGGCGCGGGCAAAACCACCACCCTGCGCACCATTACCGGGCTGGAAAAAGCTGCGTCCGGCAGCGTGATGTTTGACGGGCACGACCTGCGCAAGGCGGAACCCAGCAAGATCATTACCTACAAGCTGGCCCATGTGCCGGAAGGGCGGCATATCTTCCCCCAGATGACGGTGGAAGAAAACCTGGAAATGGGCGCTTATGCCGACCCGGCCGGGATGGAAGAGACGATGAAGGATGTGTATAAGCGCTTCCCCCGGCTGGAAGAGCGCCGCCGCCAGCTGGCGGGCACCCTTTCCGGCGGCGAGCAGCAGATGTTGGCCGTAGGCCGCGCCCTGATGGCAAAGCCCAAAATGATTTTGATGGATGAACCTTCGATGGGCCTTTCGCCCCTGTTGGTCAAAGAGATCTTTGCCATCATTCAGGAAGTAAACAAGCAGGGCATCACGATCCTGCTGGTGGAACAGAACGCAAAGATGGCGCTGGCCATCTCGGACCGCGCCTATGTGCTGGAAACCGGCAACATCAGCATTGAGGGCAACGCCGCGGATCTGCTGAACGACCCACGCGTGAAGAAAGCCTATCTGGGCCAGTAAGGAGGGGTGGAAAATGTATCCCGATTATCCGTATTTTGCAGTCGCCATTACCCGCACCTGTGGTTCGGGCGGCGGCAGCTACATTGGCAAGCAGCTGGCAAAAGCATTTGACATTGACCTGTATGACCGCAAGCTGCTGCGCCTTGCCTCAGAGGACAGCGGCATCAGCGAGGAACTGTTTGCCCGCGCCGATGAGAACACCCGCAAAACCATGCTGTACCGGGTTTCGGAACGGGTGTATGACGGCAGCATCATCCCGCCGGAAAGCGGCAACTTTATCAGCGATGAAAACCTGTTCAACTACCAGGCCAAGGTGCTGCGGGAGCTGCTGAACGAGGAAAGCTATATCTGCGTGGGCCGCGCGGCGGACTTTGTTCTGCGGGATAAGCCCAACGTGCTGACCGTGTATGTGGATGCCCCCTATGACTGGCGTGTGGAGCGCGAGATGAAGCGCCAGGGCATTGGCAGCAGCCAGGCCAAGCACTATATTGACAAGCTGGACCGCTACCGTGAAAGCTATTACAAATACCACACCGGCCACCAGTGGAAGCGGGTGGAAAATTATGACCTCTGCCTGGATTCCGCCGCCATTGGGCTGGATAACTGCGTGGAGCTGATTAAAAAAGTGATTGAACTGAAATTTGATGGGAAAGCCAAATAACGGCTGAACATAAAGGCAACCAAGATGAGAGGAGTAAGGGAAAATGGAATCCATTGCATATTATGATGGCAAAATCGGCGCACCGGAAGAATTGATGGTGCCGTTCAATGATCGCGTTCACTTTTTTGGCGATGGCTGCTACGATGCCACCGTTGGCGCGAACGGCAAGGTATACCTGCTGCAGGACCACCTGGACCGCTTTTTTACCAGCGCCAAGGCACTGGATATCAACATCCCGATGAGCAAGGCCGAGCTGGGCAGGCTGCTGACCGACCTGCTGGCCAAGGTGGACAGCAAGGTCAACTTTGTATACTGGCAGGTCACCCGCGGTGTGGAGCCCCGCAACCATGTGTATGAGGAAGGCGTGCCCGGCAAGCTGTGGGTTTCCATCCGGCCCAACACCCTGAACGACCCCGACAAGCCCATCCGCCTGAACTCTGAGGAGGACACTCGCTTTTACCACTGCAACATCAAAACGCTGAACCTGCTGCCCAGCGTTATGACCGCCCAGCGCGCCAAGCTGGCCGGCATGAGCGAGACCGTGTTCCACCGCGGGGATATTGTAACGGAATGTGCGCACTCCAACGTTTCAGTGCTGAAAGACGGGATTTTCTATTCCCACCCGAACGATGAGCTGATTTTGCGCGGCATTGCCAAGACCCACATGCTGCAGGCCTGCTACCGCCTGGGCATTACTGTGATGGAAAAACCGTTCACGGTGGATTTCCTGCGCGATGCGGATGAGATCATCGTGACCTCCTCCTCCAACTTCTGTCTGCATGCCTGCGAGTTTGAGGGCAAGCCCGCCGGCGGCAAGGATCCCGCTACCCTGAAAGCCATCCAGGACGAAGTGCTGAAAGAGTTCTATGACTATACCGGCTGCGAAAGTCTGTGGGGCTGAAAAGGGGGAAAACACCATGACCCGTGACGAACTGGAAAAACGCAATGTAGGCGAAAACCTGGATGCCATCATGTGTCTGGACCCCCGCGGTTACGGGGTATGCCGCATTTTGTACGCGGGCAGCCGGGCATATACCGGGGAGCCGACCGCCATGCACGCAGCCGAAGCGTTGTGCAAAGCCATCCACCCCGGCGACCCGGTGTATATCCTGGTCGGGTTTGTATTGCTGCCCCACAAGGTGCCGGAAATGGACGGTTCTGTCAGCGCGATCCTGCTGGCGCGGTCTCTGGTATTGGCCTTTGGGGCAAAGCCAATCATCGTCTGCCCGCAGGACAGCGTGGAAGCCTTTAAGAAATGCGGCAATGTGGTGGGTCTGCATGTGTATGAGGACCTGGATACCGCCATGGAGCTGCCGCTGAGCCTTGGCGTTGTGGCCTTTACCAAAGATAAGGCCAAAGCCCCCGCCCAGGCCAAAGCGCTGGCGGATAAGATTTTACCCGCAGCGGTGATCTCGGTGGAAGCCTGCGGCGGCAACGCCAAGGGTGTTTACCACAATGCGGTGGGCAAGGATGTGACCGCACTGGAAGCCAAAAGCGATGTGCTGTGGAACGAACTGCGCGCCCGCGGCGTGCCCAATGTGGCCATCGGCGATTTGGGCAATGAGATCGGCATGGGCACCATTGGGGAGCACATTAAAAAATATGTGCCCTTCACCGCCCCCGGCGAATGCCAGGACGGCTGCTGCGGCGGCATTCTGGCCGCAAGCAGCACCGATAACATCATCACGGCAACCTGCTCTGACTGGGGCTGCTATGCGCTGATGGCCGCGCTGGCCTACCTGAAAAAGGATATGGACATCCTGCACCGGGAGGAGATGGAAAGCGAGGTTATGCGGGTGCTTTCCCGCAATGGCATGATCGATATGACAGGCTCGCTGCTGCCGGGTGTGGATGGGTTTGATACCCGCATGAACGTTGGCATTGTCAGCATGATGCGGCAGTGCACGGCGTATGCGGTGCGGTATTCCCACAATTCGGACCACTGGTTCGGCCCGGTGCTGGCAAAGAAATTTTTTGAGCAGGCATAAAGCAGGTTGTGCTATAATAGGCACATTGGCCTTGGTCAGGAAGCAGTGAACCCAAAACGGCACGTTTAGAGACCGTAGGGGCGCACAATGTGCCCTAAAGATACAGCACACTTCCTGACCAGCCCCAAAATAACGGACGCAAAGGGGATTTTTGTTATGATCCAGTTTACCCCCGTGGGGGACAGCGGCGTGCTGGCCGTCTGCGGCAGTGAGATCAGTGAACAGGTGAACGCGCAGGTTATGGCACTGGATGCTGCTGTGCAGGCGGCGCAGCTGCCCGGCGTGGTGGAAACAGTGCCCGCCTATGCGGCGCTGCTGGTCACGCTGGACCCTTTGCAGACCGATGCCGATACCCTGATCCCCGCGCTGCGCCGCCTGTGGGACGCTTTGCCCCCGGTCAGCAGCACCGCGGCCGGGCGGCTGGTGGAGGTGCCGGTGTGTTAAGGCGGAGATTACGGCCCCGACCTGGCCTTTGTGGCACAGCACGCCGGGCTGACCGAACAGCAGGTCATCGACATCCACTGCGGGCGGGACTACCGCATTTTTATGCTGGGGTTCCTGCCGGGGTTCCCGTACCTGGGCGGCATGGATGAACGCATTGTCTGCCCCCGGCTGCAGACCCCGCGCACCAAGATCCCCGCGGGGGCGGTGGGCATTGGCGGCAAGCAGACGGGCATCTACCCGCTGGCTTCCCCCGGCGGGTGGCAGCTGATCGGCCGCACGCCGCTGCGCCTGTTTGACCCGGCTGGCGGCGGCAAACTGCCTTACGCGGCGGGGGACGCTATGCGGACCGCCAACCTGCTGGCGGGCAACCCCCAGGCAGCCGGTGCCGCCGTGCTGGAAATGACCCTGCAGGGCGGCAAGTATCAGTTTGACGGGGACGCTGTTTTTGCCCTGGCGGGGGCCGATATGCCCGCCGCGCTGGATGGCCGCCCGGTGCCCGCCTATACGCCGCTTTTGGCCCGCGCGGGGCAGGTGCTGGCAATCGGCGCGGCCCGCAGCGGACTGCGCGGCTACCTGGCCGTGTTTGGCGGCGTGGATACCCCGCCCGTGCTGGGCAGCCGCTCCACCGACTTAAAATGCCGGATGGGCGGGCTGGATGGCCGCGCACTGAAAGCTGGGGATGTGCTGCCCATTGGGGCGGCACCCGCCATGGTGGAACAGCGCTGGCAGCAGATCTGCGCCAAAGGGGCAAACCGCCCGCTGGGCACGGCGCGCACCCCCGCAAGGCCGTGGCGCTTTTTGGGCGGGCGGAAGCTGCCGCTGTTCCGTGCGGTGCCCGGCCCCCAGACCGATGCCTTTACCGCAGTGGGGCAGGCCGCATTTGTACACGGGGTATATGCTTTGACAGCAGACTGTGACCGCATGGCCTGCAAATTGCAGGGGCCGCAGATCGAGACTGTGGATGGGTCGGACATTGTATCGGACGGCATTGTGGCGGGTTCGGTGCAGGTATCGGCCAACGGGCAGCCCATTGTGATGCTGGCTGACCACCAGACCACCGGCGGGTATGCCAAAATTGCAACCGTCATCAGCGCTGACCTTTCGGCCATGGCGCAGCTGCGCCCCGGCGAAAAGCTGGCGTTCCAATATGTGACCGCGGCGCAGGCTGTTGCAGGAGCCAGGGCGCAGGCGGCCGTGCTTGACAAAATCAGGGAGCGGATGAAATAATGGACTTTGCAGCCATGAAACCGGCCGACCTGCGCGGGCTGATCCGCAAGGGCGAACTGACCGGCCCGACCACCGGCATGTGCAACGGTTATGCCCAGGGCAACCTTGTGGTGCTGCCAAAGGCGCTGGCGTGGGACTTTTTGCTGTTCTGCCAGCGCAACCCCAAAGCCTGCCCGCTGCTGGAAGTGGCGGACGCAGGCGAGCGAACCTTTGCCCAATTTGGCAAAGGCAGCGATATTGCTACCGATATCCCGCGCTACCGGGTGTACGAACACGGCGAGCTGACTGGGGAATACACCGATGTGAGCAAATTCTTTGATGAGAGGAACGACCTGGTCAGCTTTTTGATCGGGTGCAGCTTCTCCTTTGAATCTGAACTGCTGGAAGCGGGCATCCCGGTGCGCCAGATCGAAGAGGGCGTGAATGTGCCGATGTACAACACCAACATTCCCTGTACCCCGGCGGGGGTGTTCAGCGGAAACATGGTGGTCAGCATGCGGCCCATCCCGTACCGGCAGGTCCCGGCGGCAGCTGCCATTACAGCGGGGATGCCCCGCGTGCACGGTATGCCGGTGCAAATCGGTGAGCCGGAAGCCATCGGCATCCATGATTTGGCTCACCCGGATTACGGCGATGCCGTGACCATCAACCCCGGCGAAACACCGGTGTTCTGGCCCTGCGGCGTGACCCCGCAGAACGTTGTGATGCACTCCAAGCCGGAGTTCTGCATCACCCATGCGCCGGGGCACATGTTTGTGACCGACGTAAAAAATGTGGAGCTGAAATATTAAGAGCAGATAGTAAAAACCGCAGGGGCGCACACTGTGCGCCCCTGCGGGGCAGAAACATTGCCTTATGCCTGAAAGTGGAGGATTGAGCTATGCCGCATATTGATTTGAACTGTGACCTGGGCGAAAGCTTTGGCGCGTATACCATCGGAATGGATGAAAAGGTGATCCCGTTTATCACATCGGCCAATGTGGCCTGTGGCTTCCATGCAGGCGATCCGCTGGTGATGCGGCGCACCGTGGCGCTGTGCAAACAGAGCGGCGCGGCGGTGGGGGCGCACCCCGGTTTCCCTGATCTGCAGGGCTTTGGCCGCCGCCAGATGAAGCTGACCCCGGCAGAAGCCAAGGCCTGTGTGCAGTATCAGATCGGTGCGCTGAAAGCGTTTTGCGATGCCGCCGGTGTGCCGCTGCATCATGTAAAGCCCCACGGCGCTTTGTATAACATGGCGGGCAAGGACCGCACGCTGGCGGATGCCATCTGCGCCGCGGTGAAGGAGAGCGCCCCCGGCGCAGTGCTGCTGGCGCTTTCCGGCAGCGAGATGGTCAAGGCGGCCCAGGCCATCGGCCTGCCGGTTGCCAATGAGGTGTTTGCCGACCGCGGCTACCGCCCGGATGGTAGCCTTGTGCCCCGCGGAACCCCCGGTGCCATGATTGAGGATGAGGACGAAGCCATTGCCCGCGTGATCCGCATGGTAACCGAGGGCAAAGTGACCGCCAACGACGGTACGGACATTGCCATCCAGGCGGATTCCGTCTGCGTACACGGCGATGGCCCCAAGGCTCTGGCCTTTGTAGAAAAGATCGGCGCGGCCCTGCAGGCAGCCGGGGTGGAATTGAAGGCGTTTTGAGAAAATGAGCAGGGGCACCGTTCAGCAAATGCCGTTTTCCCCTGTAGAGACCGTAAGGGCGCACAGTGTGCGCCCGCAGGTGTGCGCCGGGTGATGAAGTGAAATACCCGGCAAAGCCCGTCATGCGGGACGAGGCAGGTGTCGTTCCCTGCAAATTTTTAGCCTGGCAGCGGGAAACCGCCCCTCAGGCCGCTTCGCGTCCAGCTCCCCTCTAGGGGAGCTCCGGCGAAAGCCGGTGAGGGGTGGCTCCCTGCCGCCAAAATTAAAATTGCGGATAATAAAAACAAAAAGGCGCGTGCCAGCCCATGGGGGCAAGGCACGCGTCTTTTGCTATGCTTAGGCAATACCGCATAATTCTAAGTGCCGATACGGCGAGCGAGGTGCGGCAGCTGC
>ERZ1504850.1145-NODE-1145-length-7572-cov-2.908075_pt1 | contig 7572 bp, 7 predicted proteins | sample MGYA00572094_ERZ1504850 | MGnify/ENA primary metagenome ERZ1504850 (study PRJEB39906, sample SAMEA3182091) | gut metagenome | biome: human; feature: gut; material: Stool; isolation source: human stools | place: Canada | collected 2013-03-11 ...
GGTGTCAATACTTTCAATCATAATCCTATGTAGTTTAAGAGTTAAAAATCAGTAGATTTACCGGGGATGGCACGTTCTATCAGTTCGTTTCCCACGTATGTTCCCTTGTCGTCATCCGTAGGATGGTCACGGAGGAAATCAGGGAAAAAGAACATTTTAAGGATGAAGAACATAACGAATAATTTCAGCAGAATGATAACCCACAGGGTACGCCCCAAGGTCATACTACGGAAGCCCTCCAAATAGAAGTTCCAGATCGTAAGCAGTGTATTCTTCATATGTTGACGTTATAATTTGTAATGAGTACAAATATACATTTTTTATAATTAAAACAAACAACTAGTCAAAAAAGTTGTGTGATTTGTTGTGTTTTTCTTCAAAAACCTGCCTATCGACAGAAAAAAAACATTTAACGGCGAAATTACGTCATCCGTCTATCGTTTTTGCGGCATATATAATATGTACGTACCTTCGCTAACAGTAAATCAATAGAAGTATGAATATGATAAATGTAAGAAGATTGACAGTGATGACATTTCTTGGAGCAGGTATGCTGTCCGGCATATCTGCCCAAGTTTCTCCGCTGCAAGTCGATACGCTGAAAGAAACGAAAATTCCGGCTCAATGGGATTTGCAGTCATGCATCGACTACGCAAAAGAGCAGAACATCACGATTCGCAAGAACCGGATCACTGCGGCCAGCACGCAGATTGATGTAAAGACAGCTAAGGCCGCCTTGTTTCCCAGTCTTTCGTTCTCTACCAGCCAGCAGGTGGTGAATCGTCCGTATCAGGAGACGAGTAGTCGGGTAAGCGGCAGCGAAATTATCAGTAGCAATAGTAAAACGAGCTACAATGGTAATTATGGACTGAATGCGTCGTGGACTCTATATAATGGTAATAAAAGACTGAAAACCATCCAGCAGGAAAAGTTGAACAATCAGGTAGCCGAACTGGACGTAGCGACTTCCGAAAATAACATTCAGGAATCTATCGCCCAAGTGTATATCCAGATTCTTTATGCGGCCGAGTCTGTCAAAGTAAACGAAAGTACCCTGCAAGTTTCTATTGCGCAGCGTGACCGCGGACAGGAACTTCTGAACGCCGGAAGTATTGCTAAAAGCGACTTCGCCCAACTGGAAGCACAGGTGAGCACAGACCGATACCAACTTGTCACAGCGCAAGCCACTCTTGAAGATTACAAATTACAACTGAAACAATTGCTCGAACTGGATGGGGAGAATGAAATGAACATCTACCTCCCTGCCCTGTCCGACGAAAATGTACTGGCTCCGTTGCCTACCAAAAAAGATGTGTACATTAGTGCATTGAGTCTTCGCCCGGAGATTGAAGCTAGCAAACTTAATGTAGAGGCTTCCGAACTGGGTATAGGTATTGCCAAATCAAGTTATTTGCCCACAATCAGCCTTAGCGCAGGAATCGGAACCAACCACACCAGCGGCAGCGACTTCACTTTCGGAGAGCAAGTGAAAAACGGATGGAACAATTCGATCGGATTGTCTGTCAGTGTGCCGATCTTCAATAACCGTCAAACTAAAAGTGCCGTACAGAAAGCAAAATTGCAATACGAGACGAGCATGTTATCCTTGCTTGACGAACAAAAAACTCTGTACAAGACCATCGAAGGACTCTGGCTGGATGCTAACAGTGCACAGCAACGTTATGCAGCAGCAAACGAGAAGTTGAAGAGTACACAAATCAGCTATGAGTTGATTAGCGAACAGTTTAATCTGGGAATGAAGAATACCATAGAACTTCTTACTGAAAAGAACAACTTGCTACAAGCACAGCAGGAACAGCTTCAAGCCAAATATATGGCCATACTGAATACGCAGTTGCTGAAGTTCTATCAGGGAGATCAATTAGCATTATAAATAAAAGCATAATAAACGAATGAAAACGAAAAAGATTATCTTAATCGCTGTGGCAGTCGTTGTGGTAGCAGGTGCAGGAATCTGGTTCTTTGCAGGTTCACCGGCCAAGCACAAAGTCACCTACGCCACTGCCAACGTGAGCAAAGGCGATATTTCAAATTCGGTCACTGCTACCGGAACCATCGAACCGGTGACGGAAGTAGAAGTCGGTACGCAGGTTTCCGGTATCATCGACAAGATTTACGTAGATTACAACTCGGTAGTAGCCAAAGGACAGTTGATTGCCGAAATGGACCGTGCCACATTGCAAAGTGAACTGGCATCACAACAGGCAACGTACGATGGTGCAAAAGCCGAATATGAATATCAGAAGAAGAATTATGAACGTAGCAAAGGCTTACACGAAAAGTCACTGATTAGTGATACGGATTTCGAACAGGCCCTCTACAACTATCAGAAAGCGAAAAGTAGCTATGATAGCAGTAAGGCATCGCTCGCAAAAGCAGAACGTAACCTGGCTTATGCTACTATCACCTCACCGATTGACGGAGTAGTCATCAGCCGTGATGTGGAAGCAGGACAAACCGTTGCTTCCGGATTCGAAACTCCGACACTGTTCACCATTGCTGCCGACCTGACACAGATGCAGGTAGTAGCCGATGTGGATGAAGCTGATATAGGCGGTGTAGTAGAAGGCCAGCGTGCCAGCTTCACGGTAGATGCTTATCCGAATGATGTATTCGAAGGCGTAGTTACACAAATTCGTCTGGGAGATGCAAGCAGTACGAGCAGTACAAGCACCACCACTACAGTAGTTACTTATGAAGTTGTAATCTCTGCTCCCAACCCTGATTTGAAACTGAAACCTCGTTTGACAGCTAATGTCACGATCTATATTCTTGATAAAAAGGATGTGTTGTCTGTCCCGAACAAAGCACTGCGATTCACACCTGAAAAACCGTTAATCGGTAATAATGACATCATAAAAGATTGCGAAGGCGAACATAAACTCTGGACTCGTGAAGGAACCACATTCACCGCTCATCCGGTAGAAGTAGGAATCAGCAACGGTATATCTACAGAAATTATCAGTGGCATTTCCGAAGGAACAAAAGTAGTGACCGAAGCTACCATAGGAGCAATGCCCGGTGAAAATGTGGCTGCTGAAGGAAATCAGGAAAGTGGCGGAGAAAGAAGTCCGTTCATGCCTGGCCCTCCGGGAAGTAAGAAGAAAAAATAATTATTCAATGTGCCAATCCGTTATTGGCACATTAACACATTATTTACGATGAAAAAAGTAATTGAAATACAAAATATCAAACGTAACTTTCAGGTAGGCGACGAAACCGTCCACGCATTGCGGGGCGTTTCGTTCAATATCAATGAAGGAGAGTTTGTTACCATCATGGGGACTTCCGGTTCGGGAAAATCCACGCTGCTTAATATATTAGGCTGCCTGGACACCCCGACCAGTGGAGAATATCTGCTCGACGATATTCCCGTACGTACGATGAGCAAGCCTCAACGTGCAGTACTAAGAAACCGGAAGATTGGCTTCGTGTTCCAAAGCTACAACTTGTTACCTAAAACGACGGCTGTAGAAAATGTGGAACTACCGCTTATGTACAACTCTGCCGTGAGCGCTTCCGAACGCCGTCGCCGCGCCATCGAATCCCTACAGGCTGTAGGATTGGGGGACCGTCTGGAACATAAATGCAACCAGATGTCCGGTGGACAGATGCAGCGCGTTGCCATCGCACGCGCATTGGTCAACAATCCGGCAGTGATTCTTGCCGACGAAGCGACCGGAAACCTCGATAGCCGTACCTCTTTCGAGATACTTGTACTGTTTCAAAAGCTTCATGCAGAGGGACGTACGATTATCTTTGTAACACATAATCCCGAACTTTCGCAATATAGCAGCCGGAATATCCGTCTGCGTGACGGTCAGGTTATAGAAGATACAACCAATCCGAAAATTCTGTCTGCTGCCGAAGCGCTGGCCGCATTGCCGAAAAACGACGAGGATTAATAATTATTCAATGTGCCGATATACTAATGTGCCGATTGGCTGTACAATAAACAGGTTGGGAGAGTATACCTTCAGGAAATTGCCCCATTAGTATATGGACAAATTAGCAAATTATTCATTATGAATGGAACTAATTTATTAAAGATAGCTCTCCGGGCATTGGCGAACAATAAGCTGCGTGCTTTTCTCACCATGCTCGGTATCATTATCGGTGTTGCTTCTGTCATCACGATGCTGGCTATCGGACAAGGTTCGAAGAAAAGCATCCAGCAGCAGATTTCCGAGATGGGATCGAACATGATTATAATTCATCCGGGAGCCGATATGCGTGGAGGTGTCCGGCAAGACCCGTCTGCTATGCAGACTTTGAAGCTTGCCGACTACGAAGCCTTGCGTGATGAGACAAGTTTTCTGTCCGCCATCAGTCCCAATGTTTCATCATCGGGGCAACTCATTGCCGGAAACAACAACTACCCAGCTTCCGTGAACGGTGTCGGAACAGAATACCTCGACATCCGCCAGCTGACTGTTGAAAACGGAGAGATGTTCACTGAAGCCGACATACAGAGTTCGGCCAAAGTATGTGTGATTGGAAAGACTATAGTAGACAATCTTTTTCCGGACGGAAGTGATCCGGTAGGTAAGATTATTCGTTTCAGTAAAATACCGCTTCGTGTGGTAGGTGTGCTTAAAGCCAAAGGCTACAACTCCATGGGACAAGACCAGGATGCAGTAGTGCTTGCACCATACACCACAGTGATGAAACGTCTGCTTGCCGTTACGTATTTGCAGGGAGTGTTTGCCTCTGCCCTTACCGAAGATATGACGGATTATGCTACTGACGAAATCAGTACGATCCTCCGTCGCAACCATAAGCTGAAAGCTTCGGATGACGATGATTTCACCATCCGTACCCAACAGGAATTGAGTACAATGCTCAACTCAACCACCGATTTGATGACAACCCTGCTGGCTTGTATCGCAGGTATTTCATTGGTAGTAGGTGGTATCGGAATTATGAATATCATGTATGTATCCGTTACGGAACGTACCCGTGAAATCGGTCTGCGTATGTCTGTCGGTGCACGTGGAGTCGATATTCTAAGCCAATTCCTTATCGAGGCCATCATGATTAGTATCACGGGAGGTATCATCGGAGTGATTATCGGTTGCGGGGCTAGCTGGATTGTCAAGAGCGTAGCGCATTGGCCTATCTATATCCAGCCGTGGAGTGTATTCCTTTCCTTCGCAGTATGTACCGTTACGGGCGTCTTCTTCGGATGGTATCCGGCTAAGAAAGCAGCAGATTTAGACCCGATAGAAGCCATCAGATACGAATAATTGATTGACAACCGTCGGTTGTCAATTAAAAAAATTATCTTTGTCTTTATGAAACAAACCTTTACATCCGCACGTCGTCCCCTGGAGATACTGATACACATTATCAGCTGGGGGATTATGTTCGGTTTCCCGTTCTTCTTCGTTGAACGTGGAAACGGGAACATTAACTGGATGGCCTATATACGCCATCTTGCTGTACCACTCTCTTTCATGATTGCGTTCTACGTGAATTATTTCATTCTTGTCCCCCGTTATCTGTTTCAGAGTCAGGCCAAAAGATATATCGTCTACAACATTATCTTTTTATGTGTCATCGGCATTTTGTTACATCTCTGGCAAAGCCTGACATTCGATCCGTCATTTGCACCCAAAGCCAAAAGACCGGGTATGCCTCCGGGATGGCTATTCTTCCTTAGAGATATGTTGAGCCTCGTATTTACTATCGGCCTAAGTGCCGCTATCCGTATGAGCGCGCGATGGACGCAAAATGAAGCTGCCCGCAAAGAAGCGGAACGAAACCGTGCGGAAGCGGAACTGAAAAATCTGCGAAACCAACTGAACCCTCACTTTCTGCTGAATACCCTGAATAATATCTATGCACTGATTGCATTTGATTCGAACAAAGCGCAACAAGCAGTTCAGGAGTTGAGCAAACTGCTTCGTTATGTGTTATATGATAACCAACAAACGTACGTTCCTCTCTGTAAAGAGGTTGATTTTATCCGAAATTACATTGAACTGATGCGCATCCGCCTGTCGGCCAATGTACAGATGATTACTAAATTTGATATTCAGCCTGACAGTCAGACGCTTATTGCTCCGCTTATCTTTATCTCATTGATAGAGAATGCTTTCAAGCATGGCATCTCCCCTACTGAATCGAGTTTCATCAGTATTCATCTTTCGGAGAATGATAAGGAAGTGATTTGCGAAATTCGCAACAGTAATCATCCAAAGACAGTGGAGGATAAAAGTGGCTCGGGTGTGGGACTGGAGCAAGTCAGCCGCCGGTTGGAGATTCTTTATCCCGGGGCTTATACCTGGTCGAAAGGTATCTCAAAAGATGAAAAAGTATATGAATCGAAATTAAGTATCAAGATCAGAGAGTAGATTTCAAAACATTGAATATAAAAACTTTAGATATAAAATAGTATGATGTTACGTTGTGCAATTGTTGACGATGAGCCGTTAGCTCTTAGCTTGTTAGAGAGTTACGTGAATAAAACCCCGTTCCTGCAACTCGTAGGAAAGTATTCCAGTGCGGTTCAGGCAATGAAAGAATTGCCTGGCGAAGAGGTCGATCTCCTGTTTCTGGACATCCAGATGCCGGAGCTTAATGGTTTGGAGTTTTCGAAGATGGTAGATCCGCACACCCGCATTGTGTTTACTACCGCTTTCGGACAGTATGCCATCGACGGTTATCGTGTCAATGCACTCGATTACCTGCTGAAACCAATCTCCTACGTCGATTTCCTGCAAGCTGCCAACAAGGCCCTTCAATGGTTCGAACTTGTGCAGAAACCGGAAGAGATAGACAGTATTTTTGTGAAAAGTGACTACAAACTGGTGCAAGTGGACTTGAAGAAAATCATGTATATCGAAGGACTGAAAGATTATATTAAAATATATACGGAAGATGCTTCCAAACCTATTCTATCACTGATGAGTATGAAAGCAATGGAGGAACTTTTACCTTCCAGCCGTTTCATACGCGTGCACCGCTCATTCATCGTACAAAAAGATAAGATACGTGTGATCGATCGCGGGCGTATTGTTTTTGACAAGACATATATTCCTATCAGCGATAGTTACAAGCAAGTTTTTCAGACTTTTCTTGACGAAAGGAGCTAATTATTCATGAATTTATCGGTAAAAAAGTGAATTTTGTCGATTATAGTTTGTCAAAACCCGTTTTATATCTACCTTTGCAACGAACAGAAAGGGATTGTGAAATTCCAAGAATAGAATAGTTTAGTTAAGTCTAGTTTAGTTTTTGTGTTGAGTGCTTCCTCGTCGGCGGACGAACAAGGAAGCACTTTTTTATTTCTATATTTATAGAACATAGTGGACTATAGCACTAAATCAAAGAAAAATTATATAAAAATTGATTACATATAAAGTACTTTTATATTCTATTATCTCTTAATATACTCCTTTCTGCGATCAAAGACCTGCCTCTGTTTGTTTATAGATAATATACATCAGTAATAAATAAACAAACAATCAAATTAAAAAGGATCAATCCGAACCCCCGGTTGTTTTCAGTTTGCTTCTTTCTGTACGGAAATGAACTAAATTATAAACT
>ERZ1504850.1158-NODE-1158-length-7478-cov-3.486326_pt1 | contig 7478 bp, 5 predicted proteins | sample MGYA00572094_ERZ1504850 | MGnify/ENA primary metagenome ERZ1504850 (study PRJEB39906, sample SAMEA3182091) | gut metagenome | biome: human; feature: gut; material: Stool; isolation source: human stools | place: Canada | collected 2013-03-11 ...
ATCAGCTCCGTTGTCCGAAGCAAGATGTTCTAAGAACATCTAAGCTTCTCCCAAAGGTCGTGATATGCATAAACATAATACGTTATACACAGCTAGGTTTATATAACATGTTTTGACATCTGAATCTTATGAAATTACGCTAAATCAATTTCTCCTGCGGTAATATACACCTACTCCCGCAATTGCCAGAATACTTATGACTGCTCCCACTCCAAGTCCCTTTGTTCTGTGCTTCATTTCGATATGGTGTATCCCGTTTTCTATATTTGTCATAATCATATAACCGGCAAGGCTTTCCGTCCTCCGCTTTACACCATCAATATATATGCTCCAACCCTCATTATATGGCAGTGATATGACAAGTATGCCGCTTCCTGTCATTATATTCCCCGATATATACTCATTTTTGCCAGCAAGACCATGCCAGCCGTTCCCAACCGATATATCGTACATTTTTCCAAGCACGTTCTCATCTATAAAGCTCTTGACCGTTCCGTAGTCTGCGCTCTTATCGTTTAAAAGCTTTACAAATTCCTCACAGCTCTCCGCTTTTATGCTGTAGCCAATCGGAAGAGCCGCCTCGTTTTTCGTATAACCTGCTCCGTCTTTACCATTATTTATCCTGTATTTAACTCCAAGAAAAGCATCCGCCGCACAGCTCTTATCGTACCGCGTGCTGAGATTCTTAGCGTAGACGGACATTCCCATATTCACGAAAAAATCGTAAGCCGTCTTGCTCATCGTTGACGAATAGTAGGATATCCCATTGTAACCGCATAGCTGTCCCGGATTGAAATTCCACGGCGTCTCAAGCTCCGTCCTGTAAAATGCGGAGCCATCCTCCGCTTTGATATCCCCAGCCACCTTCTCATATTTCTCCATTGTCTGATAATACTCATTGCCATCGACCATGCGTATCTGGCTGTAAAAAGTATATACCGCATTGGCAGTCACCTCTATAAAAAGAAGCAGAACGATAACACCGCACCACGAAAATCGGCTGTGCGGGCGATGTCCGGCACGCGCGGGCTTCTGCTGCTTTTTCACAGCCCGCGACTCATTCTTTTCCCTGCACAATTTTTCAAGCTCACCACAGCAGACATACGCCTGCTTAACAATAAGAAAAATCAGGCAGAAGCTCCACCTTCCCGGAAGCTGGTTCGGATAGTGAAAGCCATGCCACACATAATCAAGGATATTACAGTTGAGTGATAAATAGAATAAAATACAGCCTGAAATAATGCAGATTCTCTTCCTGATATTTTTCTGTATAAAAAAAGATAATATACACAACAGAATACACACAGCCCCGCAGTATATGTTCGGAACCTCATACACAAGGGAAATCTTTTGAAAGGGCAGAAAGCCCGCAAGCACCTCCGACACCGGATGGTAGAACTCTATCTTGCCGCCAAATCCTGCACTCGAAGCAGCCGTATTCCTTATGGCATAGTAAGCCGGCACTGTGTACACGGCACTTATTGCCCCGGCAATCAGTGAGTACAGCAGAAATCTCCATATTTTTTCCCACAACTGTCCCCGTGGAATTCTCTCCCCGATGACACAGCCGGCAAAATATACCACAGAAAACAGGCACACCATATAGCCGATGTAAAAATTGGATATGATTGTGTATGAGAGCGCCGCAATATAGAGTATTCCGCCCTTTTTTGAGCGAATGTTATCGATACCTTTTATGACAAGCGGCAGACATATCACCGCGTCCATCCACATGAACTGGTTTATGAAAGCCAGCGTGTACGCCGACAGCGCGTAGGCTGCCGAAAACACCGGCAGCTTCATGTCTACACCGCGCGGCTTCTTTACGGTGGTACAGCCGTACAGATATATGGAACAGGTGAACCCTGCAAGCCCTATTCTGATTGCTGCTAATATATTTATCCCGGCAATCATAAACCTGTCCGGAAGCAGATATAGCGGCAGCCACAATACACTGTTGGTGTAATATGCATTCTGCGCCCACAGATTAAAACCCAGCAGTCCTTTGTATGACCAGAACAATTCACCGCTTTTTACAGCCTCCTTCATCGCGCACAGCATGGGATAATACTGTCCCCACGCATCTATCGCCAAAAGACTGCCATCGCCGAACGGCATTGCTCCTCTCAGCGCAAGCCCGGCTATGACCACCAGAAAAGACAATAAAAATGAGAATAAAAAATTTACCATGATATCTTCCCCCTGAATTTAAGGTAAATTACAATACTTTCATAAATTATTAGAAAATCTTTCAGTTTTCTTTCAATTGTCAATCTGCCCTAACGCTCTAGCAGGAGAGTCACAACCGCACTGAAGGAATCACCCTTCAGCTTTATGTCAAAGCTGCCGCCCACGCCCTCAGTATATGTCTTTGCAATGGCAAGCCCTATTCCGCTTCCCTCGCCTGTGCGCTCACTGTCCCCGCGCACGAACCTCTGGGTTATCCTCTCCGGCGTAAAATTCATCTCGTATGACGAAGTGTTCATAATTTCCACGCTTACCCTGTCATCATACATTTTCAGCGTGACAAATATTCTGGTTCCGGCAAGCGAATATTTAACCGCGTTGTCAAGGAGATTGGAAAATACCCTGTGTATTCTGCTCCCATCCGTCCTCAAAAGCACACTGTCGCTATCGATATCCACACATAATTTTCTTCCCGACTTCCCAAGCCTGTCATCGCACTCTGCTATGGTCTGGTTTAAGAGCATCACAAGGTTGAGCTCCTCCATATTGAGCGCCGCGTTCCCGGTCGCCATCTTTGACATATCAAACACATCCTCAAGCATCGACAAAAGATACTGCGATTTGTGGTTTAATTTCCTTACGCACTCATCTGCCTCGTCCGAAAGCTCCATGCCCTCAAGCATCTCACCATAGCCCACTATCGAAGTCATCGGAGTTCTGAGGTCATGCGACACATTGGTGATGAGCTCCACCTTGAGCTTCTCGCCCGCAACCGCCCGCTCGACCGCCTCCCGCATCGCATTGTCGGCGTTTCTTACCATGGACTGTTTTCCGTTAATCAGCAGATAATACGCTGTCATAAAGGCGGCGAAGTAAATCAGGACAAGCAGGCATATCATAAGTGGTGCAAGCTTGTAATCTACCATATATATAAGCCCTATCCCCATTCCAAGAAGCACCGGTGCCAGCGGCAACATACATTCAAAGGCGATAAACATATATAGCCACGCCATGCTTCTCATGTTCTCTGTCCTGCCTCGCTTATGTGCAATCCTATAGACAAGGCTGCTCTTTAACAGTACACCCTCGCGTATCTGTGCGGCAAATCCCTGCAGCATAAGAAGCAGTACATAGACCGCCGGCATGCACAGAAGCCACAGCATATACATGGCAAATCTTCTTTCAAGATTCAATTCTATATTTACATTGATAAAATCAATATGATACCATCCTCCGGCACAGTTGTAATAAATGTATATCCACAACAAGACCGTCATCAGTGACAGAGCCATAATCAGGGCTCTGAATTCCATCATCACACTGCTTTTCGCATGTTTAAAAAGGCTGCCCGCAAGCGTGAAGCTTAGAATAAAAAGGACTATAAAACCAAGCCCCACCGGCAGGCAGTACCCATAATCATAGCTCCAGTTAAAGCTCACCTGCTCCCACTCACAAAACGCCGTGAGAAAATATACCGCTCCGGTAAGAAACACCGCCGCGGCAATTAGCAAAGCTCTGCCTGCTGTCTTATTCTCTCTCAAGCTTATAACCAATTCCCCACACCACCTTTATGTATTCCGGCTTCGCCGGGTTAATCTCAATCTTGCTTCTTATGCGGCTTATATGAATCATTACCGTATTTTCAGCCGCGTAAGCGTCACTGTCCCACACCCGCTCATATATCTCCTTCGCGTTAAAAATCCTGCCCGGATTTTTCATAAGGAGTGTCACAATCTTAAGCTCAGTAGGTGTGAGCTTCACCTCACTTCCCCGCACGCTGAAGCGCTTTGCCTCTGTGTCAAGCTCAAGCTCATGGTAGGCTAACACCGATTCCGGCTTAACCTCCGCTATGGAGCCAAGCCTCATATAGCGCCTTAAAAGTGAATTGACCCGTGCCACAAGCTCTGCCCTCATAAACGGCTTCACAAGGTAGTCATCCGCCCCTGTGGTAAGACCTATAACCCTGTCGCTCTCCTCCCCCTTTGCCGACAGAATAAGTATCGGTACATTGCTTTTCTCCCTTATCTTCATCGTGGCAAGAAGTCCGTTCATCTTAGGCATCATAATGTCAAGTATCACAAGCCGGACGCTTTGGGATGAAAGGAGTGAAAGAGCTTCCTCACCATTGTAAGCCTCAAGCACATTGAAACCTTCCTCTGCAAGGATTTTTCTTATTATATATACTATCTCAACATCGTCATCAACGACTAAGATATTGATTTTGTCCATATTTTTCTCCATATTGTACAAAAGGCGGAGTTGAACACTCCGCCATTCATGTCACATAAATAACCTGCTATCTGTCATATCCATTATTGCTGTAATGACAGCTCCCTATTATGCCTCATCAATCGCTTTACCGATGTCATGTCTCATATACTTATTCTCAAATGAAACCCATTCTGTAGCCTTATACGCATTGGCTCTGGCTGTCTTGAGGTCGGAGCCTGTCGCCGTGATTCCAAGCACTCTTCCTCCGTTGGTCACGAAGCCATCATCCGTGCGCTTGGTTCCGGCGTGGAAGCAGTAATAGCCGGGATTGTTGTCAAACGCCTCAAGTCCTGTGATAAGCTTGCCCTTCTCATACTTCTCCGGGTATCCGTCAGATGCAAGCACGACACATACAGCGGCATTATCCTCGAACTCGAGGTCAATCTTATCGAGTGTTCCATCAATACATGCCTCGAACACATCAATAATATCGTTCTTCATTCTTGGAAGCACAACCTGTGTCTCAGGATCGCCGAAGCGCGCATTGTACTCAAGCACGCGAGGTCCCTTCGGTGTGAGCATAAGTCCGAAGAAGATAATTCCCTTGAATTCTCTTCCCTCTGCCTTCATGGCATCAACGGTTGCCTGATATATGTACTTCTTACAGAACTCGTCAACCTCAGCCGTGTAGAACGGGCTTGGTGAGAAGGTTCCCATTCCGCCTGTGTTAAGACCCTTATCGCCATCCTTGGCGCGCTTGTGATCCTGTGCCGAGGTCATAATCTTAATCGTGTGTCCATCTACAAATGAAAGAACCGACACCTCACGTCCCGTCATAAATTCCTCTATAACTATTCTGTCACCTGCTGAGCCGAACTGCTTGTCAAGCATGAGTGTCTTGACGCCTGCCTCTGCCTCCTCCCTGGTATTGCAGATAAGCACACCCTTTCCAAGTGCAAGACCATCAGCCTTCAAAACAGTAGGATACTCCGCTGTCTTGAGGTATTCAAGTGCAGCCTCCGGGCTGTTAAAGGTCTCATAGCCCGCTGTCGGTATATTGTACTTCTTCATAAGATCCTTTGAAAATGCCTTTGAACCCTCAAGGATAGCCGCATTCTTTCTAGGTCCGAATACGCGGAGCCCTGCTGCCTCGAATACATCGACGATTCCTCCCACAAGAGGATCATCCATACCGATAATTGTAAGGTCTATCTTCTGCTCCTGGGCAAACGCTGCAAGCTTGTCAAATTCCATAGCCGTAATAGGAACACATTCAGCTATCTGACCGATTCCGGCATTACCCGGGGCGCAGAATATCTTGTCAACCCTCTTACTCTGTGCACATTTCCATGCTATCGCATGCTCTCTTCCACCACTACCAACAATAAGAATTCTCATAACTGTTCCTTTCTGTCTGAAACTTTAGCAATACTGTCCGGCACCTCTTGTCCGGACAGCACATTTTATCATTGTTCAATTACAGTCTTACCGTCAATTACCTTGACCTTCCCCTGTGCTATCAAATCAATAGCCTGAGGAAGTATCACCCATTCAGCCTGCTCCATGACACGTCTCTGGAGTGTCTCCGGCGTATCATCCTGCTCAATCATAACAGGCTTCTGTAAAATTATAGGACCTGTGTCCGTTCCATCGTCCACAAAATGAACGGTTGCACCTGTCACCTTAACTCCTCTGCCAAGAGCCGCCTCATGGACATGAAGCCCGTAGTGACCCTTTCCGCAGAACGAAGGTATTAGTGATGGATGTATATTTATAATTCTGTTTGTATATGCCTTGACCATAATCTCAGGGATAGCAACAAGAAAGCCCGCAAGCACAATAAGGTCAACCTTATATGAATCCACCGCCGCAAGAAGTGCCCTATGGAACTCCTCTCTGTCCGCGAAGCTCTTAGGAGATATACACTCTGCAGGAATATTGTTGTTCCTTGCTCTATCAAGGGCATAGGCCTTGCGGTTATTGCTTATGACAACCGCAATCTCCGTGTTATGTATCTTCCCTGAATTGACACCGTCAATGATAGCCTGGAGATTCGTTCCGCCACCGGATACAAGCACCGCAATCCTTAGCATACGGTAACTCCCTTCTCGCCTGCAACAGCCTTTCCGATAACAAATGCCTTCTCGCCTGCCTCATTGATGGCAGCAATTGTCTTATCTACATCGGCAGGATCTACCGCAAGAACCATTCCGACACCCATGTTGAAGGTGTTGTACATCATCTTTTCCTCGATATTTCCCTTTCTAGCAAGCATCTTGAAGATTGCAGGAAGCTCATAGCTGTCCTTCTTAACCTCAGCTCTGATTCCATCAGGAAGCATTCTCGGAATATTCTCATAGAAACCACCGCCTGTGATATGGCTGCAGCCCTTAATCTTAACGCCCGCTTTCTTCACAGACTTGAGTGCCTTTACATAAATTCTTGTAGGCTCAAGAAGTGCCTCTCCAAGTGTCTTTCCAAGCTCATCATAATATGTACTTAAGCCTTCCTTGGTAAGCTCTTTTTCAAATACCTTGCGGACAAGTGAGAAACCATTAGAATGTACACCTGATGAAGCGATGGCAACAAGTGTATCTCCGTCCTTGATATCCTGTCCTGTAATCATATCCTTGCGGTCAATCACACCTACTGAGAAGCCTGCAAGGTCATAATCCTCCTCAGGCATAAGTCCAGGGTGCTCGGCTGTCTCACCACCGATAAGTGCACACTCAGACATCTTACAGCCCTCTGCAACACCCTTTACAATCATGGCAATCTTCTCCGGATAGTTCTTGCCGCAGGCAATATAGTCTAAGAAAAATAACGGCTCACCGCCTGCGCACGCAACATCATTAACACACATAGCAACCGCATCGATACCTATTGTGTCATGCTTGTCCATGATAATGGCAAGCTTAACCTTCGTACCACAGCCGTCTGTTCCCGATAACAAAACAGGATCTTCCATATCCTTAATTGCCTTCAATGAAAATGCTCCCGAGAATCCGCCAAGACCACCTAATACCTCCGGTCTCATCGTTCCCTTTACATACTCCTTCATAAGCTCAACCGACTTATAT